>Ga0207066_1143_pt1 | contig 17699 bp, 18 predicted proteins | sample Alteio_BWMinCont_24_FD_153490 | JGI IMG/M metagenome (GOLD analysis project Ga0207066, IMG submission 153490) | Enriched cells from forest soil in Barre Woods Harvard Forest LTER site, Petersham, Massachusetts, United States -... | ecosystem: Environmental > Terrestrial > Soil > Temperate forest >...
CGAAAGCGGCGATTCGACGTGGCTTCTGTCGTTCGGCCTCAGCTTGACCACCTCATTCAGAGCCGAGAACAGTCATTATCTGCGGAATATCATTTCCTCGCAGGCGAATACGAGCGTGTCGTCACACTGTTTGAAAAGAAGAACGTCAAGAGGCTTTCGCCTAAGGACGCCGGCACTTATGGATCGTCTCTGTTGATATTAGGCGACAGGTTGCACTCCACTGCGAAATCCGCCGATAACAGGCCACAATATCGTGCAGCAATGAGGCGGTTTGAAGTCGCAGCGAAGGTCTCAATAACGGCCGCGGATGCGCTTTACAATTGGGGCAACGTTCTGTTCGACTTGTCCCTAGCGGTAAGAGACGGCGCTCCCGAAGTTATGACTAGGTCAGCGGAGCAGTTGTTACGCAGAGCGGTCGCGAAATACCGTGATGCGATTGCTAAAGACTCTTCTTTTGCAGACGCACATAATAACTTGGCCAATGCCCTAACTGACTTAGCACGCGTGGAATATCCACGGAAAGACGATGGTATGTTACGGGAAGCATTTGACCATTATGAGAAAGCAATACAAGGAACACAGACGCCTGACATAGTACATTGCAATTACGCAAAAGCTGTTCATGATCTCGCTAGGATTACCGGCGACCTGCGCTTGTACAAAAGGTCGTCAACCCATTTTAAAATCGCTGCGAAGTTCAATCCGAATTATTACAGCGTCTTTTTGAGCTGGGGACACGAACTTTCGGACTTGGCCCGGAAAACAGGCTCAGCTAAAGACTACATGGCGGCATTTGAAAAGTACCGCCGTGCCTCCGAAATCAACCCAACGGACACTGCTGCTCACCATAGTTGGTATTACGCGCTGTTGGAACTTGCCAAAAGGTCAAAGGGATCCAAGAAGAGAGCACTGATTGAACAGGCTAAATCGGTGTCTCGCGAGCAGCAACGTCGACGTTCTCACGTAAATATTTGAGGCCTGCCTTTCGCCCGCGTGTCGTCTTCCTTTCAAAACGACAATTGCCCGGGCCGCTCGAGTCCAGCTGAATCTGCTGAAGTACGCCCCAGCGGCGTCGAGTGGAGTCGGGGATCTGTAGGCAATTGCGGAGCGGCATGGACCCAGCGTAGCGTCAGCACCCCAGCGTTCGGCAAACCCGGTAACCCGGTTGCCCTGCACGACGTACAGTGGACGAGGCTTTTCGATACTGGATATATAGGATACCAATGAAGGCACGATTTAAGATTGGCGGCGAGTTGCTTCTCAAGCAAGATGCTCAGTTCACGCTAAGCTTTCCAGCTTCGGATAAGTCTGGCGCGACGATCAAAAAAGCAGGCAGCCGGGCCAAAGTGACAGAAATCTATGCCGCTGCCGGCGAAACGGCGACAGCGTCATACGACGTTGAGTTCAATCAGGATCTGACGGCGCATTTGGGTGAGGACGAATTGAACAAGTTGTTCGATCCGATACCACACTGACTTACACACCTAGGGATTATGCATTGGCGGTGGCTGTAGCTGCTTTGGCCTGCCAACAACATTTAGCTTGAGTTCACCAGATCTAGTTCTGCCCTCAAATTGGACCCACGCGAGAAACTTGTCAGCAAAGATAAAGTACTCCTCTTGTCGTTGAAGCAGTAGGACATCGACGTGCATGATGGTCAGCGCGCTCATGTCCTTCAATAAGTCGTTCGTCTCTGCAATTTCTTCGAGGTTTGTGAAAGCGAGTTGGCCAGAATAATCGTCGTACCAGATGCAGTGGGCGTACTGGTTCCTTATTTTCAGACATCTCTTAACGGCGCCTACGGCCATTGAAAATTCATGATCCAAATTCCACTTCTTGTAGGCCTGTCTTCCAAACGCATCGGCCACCTCCACTCTGGCAGACTCGCCTCTGGTCCGAAACATAGTTTTCAGGACCGTATCAAGATCGGCACGAACTACGTGCGCGCAGTGCATTAACTGGATTTCCACATCTGCGTATCCGGCGAGCAGTCGGCCGATTATTTCCGCCTCCTTTGGGTATCGCTTAAATGCTTCTCTGACGCTCATCGCAATGAATTCTACCGATGCTGCGCCGCGTATTGCACCAATAAGCGAACACTTTCCTCCGGTGCCGAACCCTTCAGCTTGCTGAGGATACCCTTGAGCCCGGTAATGTTTCGGCTCGGCCCGCCGAAACAGACCCGCATCCTTCCACTTGTCCCGTGAATGTCCGTCATGATCGCATGAGCGCCGCGCGACCACAGCGAAGGCGTTGTAAACTACCGATCCCATGACCGATTGTGTTCGCAATGAGCTTGCGTCCGGGAGGAGATTATTGCTCCGATCCTCGTCGCGCTCGACTGCTCGGCCTGTGGGCGCAACTCTATCAGCTACGAACTACCACTTTCTTACCCTAGGGAGTCTCTCGGCCGTAAAAAAGCGACAGATCCGCCGATTCGGGGCAAGGCGGACTATGTTTGTTATGCCGGGGGGCGAGTAGCTTGGATGATTGAGGCAAAGGCTGAGGGCGAGCCCATTACGCCCGAAGTGGTCGCACAAGCTTATTCGTACGCCAAACACTCAGAAGTGCGCACCGAGTATTTTTGCGTGTGCAACGGCATCGAGTTCCGGGTCTATGCGACGGTCGCGGCTCGGGATCAACCGCCACTACTTACGGTTGATCCGAGAAAGCGGGAGATTGCGGTTGCGGCGCTGCGCGAATTAGTTGGCGCCGGGCCCTTGCAGTCAAGGTTTGCCCAGGTCGCTGCCGGCGCTTTTCCCCCACTCGGCCCTGGCCTGTCATCTTTCGCCCAAGTCATCCGAGGCACCATAGTTCATGAAAGGCAGAACCCGGAGATTCCTGCTTTAAAGGGATTCACGGTCTATGTTGATAATGGAATCATTGAGCGAGTTGACGGTACATTGTCGGGGAGATTCGAGGGTCGCGCGCCAATCTCGTCACTTCAAGACGTAGTAAACAAACTGGGCTTGACCAGCATAGAGTTGCGTTCTGAGTCAACGGTCCTTTCCAGCGACGCAGGCAATCCAACACTTTTTGTGACGGAGAAAGCCGCGGTGTTCCCGCAGGGCGAAGTAATGATATCGGTGCGTGCCAGAGTCGCACTGACCGGGAACATCCTCACTGGTCCATTTGAAGTTGACATGCTGTACGCGCGCCCTGACAACTTGGGCACTGTGCTGTTCTCTATCACACCTAGTGGTACCGCGCGGCTCATCCTGCGTTAGAGCAGCATTCCTGCACGATTCCACCAGCAATTGCCTCTCCTCGCACCCATGCCGTGCCTGTCGCCGCGACGCACGCGTCTCATAAGTTCGCCGTTTTATATCAGTTCAGTTTGCTATGGTGACCGATTCACAGCTGCCTTGCCCAATGATTTCTTGGGAACTTTTTCCAACGCCTCCCACAGTCGTTTGGCATAGCTAAACCCAGATTGCTTTACGGTTCTCTCTGTAAAGTGGGCTATCCACAGAAACGCGAGAATGGTACTCGCAAGCAAGACCAAGCCGTGCCTCGAATCGAGGGCGGACAATTGTACGATTCGGTGAGCAGTGGAACGACCGCTGCCGTCAAGCAAGCATGCGACCGCCGTTCCTAACGCAACGATGAGGCCTACATACCGGGAGCCATGTGCGTTTCGATTGTACCCGTAGCTAGTCAACTCCTTAAAAAGGAGGTCGTACTTCCTCTTGTCGTTCGTCATGGGCCGAAGCGCATCTGCCGCGGCCGCATACGCTTGACTGGCACGGGCTGGATTCGCCGATTCTTCGGCTACCGTTGGCATCCCGATACCGAGCTTTAATGAGATTAACTCGTGATATCTCCACTTTATTTGCTCAGGTAAATAGGAACTGTCGTGGCGCAGCATTAGAGTGGAAGGCGACCCTCCCCATTTGGCGAACAAATCGTCCTGCGCACGCTGCCCCCGAGTTCGAACAAAACTCGACAGCAGGTAGGGGCCGCCGCAGACCGTGAGAATAGACATCAAGGTTACCAGTAGCGGATTCTTTGGCCCCCAAATCAGTCCGAAATAGACGATGGCTGGGAAAAGAACTAACAGTCCTGGCAGCAAGCGCGTCTTCAGCTCATACGGGTCTAGAAGCTTTGCCGCGGCGACTTCCCATTGCATAGCTGGCTGCATCGTTTGGCGATTAATAGGAAATCTGGGGCGGTACGCTACTCATGCTCTTCCTGAGAGTCCGGATACTCATGTTGCGGAACCGAACTCCAGCCCTCGCGCGAAATGCCGCGAGACCAATGAAGCGTGCGCCCCTCCGTAGCGGAGAAGTGGCCACCACGGTGCAGGATGGCACGTATCACCGACTTCTTCGGGTGATGCTCGTCAGCTTTGGCAGAGCTACACACTGCGCTAAAATTCGTGTTTTCGGGTAGCTGCATCAACTTCGGACCCAGCCATCTGTCCAGTGTGGCGCTGCTCACATTGTGCCGGCCCCCATGGTGGGGGACCTGGAAAAGCGCCAATCCGGGAAGACCAATTCCCCTAGCAGTTAGATAGTCTGCTGCTTCGCTTAGGCCGTCACGGCCAGTGTCTCCCGTAAGCAAAATCCTGCTTTGAACGATTTCGGCGTACTGGATTACGCTCATCTCGTTCTCCTCGCTCGTTCCCGAGGCCGGGAAAAATTCTGCTCCCCAAGCCGCTTTGACCAAATTCACCGCCGCCCGCACGGAATCCGCTATCAATCCATATAGTGTGTTCGCCGCGCTTTCGGGGACTAAAGCTGGAGTCCTCTCGGAGGTGGCAATCAGGTCTAAATAGCGCGCCTTGGAAGGAGCGAGCACTGTGAACGCTCCGATCACAGTACCCTGCAGCGGGACTCCTATCGGAATACCCTTCTCAATTGCCAGATCTTCCAACTCCGTGGCTGCCGAATAGAGGCTGCGCAATTTGCTCTCAAGTCTGTCGACGGAATTGTAATTCTCGAAGCGCTGAATTAGTTCTGCCGCGTAAATCCAGGGCCTATTCATCCACAGCGTTCCGACTGTGAAGTGTTCCAGTATCTTTCGGAGGCCGTTGACGTGGTCTCTGTCTGTGTGTGTCAAGATCACATGGTCAATATAGGAGACGCCATAGAATTTCTTTATATGAGCGGCCAGATCGTCGCCCGTCTCTAAATAGCCACCATCCACAACGTGCACGCGCTGCTGTCCATTCAAGGAGTAACGCAGAGCAATTGCATCGCCACTTTTGTTGGTTTCGACAGCATGGAAGTCGAGTTCTATGTAGTCTGACATGGTTCCACAATCCCTTGTATTTCAAGTCCCGGGGTAGCTCTGGATTAATGCCACGACGAGCAAAAGTCGATGCGGGAACTTGAGAGCGGTTTACATAGGAACTAGCCCGGCTTCGAAGCACAGCGTCCAGAGATCAATCCCTTCCCTGTTCACTGGCCGCCCGAGCCATTCCGCCCCGAGTTGCCAGAACATTCTCGCCGTATCTCATCGGCATGTGCGTTGATTTCCATCGGCCAGCTTGCATAACCGACGCCAGATCGATGTTCAACGCCAAGAGATCCTGAGTAGCCCCCCACCCTAATCGAATGCCCACTTATTTCAGCGACCTCTTCTGGGGGTAGCTTGATCCACCGCCCCACACGTTTGAAGATGTCCGCCATATCGGCGTGCAGTCGCGGCCCAACTCGTTCACGGCCCACCAGCCGGCGAAACACCGCCCCCTCGGTAATGTTCCCCGCCTGTAGCCACCGCAGCAGGTGCCGAACCGTTTCTTTCGAGAGGTATGCCCGAGCTCCCTCTCCGGCCTGATCGGTCTTGGATCGCCGTATGAGCGCCGTACCGGCTCCGATGGGCGAGAGCGTCAGATCTTCCACGTCCAGTGAAACCAGTTCGCTGCGGCGGGCCATGGTGTCATAGGCCACGCACAGCAAAGCCCGCTCCCGGTCGGCGCGTATCCCCTTACCTGCTGTCTCCAAGAACTGCTTTATCTCAGCCCAGCAGAGCGGCCGCGCCTGCCTCTGGCGTGCAGCCCTCGTCCGGCTCAGTTCTTTCAGGGCGAGTCGCACCGGTTCACTGGCGCACGGGCTCAGTAACTCGGCGGCCCGATGCGCCCGAGAGATCGTCGCCAGGTACCGGCGGATGCCGGCCGGCTTTTTCGCTTCGTTCATACAGTGTTGGACATGGGTCCGCACTGTATAGGGCGCCGCCGGCAGCGGGCTTTCGCCAGAGGTGAAACAGAACTGGGTGAACGCTTTCCAGTCCGCCCGCCAGGCCCGCACGGTGTTGGGTGGGTAGGCGCCCTGGGCCATCTCCTCCCAGGTTTTTAACACCGTCGCTGCTTGAACCTGCTCCTCCGTCGGCGTCAGCTGGGGAGCGCTGATTAGCTCTTGGGCTGGAGGATCATCGCCCGACGGCTTGAACGCCCCAAACGCTGATTTTCTCGGCTGTCTTGGCATGAAGCCGAGCGTAGCAAATTATGGAAGCGCCGATAATCTTATCTATCGGCAGCAGGCGGTATTCCAGCAACGGGAGCTGGCAATCGAACCATCACGCGGAACGACTGAGTTTAGGCGCCGCAGTCAATTTCACACGCTTCTGAAAGCAGCGCCCGAGCCTTTCGGATCTCGTTAAATCGTGCTCCAGGAACCGAGGAACCGAAGCTACGCCTAACCGCCGGCGTCTTCGGGTGCATCGCTGTTAGGACGTTCGATCTTAGGACTGTCGGACTCCACTGTATTGCGCGCGGCTTGGAAAAAGTGTGCCCACGCCAGCGCGCTAAAACCTAGCACACCGCCAACCAGCGAGCCACAAGCCTTCAGTGCGTAAAATATTCCAGCGACCGGCTGGGGTGTTTCCGGGAGAAAGTTCCCATTACGATCAATAAAGGTGCCTGCATACAGGAGGAAAGATACTGCAAGAATAGCCAAGAGGATTGTAATGCAGCCCCAAATCCACACTCCGGCGCTTGTGCTATCAATCTTTTTCGCCATCATAAGGTCCTCAAACGCTGCTTGCGAGCAGCGTCCTGCGTCCGTTCGCGCGCCCCCAATCGATATCCGAGCCGCGCTAGGTGAACGCGGCCTCCCCTGTCGGAACACACTGTGCCGATATCCTAATGAGCATCCCCGCCACCTATGAGTAAAGGCCGAAAATACCTGTTATGTAGAGTTGCGTCGGCAACGTCTCGATTACACACAGTTACGGCCACGGCCTGACAAGACTGGGCGCTTACTTCCATTTTTCGATTAATGCTCATTACGTGAAGCGTGTGCCGCTCTCTGGGCAATTGTCCTGTGAGTAATGAACAACGACGCACTTATGAAAAGTATCCCTCCGCCCAAATAGACCAAATCAAGAGGCGTCCCGAGCGGCGCGGTATATGCAAACTGGAAGAAGTTGATTATGAGGATCATGACTACACCCTCACTGATTCTGGTCTTCAGGTCGTCCAGATTGACAATGTTCAGCCAATTCGGACGAGAAAACGTCTTTCTTAGAGATGGATCAATCTCGCTAACAAACAACTCATAGATGCCCATACTGAAGATGAGGAGAACTGTTGCGAAAAGGTAGTTGTCGATCGCGGGAATGAACGCGAGTATCACGGTCTTATCGTCGGCGGCTGAAGGAGTAAAGTAAGTAACGGCATGCACGAGCCCAGATACTCCTTGAATTATTTCCATGCTGCCCTTCAGAAATAGAACAAACGCCGCTATCATCGATCCGAGTACCGCAAATAACGTGAGAAACCGACAATTAAAAAGTATGCTCTCGAATACTTCTTCTACCAGGGAGTGTCGTTTCATATCCGGCGTTCTGTTGTAAATTGGCCGGAGCCCCATGGTGCTTGTGACAAACGCGCGTCAAAGACAGATCGGGTCAAACCGTCCATTGTCAAACGGGGCTTTCCACATGCTCCCGGGCGCGCCGATGCTTGCCGCACGAATTCAACATTCAACAACTTGGATCACGGCAACTAATTGGTATTCATCACCTTTGCGATCTCACCGGCTAGTGATTACTGTCGCCATGGACTCGACTATCTCAGCGCTTGTGCGGCGCAGCGCAGCACAAATACTCTGTGCGTGTAAGAATGCTCGTCAGTCCACAGAAGTGGTAACGCCTCTAGATCCGCCGCAGCGCGACTACCGACGCACAACGCTACCATCGTGGTGAACACGGCGCAGCTAGGAATGCTGGGGTCCAATGTCGTAAGAGTCCGGGCAGTACTGTCTGGACTCCGGCTCAAGAGTGTGGCTCTCCAAGCGGCCCAGTTGGGGAGCATTCAGCGGTAACGATTTCAATGCGGGTGCAGCTGAAGGACCCTGCCAGGCCGAATCCTTGCTCAATGGTCATGAGCAATGCCGGCGGAAGGGGCTCACCGTTTGTGTAGAAACCTCGAGCCTCCGAGCTCACTGCAATGTCGACAATGGAGTTATTGTGATTAAAGTCTTGCAGCCGGACTTGGTCGACGCTGTGAAATCGTAAAGTGGCAAGCACGTCGTTGCCTGCGCTCGTGGCGTTGGGCTGAGTGGCCTCGAGAATTAGGACTTTGAGCGTGAGAATGGGGAATACATTGCGATTGTCCCACTCACCTGGATATACATGCCCTCGCCAGAGGTGCATTTCCACGATTTCGGCGTCATGAAAGCAAGGCCATGCGCCGCTGTAGAATGCACGCAGCCTTTCCGTCCCGTCCACAAATGACTTGATGCTTTCGCCGGACATATCAGGCGGCGGCTTTGGTCTGCGCCACCGAAGCAGTGACGAGGTTCCAAGGCAGCAGTTCCTCAATGCGGTTGATGGGATGTTCGGCAATGCGAGTGAACACCTCACGCAAATAGGCTTCCGAGTCCAAACCATTGAGCTTCGCTGTATTGACAGGCTGTAGAACGCGGCGGCGCGCTCGCCGCCAGCATCGGAGCCTGCAAAGACATAATTTTTTCGGTTATGCATGGCTGTTCATAACAGATCCAACTGGCTTTTCGCAGGTTCGGATCGCGCCGGCCGCAGGGCAGCTGTGGTGATGAGTCTAATCCAGACGGCCCGGCTGCACGGCCTGGACCCCTATGCTTACCTGCGCGACGTCCTCGAGCGCTTACCGTTAAGCGCACACACCCAGATCGGCGAACTGCTCCCGGGGGCTTGGAAGCTCAGCCGGCAAACGACGCACTAAGCGTCTGTGTCATGTCACGGTGCCGGATGTCAGAACACTTACACTAATGCAACCTGATCAATCGTAAGCGTCCGAGTCTGGCCGCATTGACTATCAGACTTTGATCTCGTCCAGATTCTCATTTACGGATGAGATATCGAATCGGGCAGGGTCAAAGCTGCCACCTACCCATTCGAGGAATTGATCGTGTTCTTCGTGAGCCGGATCTGCGATGGCAGCAAGGAAGTCCTCGTAGCCCCCCGTACCGCCGACATCTTCGGGAGGGCAGGCATTTTCCCCAGCTAGGCACCGAAGGCGTAATCCCTGCCCGGAATGCCCGGCGTACGGGTCTTCGATGGTAACTACGTGGTGCCAGTTGTCTCCAAAGTCGTAGATGTAGTCAAAACAGCGGGACTCGGGGGAGATGGCGTTAGCGAGAATGACTCGGCTCTCATCGAGCTGGCCCAGTTCGTTCGCAAAATCCGGATCGTGGGTGCTGTAGCGTTTGCCGCCGAGAATGAACTCGTGCAAATGGCCGAGGGACCAGCCCATGCAGGGCTGAAGAATGTAGTGCAGTTGCGGAAGCCTCAGGTTCTCTGGAATAAGCAGCCGGCGCCACACTCGAGGGGTAACGTCGAGCAGGTCGATGCGCACCTGCCACCACGGGATCAGGGGCGCCGATCCGCTCTTCTTGGGCGACATCAGGCAGCCTGCCGGGCGTCAGCGAGCTTGTTCGCCAGATACCAGGGCAACAGCTCATGGACCTTGTTGATAGGATGATCGGCAATGTGCTTGAAGACGTAGCGTAGATACGCCTCGGGGTCCAGGCCGCACAGTTTTGCGGTGCCGATCAAACTGTAGAATGCTGCCGCGCGCTCGCCACCGGCGTCAGAGCCTGCAAAAAGGTAGTTCTTCCTCCCGAGGGCCACTACACGCAACTCGCGTTCGGCGGCGTTGTTGTCGACCTCGATGCGGCCGTCCTCGCAGAACCGCGTCAGGGCGGTCCACAATGAGAGTGTGTAGCGAATGGCGCCGGCAAGGGGTGACTTCTTGGAAGTCTCCCGACGCAGCGTGGCGTGCAGCCACTCGTGCAGGGCTGTAAGCAGCGGCTTGCTACGCGCCTGACGTACGAGGCGGCGTTCCTCGGGCAACTTGCCCCGGATCTCCTCCTCCACGGCATACAAGGCGCCGATGCGCTGGAGTGCCTCAAGCGCTTGAGGCGAGGCCTCATCCTTATGCACATCGAAAAACTTACGCCGCGCGTGCGCCTTATCCCGCGCACGGCATAAGGCCCATTGTCCCGAGTCGCGTTTTATCTGGAGTAATGTCGGCACGCGCATGCACTTAGCGGTTTTCGCAGCTACTTCGCTCCGGATAATATCCCAGGCGCCGCCGAGTGTCTCTGTCATCCCGCCAACCTCGTGCGCGTTCGGATCATTAGTCCACCAAGGTTCAGGTGTCGTCGATGAAGGCGTGGCGGCGCGATCCACAGAGGTTTTCCGAGGTCCGGCGTGTGTGGGAACGCAACCGTTGCGTCGCGCCGGCGTCGATCAGCGTGTATAGGTATTGGATCTGCCGGTTCACCGACTATTGCAGCAGTGAGCATCTCGATGAGCACGCGGAGCTTACACGCAGCGGTGTGAGGCGCTTCGCCGCGTGGTGGCGCTCTGAGGGTAGTCCCCGCCACGGAAGGCTCCCATCTACGCTAAATTCGTCTCGAAGTGCACTGCGGGCGTGGTCATTTGCGCTCGGTATTTTGGGGGTCAAAGTACCGCCCTGGGATTCTCCGGCTCTGCGGCCGCCACCGGTGTCGACGACTATGGCCGCATTCGCTGTGTACCTGAAGGAGGTTCGCGGCAACCCACCACAGACGATCCATAAAAAGCTGGCTCACATGGCGCTGTTCGCCGCGCACTGCCGCAAGCGCCACCGCGCCATGCATCGTGCAAGGCTTCAAGACATCGATGAGTTTATCGTTGCATGCCGTGAGCGATATGCGCGTACCACCGTGTCCGACATCTGTTCTACAGTGCGGGGATTCCAGCGCTTCCTTTGTACCACCGGCCGCTCCCGCCGCGATCTATCCGCAGCGATCATTGGTCCGGTCATACGGGTGAACGAACGCCCACACCGCGCCCTTCCATGGAAGGCCGTGCAGCGCATCCTGCGTGCAGTCGATCGTTCGTGTTCCAAGGGACAGCGAGACTACGCTCTTTTGCTCATGATGAGTGTGTACGGACTCGGTTCGGGTGAGGTCATCGGACTCACCCTTGAGGACGTCAACTGGCAGGCGCAGACCCTGCGTATCGTTCGTCCCAAGACGCGTGTCGAGTTTATTCTGCCACTGCTGCCTTCGGTCGGTCGTGCGCTTGTGAGCTACCTTCGCCACGGCCGACCCCAACATTCGACTTCTCGCAACCTTTTCATCACGATGCGGACGCCTTTTAAACGGTTGGCGTGTTCGGTGACCGTCCGCCATATTCTGCATTCAGCGGCATCACGTGCGGGCGTTACGGCGTCCTTCATGGGAACACATGTGCTCAGGCACACCCATGCGTGTCGGCAGCTCGAGCTCGGTGCGACGCCTAAAATCATCGGCGACATCCTCGGGCACAGAGACCCGGACTCGACATCGGCCTATTTGCGCGTTGCCACAGATCGACTGCGTGCGATGGCGCTTCCGGTGCCTGTATGACTCGTGTAACGGCCAACTCGCTGGCTAAGGACATCGATCAGTTCTTGGCATTCAAGCGCGCCTTGGGCTATTCCTACCGGCGTAATGAGGCGACGCTACGCAGCTTCCAGCGGTTCGCTTGTCGCCACCGCAAGCGCACCGCCCTGTTCGACATGGCAGCCACAATCAACGCCTGGTTGGCCCACTATCCGAACCGCAAGCCCGTATCACGAGCGTGCGAGCTGGGTACCGTTCGGCAGCTGTGCCAGTTTCGGCGTCGCCGGGATCCGGAGGCTTATGTGCCTAGCATGAGGCTGGCGCCCCACACCGAGTCGCATTACACACCGCACATATTTTCGCATTGTGAGATACGCGATCTGGTTAGGGCCGCCGACCATCACCAAGGGCGCAACTTTTCGCCCGGCCTGTTGCGCCTGCTCATTCTCACGACCTACTGTACCGGGCTTCGGTTCGGCGAGGCCGTGCGGCTACGTTGCACAGATGTGGATCTTGACGCTCGAGTACTGCATATCCATGCTAGCAAGGGGCGCACACGACTTGTACCCTTTGGATCGGATCTCGCCCGTGAGTTCCGCGAGTACTGGCCACAGCGCGATGAGCTGCTCCAACGCAAGGGCCGCGGCAGCACCGATGCGGTATTCGTCGGTCGCTACGGGCGACCGGTGACCCTCAAGGGCGCCTCAGCTGTCGTGCGTCGACTCCTTCGGGAGCTCGGGTTAAAGAGCCAGCGTGGTCGCGTGGGGCCTCGTCCCTATGATCTGCGCCACGCTTTCGCCGGTCATCGACTGACCGAGTGGTATCGGCAAGGCGTGGATATCCATGCCCGACTTCCGTGGCTGTCCGCCTACATGGGCCACGTCAGCATACTCGGCACGGAGGCGTATCTTCATGCCACGCCGCAGTTATTGCAGTTCGCCAGTGAGCGTTTCGCGAGGCGCGTGGCCGCATGAGCACCCGGCGCGCCAGTACGCTGCTCGCGCTGGTGGGATCCTACTTCCGTGACCACTTGATGCGCGCCCGAGGCGCCAGCCCCCACACGTTGCGCTCGTACCGAGATACACTGCGGCTGCTCTTCAGTTTCATCGCTGATCGCCGCCGCAGAGCCGTAGCCGATCTAACCCTCGATGACCTACAGGCTCCCGAAGTTCTCGCGTTCCTTTCACACCTGGAGTCCAAGCGCTCCAACGTGGTCGCCAGCCGGAACGTTCGCTTGGCCGCGATCAGAAGTTTCTTTAAGCATCTGGTCGAGCACGATCTGTCGCGGGCGGATCAGTACCGGCGCGTCTTGGCGATCCCGGGCAAGCGGGCGCATATTCCGATGGCGCAGTATCTTGAGCCGGAGGAGGTCAAACAGATTCTCGCACAGCCCGATCGGGCAACCGAGGCAGGCTTGCGCGATCACGCATTGCTGCTCCTCCTTTACAACACCGGGGCACGTGTCAGTGAGGCCCTGGGCATCCGCGCCGAGCATTTGTCACTCGGTAATCCGCGGCACGTGCGTCTTTTCGGTAAGGGTAGCAAGGAGCGGATCTGCCCGTTGTGGCGGGACACGGCGGCTGCCCTGCAGAAGCTTCAGGCGGTCCGTAATATCAAGCCGCAGGACTCTATGTTCTGCGGCCGCACCGGCGCCAGCCTCACCCGCGATGGCGTCGCCTACATCTTGCAAAAGTACACGGCTTTGGCGGCACGCACAGCCCCGGCGCTACGGCGCCGACACGTCACACCCCATATGCTGCGGCACAGCTGCGCAGTGGCCTTGCTGCAGGCGGGAGTCGATATAACCGTGATTCGTGATTACCTCGGCCATGCCAGCATCTCGACGACCAGCCGCTACGTCGCCACCAACCTGCAGATGAAGCGCGATGCCCTCGAGCACTTCTGGGAGCGCTCGGGCCTTTCTCCCGCACGTGCGCGCCCATGGTCCCCGAAGCCGGATCTGTTGGCTTACCTCTCCTCGATCTGAGGGGTTCGCTGTTATTATCTGGAGTCATTGGCACTTGCTGCCCCAGGATTTCCGCGGTGACGGACCAACCACGCCAGATAAAACGCGACTCGGGACAATGCGCCTTATCCCGCGCACGGCATAAGGCGCACGCCCGACGCAAGTTCCACGCGCTGTACGTCAACCATCAAAGCCAGATCGCAGGTGAAGCGCTGGAATACTACGGCCTACTGTACGAGGTGGAGCGCAAAGCCAAGGACTTGGCGCTTGATACCGTTGCGCGTGTGGTGCTGCGACGATCTGAAGCCGCGCCTGCTGCGGAAAGCCTGCACCGATGGCTCACCAAGCGTTTAGCCGAAGTCGCGCCGGGCTCGGCGACTGAGAAGGCGATCAAGTACAGCCTGGGTCGTTGGGTCCCCCTGACCCGTTACCTCGACGATGGAGAACTCCCCATCGACAACAACTGGATCGAGAACAGCATCCGTCCTGTGGCGTTGGGCAGGAAGAACTGGTTATTTGCGGGCTCCGATCGTGCCTGCCGCCGAGCGGCTGTGATCATGAGCCTGATCCAGACAACGCGTCTGCACGGCCTTGATCCGTACGCCTACCTGCGGGATGTCCTCGAGCGCCTGCCACTAACACCAGCAAGCCAGATCGGCTCCCTGCTGCCGGCGGCCTGGAAGCTCAACCGACCCGTAAACCACTGATCGGCCGCCACAAGATGGGATCGCGGAACGCTTACACTCTGCGACCATGATCACTACGTCAACCGCTATCCGCGCATCTTCCGAACTTTTATGGATCCCTTGGCTTTCTTTCGCTTTCCGCGAAACTCCGCGACCGTCAGTACCTCGTTCAGGCACTCGTTGGAACGCTGCTGATGGTGTCCATTTCCTAATGTCCGCCGAAGTACCGTCTGATTCTTAAGCAAAAAAACCGTTTCGCTCCAGAATCTCTGCCAAAATACTTGCAACTGGAATCACCTCACCACAATACGCGGAATCCGCTACTACAAATCCGGCCTTGGCCCCTAGACTCAATCGCGACGCGCAGTGACCTATGACCCTATTGAGATCAACAAAGTAAGCGTTAATCATCTCTGGAATTCTTCCACACCAAAGATTCGACCCATGAATAGCGAGAATCTTTTTGCGAAGTGCCGGAATTTGAAGCGGCGCAGATGCCGTCCAAGCGACTTGAACATGGGAACGCAGAGTGCCAAATCTGAGGTTTCTCAACTCTTCAGAGTTCTTCACTTCCTTAAGTAGCAACAACTCCGGCCTATAGATATCGGTATAGTCAAACGAATTCAAATACGGCGGCGAGGTGAGAACGCCATCGAACAAGATGCCAGGTCTCAGTCTCGCCGACATTTCTCGCGCGTCACCGCGCGTGACCGTCGCGCATCCTATAAGTTTTGGCGACAACAGAATGTCATTGCCGTATCGCATCACGCTCCCTGCGAACGCGACGTCCAAATCTTTAGCATCGAAACGACTTAATCGCCAATTGGCCTTGTATCGCCAGCACTTTCCATCTTTGCGTGCGTTAGCGACCGACTCTACCGAAGACACAAGCGCCAAGATCAATAGGTCTCTGGCGGCAACAGATCGAACGCGATGTATTGAGGTCCGCAGCTGTTCGAACCTTTGCGCAACTTCTTTGTTAAAAAGCCACTTCTTCAGACTTTTGCGCTCTACCAAAGTCGTATCTGAGGGAAGACTAAATTTACCATCTCGAACCGTGCTCTTTAAACACTGCGCAGCTATCCCCTCAATATTCTTAACTTCAGAGTAATCCCTAGTCTTGACGTCCGCCAGGAATGCCATAAATGGATTGACCTCCATTCCGTGTACATCATGGCCCAGTCGCGCCCCCTCTACCGCTGTCGTACCACTTCCTAGAAATGGATCCAAAAGGCGACCGCGGCGCCGAGATGGCATGTGCTCGTCCACAAATGCCTTTACGAGGGTCGCACTAAATCCCTCCTTGAATCGATACCATCCATGACGTGGAAGGTCGAGATTTGAGGTAAAGTCCGGGCGATTCGTGTCGTCCAATTCCAGCTGGCTCGGTGTCTTGACCATTCTAGTTCGGGATCTGTCCAATGCTTCCCTCAGGCTTTCGCCTTCTTGGACGCTGTTCGCGGGTCGACGCACGCCCGCACCACTCGGAAGCGACCGACACTCTGCCCATTCAATTGACCAGGATCGACCGGCATATCGCAGCTATCCGTCGTAGATGCCGTCGCTCCACAGTCGAATACCGCAAGGTAAGCCTTCTGATACTTTCCCGATTCGAAGTATGTAACTACTTGCGCGAGACCACTGGCGAAAGTGCTGTCACCGAATCGAGTAAACCACCCGGCCTTATTGCCCTTGAGCGCCGCTTTAATATCCGCCTCCGGCTCATTCAATCGGGTGGATACCAGCGCTGCCCCGATCCACTTCACTTCAACTATTACCACGCGATCATCCACGAAGTGTAGAGACACATCTGCATAGCCGTCGTTCTCAACGTGAGCCTCTTCAGTATGAGTCCGGTACCCTGCCATGCGGAACTGCAAAAACTTGCCAAACTTACTTCTAATTATTGTTTCGGGCTTCGGTCGCAATACCCTTTCATTTGGCAGATGCCAGATTCCGATGGCTGATTTGTCATTCAGCTCGTGCCGGGCAAACTCGAAGGCAATTCTCCCGTCATCCCAGCTGAGTGATTCGAAGCTGCTGGGCATTCCCACCGCGAATTCTTCGATTACGTCCGTCATCTCGAAGTAGACGTTGCCCGCCAAGAAAAACGACGACTCCAACACCCATGATCCAAATTACACACTTATTGAGCTTTTCGCTGTATTGACGTGCGACCTCGAGCGACCATCCGTTGGCAGTATGAAGCTGCTTGTCGGCAGGCGTACAGACATATTCTTGCGTGAGACCGCCGACAAGATCAGCACGAACGGCACAAATATAACTCTTCGAGTCGTACAGTATTTGCTGCAAAATCGGCTTAAGTGCGGAGATCGTCGGCAGATCCTTGGGTACTGACGCAGGCTCTAACACAAACAGAGCGCCCCTCGGCCGACTCGCTGGCGGAATATCTCTTAACGTCTTTGCGTATGCGCCGGATAAGAATCTATCGATGTCACCCAATTCGCCGAAACCTAGGCCGGCCGCAATCGGACGAAATACAAGGTCACGATTCACAAGGCCGGCGATGCTAAACAGCGGATTATTCACCGTGCCGACCTGAAGTCGTCGCTCGTCGCTGTGACAGCGCCAAATGGCTGAGAAATAAGCGGACGACCGCGCGAGTGGACAGGGTTTGTTGAAGCGGCTCCACGCCACGGCTCAAAGACTGAAAAGAGGAAAGCGCCACAAGCGTGGCATTGTTTGCATCCGTTACTTGAGGAAGCGGAACCTTGGATTCCGCGCCGATGCCGAGAACAGTGTGCTCTTTCAACAATCGAGCGAACTCGGCTTCTTGATATACTAGTTTCGTGATCTTAGTTCCCTGATCGACCCCGAGGGACTGAAGCGCCCAAATGAGATCCATGGCTAGTTCTGACATTTCGGGTAACCCAATGTGCTTAAGGCATGTTCTGCCGGCACCGGTAATTCTGTACCGGGCCTCGTACCGCCCCTGGAACGCTGCGAAAGTGGTCACCGTCACGAAACCGTTGAAAATTAGGTTATCCAGCCTCTGGAAAACCTCATCGCTGAACGGCCCATAGCGGTATCGGACAAAGGAAAATGTCCGTCTCCAAATTCGATACAGAGGCCGCATTGTTTCAACAAGATATGCCTGCTTCATTAGCGCAGTTCGGTGCACCTCCGGCTGCCCGAAATTATCATTCGCAGCCAGCAACGCGAGCAGAGTCGTTGCGCTAATACTCATTGCGCGACTTCGTGCGCAGCGACAGATGCGAGGATGTCGCT
>Ga0207066_1145_pt1 | contig 17607 bp, 13 predicted proteins | sample Alteio_BWMinCont_24_FD_153490 | JGI IMG/M metagenome (GOLD analysis project Ga0207066, IMG submission 153490) | Enriched cells from forest soil in Barre Woods Harvard Forest LTER site, Petersham, Massachusetts, United States -... | ecosystem: Environmental > Terrestrial > Soil > Temperate forest >...
ATTGGGGCGTATCTTTGAAGACAGGAAGCCGGACGCCGTCATCCATTTCGCGGCCGAATCGCACGTGGACCGGAGTATCTTCTCGCCGCAGCCGGTGTTCGATACCAACCTGCGAGGGAGCTTCAATCTGCTGGAGACCATGCGAGCGCATCGAGTGGCCCGCTTCGTTCACGTCTCGACCGATGAGGTCTACGGAAGTTTGGAGCCGCCGCTGGAGGCCGACGAGAGATTTCCACTGCAGCCCAGCAGTCCCTACTCGGCCGCCAAAGCTGGATCCGATTTGCTGGCGCTCGGGTATCACAAGACCTACAAGCTTCCCGCGATCGTCACGCGCGCGTCCAATAACTATGGCCCTTATCAGTTTCCGGAAAAACTGATCCCACTGATGATTTCCAACGCGCTCGACAATAAAGCTTTGCCGGTGTATGGCGACGGCATGCAAATTCGCGACTGGCTTTATGTGGAGGATCACTGCCGCGCGCTCGTGGCGGTGCTGGAGAAGGGCCGCGACGGTGAGATCTACAATATCGGTGGCAATTGCTCTCTGCCGAACAAGTCCGTGATCCAACGGATACTGGCGATAACCGGCAAGCCGGCCAGTCTGATTGAATACGTAACCGACAGGCCAGGGCACGATCGCCGATACGCGCTCTCCAGCGCGAAACTGTTTAAGGAAACGGGCTGGACCCCGCAAATGGATTTTGAGCGCGGCCTGGCGGCGACGGTCGAATGGTATCGTTCCAATCCGGAGTGGATTCAGCACGTGCGGTCGGGCGAATACCAAACGTATTACGCGCGCAACTACGAACATCGCAATCGCGAATTAAGTGGGATCGCCACCAGCTGAGAGGATTGCGCCGGCGGAAAATTAATCGCGCCGGGTAACCAAATATTCCCGGACAGCCCAAATCAGCCCCGCCACCACTAAGAGCGCCAGCGTGCTCCAGGGAGCGAACGGGCAAGTGGAGACATAACCCAGGTCGTTCGCTTTGGACGCGGACAAAGGCAGCAGCGTCAATGCGGCCGAGCCCGCAAAAATCCAAACAAGGACCAGAAGAGCCATATTGCGAGTTTGATCTGACATCTGCTTGACACCCTAGGTTAACAAGGGCGGGCTGCAAGGGGCGCTCGGCACGTACGATACTGAGATGGAGCTCGATAGATGAGTTCGCCAGGGCAAAAAGCCGCCTCCGATACCGTGTCAAAGGAAGAACTCGAAATCCAGGAACTCCGCAGTGCCTTGGAATCGCTCACTGCGCGGTTGCGCACGGAACAAAAGTCCCATAACGAAGAGCTGCGCCAGTTTGCATACACCATAGCGCACGATCTGCGCGAGCCGATTCGCATGATAGCCAGCTACACACAACTGCTGGAGCGCCGCTATCAGGCGCAACTGGACGATGACGGCCGCGAGTTTATGCGCTACATCCTTGACGCGGTACAACGAATGGACCGTCTGCTGGCGGATCTGCTCACCTACTCGCATCAATTCCATACCTCGGAACAAACGCCTCCATCCATACAGGCGGAAGGTGCGCTCCAGGGCGTGCTGCTCAACATGGAAAAAACGATTCGGGAAAGCGGCGCCGAGATCACTTACGATCCGTTGCCGGTCTTGCGGTTCGACTTCAACCAGCTGAGTCAACTCTTCCGGCAACTGCTCGCCAATGCCATCACGTTTCGAGGAACAGAATCACCGCGCATTCACATCTCCGCTTCCGAGGAGGGCAACTCCTTTACGTTGGCCGTACGCGATAACGGGATCGGCATCGATCCCCGCTATCACGAGCAAATCTTCGGAATCTTCAAACGTCTCCACGGCCGCGAGTACCCTGGCACCGGCATCGGGTTGGCCATTTGCAAGCGGATCGTCGAGCAGCATGGCGGAAAAATTTCGGTGCAGTCGGAGAGCGGCAAGGGAGCGACCTTTCGCATCACGTTGCCGAAGTAAATCTATAAATCCCTAGAGCGCGCGCCCCTCGCCTTAGATCTTCCGTAAGAGTACTTAGAAACCACAGTGCTAGAACTGTGGGCCTTTCGCATGGGACGAACTGTCTCATCGAAGGACAAGTTGTCCAAGACGGCCTGTCTCACCGGAAATCACAACTAACATTCTAAAGCGAGTTTGTTTGGGCGGAGAACTGCCTTCCTAGAACTACGAAAGACAGGTTCTCGCTCATGAAAAGGCTCGTTCTAGTTGTCCTCGCAGGTCTCGTTAGCGCGGTGGCGTTTGCGAGTACTAAGGTTGCCGCGGATATGCCGAGATCGACTCGGACAGGGTTGGTAGACGTTATCGTTCAGTTCAAGGGCGGATCGGGGAACAGCGCGGTCGAACAGGTTCGACCATTCGGTACAGTGCGGCGGCAGTTCCGCACGATCTCCGCGGTCCATATGACGGTGCCTGTCTGGATGGTCGAGAGGCTGGCTAGTAACCCGCAGATCGCTTACGTCTCTCCGAACCGCACCACTACCAGTTTTCTGGATATAACCACGCAATCGGCAAATGCGAATCCAGTTTGGGCCTCGGGATGGGATGGCAGCGGCGTGGGAGTGGCCGTGATCGACAGCGGTGTAGCGATGAAGACCGATCTATCCACCCCCGGCGGGGGATCCCGCATCGTGTTTAGCGAAAGCTTCGTCCCGGGCCAGGACGCTTCCGACCAGTACGGTCATGGAACTCACGTGGCTGGGATCGTCGGCGCTAACGGCGCTGCATCCAGCGGGCCCACTTTCACGCGTGCGTTTAAGGGGGTAGCTCCGAACGCCAACATTATTAATTTGCGGGTGCTCGACGCCAACGGCGCCGCTCCGGAATCCGAAGTCATCGCGGCTATCGAAGAAGCCATCGCCCTAAAGGACACCTACAATATCCGGGTGATCAATCTTTCCCTCGGCCATCCGGTATATGAGAGCTTCAATCTCGACCCGCTGTGTCAAGCGGTAGAAGCTGCCTGGAAGGCCGGAATCACCGTGGTGGCGGCGGCTGGAAACATGGGCCGCGACAATTCTGTGGGCACGAACGGATATGCGACCATCGGCTCGCCGGGCAACGACCCGTATGTTATTACAGTTGGCGCGATGAACGCCAACGGCACGCCCTGGCGCATCGACGATAAGATCGCCAGCTATAGTTCCAAGGGACCGTCGCTGCTGGATCACGTTGTCAAGCCGGATATTGTGGCGCCCGGCAACGGCGTCACGTCGCTGCTGGCCTCGCCGAATTGCACGCTCGCAACGCTCTATCCTAATACGCTGGTGGCCAATGCGTCCTATCAAACAGGCGGCCAGGGCACCTCGAGCGATTATTTCCAGTTGAGCGGGACTAGTATGGCTACTCCGGTGGTGAGCGGCGCGGTGGCACTGCTGCTCCAGCAGAATCCGGTGCTCACGCCCGACCAATTAAAGGCACGGCTGATGAAGACCGCCAGCAAGTCGCTACCGCGTTACACGGTGGCGTCCGACATGCTCACTTCCACCCTCTACAGCAGCCAGGAGGACATTTTTGCTGTAGGCGCCGGGTACCTCGACATTGCGAGCGCGATGTCTAACACCGATGTGGCCGATTTCCAGGCGCTCTCGCCAGTTGCGGTCTACGATCCGGACAAGAACACGATTTCGCTGGCGTCTGCTCAGACCATCATCGGCGGCAATGAAGTTATCTGGGGGAATGAAGTCATCTGGGGCAATGAAGTTATTTGGGGGAATGAGGTCATCTGGGGGAATGAGGTCATCTGGGGTAACGAAGTTATCTGGGGAAATGAAGTCATTTGGGGGAACGAGGTTATCTGGGGCAACGAAGTCATTTGGGGCAACGAGGTTATCTGGGGGAACGCGCTGAACAACGGCGACAAGTAGAGTTTTCGCCGGAGCCCTGCGCTCCTATCTCAGTCCAGCGGCTAGATACAGGGTGGAAATATCTCTCTTGAACGAATAAGCGTAGGAATTGCCATCCGGTGTTATCGCGACATCGGCGATTTGCACACCCACAGGGTCTGGCGTCTTCAACTCTTTCCAGAGCTCTTTACGTCCGGTGGCGACGTCCAGGCGATAGATCTTCAGTAAGGCGGCCTGCTCCAACTTTCGGAGGAACAGAAAGCGGCCGTCTCCGTTCCAGCGGATCACCGATTCGCCCGGTTCCAGATTGGCGATCGCCTTGGGGTCGCCTCCGCCGGTTGGAAAGAGAATCAATTTGCCCGCGGCGGCAACGGTAACATACTTCTGGTCCGGAGAAACTCGCGTGGCGCCCATTCCTTCCGGAGTCAGAGGGACTGGCTTTCCTCCATGCAGGTCTTGCACGAAAGTTCTGGTGGGCCGGTTCGGCTCGTTTCCCTCGAACAGAATCTTTTGACCGTCGGGAAACCATTCGACGCGTTCATAATGCATTCCAGACTCGCCAATGGTTCGTTCCTCACCCGCGCCGGTTGGTAGCAAAGCTATCGCGGTTCGCGGGCCGTCGCTACGGATACAGACCACCTGCTTGCCGTCGAGCGATAGCATGGGCCGGTTGCCGTCGCCGAGCCGCACTGCCGGCGAACCATCCGTCTTCCGCATATAGATTGCCGTGTTGCGGGGCTTTCCGTACGACATTTCGACGAATAGAATTGTCTTCCCGTCGGTCGAAATATCGTAGATCCGCGATGCCTCGAACCACGAGAGGTCCCGCTCCTGCTGCGCGCCCGGCGCCAGACCCAAGACTCCGACTCGCGAATCCTCAACAGTGGCCAGCACTCGTCCGTCGCGGGCGACGTCTTGAAGTCCCAACCACGCTGGGGCTGCTACTACCATTCGCTCGTTCCCATTCGTCTTCACAGCGCGCAGAGCTGGTTCGCCGCCGGTCTTGGTGCCGGAGTACCAAATTTCATCTCCTCTGGGCGACCAGGCTAAACCGTCCACAGCCGTCCATCCGCGCGAGAGGACTCGCTTCCTGCCATGCAGGTCCAATGTCGTTACCGCGAAGTCTCCAACTGCGTTGTCATATTCGAAAAACGCCAGCAAATCTCCTTTAGGCGAGACGCGCAGGCTCATGGGCGGACGCCCATCGGTCTCCTCCAGCACGGTTCCGATTGGGTACTCAATCCGGTTGCGGCCTCCCACGATGTGGCACGCCGCGAGACTGGTTCCATCGGGCGACCAGTCGGCATCGATCGCATTATCGAGAACTTCTCGTGGCGCTCCGCCAGAGAGGGGCATGCGTGCCAGCGTTCCGGAAAAACCACCGGCGGCGCTGCCGAGCAGGATCGCTATTTCCCCGGCAGAGCTGATGGAAAGGATTCTCCCAGGGGGGAGGCCAAGGGGGCGAGACTCGCCGCTGCCCGGCCGCATGGAGAAGATGGTAGTTGGCTCCGCGGCCCATTGCGCGCTGAAAAGCACCGTGCCGTCGGGCGACAATCTCGCTCTGACAACGTCGCCTCGTTGGTAAGTCAAGCGTTGGAAAGTTGGATGGGGAGCAGTCAGAGCCTGCGAGCCAACGTACGCGCCGGCGGCCAACGCCACGACAGTCAGCGCCAACCAGAAAAAAAGAGGAACGCTTCGCCAGCGCGACCAGGCCGCCTGGGCGGCTTCTTCCCCCAGCACAGTTTTGGAAGTGTCCCCTTCCAGCGACACGTCCTCAAGTGCGATCTTCAGGTTCGCCATGCTTTGCCAACGCCGCCGTGGATCCTTTCGCAGGCATCGCTCGATGATTCGTTCCACGTCGCGCGGCACCTGGTCCCGTGTCTCTCCTAAAGGCGCCGGATCGGTGTGGAGAACCGACGCTAGCGTCGAAAGCTTGGAAGCGCCCTTGAAGGCGCGACGGCCGGTGATCGTTTCGTACAGCACCGCACCGAATGAGAAGATATCGGAGCGCTCGTCTACCTTCTGCCCTTCAGCCTGCTCGGGTGACATGTATGCCACCGTCCCGGCAATGGTGCCCACCGCGGTTTCAAGATGAACGCTTTGAGTGGGCGCGGACGCATCCGCTTCGTCGGCCTCCATTAACTTTGCGAGTCCGAAGTCCAGGATCTTGATCTCTCCCTGCTCATTGACGATGATGTTGGCGGGCTTTAAATCGCGATGAACGATGCCTGCTCCGTGTGCCGCCGCCAGTCCATCGGCGATTTGTTGGGCATACAGCAGCGCCTCACTGAGCCGAAGACCTTTGCGCCCGATTAGCTTATCCAGCGTCCTCCCAGGAACATACTCCATCGCGACAAAGTCTAAGAATTGGCCGTCCACCTCGGCCGCGTCGATTTCGTAAATGGTGACGATATTGCGATGATTCAGGGCGGAGGCCAACTTCGCTTCTTGCACGAAACGCGCTCTTCGCTCCGCATTGCCGACCGCCCCAGCGCGTAGAACTTTGATCGCGACCTCGCGCCCGAGCCGGGTATCGAAGGCCAGGTATACCTCGCCCATTCCTCCCTTACCGAGAGTTGCGCCGATCGCATAAGGGCCGAGGCGTTGTCCGGCATTAATAGGCATGGGCGACCGATTGGATCAATTTTAAACTATCTAACTTACCGTGCTACTTCGCGTCGGTCGCTTCCTCAAATATTGTCGCGAAGAACTCGCGCGACGAGGGCGAGCAACCGATGTGCAACGTGTCGCCGGTCACCTGAATAAAGCCCAAATATCCAATCCAGCCTATGTCGTCGAGTGTGAAATTCAAGCATTCCCGCTCGCCTCGCGGAAGATTGGATAGATCGATATCGAAAACCTGCCCAGTCGCGTGCGCGGGAAACTCAGGATCCACCAAAAGCGTGCCCGCCTCGGCCGGCCGCGCCATCGTGCTCACGAGTTCCACCACCTTGAGCGGCACGAAATGCTCGCCTTTGGGATGCAGCGCATCGAAAAGGCGGCGGGTCTCGAACGCGATATAAAGCAAAGTCCCGATGGCCGAGGGGGAGGCCTGCATATAAAGATCGTGTTCGGAATCTGCGTCTATCGCCGGTAACGAGAAGCCAAAGAATTTCGGATCGTCAAGCACCTTTGCCAAACCCTTGCCCGCGGCTAGTTTGAGGTCGTCTTCGGACCGATAGAACACATCTTCGGATTTCAACCAAACCATCAAGCGATCGTTGGCGCGGTGGTCCGGGCTATTGGGGTTTCGATACTGTTCCACTAATTCGCGGAACGCGGCGCGATCGGTCCGATAGAGGTCCAGCAGCTGCTCGGCCCGTTGGATGCGAAACCAATATGTCGGCGAGAAATCGCGCTGCATGTGAGTCTGGATCGCCTCATACAGATCGCGGTGGCGAGCGGGGTTGGCGGCAAAAAACATTTCGGCCACGCTGGGCCGGTCTTTCTTTCCTAGCGCACTTTCGGCCAGTGGGATCAGTTCCGACACGCAGCCTTCCCCGCAGTGATAGGCGAAGATGGCCCAGTCCAGGCCGCCGAACTTCGTCTCCAGGCGTGCCAGATAATTCGCGGCCGCGGGCACGGCCTTTTCCGGATTGAGGCGATCGTCTCGAACCGTGACGGTGTAAGGTGTCCGATGGCGAATGGATCGGTAAACCGGTTTGCCGCGCTTGCTTCGAACCAACTTCCGCTCGCTTGTCGTTTTGAATCGCGTATTGCGAATGATGCGCAACCCAGCCTCGCGCGCCGTGGCCTCGGAGAATTGCATGATGCCTTTGGGGCCGGCGGGGCTGGTGGCCTGAGCGTCGCCTTCGCTTTCCAGATAGGCGACGGCGGCGATCAGCGATGCCGGCAGGCCGCTCGAAACGCCCGCACTCTGAAAGATGCGCGTCAGCCGAGCGCCCGTGATCCTCTCCGCTCCAGCGGTAGCTTGCGGCTCGCGCATGATCGCGAACGTCTGGGATTGAATCATGCGCTGCGTGCGGTCATCGAGAACCGCGGGAGTCATTTCAGCCCGGTCGACAGCGATACCTGACAGCCGATGCTCGGGTGCGAAGTATTCGGGCCGGGCCAGGAGAATAGCGCCGCAAAAGAAAATTGAGAACCCAGTGGGACGACTTGAAATCCGCACTATGGCCTACATTTTACCAGCGCAACTACGGATTGTCGTCAAAATTCCCAATTAAGAATATTTTTTGAAACGGTCGCCCATGCACGCGAGCGCGGATCGATCAGTTCGAAGTGGCCTGAACCTGGTAGGGGAATGAGCTTTGAATTCTTGGAGGCTTTCGCGAAGCGCTCGCTCATCTCAAAGGGCACGATGTTGTCTGTGGTTCCATGGATGACCCGCTGTGGCACCGAAATAGGAAGCAGCTCGATGGGCGACGCGGCTGCATATCGTTGAGGAAACTGATCGGGCGATCCGCCCAGAAATCGCCCGACCGCACCGCCTCCCAACCGCAGCGCCCAGGCCCGGCGCAGGTCCAGGACACCGGCCAGCGGCACGACGCCTCGCAAGTCGACGGCTCGCTGCGCCGCGAGCCACAGGGCGAGTTGTCCGCCGGCGGAATGCCCCGCTGCCACCAGGCGCTGAACGTCCAGTCGATATCGCGGAGCCAGCCTGAGAACGCGCTCAGCGCCGTGAAGCACATCGTCCAGCGTGCCCGGCCACCCGCCGCCCGCATCGCCGACCCGTCGGTACTCAATACTCCAGGTGGCCGCTCCCGCGCCCGTGAGTGCCGCGCAGGCATGGCCCGCGTGCTCCAGATTATATGAGTTGCTCCAGAAGCCTCCGTGAATGAAGATCACCACCGGATGGGGGCCGGGTCCAGCGGGCACTCGCAGGTCCGCGAATTGTAGCGGATCCTTGCCATAGGAAATTCGAGCGTCCGCTTTGGGAGGTCTTAGCTGGAGAATATCCTGGCCCATTGCGGGGCGTATCGCCGCTGCCGCAGCGCCTAAAAAGAACCGCCTGGTCACCCGTAACCATTTTAGCGAGCCCCGATGAGCGAAATGTGCATGTCCGAAAACCGCTGGTAACGTCTGGTGCCATGCGACATACTGAGGGCATGGATACGGACGCTTGCTATAGAGCGGTGAAAGCGCGGGATCCTCGGTTCGACGGACTGTTCTTCACCGCCGTTCGCTCGACCCGGATTTTCTGCCGGCCTGTCTGCCCGGCGAGGACGCCCCAACGCCGTAACGTGGAGTTTTTCGCGAACGCTGCCGCTGCACAAGCCGCCGGATACCGGCCTTGCTTGCGCTGCCGTCCCGAGGTCTCGCCCGACGCCCCTGCCTGGGCAGGCACCTCGACCACGGTCCATCGCGCGCTTCGGCTGATCGACGAAGGCGCGCTCGATCGCGGATCGACCGCCGAACTGGCCGAACGTTTGGGACTAACCGATCGGCATCTGCGTCGTCTGTTCATTGAGCATCTCGGTACGCCCCCGATTGTGGTTGCCGAGAGCCGGCGTACGCTGTTTGCAAAGAAGCTTATTACCGAAACGGGTCTGCCTTTTATGGAGATTGCATTCGCTGCGGGATTTGCCAGCCTCCGGCGCTTCAACGAAGCGATTCGGAAAACGTATGAGCGGAGTCCCCGCGACCTGCGGCGTGTCGAGCCGCCCCAACTTCCGGCGCCGGGCGCCATCGAGTTGAAGCTTCACTACCGGCCCCCTTATAACTGGGATAGTTTTCTGGCGTTTGTCGGTCCTCGCGCCACACCTGGCATGGAGGAAGTGAGCGCGGATTCTTACCGCCGTGGCGAGATTGCAGTCCGGAACAATTCTGCCGGTAATTGTCTGATAGCGTCCATCGGCCCGGCGTACGCTAAAAACCTGCGGCGAATTACCGAACAAATCCGGTTCTTCTTCGATCTGCGAGCTAACACGCGCGAGATCGCCGCGCAGTTGTCGAAGACTCCGATCTTGAAGCCGGTCGTGCGCAAGCATCCCGGTCTCCGGTTGCCGGGCTGTTGGGACCCGTTCGAGCTGGCTGTGCGCGCCATTCTCGGGCAACAGATCACGGTGAAAGGCGCGAGTACGTTAACTGGCCGCCTAGCGGCGAGATTCGGAGGTCTCCGCGCCGATGTTTTAGCCGAGGCAGATCTGGCGGATATCGGATTGACAAAAGCGCGCGCCGAATCCATTCGTGCGTTCTCGCGGGCAGTGATGGATGAACGGATTCGTTTCGATGCCGGTCTCTCCAGCCAGGAACTAATCGGTCGGATGTGCGAATTGCCGGGCATCGGACCCTGGACGGCAAACTACATCGCCATGCGCGGGCTGGGCGACCCGGATGCGTTTCCAGCCTCGGATCACGGTTTGCTTCGCGCAGCCGGTCTATCTTCTCCGCGCCGTCTGGAGGAGCTTGCGGAAAATTGGCGTCCGTGGCGGTCTTATGCGGCGCTGTATTTGTGGGAATCATTGGCAGGAGCGCAAAGGGTGCGGCGCGCACGACCGGTCACGTGAAGAACTGCTTCGTGCCGCACTCCGTTTTGCGCGAGGTTCAAGAATAAGAAACGGGGAATAAAAATATGCTGCTTCACTACGACGAATTCGCATCGCCCATCGGACGCATTCTGTTTGCTTCCGACGGCGAGGCAATCTGCGCCTTGGATTTCGAGAATTACCGCGAGCGGATGAAGCATCTGCTCGGCCGCCGATTTCCGCGGCTGGTGTTCCAACGGCATTCCGATCCTCAGAATCTGAAAGACCGCTTGCAGTCCTATTTCGACGGGGATATCTTCGCGATGGAAGTGGTGCCTGTCAATACCGGAGGGAGCGCATTTCAGGAAGAAGTCTGGAAGACGCTGCGTACTATACCGGCGGCCGAGACTTGGACTTACGGGCAACTGGCGAACCGCATCGGCCGCCCGCAAGCAGCCCGCGCTGTAGGTCGCGCAAACTCGCTCAATCCGGTGGCGATTATTGTGCCGTGTCACCGCGTCATTGGAGCTTCGTCGGCGCTGACGGGCTACGCGGGGGGGTTGGAAAGAAAGCGCTGGCTGCTCGATCACGAACAAGCAGCGCTGGCGCACAATGGCGCAGCGCGTTTTGTATTGAACGATGCCGTTGTCGCCGCTAAGGCGAGTTCTCGCTAACTCCGTTCACGAAGTAATTCCCAGCAACTTCGCCGCGTTGCCGCCCAGGATGGCCTGCCGGTCGGCGTTGCTCAGGCCGGGTGTGTTGAGGATGTGATCCACGGCCACGTTCGTCCATCCGATGGGAGAGTCGGTCCCCATCACGATCTGGCTGACGCCGCATTGAGCGATCAAGTGCCGGAGCGCTTCAGGTGTGAAGACCAGTGCGTCGAAATAGAGCTGCCGCAGATACTCGGTGGGGTGTTTTTTGAGTTCGGTCTTGTAGCAGTTTTGAGGAAACACGAGGCACCCGTGATCCGAGCGGTCGGCGTAGGACGGCAGGTAGCCGCCTCCGTGAGCCGCGCAGAGCTTGAGCCGGGGAAAACGATCCAGCGTACCTTCGAAAATCAGGTGCGAAAGCGCGATGGTGGTTTCGAGTGGATTGCCGATCACGTTCGTCAGCATGCCGTTGCCCTTTAGCCGTTTCTGGAGATCCGGAACCCCCTGGGGATGCATGAAAACCAGGACCCCCATTTCCTCAGCCTTGGCCCAGAATGGGTGAAACTTGGGGTCGGCCAGCTCCTCGTCGTTGACCCTTCCCCCGACGGAGGCACCGCGCAGCCCCAATTTCTTGACGCCCTCTTCCAACTGCTCGACCGCTAGGTCCGGATACTGCAACGCCACCGTTGCGAACGCCACAAAGCGGTCCGGATGCGCCGCGCACAACTCGGCCAATTTCTCATTCTGAATCTTAACGATTTGGCGAGCCAGGTCGCGCTCCACGCCGTACCAGAAGGGATTGATGCTAAGAGCTTCCACATCCGTGCCCTGTTGATCCATGAGCTGCAAACGGTCCGCGACACGGTCCGGCGTGAGGAACAGGTTCTGACCATCGGGGGGGTTGGGCATTAACGCCAGAGCTTCGTGCACGTTGACGTGAGCGTGAACGTCAATCGTCTTTACCCGTTTCCCACCGACCATCACCGGCTTGTGCTTGGCCCCGCCGCCGGATTGCTGCGCACGCAAGAGACTGCAACTCGAGAAGACGATTCCAGCCGTCGTGCCGGCTACATCCTTGAAGAATTGCCTGCGATTGGGCATCGGGGCCCCTTTCTGTCCTGTCAGTGTACCACCGGTAATTGAACGACCCGGTGCAGCACCAGGCAGGACTGCGGCTCTCTTTTAAAGTCCCCCGGCTGAGCTGAGCAGCGAGAACCTAGTCCGGTGCCTTTGCGATACTGGAAGACGGGATAGAATATGTCAACAGTCGGCACGAGGATCACCATTGAGCCAGGCAAGCGGGGCGGAAAGCCTTGCATCCGCGGCCTGCGCATCACTGTCTGGGATGTTCTCGGATGGCTCGGAGCCGGCATGAGCGAGCAGCAGATTCTAGATGAACACCCGGATCTGGAGAAGGCGGACTTCCCGGCTGTGTATCAATACGCCGCAAATCGTACCTGCCCATAAATCACCAAGCGATCTGAGCGCTCAACAACGTAGAATGTCCTTAGTTATTGAAAACTTTCACGATGCGACTTCTCCTTCTTGCCGGTCTTATAGCCGCTCCCGTCGGTGCCGCTTGGCAACGGCATGTATCAACCCCAAAAACTGAGTGGGTTGATACGCCCGAGCCACACTCGCTTGGCTACTCCACTGCATATCCGATGTTGCGCGACGAAAGCGGCGGCGATTTTTGCTTTTTGTGCACCCCCGAAAAGAAATTAACCGAGGCAAAGAAGATCAAGGTAAAGACGGACCTCAATCTCGTGGGCACTCTGGCGGGGTTCGCCATCTACGATCTTTACTATCGCTTTGAAACCGAGGGTTCCGTTGATACCAAATTGATTCTTGTAAAGACTGGCTCCGATCAATATCGCGAGATTTATCACCGCGAACCCACTCAGATTGACGCTCGTGCTGTGCGTTCTCTTTTCGTAAGAGCCGGAAATGGTCAGCTCCTCGAGGCGCGATATATCGTCGGCGGACGATCACCCGACGAGTACGACTACTTCTGGTTTGACAAGACCGGGGCCATTCTCATGGATTTTAGGCCGATTTTCGCGGCCGCAAAGTCTGCGCTCCCAACGGGAAGAACGATCCGGGGTATTGACGATGAAGAAGTTCCGGGCACTCATTATCTGTGGACTCACACCAGACCACTCGTTTCCCGATTCGAAGTGACGAATGCTATTGATGACCAAACGGCGGGAATTGTGGATGTGGAATTCAAGTTCGACCGTGGCCGCGTGGTCGCGACTAAAACTTCTTACAATTCCGATGCCCGCATTAATTAACAAGTAGCTCTGCAAGGGACGAGGCGGTGTCGGGCAGGCAAATTGCCACGCCCCTTGCGAAAGTTCAAGACCTGCCGCCCGGCGGCGATTGCCCACGGCGAAGGAAAGAACGGTTTACTTCAGTTCGACCAAACCAGTCCCAGCGCGTAAGTGCTCGATCCCGGCTGGACCTCTGGTAACACTAGCGGCTTTAGCCAGGCGTGGCTGTGGGGATGAATCGCGTGGTCCTGATGAGTCTTCCAGACGTAGCGCCCGATGAACCAGCCCATACCGCCGCCCGCGAGTAAATCGGACGCGTAGTGTTGTTGTGCGGTAAACCTGGCCACTGTGACCACGGCTGCAAGCGTGCATGCCACGATAGGAACAAGTTTCGTATGCCCGTATTCGTAAGAGATCACCGAAGCCAACGACCAGGTCTCGATTGCATGGCCGGAAGGAAACCCAGAGCCGCCATCAAAAAAATTCCCTTGGTCGTCGGTGGCGTTGGGCCGGTTTCTGCCGGCAATTGGTTTCAGCACCGAGACAACGATCAGACTATCTAGCAAAGCTTCGGCCCCCAATACTCCGACCTCGCGCGCTTTGGGATCGTCTCGCAAAACGCCGTACCCGTAGAAGCCGGCAACCAGCGGTATCAGCGTGTAAGCTGCTCCGATTTTGGATATGTTGTTCCCCCAGGTAACTTGGCCCTTGCTGTTTTCTAGCGCGGTGGACGTTGTATGATCGGTCGCGATCAGCGCCGCGGTCGCCGCGCCAAATCCGATCCACCACTTCGCATCTGCGGCGTGCATGTGGAAGGGGCTGGTCCAAATCTCTTTTTGGTCCAGTAAGATATTGCCGCCCAGTTTCCATAGCAGCGGTTTCGCGCGCTCTGTGTCGCCCGGATAGTAAATGCGATCGCGAGCGTCCTCCAGTGGATTGGGGTGGTCGGCCGGTGGAGGTACATTATTCGAGCTTGCATTCGGCTCGTTTTGAGCATTGCTGGCCGTGTCACCCGCCTGGTCTGCTCTTGCCTCCAATCCTGCTGCTGCCTCCAATCCATCGGTTTCCGCGTGAGCTGCCAACGCTCCCAGCGCTAGCGTCGCAACGATCGTAAGCCGTTTCAAGCCGGACCTCCCGCCTAATTATAGACGCGGGAAGCCCGGAAATTTATCTCGGCGACCGTTACAACGAACGTAAGAAATTCAAGATGTCCTGCTTTTCTGAAGTCTTTAGCGCATTGAAGTTCTCGATGACCTCGTTGGCTTCCGACCCGCACGTGTAGCTCTGCGAGAAGGGGTGGAAAAGGTCGCTATTAGCCTTAAACTGCAAGGAATTCTGAGAACTTACGCAGTCGGAGCCCGGACTGGTGTGAGCTTCAATCGCCTTCAGTAAGTCCGAAGTGCGGCCGTCGTGCAGGAAAAACAGACGCTGGCCCACGCCCCATAGAGGAGCAGTGCGAAATTCATCTGGCCCGGCCGCGCCCTGATTGATACCGTCGGCCAAGTTCGAACCCATGTGGTGCAGGGCGAAGTCGGAATAAGGACGGTAAGTTACACTGGACATCCCAGTGAAGATCGATTTGCCGGTCGTGAGCGAAAGAGAATGACAAAGCGCGCAGCCCACGCTTCCGAAAAGCCCCTGCCCATTTATTTGCGATGCCGTGGACGTGCTGGGCTTTGAGGGCGCCGTTAGCCGCATGAACACCGCGAAATTATTGGCATCGGAGCTCCCGTCGGTCAGGCTTGTAGCGTCCTCTGGAGTTGCATTGAATACGCAGCCCGCTACCGCGGATCGCTCGTTCGGGAAGACTTCATTGGACACGCCCTGCTCGACGTTATACGCTTCTCCAGCAAAAATCGCCAATGATTTATTCTGCGCCTTCCATCCGAATCGCGTAATCGTTCCATCGTTGCCTGAAGTATTGAACCTTCCGCTGATGCCCAGTTTCGCTTTTTGCGTCAGATTCGCGGCCAGATTGGTCTGGAGAGTTGAGTCTGGTGTATTCTCCACCAGACCGAGGCCGAAGAGTGGCGTCGGGATGCGGAAAATCACGTTGTTCCTAGCCAGCTCGCCGGCAAAGTCCGGCTGGGTCAGGTTGCAGCCCGTAGCGTCGCTGCGTCCCCGAATGGTGTAGAGCCCATGGACGCCCCCGTCGAGCGGGGCGCTGTCTTGACCCGAGGCTGTAATGAAGCGCGCTTCGCGCACGGGACCGTCTGCGGTAATGAACGACGGAACCGTGTTGGTGGCGCCATCCAGCTTGGCCAGCCCGACCTGAGGGTTGGGAACCGGATTTTGGGGGCTCTTCTTGCCGGGGCTGCTGCCACCTACCGCTGGTTGAGCATGACACATCGCGCAGCTATTTCCGTTGAAGGTCGGCCCCAGCCCCCCGCTCTCTTCTCCGGGTATCGTTCCCGACACGGAATTTATTTCCTTGAACACACCCTGCGCTTGAGTAAACAGCGCCTGCTCGGCGGCGCTCAGAGTGGGGTAATAGCCACCCGCGCTTGGCGATCCCGACCGAGGACCAGGATCGACCTGTGCATTTAGGGCACCCGCGCCGAGTACGAGAGCGGCGACAAAGGCTATGCGTAAATAGAACATTGATTTCTCCTTGGCTCATGAATGTTGTGAAGCTTTGGAGAAACTAACATCCAATCCGAAGACGAACAATCAATGAATCGCTTTACGCCTATGCTAATGCGCCTACAGCTTTGCCGGAAACGATTAAGAAAATTACAAGGAAGGCGCCAAAATGAACCAATTGGCGTAGTGTGGGGACTCTACTCGCGCCTGAGCAAGAAAGCTGAGAGCGCGCAAGGTTGGAATAGGGCGCGCATAAGAACGCGCCCTACGCCGCGTCGTTCGGAATCGACCCTGGAGTTGTGATGTCTTGGTCCCCTTCTCATCGGGGTAGGCCAAGGTCTTACCAAAGCGATCTTATCACGAAACTCTTTCGCCGATGGCCTTGGCCTGAAGAAACTGGAGCAGATAGTCGGGTCCTCCGGCCTTGGAATCCGTGCCGGACATATTAAAACCGCCGAAAGGATGTGCCCCAACCATCGCGCCCGTGCACTTGCGGTTGATGTACAGATTGCCGACAAAAAACTGCTCGCGAGCTTTTCGAATCTTATCGCGATTCTTGGTGAAGACCGCGCCCGTCAGGCCGTACTCGGAGTCGTTGGCAAGTTCGATCGCATGGTCGAAGTCGCGGGCTTTCGTGACAGCCAGCACTGGACCGAAGATCTCCTCCTGAAAAATGCGCGCTTTCGAATCCACGTCGGCGATCACGGTCGGCTGAACGAAGTAGCCATCGCCGCCTGCCGTCGAGCCCCCCGCGATCAGCCGGCCTTCTTTCTTCCCCACGTCGATGTAATTCAATATCGAGCGCAGCGCCCCTTCGTTGATCACCGGACCCATGTAGTTGTCCGGCTGGTCCGCCTCTCCCACCTTCAACTCGGAAACAGCGGCCTTCAATTTATCTAAGAACTGATCGTAAACCGCTTGATCCACGATCGCCCGCGAGCACGCCGAACACTTCTGGCCCTGGTAGCCGAACGCCGACCACAGAACGCCTTTGACCGCGCTATCCAGATCCGCCTCGCGATCCACGATAATGGCGTCCTTGCCACCCATTTCCGCGATCACGCGCTTGATCCAGATCTGGCCCTTTTGAGTTTTGGCGGCCAGCTCATTAATCCGCAGGCCCACTTCTTTAGAACCCGTGAACGCAACGAACCGCGTCTTCGGGTGCTCCACCAGAACGTCGCCCACCACTGCGCCGCTGCCTACCAGCAACGAGAACGATTGTGCGGGGAAGCCCGCCTCGAGCAACACCTCGGCGAATTTGGCCGCGATGGTCGGAGTGTCGCTGGATGGCTTGAGTACCACGGTGTTTCCCGCCACCAGCGCGGCCACGGTCATTCCAACCATAATGGCCAGCGGAAAATTCCAAGGCGGAATGACGACGCCCACGCCCAACGGCAAATACACCAGGTCGTCTTTTTCGCCGGGTAGTTGTACCAGAGGGTCGGGCTTGCTGAGGCGCAACATCTGGCGCGCGTAGTAGTCGCAAAAATCGATGGCTTCGCAAACATCGGCCTCGGCTTCGGGCCACGTTTTGCCCGCCTCGTACACCAGCCACGCATCGAATTCGAACTTACGCTTCCGAAACAACGTGGCGGCCTTCAGGAGCATCTCTGCTCGAATTTCGGCCGGGGTCGCACTCCATTGCGGAAAGAACGAGTAGGCTCCTTCCACTGCTTCTTTCGCTAACGCCGCGGTGGCCTTGGAATGTATGCCCGCCACCTCGGCGGAACGAGACGGGTTCAGCGACTTCAGCTTATCGCCTGTCTTCTCGCGGCGGCCCGCAATAAGCAGATCGTATTCGCGCCCCAGTTGCGCGTGCACTTCGCGCAGCGC
>Ga0207066_1146_pt1 | contig 17585 bp, 15 predicted proteins | sample Alteio_BWMinCont_24_FD_153490 | JGI IMG/M metagenome (GOLD analysis project Ga0207066, IMG submission 153490) | Enriched cells from forest soil in Barre Woods Harvard Forest LTER site, Petersham, Massachusetts, United States -... | ecosystem: Environmental > Terrestrial > Soil > Temperate forest >...
GATTAGGCCGGTGCCGTGCTTGGCAAGAAAAGGCAGGATCGAGTATAAGCGTTCCTGCAGGTGCTTTTCAGGATAAATCAGGCCCGACATGTAACTTGCTTCTTCACCTGCCCGCCGATTGCGGTTGAATGTTTCGCGCGCGGTCTTATTCTCGATCTTCGACAGCTGATAAAGAATCTTGGCGCGGCTCTTGCCGGCGGCGGAGGCTAGTGTCTCGTCAAAAGCTACTAGATTATCGCGCAGGCGTTGCAAGGAGTCGGCGGTCGATTCGCGAATCTCGCTGAACTCACGGACCAGGGTTGCAGGAATGAGCTTCTGCCCGATCGCATCGCGCACGTGGTCCTCGCCGTGGAAGAAAACAGGAAGGGCGAGGCCATAGCGCTTCATCAGCTTGCTGGTCCTGGCATCGAGCAGGGTGAATCCGCTGCGTGCCAAAGTGATCGGCATCCTACGGATGAGGTCGTCGTACAACACCTGCGACTGCGCCATGTAGGCCAGTTCCGCTGGGCCGCCTATGTAGGCCAGAGTGGGCAGCACGTAATCTTGAACCACCGGACGCAGCACGGCGTTGGGCGAAAGATTCTCCGCCCGGTCCATCAGCTCTTGTGCGGAATAACGCCGCTCCTTCGAGAGATAATCGCCATTTTGCCGCCTCAGTGCGATGCGCCGGTCGCCATCCAGCAAAAAAACCAGCGACGTTTTTGGCTCGATGTGCACTTGAGCGTGATACCCACCCGTTTCCAGCTCTCGATTTCGCTCCAGCAGTTGGCGATGCAGCTGATCGTCTTGGCGCACGGCTTCCCGCACGACTGGCGCGGCCATGCGTCTTATAGCTGCATCCAACGGGTCTACAAACAGCAAGCCGTATTTAGCCAGCAATTGCTGGAGAAGCGCTTGAAAAGCCGCCCCGAACGTTGCACCCGGCTGATAGGCCGCTCGAACCATGGCCAGCACTTCGTCGGCAAACGGGAAGGCCGCAATAGCTTCTTGTAACCGATCCAGGGGAGGCGAATCGACAGGAATCGCACCCACGGGCCGTTCCCCTTCACCGGCGCCAACCACGCTCAGCAAAATCGGACGGTGATCGGGTCCGAACACGTAGGTGTGGTTCACTTCCGCGAAGTCGTGGTCCTCGGTCGCTAGCCAAAACAGGGGGACTGCCGGAACACCTTGATCGTTCAATTGCGCCGCCAGATGAACGGCTGTCAACGCTTTATAGATCGTGTAGGCTGGACCCCCAAACAACCCGACCTGCTGACCGGTCACCACGGCAACGGTTTCCGGACGCGCCAGCAGACTCAGTGAAGCACTTTCGCCGTTCCGGGAACGCAACGCGGCGACCAATTCACTCCGGCGTTCAGCGGGAAACTGCATCTGTCTCGCGGCGTTGGCATAGGAAAGAGCATCGCCAGGCTGAGCGGCATAGAACCTCGCCACTCGATCGAAGTGATATTGGAAATCGGAAAACAGGCGGGACGTGTGGGGAATCTCGGTATGGCGTAAACAAGCTGACTCGATCATGAGCAACTTTTCAAGATTAGCAGATCGCTTGTCGGACAAGAGCCGATTCTGCCTGCAAAAAGCGACCGCCAGCCGAATCGCCCGACGCCGGATGGGTGCGATTTGAGGCTACTTATTCAGCTTGAGATTGATGGTTACTGTTTTCCGCGTGTTAAACACGTCCAGTGTTTTCTTGGGGCTGGAAGCGCCATCGTATTCCGCTTTCAGCTCGTAGTCGACGTTGGCGCTGAGGCCCGCGAAATGATAACTGCCATCGGAGTCTGCGATAAACGAGCGAATCTGCAAGCTCTTGGTATCTTTCAATTGGACCACTGCTTTGGCTACTGGATGGCCGGAAGCATCGGTGACAATTCCTTGAACCGAGCGGGTGCTGGTATCGTCGTTCGAATCGTTTCGCTGGCTGAACGCAGCGCAACACGCCAGCAACGCGATTGCGCACGCCATCCCGGCGGGCTGGATTCTCATGGGACGCTCCACTTACTTCGACTCTGGTTGCAACTGGAACGTTACGTCGACCCGTCCTTCACCCTCTACTTTTACGGACTTCTCTTGTGTTTGGTAGCTTTTAGCCGCAACTCTGATGGTGTAGCGCTGGGCGTCTGCCTGGACGCGGAACACGAATTCGCCCCGCGCGTCGGAAATCGCTTGTATCTTTTTCGCCTTGGCAGCGGAGTCGCCGGCCTGAGGTTCAGGTGTTAATGTAATTAGCGCATTGGGCAGCGCGAAGCCCGATTCTTGGAAAACGCTGCCGCCAACCGATGCGTACGATTCCGCATTGGCCTTCTTGTCGCCGGCGTCCGCCCCTTGCGGGATCACCGCCGCCAACAAGAACAGCAGACTAATGCCAATCCTCCTCTTCTTCCTCTTCTTCCTCATCTTCGTCTTCGTCCTCGTCGTAGTCCAAATCGTCCTCTTCTTCCTCCTCCTCTTCGTCCTCCGTTGTTTCCAGTTCGAGAGGATCGAGCCCGGTTACGCTAAGATCGGCGCCGCACTCCTCGCAGGTCAGCGTGTCACCTTCATCCAGTTCGTCCTCGTCCAGGTCGATTATCGCGTCGCAGTTTGGACAGTTGACCATCTACCTTCCCTCCAGGAGTACAATTTTTTTATACAAAAATTGGCGGCCGGCTGCTGCTATGCGTTCGCCTTTGCCATACGCCGCCGCGTGGTCGGCGGCACCATGCCGTTCAATCGAAGATACAGGAAGAGCTGGGCGCGGTGTGTCAATTCGTGTTCCTTGAGCGCCTGCAGCATCTCCAGCCGGGTCACCCGCTCTCCGTCGAATCGCGTAATCTCGCCGGCGTAAAATTCGGCCGGTCTTGCAGCCAACTCACCCGCCCGCCTGTCCATCTGGCTCCGCAATTCTCGCGCAAGCGCACCGGTCCCTTCCGTTTTTGGCAACTGCGCAACTTGTTTGCCCCGCATTTCGCGAAACTCGGGTGCCGTCAGATTGTCGAAGCCTTCTAGCATCAGCCCCGTCAACGCGTGGCTGGACTCCAGAATGTGACGAGCGATCTCGCCAAAGCTCATCAAGTCCGCGGTGGGTTTGTAACTCAGATCGTGCGCGGAAAAATCTTCGACGGCTTGCGCAGTGTCTTCGCGAATAGTCTTCCAGGAGCTGAGCATTGAATCGAGGCGTACCATAGACCCATTATTACCATGCAATTGGGCGGCGGGACAGTGGGAAGACGCTAACTGATGCCACCACTGGCTGCGATAGCGAGTCAATTTTTGAAGCGGTCGTCGAAACGATCAAGCTGCGCGTCAAGGCGGTCAAATCGGGAGCGCAGGCGGCGATGAAAGAAGGCATTCAGTAGGATGTCTGCCAAAACGGTGAACGTCGGGATTGTGATTAACAAGTAAAACTGAACGTCCGTCATCCGGAAGCTATTGTACCGTGGCCCTGGAATCGTCTCAACGCCTGGGGCTAATGCTTTTTATCCCGCTGGATCGAGCGCATCTCGTCAATAATGCGCTCAAAGATCCGCTTCAGAGCGTCCGCGCTCAAAGGCCCTGAATTCTGGCTGGTCACGTTATGAAAAACTTCATCTTCGCGCTTCGGCTCGTAGATCGGCAGCGATAGTTTTTGTTTGATGCTTCCGATCTCCTCCACGATCCGCGTTCGTTCGTTGAGCAGCGTCAGGATTTTGCGATCCACTGCGTCGATTTGCCGGCGGCACTCGGCCAGCTTTTCCATGCTCATCGGTTCTTCGATGGTAAACCACTGGCCAGTTCTCGGGCCAGAGCCTCGAGCCTATGGGGCAGTTCGGAGCTGGCGGCATTCTGCTCGATGACACGCACAAATGCGCTCCCAACCACCACGGCATCGGCGATAGCGCCCACCGAATGCACGTGATCGGCCGTAGAAATTCCGAAGCCGACAGCCAAAGGCAGCGAGGTCACTTTTCGCATCGCGCTTACCAGCGGCCCGACAGCTTCGGAAACCGTCGTGCGTTCGCCCGTTACGCCTGTGCGTGAGACCAGGTACACGAAGCCGCTGGAGTATTTCGCTACCAGCTCGAGACGCCGCGTGGTACTCGTCGGAGCAGCGAGAAAAACAGTATCCAGCCCGGCCTTTCGCATCGCGCGAGTATACGGCTCAGCCTCTTCGACGCTGAGATCGGTCAGCAAACAACCGTCGATGCCTCGCCCACAAGCTTCGCGCGCCAACGCTTCCAAGCCATAGCGCAGCACGGGGTTCATGTAGGTGAATAACAGGAGCGGAATCTCGGAATGCCTGCGAATCTCCGCTGCGATGTCCAGCACGCCGGCCACTTTGGTTCCCGCTCGGAGCGCCCGCTCAATCCCGCGTTGAATAACCGGGCCGTCGGCGATAGGATCGGAAAATGGAACACCCAATTCAATCAGGTCGGCCCCGCCTCGTTCCAGCGCCGCGACGAGCGAGGGCGTCAGGTCGGGCGTTGGATCGCCCGCGGTGATGTAAGCGATCAGGGCAGGACGGCCTTCCGCCTGGAGCCTTTCAAACAGCCGGCCGATCCTCGTTTGGCTAAGCCCCGTTTGGCTAAGGGAGGTCTGGCTCATCGAGCTCCTTTAGATTTTCTCGGTAGATGTCGGTGTCTTTATCGCCGCGGCCGGAAAGATTGATGACGAACAGCTCGCCTTTAGCCGCCGGCGCACGGCGCAATGCTTCCGCCACTGCGTGTGCCGATTCGAGCGCGGGAATTAAACCTTCGGTACGCGCCAGGGTCCGCGCCGCTTCGAGCGCTTCTTGGTCGCTGGCTGGAACGTACTCGGTTCGTCCTTGATCGCGCAGCCAGGAATGTTCCGGTCCGACCAGCGCGTAATCGAGTCCGGCGGAGACGGAATGTGTAAGCGCGATCTGCCCTTCGGCATCCTGCAAGAGATAGCTGTAAGCGCCATGCAGCACACCCGGAGCGCCACCCGAAAAACGCGCTGCATGTTCTCCAAGCGTGGAGCTCCGCCCCCCTGCCTCCACACCGATCAGCCGCACCCCCGCGTCGTTCAGGAACGCGTAAAACATTCCGATGGCGTTGCTGCCTCCGCCCACACAAGCGAAGATCGAATCCGGCAGACGCCGTTCTCGCTCTAGAATTTGCAGGCGCGTTTCATCGCCGATTACTCTGTGGAAATCGCGAACGATCATCGGATAAGGATGCGCGCCGAGCGCCGATCCGAGCAGGTAATGCGTGCTCTCAATGTTGGTCACCCAATCCCGCATCGCTTCGCTAATAGCGTCCTTTAGCGTTCGGCTGCCGTTAGCCACCCCAACCACTTTGGCGCCCAGCATGCGCATGCGGAAAACGTTTAAACGCTGCCGCCGCATGTCTTCCTCGCCCATGTAAACGACACACTCGAGTCCAAACAGCGCGGAGACCGTGGCCGTCGCCACACCATGTTGGCCCGCGCCCGTCTCGGCGATGATTCGCTGCTTGCCCATGCGCCGCGCCAACAAAGCCTGCCCCAGACAGTTATTGATCTTGTGCGCGCCGGTGTGCAGCAAGTCTTCGCGTTTGATGTAAATCTTGGCTCCGCCCAAAATTTGGCTGAGGCGCTTGGCGTAATACAGCGGCGTCGGCCGGCCGGCGTAATTGGTAAGCAGGTCTTCGAGCTCGGCTTGAAATTCGGGATCCAGGCGTGCTTCCCGATACGCCCGCTCCAGCTCTTCGAGCGGCGCCATCAGCACTTCCGGTACGAAGCGCCCGCCGTACGGTCCGAAATGGCCTTGCGAATCCGGCTGAGGTGTCATCATACGCCGAGAGCGGCTTTCACAAACTTCGTCATTTTCTCGTGGTCTTTCACCCCGGGCGATTTCTCAATGGAAGAGCACGCGTCCACACCCCAAGGTTGCGCTTGTTCGATGGCCGCTCGGACATTGCCGGCGTCCAAACCACCTGCGATTACGATTTTCTTGGCGATCCCCCTGGCCCGTGACCAATCGAAAGTTTTGCCCGTGCCACCATGGAGATCATGGGAAGGCGAGTCCAGCAAAAGTGCCTCCACTGAGTCGTCCAGCAGGAAGCCATTGAGCGAATCCGTAATTTTGCAGGCTCGCCAAACGCGAATTCCAGGTGCTTCCGCCGTCCCGTACAATTGAACGACGTCGAGACCGGCATCCAGGACACAGCGCGCGATAGTCTCCGGTTTCTCGTTGACGAATATGCCCACTTTCCAGACACTGGCTGGAATCTTTTCGGCGATCGTCGCCGCGCCGGTGTGCGGGATATAGCGCGGGCTTTCCCGATAGAAATTGAATCCTATAGCGGAAGCGCCGGCTGCCACCGCTGCCAGCGCATCGTAGCGATTGGTGATGCCGCAAATCTTCACCATCATGAGAGCAAAGCGCGCAGCGCGTTGGCGGGATCGCCCGATTTCATCAAATGCTCGCCCACCAGAAACGCATCGTAACCGGCCGCGGTAAGCCGTTGAATGTCCTGCGCCGAATGAATGCCGCTTTCAGCCACTTTAATGGCCCCAGCCGGAATCTTTTGGGCAAGCCGCAGCGCGGTCTGGAGGTTCACCTCAAACGTGTGCAGATTGCGATTGTTGACTCCAATCAGGCGTGCGCCGGAAGCCACGGCCCGCTCCAGTTCGTCGGCCTCGTGCACTTCCACCAGCGCCGCCATGCGGTAATGTTCGGCAAGTTCCCGGAAATCGCGCATCTCGTGTTCGGTAAGAATGGCCGCGATGAGAAGAATGGCATCGGCTCCGTGTGCCGCTGCTTCCTCAACATGATAAGCGTCGATCGTGAAATCCTTGCGCAATACCGCGAGACTGGCGGCGTCCCTGGCCGATTTCAGATCCGACAAGGAGCCTTGGAAATGTTTCTCATCCGTCAGCACCGAGAGCGCGGCGGCGCCACCTTGCTCATAGGCTCGTGCCAGGGAAGCCGGGTCGAATTGTTCCGCCAGCACCCCTTTGCTCGGCGAGGCCTTCTTGATCTCCGCGATGATGGCCGGACGACGTTGGGTGAGCGCCGCCGCGAAGTCCCGCCGCCTTGAAATCGATTCCTCCGCGCGTCTCTCTAAGCCGTCTAAACGCTGGCCGAGCTCCTGCTTCTTTCGCTCGACAATTTGAGCCAGGATGTCGGGAATCGCCTTCAGCATGTCTGGGAATCCTCATTGTAGCGCGGAGATTAAAGATCTGCCTCCGTAACACCAGGTTGCAGATTCTTACTTCACAGAACTACCGCGACCCTGTATAATCGCTTCTTTACTTGCTTTGGGGAGGATTCATGCGGCCTTTTCGGCGTATATTTGTAGTTTTTCTATTTTTAGCGGCCGGCGCTCTCGCGCAGATCGTACCCGGACGTTATGTGGTGGAACTGAACGGCAGTGCATTAGGCGCCGAGGCCAGGACCAAGGGCAAGGCCGCGCTCGGCGGCCGCATTGCACAGATCCACACCGAACAAGCCCGCGTCAAGGCGCTCGTAGAACGAAATAACGGCAAGGTGTTGTCATCCGTCGAGAGCCTCATGAATGCCCTGTTAGTCGCCATTCCCGATGAAAACTCCGCGGCACTTGCTCTCCTTCCCGGAGTGAAGAAAGTCTACCCGGTGCGCCAATACCAGATGAACCTGGACCATGCTCTGCCTATCCACCACGTGCCGGATGCCTGGGCTCGCATCGGGGGCAAAGACAAGGCCGGGGCGGGAGTTAAGATTGCGATCCTGGACACGGGCGTCACGCCGGACCACCCCGGTTTCCAGGACCCCACTCTAAAGACGCCACCCGGTTTCCCGCAAGCCTCCAAACCCAGAAACCTCACTCTGACCAACAACAAGATTATCGTGGCGCGCAGTTACGAAGACATTTATCAAGAAACCGACCCGGACGATGCCCGCGATACTAACGGGCACGGAACTGCGACTGCCATGTGTGCCGCCGGTGTTACCAATACGGGGCCCTACGCCACCATCACCGGCGTCGCTCCGAAGGCTTGGATCGGCGGCTACAAGATCGTGCCAGGCAATTCGGGATTCTCCAGCGACGACGTCATCCTGAAAGCCATGGACGACGCTCTGGCCGATGGCATGGACGTGATTAACTTTAGTTTCGGACAGCCATTCATAGATCCGCTCCTGGATCCTGCCTTCGATCGCCTGAGCCAGTATGGGGTGATTGCCGTTGTCGCGGCCGGCAACAACGGACCCGGTTTGAACACCATGGCCGACCCCGCTTGGCTGCCCTCCGTCATTACCGCTGGAGCCATCCAGAGCGACCGGCAATTCCTCGGTAGCGTAGCGGCAGCGGGTACGACCTATCGAGCTTATCCCAGCACCGGCCCGGTTCCCGGCCCCATCACCTCGACAGTTTTCGACGTATCGAGTGTCGATCCCACTGGTTTGCTTTGTTCATCGCTCCCGGCGGGCACGGCGACCGGCCAAATAGCGCTGATCCTTCGAGGAACTTGCACCTTCCAAACCAAGGTCAATAACGCCCAAGCGGGCGGAGCTATAGCGGTGATCCTTTACAATAATGGCGCGGGCGTCCTCAACAATTTTACGATCGGCACAGCGACCCTGCCCACCGTGGCGCTCACCAATTCAGATGGACTCGCCCTCAAAGCGGCCATTGCGGCTCAACAATCGACCCTCGCCACCGTAATTTTCAACGGAATCGCGACTCCCGAGAATCCCCTCGTGCTGGCCTCTTTCACCAGCAAAGGCCCGAACTTCGACTACACTATCAAGCCGGATCTTGTTGCTGTGGGGACCGACGTCTATACCGCCGTCCAAAAAGTCGATCCAACCGGCGAGGTCTATAGCGCGACCGGTTATGCATCGTTAAATGGTACAAGTTTTGCTTCGCCGCTAACGGCGGGATCCGTGGCCGTGTTGCGCGGCGCCCGTCCCGGTCTCGCCCCTTTTCAGTACCGTTCTTTGATCGTCAATTCCGCTATTCCTCTGATCCGCGATGACGGCTGGGTAGAGCGTATCCAGCAGGCCGGAGCCGGCGTCCTCAACTTAGACGCGGCCCTGCGTAGCAACATCGTCGCGTTTCCCACTTCACTTACTTATGGCATAGGCAATGGGACTCTCGGCGGCGCAGTTACCCTGGACTTGAACCAATTGACGCTTACCAACGTCGGTACCACTACCGACAGCTTTCACCTCTCCGCGGCGGCTTTCGACTACGCTCCTCCTCTCCAGTTCTCCGTAGTTTCCAGTGACGAGAACCCTACCAGCACACTCGACCTGACCCTGAGTCCCGGTCAGTCCAAGACGGTGTACGCGTTTTGGACCGCGAGCGGCCTCGTTCCAGGCGAATATCAAGGGGACATCGTGGTGCAAAGCAAGAACAGCTATGCCTTGGTGCCGTATTGGTATGGCGTGCCACTTGGCCTACCGGCAGACCAGTTCTATCTGCTTACCCCGCCTTCGCAAGCACAAGTCGGAACCACTCAGGTGGCCTACGTACGCGTTATTGACAGCATTGGATACGCTATCCTCGACACTCCCAGCTTAGGGTTTAAAGGGACAGCCACAGGCGGTGGAAGCGTCAAGCTTTCGCCCTTGCTTTTTTTTCCAAACATTTGGGAGATCGATTTCAAGCTCGGCGCTAAGGCGGGAACTAATACCTATACCGTCAGCTTCGGCAATTTAGCTCCCATGCAGTTCGCCATTGGCGGCAACTAGAGTGGCACAGGCAATTCCTGCCGGTGTGAACCGTTACAATAGAAGAAAAGCATGCGCGGTATCTGTCTTTTCTTCCTGCTGTCGTGCGTGTCTGCCGTCCAGGCACAAACGCAGCCCAAACCGTTGCAGATCCCCATTCAGCAATTCAAGCTGGATAACGGGCTGCGAGTTGTTCTCTCCGAAGACCACTCCGCGCCCACCTACGCCATCTCAGTTACCTACAACGTAGGCTCACACAACGAGCGCTCCGGCCGCACTGGGTTCGCCCATCTGTTCGAACACATGATGTTCCAGGGCTCTCAGAATGTCGGCAAGGGCGAGCACATGATTCTGGTGGAGAACAACGGCGGCGACATGAATGGCACTACCACCGAGGATCGGACGAACTACTTCGAATCGTTCGCCTCGAATCAACTGGACCTGGGCCTGTTCTTGGAGGCCGACCGGATGCGCTCGCTGGCGATCAACCAACCGAATCTGGATAATCAGCGCAATGCCGTGCAGGAGGAGCGCCGTTTAAGTGTGGACAACCAGCCCTATGGGAGGACGTCTGAGTTGCTGCAAGAAACCGTATACGATAACTTCGCCAACAAGCATTCGGTGATCGGTTCCATGGAAGACCTGAACGCCGCTACCATCAAGGACGTCCAAGATTTCTTCCGTATCTACTACGCGCCGAACAACGCCGTCCTCACTCTGGTGGGCGACTTTCAGCCCCAAGAGGCGTTGGCAAAAATCAAGAAATACTTCGGTGGCATTCCCGCGCAAACCGCTCCACCGGTTCCCGACCTGTCTGAGCCGAAGCAAGATGGCGAGCGCCGCAAGACCATCGAGGATGCCTTCGCCCAGACTCCGCGCCTGGATATTTCCTTCAAGGTTCCGCCCGGAAACACCGGCGACTGGTATGCGCTCGACGTCCTGAGCAATACTTTGGGAACCGGTCAAGCATCCAGGCTCTATCAAACTCTGGTCAAAGAAAAAGAGTTGGCGGTGAATGTGTTTTGCTACGTCGAGGAGCACCGCGGTCCGTCCACCTTCAACGTTGTCGTCATGGTGCGGCCTGGGAAAGATCTGACAGAAGTTGAAAAGGCCGTTTACGACGAAATCGATCGGCTAAAGACGCAACCGATTGCCGATTGGGAACTCGAGAAAGTTCGCATGAGTAACCGGCGGCAAACCGCGCAACAGTTGCAAAGCACGCTATATCGTGCCTATTTGATCGGCGAAATGACCGTCTTCTTTAACGACCCGAATCTGATCAACACCAAATTCAATAAAATCCTAAGCGTCGGCAAGGCTGATTTGCAGCGCGTGGCCAAGACATATTTGACCGAAGAGAATCGCACTGTGATCGCAACTCTGCCCAAGGCGCGGGTTGAAGCCGCGTTACAGGGAGCGAATTAGGATGGCCGGCATGCACGACAAGATCCAGTCCTGTCTACGTTCGGTCGCGATAGTCCTGATTTCCGTCACGATTTCTGGAGCGCAAGCGCCATCCGATGCCGGGTCGAAGACTGTGCCCCTAAGTAAAGTCGAGCGCAAAAACAAAGCACCCGTATCGCGTGATGTGCTCCGCGTCAAACTTCCGAAGGCTGCCGAGTTCAAGCTGCCAAACGGTCTCACCGTGCTGGTTATTGAAGATCATCGATTGCCGCTTGTTACTGCGCGGTTGCTGCTCGAAGGCGCCGGCGCGCTTGGCGATCCGCGGGATCTGCCTGGGCTCGCCAATATGACGGCAGCCATGCTGAAAGAGGGCACGAAGACGCGTTCGAGCAAGCAAATCGCGGAGGAGATCGAACGCTTGGGAGCCACCATTAACGCCACCGCACCGTGGGGTTCGGAAGAGGCCAATCTCACAGCGTCCGGGTTGAGCGACAACATCGGCGAATGGTTCCCTCTGGCGGGCGACATTTTGCTCAATCCTACATTTCCGGAGAGCGAGCTGAATAATCTGAAGCAACGTATGAAAGTGCAGTTGCGGCAGCAGCGCTCTTCTCCGTTTTTCCTTCTGCAGGAGCGCTTCGATCAGGCTGTTTATGGCAATCACCCTGCCTCTATCACGGCGCCGACGCCGCAATCTATCGACAAGATCACCCAGGAAATGCTCGCGAAATGGCATAGCGAGAAGTATGTTCCTCAAAACGCCCTGCTTGGAATCGCCGGGGATGTTCGCCCCGACGACGTGAGGCAAATGTTGAGCAAGTTGCCGGAGTGGAAAGGCGGTATAGCGAAAGCAGTCCTGCCTGCTCCTACGACGCCGGTTAGCGGCCGGAAGGTTTTTGTAGTGGACCGGTCCGGATCGGTGCAGACCGATGTCGCGCTCGGTAACATCGCGGTGGACCGGATCGATCCCGACTATGTCGCCATGGTCGTGATGGACCGGGTGGTCGGCGGTGGCGCGTCCGCGCGCCTGTTCATGAATCTTCGCGAAGTTCACGGCTACACCTACGGCGCGTACAGCCACCTCATCGCACGAAGGTACGCCGGCCCCTGGTCCGCTCAGGGCAGCATGCGCACCGACGCCACCGCCGGCGCGATGACCGAATTCATGAACGAGATCAACCGCATCCGCGATCAGCCGGTGACGGAATCGGAGCTGGAGGAGAACAAGCGAGCCATTGTGGCGGGTTTCGCGCGTTCGCTCGAACAGCCGAACCAACTGCTCGATTACGCGATGCAACTGAAGATCTACGGCCTTCCGCCGGATTATTGGGATACTTATCCGGCCAAGATCATGGCGGTAACCGCCGAGCAAGTGCAGCGTGTGGCTCGCAAATACATCGTCCCCGATAACCTGCAAATCGTCGCGGTGGGCGATGCCGGCAAGATCAAACCGGTGCTGGACAAATTTGGTCCGGTAGAAGTCTACGATACCAACGGCAATCCAAAAGTAACGCCCTAGATCACAGCGCATGTGCATGTGGCCCAGGCATTCTTGCCTGGGATGGCTGTGTTACAAATCAAATCGTGGAATACCGCATCGAACGCGACACCATGGGTGAGGTTCGCGTTCCAACGAATGCTCTTTACGGCGCACAAACACAACGGGCCGTCGAAAACTTTCCCATCAGCCGTCTCCGCTTCCCCCGGTCTTTCATCCAAGCCCTCGGTCTAATCAAGAGCGCGTCAGCGCGAGTGAACGGCCGGCTCGGCCAACTTCCATCCGATCTGGCCGCCGCAATCGAAAAAGCCGCCGAAGACGTTTCTCAGGGCAGGCATGACGATCAGTTCGTAGTTGACGTTTTTCAAACAGGCAGCGGAACTTCCACCAACATGAATGCCAACGAGGTGATTGGCCATCTCGCTCAAGCCCACCCCAACGATCATGTCAACCGCGGCCAGTCCAGCAACGACGTGATTCCATCGGCCATTCACGTTTCTGCGGCCATGCTCGCCCACGAGAATCTGCTTCCCGCGATGGAAAACCTCACGCACACGCTTCGCAGGAAAGCAGAAGAGTTCAAGGATGCCGTCAAAATCGGACGGACGCACCTGCAAGATGCCGTTCCTATGCTGCTGGGCCAGGAGTTCAGCGGCTATGCAGCTCAAGTGGAGTTGTGTGCCGGCCGTATTCGCACCGCCCTGGAAGGAATTTACGAGCTACCGCTAGGCGGTACCGCTGTAGGCACGGGCCTCAATGCGATTCCCGGTTTCGCCGCGGCAACAATCGCCGAAATCGCGTCGCGGACCGGCCTTCCTTTCCGGGAAGCCCACAACCATTTCGAGGCGCAGGCTGCCAAAGATGCGGTCTCGTTCCTGAGCGGCGCGCTCAAGACGTATGCCGTCGCGCTCACCAAAATCGCGAATGACATCCGCTGGTTGGCCTCCGGACCGCGCTGTGGATTGGGTGAACTAAAACTGCCGGAAACGCAGCCCGGATCGAGCATTATGCCCGGCAAGGTGAATCCTGTAATCGCGGAAAGCGTGTTGATGGCCTGCGCCCAAGTGGTCGGATATGATGCCACAATCACCTGGTGTTGCGCCGCGGGCAATTTCGAGCTGAATGTGATGATGCCGGTGATGGCTTACGACCTGCTCGAGTCGATCGAACTCCTGGCAAACGTCTCGCGCAATTTCGACGAGCGCGCCATTCGAGGTCTGGAAGCCGATCGGGACCGCGCCTCGGCTTCCGTGGAGCAATCCCTCGCCATGTGTACCGTGCTCGCCCCTGAAATCGGCTACGAGAAAGCGGCCGCAATCGCCAAGGAGGCTTACCGCACCGGACGCACGGTACGCGAGGTCGCCCGCGAGATGAGCGGAATTCCGGAAAACCGGCTGAATGAACTGCTCGACCCTCGCAGCCAAACCGGCGCGCCGTGATCGGCATGGAACTCCGGGATCGTAACGTACACGGCGGATCGCTTCCTGGTGTAAACTAATTGGCCAGGAACGCTAAGATGGAAACTCTGGTTGTTTCTTTCGCAGTGGACGCTAACGGGAATATTTATGCCCTCAATTAATCGTTGGTGGATCGCAGTCGCTGGTGTGTGCCTGCAAATGGCTTTAGGGGCCGCCTACGCTTGGAGCGTATTTCGCATCCCTCTGGTGAAGGAATACGGGTGGAGTATCGCCCAGGTGTCTTTCACCTTCGCCATAGCCTGGTTCTTCCTCGGCTGCACATCCGTGCTCGGTGGACTCTGGCTGAATCGAAGCGGCCCCAGGATCGTCGCGGTTGTCGCCGGTCTCCTTTGGGGCGGGGGCGTCTTTCTGGCCAGCTTTTCCGCCCACAAACTGTGGCTGCTCTACCTGAGCTACGGCGTAATCGGAGGCACTGGGCTGGGCATGGGTTATATAGTTCCGATAACCGTCCTCGTCAAGTGGTTTCCCGAACGCCGCGGGCTGATCACCGGCATCGCCGTCGGAGGCTTTGGCGCCGGTGCGCTCATTTCCGCGCCGCTGGCCGGAAAGCTCCTGCAAAGCGTCGGGCTGATGCCAACATTTGCGTATCTTGGGATTGCGTTCGGCGTAGTCGCGGTGCTCTCGGGACTCTTCATGCAAGTCCCTCCTCACGGCTGGAAGCCCGCGGGTTGGGAGCCGACTGCCGCGCAATTGTCCCAGCGATCGGATCGCGACTATACCCTTGGCGAAGCGTTGCGAACGTGGCAGTGGTGGGCGCTCTGCGGTCTCATGTCGATCAACACCACGGCGGGACTGTCGGTCGTCTCTCAAGCCGCGCCGATGTTCCAGGAGCTTGGCAAGGTGAGCGCCGTAACAGCGGCCACTCTGGTGGGCGTCATCAGCATCGGCAATGGCATCGGTCGCGTGGTTTGGGCTTGGATCTCCGACGTCACGGCCAGAAGAACGGCGTTCTTCGCCATGTATCTGTTGCAGGCCGTGCTGTTTTGGACATACCACTACATCTCTTCTCCCACGCTGCTTACCATCGTCACGTTCGTCATCGTGATGTGTTACGGAGGCGCCTACGGAATCACCCCGGCATTCGCGGCCGACTATTTCGGTCCCCGCCATGTCGGACCGATTTTCGGGTTAATGATGCTGCCCTGGGCGTTTCCCGCTGCCTTCGGTCCGCTGCTGTTCGCCTATCTGCGCGAAACCACCGGCGGCTACAATCAGGCGCTTTATCTGATAGCCGGCATGCTGACCATCGCGATGATTCTGCCCATTATCGTTTCGCCCCCGCACGGCCACAAACTCGAGGCGGAATCCCCGGTGGAAACCGCAGCCACCGGCAGCGTAGCTTAGCGCGTTCGTCGCACGCGCACTTTCAGCGACTACGAGCGGCCAAGATCGACGAATCCCCGACTTTACGTCTTAAGTGGAAACATTTTGGCGCGCGGAGCGACCATTTCAGATTGTGACAGTCGGGAGCGCCCCTTTCTCCGATGACTCTACATCGACAGTTAAGTACTGGTACGGCTAGCCTCAACCAATAGCGAGACTGGAGACATGCGTGAAGGCTTATCTTTTATTTTGCTGTCAGCTAAGATATTGAGAATGAGCTGCTCGAAATTGCTAAGCCTCATTGCGATAATAGCCACTGCCGCAAGCGCCGAAACTCGGTGGATTCATATCCACTCTCCAAACTTCGAAGTATATTCGAGCGCGAGCGAAGGCAGCACACGCGAAACACTCCGCTATTTTGAGCAGGTGCGAGGCTTCTTTCTCGAGGCCACCGGCCGATCCGTTTCCAGACCTGTGCCGATCTACATCATCGCCTTTGGCTCGGAAAAAGAATATTTGCCATTTCGCCCCAATGAATTCGCCACCGCCTTCTATCACGGCGGAGCGGAGCGCGATTACATCGTCCTGAGCCATAGCAGCGCCGAAACCTTTCCTGTCGCGACGCACGAATATGTGCACCTGGTCGTTCAACACGCCGGTTTGAATTTTCCGCCTTGGCTCAATGAGGGTATCGCGGAGCTGTATTCGACTTTGAAACCCCAAGGCGACAAAGTCATAGTCGGAAATTTGATTGCCGGCCGTGTTCAGGCCCTCTATTCGGAAAAATGGGTTCCATTGGCCGCCATATTGAGCGCCGGTCACGATTCTCCCTATTACAACGAGAAGAACAAGGCCGGTAGTCTCTATAACGAAGGCTGGGCTCTGGTACACATGCTTGCACTCAATCAGGAGTATCGGTCCAAGTTCAACAGTCTTTTGAACGCGATCGCGAATGGTTCACCGTCAGATATGGCACTCGAACAAACCTATGGCAAGCCGCTCGCTAGTATTGAAAAGGACTTGCAAGCCTACCTGCGCGGCGATCGCTTCAACGGCGCAGTCATTCGCGCCAAGCTAACGAGCGAGAAAACGCCGCTCCCGGCCGACATTGCGCCACCATTCGACATCAAGCTCGCGCTCGCCGAGCTCGCCCAACCTGGGAAGCAAAGCGATACTGAGGCGCGCTTGAAAGAGTTGACGCGAGATAATCCACAACGCGCCGAGCCTTGGGCCGGCCTCGCCTACCTCGCATGGAGCCGCGGAAGAATGGAAGATACCGAGCAGAATTTTGCCAAGGCGTACCTGCTCGGCGCTCGCTCGCAGCGCTTGCTGTGGGATTATGGCCGCCTTGCCTCGCGCGAGCACCCGCAGGAAGCGGTCAACGCGTTCAGTGAGCTTCTCAATCAACAACCTGAGCGAACCGACGTGCGCATGGAACTTGCTGCGGTGCAGCTTTCCTTGAATCATCCAGCGGACGCACTCGCCAGTCTTGCACCGATTAAGAAGACTACTCCTCAAGATGCGCCGCGCCTGTTTACATTGTTTGCGTACGCGCAGCTCGGCATGGGCCAGCGCGATCAGGCGGCCAACAGCGTTGCTCGCGTCGCGCAATACGCGGCAACGCCGGCGGACCGCGATCGCGCCGACCAGTTGAAAAAGTACTTGGAGCAGCCCAATCCGCCCTCGTTAACACCATTGAGCGCTACTGAAGGCGGGCGCCCGCGTCTGGTTCGGCGAACAGCCGCAGGTTTCGAAGAGGAAGAACCTCCTACCCCTTCTCTTTCTGCCGCTGGAGTGTTCGTCGAGCTTGTTTGCGACGGACAGCGCGCCACGATTGTGTTGGAAACCGATCAACAGCGCAAGCGCTTCCTCATCCAGGACCCCACCAGGATCAAACTCATCGCGGTGGATGGCGCAGGAGTACAGGACTTTCAATGCGGCCAGCAGAAGCCCGCCAAAATCAAAGTCGAATATCGTCTGGCCGAGGGTGGTCAGAACCTTGACGGACTCGTTACCGCCATCTACTTCCAGCCGTAAAGATTCGTTCCATATGCGGGCTGCCTCTAAAAAGCATGGCCGAAATCCAGAAGATATACACTTTGACGGAAAATGCCCAAACCGCGCAGTGAGCCGACCGGAGGCCCCAACCGCGGATCGCACCTAGCTGTACAAGCCCCCCATGGACCGGCTCGTTGCCCGCCCCCCGTTCACCAACCTCCCGCCCGTATCCGCGCTTCCGCATCAATAACCTGCCCAACCTCCCTGCGTC
>Ga0207066_1141_pt1 | contig 17331 bp, 12 predicted proteins | sample Alteio_BWMinCont_24_FD_153490 | JGI IMG/M metagenome (GOLD analysis project Ga0207066, IMG submission 153490) | Enriched cells from forest soil in Barre Woods Harvard Forest LTER site, Petersham, Massachusetts, United States -... | ecosystem: Environmental > Terrestrial > Soil > Temperate forest >...
TAGCTCGCGAATCGTTCTCAGACACGAGCGGTTCCTTTCTGTTCCCGTCAGTCAGTCCTGGTATTTATGCGGTTCAGGCGACCAAAGTGGGTTTCAGCACTTATCAAATGGATGACCTCAAGATCGAGGTTGGCCAACAGGCATCCCTCGACATCGCCCTGCAAATCGGCCAACTCCGCACTGTAGTCACGGTGTCGTCGGCTGATACGGAGGCGCTCGACACGACGTCCAACGTCATCGGAACGGTGGTGGATTCCGCGCGGGTGCAGGAGTTGCCGCTAAACGGCCGCAACTTCCTGCAACTTGCGCTGCTGGCGGGAGGCGCTTCCAATATCAGCCCGGCCAATGATATGTCCACACCTAACATCGGTCCTCCGGGCCGAGTGATCGTTCTTCCCGGAACCCTGCCTTACTCGGTGGGTTATTTCCTGAACGGCGTACCGATCCGCGGCTCCAGGGACGGCGAGCTGGCGCTCAGTGTGTCAATTGCGGCGATCGATCAGTTCAAGGTCCAGCAGAGCTTTCTCATGTTGGACCAGGGTGTCAACGCCGCTGCAGTGAACATAGTCACTAAGAGCGGCAGCAACCAGTTCCATGGAGAGGCATTCGAGTTTCTGCGGAACGGCGACCTGGACGCAAGGGGCTTTTTTGCCAAAGGGCCGGAAGACTTGAAGCAGAATCAGTTCGGTTTCGCGCTGGGAGGGCCGCTCCGGAAAGACCGGTTATGGTTTCACGGTTTTTATGAGGGACTCCGGGAAATCGCGCCCTTCACCAGCGCCGGATACAGCCCGACACCCGCGATGTTCGGTGGGAATTTTGCGAACACAGGCCGAGTCATCTACGACCCGAACACCTACGACCCAGGCACTGGCACGCGGCAGCCATTCCCCGACAACATGATTCCCGCAAGCCGGATTAACCCGGTGGCGCGAGCGCTTTCCCAATACTACTTGCCTGGCTCCAGCCTGGCGAGCATACCCAGCAATGTTTACGGCAATCCACGGAATACCTTGGACGACGATCAAGGAGGGTTGCGCTTGGACATGGCCTTGAGCCTGCGGCAACAACTATCCTTTCAGTTTTTCCACCAGAATTCCCCGGCCGACCAGCCGGGACTTTACCCGTTGAGCGGCATATCATACGTCAATCAGTCGGACCTGGCGGTGCTACAGCACACCTGGTCGCTGAGCCCCCATCTGGTCAACAGCCTGCGGGTCGCCTTTGTGCGCAGCATCGCGACTGGGGGCAATGAAGGCCAAACCAAGGGTCCTCTCCTCGAGTCGATCGGTATCATGAATACATTTGCCAGCCGAGGGATCAACGAAATCGACCTGCAGGGCTATTCGTCGTTTGGGAGGTCCAACGCAAATGTCGGCAATCGCGACAACACTTGGCACTTGGGAGAGGAGTTCAGCTACGCAAGAGCGAATCACAGCCTTAAATTCGGGGTGGATCTCGGCTATCGCCGCGGGTGGCATGAGAATGCGAATTCGACTGCGCTCGGCAACCTGCAGTTCGAACCTGCGTTTACAGCCCAGTTGGACCGCAACACGCAGGGGCAACTGGTTCCGCAGGCGACCACCGGAGATTCCTGGGCGGATTTCCTTCTCGGGATTCCGTCAACGGGCAGTATATCGGGCTTGCCTGTGGTCCAATACCGGTCAAAGCAGTTTCTTCCATTCTTCCAGGACACGTGGAGGGTTACGCGCAACCTGACCCTGAACTACGGCCTCTCTTGGTATCTAGAAACGCCTCCCGATCCGCAGGGCTGGGCAAGAAATGTCGTGCATGGTTTCAACCCGGTTACCGGTTTGCTCACGTACGCGGCACTGGGAAAATTGAATCCCAAGGCGGTATCCACGGATCGGAACAACTTTGCGCCCCGCTTTGGCCTGGCGTGGAGGCCAGAATTTCTCAAGGCGACCGTTATCCGGGCTGGCGCCGGCGTCTATTATTCCGAATTCCCCTGGATCGTGGAGCAGTTCTCCCTGATCGTCAGTCCCCCCTTCGGCGGCGGCGCAGCGTTCAGTAATCCCCAGACCAACCCCGTTCCCGGATACCTGCTAGGCGCTAACATTTTCCCCCCACAACCCTCCGCGCCGCTCAATGCGAACTATGCCGCGAACCTGCCGCCGGGAACGCTCGCCGCGGGCATTGATCCGAATTTTCGGACCAGCTACGTCAGCCAATGGAACGCCTCCATCCAACAAGGGCTGGGGAAAAGCAGTTCCGTCGACTTGTCCTACCTGGGATCGAGCAGCCATAGGCTGGTGAATTACACCGACATCTCCCAGTGCCGGCCTGGTTCAGATCTGTTTTGCACCCCCGCGTCCAAGCCATGGCCGCGCTACGACTTGCTGCTGTGGATTGACAGCAGCGGCAACTCGTCTTACGAAGGCTTGATTGCCAAATATCAGCATCGGATGGATCGGGGTCTGAATCTGCAGTTTGCGTACACCCTTGCCAAGACGCTTGCGGATACCTGGCAGGCTAATTTGCAACCTTACACGCAGATTGTGTCCTGCCGGAGCTGCGACAAAGGCCCGGCCACTTTCGACGTCCGCCAACGAGCGGTAGCCAGTGCCGTTTGGGAGATTCCGTTTGGCCGTGGGCGGCGCTTTGGCGCGAACATGTCACGAGGAGCAGACCTGGCAGCCGGCGGCTGGAGTCTGACTGGCATCGCCACCTTCGCTACGGGCCAGCCGTTGTACCTGACCGCGCCGAATCGCACAGGCGGTCTCGTCCTCGATCAACTCCCCAACCGTGTATGCGACGGGCGGAATAGCAACCTCTCTGGCAACATTCGCACCAACGGGTTCTTGTGGTTTGACACGTCCTGCTTCCCTCTTGCACCGGTAGGATATTTCGGCGACGGTGGGCGCACTGTTCTCAATGGTCCCGGCCTTAGCAATTGGGATCTTGGCGTGGAGAAGCTGCTCACTTTTACTGAGCGCAAATCTGAGAAATTGCTGCTCCGGGCTGAAATGTTCAATGCCTGGAATCACACGCAGTTCGAGCCACCCGACGCAAACGCCGGTGACGGAGCGAATTTCGGCCGGATCTCCGCCGCGCGGCCCCCGCGGCTGATCCAGATCGGTGTCAAGCTCCTATGGTAAATGGCCAATAAGCCGAGACACAGCGCAACCAAAACGCGTTGCGGGTCAGTCGCTCACGACTCAGATAACAGGCTGTGGCGTTCATCTTCGACTGAGCTGAGAACCACATGACCGACGCCGGTCCTCTGGGTTGCGCCAATGTCTTCCGACATCAGCTTGCCGAACGGGCCGGAAGGATTTATGAGATGGGTTCTAGAGGCATTCCCGAATTCGAGGAACACCGTCGGCTGCTATGATCTCGAAAGGACTGCGATTATCCCGAGTTCGCGTCAGAAAGAATTTCCGACTCCAGCTTCGGCTGTTCATCAACACTCATAGATCGTGGCGCGTAGCCGGCAGATGGAACGTTGACTGTCCCTTCATTCCGCCCTGACAATGGGTCGCAGAAAGAAGGAACCAATGGCGCAAAAAACGCTGGTAATTTTATTTGACGACGAAGCGAGGGCCTACGGAGCCTTGCATGCACTCGAAAGGCTGCAAGAGCGAGGCGACCTCTCTTTGGACAGGCTTGCGGTTGTCGTCAAGAATCCGGACGGAAGCGTTCGGACAGCGAAAATCGGGCGTTCCTGGAGCGTAGCGCGAGCGATTGCGGGGGGCTTAGTTGGCGCCCTTTTCGGAGTGTCGGGTGGCCCCGTTGGTGCTGCCATTGGACTAGTAGGGGGCGCGGTGATCGGATCTATCCTTCACAAAAGGCGTTCCGTTGATGCTGAGCTTGACAAAGATATCAGTGATGCGCTGACTGCTGGTAAGGCTGCTGTGATCGCTGAGGTGCTGGAGGAATCTGAGCCTTCTGTAGACGCCCGTATGGCGGCCCTTGATGGGATCGTCCTCCGGTGGACGAGCGATCGAATCAGAACCAGGAGTCATGATCCAAAGATCCAACGAACCATCGCGAAGGTGGATCGCCGGGACAGCCTCGATCCGAAAATCGATGAACTTCGTGCCAAGATTGAGAACGCGATTGAGAGCCGAATGGCTAAGGCCGAGACTCGTAAGCAGCATCGGGAACGTTGGATCCATTTGATGCAAGAGGAAGCAACTCAGGCAAGAACCAAGCGCAAAGAACAGCAGGCCGCTCGGATAAGAGAACTCCAAACCTGAACCGGCTGGCCAGCGGATCAATAGGGGGCGTAATAGCCGTGTCGCCAGGAAGTGTGCAATTTCAGGCTTCCGGCCGCTTCGCTTAGCAGGACCTTCACTTTGTGAAATTTGCCATCGTTCTGACCTTGGACCGGGTAGTAGCCTAGAAGATATTGACTGCGCAGCTGGGTGCTCAGCTTGTCGATGGCATCAGGCAGATCGTTCAAGTGGTGTATCACGGCCATTGCTCCGCCCGTATCCTCAGCGGCCTTCTTCAGGTAGCGCGCGTTGTCGAAAAGGCCGAGCGCGTATACTCGAACGTCCGCTTCTCTTAAGAGATTGATGACCTCTCCACCACTGTAGCGGCTATTGTTATCACCGCCATCCGATAGGATTAGAAGTGCCTTGCGTGGGTTCTTGGCGAATCTCATTTGATTGACAGCGAGGCAGATGGCGTCAAACATCGCAGTCCAACCTTGTGGCTGCACCAGACTCAAGCTTGCCATGATGTCATCGGCATCGGGTGTAAAAGGAATACGCAGCTTCGGCACATCGCTAAATTGCACAAGAAAAAATTCATCTCCTGGCAGGCTGGTCTTCAGGAACTGCTCGACGGCCGAGAAGGACTTATCGATCTTGTTCCGCATACTGCCGCTGGCGTCGAATACGATGCCCAAAGAGACTGGAGCTTGGTCGATGGCAAACGATTCTATCTTCTGCTCGATCGCTCCCTCGAATAGGTGGAAATCTTCTCGATGTAGGTCCAATTTAGGCCTGTCCTGCATGTCGGTAACATTGGCAGGAATCATGACCATCTTCACATCCAAACGGATCGAGGGTGCGCTGTGCTCGGGCGTTGGGCGGACGCGAGGAACGATATTCACTTGTGGCGTGTCTTGGCAAAAGGCGCTTGTGGCGAATGCTGTAACGAAGAACGCGAACAAGACGAATCCTGTAACGACATTGTTGCTGCCACGGAACTGCATGGACACACCCCCACCTCGTCCGCTCAAACTGAGCCTCATGTGCTTCCAAAATTGGAAAGTATACGTTAGCGAGTATACGTTCGCGTCTTATGGGATGTAAAGGGGGAAGGGGTTACGCGTTTTATAAATTGGGATATGAATTTCAATCGCCCGCGACGAAATTGGGTTGTCTGAATCCTTTACTGGCAAAAAACGATTTGGGGGTCAGTTGCGCCGCTGTGCGATGCGAAAGGTGCGCGGTCCGGTTCCGAAGGTGAGTCCGCGCACGGCAGCAGGATTTCGAACATCGAGCCATCGCCTTGTTTACTCCGGATGTCAATGCGACCGTGATGTGAGCGGAGGATGCCCTGGACCACCGCGAGTCCCAGGCCGCGACCGAGAAATTTTGTGGTGTAGAAAGGATCAAACGCTCGAGCTTGCACGTCTGGGGGCATGCCACAGCCGGTATCCGAGACTACCAGGCGGACATATTTGCCATCGGGCAAGCCCGCCAAACTTTCTGCGGTGGCAGGACGGCCAATGTGCACCCTTTCGGTGGTCACAGCGATGAGTCCGCCCTGTCCTTTTAACGATTCCTCCGCATTCTTAATGAGGTTTAGCACGACTTGTCGGATCTGAGTGGCATTAGCCCGGACGAGAAGATGTTTGGCCAGATTGGCATGCAGCACGGTTTTCTCCGAAACCGAGCCGCGCAGGAGATGGATCATTTCATCCACGATCCGGGAAAGATCGACCACCTCCTTGGCCACATCGGTATCGCCGGCATAAGCCATTAACAGCCTCACGATCTCGGAGGCGCGAACCGCGACGGCCTTGATGCGTTCGATATTCTCACGTCCAGGCGAATTCGACGTAGTTTCTAACAATGCGACATCTGATTCGCCAAAGATGGCGCCGAGCATGTTGTTGAAATCGTGCGCGATGCCGGCGGCTAACGCTCCCAGGCTCTCCAGCTTCTCGGCCGCCAGTATTTGTTCGTGATTTAACTTTAAATCCGTGGTATCGATTATGGTCCCAATATGACCAACATAGACGCGTTCAACAAAGCGCGGAATCCCTGTATTGAGCACCCACCGGTACTGTCCGTCTGACCGCCGCATTCGGCACTCCGTCCGGAAAGCCCGCTGAGCAGCGACAGCCGCATGAAATGCAGAACAAACGTCATCCCGGTCTTCGGGGTGTACAAGTTCGGTCCAGCGGTTTCCGACGAGCTGCTCCATCGTCCAGCCCGTGAAGGTCAAAGCGCGCTTGTTGTAAAACGAAGCGAGCTTGTCCGGATTGGTCACCCAGATGCCGACGGGCGCCGTATCGGCCAAACTCCGGAAGCGCTCTTCGCTCTCGCGAAGCGCCTGCTCGGCGAGCCTGCGCTGCGCGAGTTCCTCCTGCAACCGTTCATTGGCTGCCCGCAATTGGGCTGTCCGTTGCGCCACCTTCTTCTCCAGATCCGCACGCAGCCGGCCCAGCTCCAGGTGAGTTCGCACACGGGCCAGGATTTCCTCCGGCCGGAAGAGCTTATTAATGAAGTCAACTGCGCCCAGCCGCAAACCTTGAACCCGCTCCTCGACCTCCCTGGCCGCGGTGATGAAGATGATGGGAATATCCCGGGTGTTCTCGGGGGCCTTGAGCCGCCGGCAGACTTCAAATCCGTCCATGTCCGGCATACGAATATCCAACAGGATCAATTGCGGCGGACTAACCGCAGCGGAAGCCAGCGCTACCTGCCCATTGTCGGCGGGCCGCACTTCATAACCTTCCGCCCTAAGCATGTTCGTCAGTAGCGCTAGAGATTCCTTGTCGTCGTCAACTACTAGAATGCGAAAACCATCTGTCATGTACTATTCGTCCAATCACCTTCCTCGGGGACGACTCAGATCAGCAGACTGGCCATTAGGGCGTGCAGAATCTTTGCCGGTCGGGTCGTTCGCTGCAGGGCCGCGCAGCCGCAAGCCATACACAACTCTCCGAAGCCAGTACAATATCGCGAAGATTTTTCCACTTGGCTTCGAGTCCTTAACCCACATCCAACATGTCGGCGCATTTCCCAGTGTGGTTGATCGAATACATACCACCGGTTCGCTGATGCCGGTTAGGGTGTGACCGATTCAAAAAATAAGTCCCAACTCCCTCAACGCGAATCCGTCCTGCGAATTTCACGAGATGCGGAATCCAGAAGCGGCGCGGTTCGCGATGAACAGGGAGCAGGGGGCTCCGGTGCGAGAGTCATCCTGGATTGAAAACTCAAAAGGTTAGCTCTCGCTTTCGATACGAGCGGGTCCATTCTTTGTTTTTGCACTGCAAGTTACAAAGGTGGATTTCAGTACTTGTTCAGTACTCATAAAGTGTATGAGTTCGAGATCAAGGTCGGCGAGCAGGCAGCCCTAAACAGTGGTCTCTCACAATGCCGAGCAGGTTGAGACCTGGGCGTGGAGAAATACTTCGCCCTACTTCTGGCGCCAATCAATTGCTTGGCTTAATCGGCCAATGCCTCTTGAAGCTTGCCCACAAGCTGCGCAAGTTGAAAGGGCTTCCGGATGAAGCGGTCGACTAGTAGTCCGGCGAACGAGGCATCTACCGTTTCCTTGCCATAGGCGCTGGTGAGAATCACCTTTAGCTCGGGTCGAATGCGCCGGGCCTCTTGCACAATCTCCCGACTAGACATGCCCGGCAAGGTGACGTCCAACAGAACCACGTCGATGTCATTTGATGTGCGCGAATCAGGTCCATTGCCGCAGATCCGTCGCCGGCATCCATCACCGAAAAGCCTTTCTTTGCCAGCCCCTTCGAGACGGCGAGCCGTAACAAATCCTCATCTTCCACCACCAGGATCCTCCCGGCGCGTGATAGTGCTTTCTCTTTCCCAGCGAGGACAATCGGATGGCCGGTTCCCCGAGCCGCCTTCTCGGCACAAGGTAGCCAGACCTGAAACGCACTGCCCTGCTCGGAAGAGTTCACCTGGATCGCGCCTCCATGACCGCGGACGATCCCCTGTGTGACTGCAAGGCCGAGACCGCGGCCAGGGAACTTAGTCGTGAAAAACGGCTCGAAGATCCTAGCTCGTACCTCTGGCGTCATCCCGCTGCCCGTATCCGAGACCTCCAACTGGAGATAGAGGCCTTCAGGTAGCTTCGTTACGTCAGGTCCGAGCGAATCCTCTCCTACTCGCTCCAACGACGTGCGGACGCTTATCACTCCGGCCCGCTCTCCAATCGCCTCCGACGCGTTGGTGACAAGGTTCATGACAACCTGCCGGATCTGCACGGGGTTAGCCTGCACGGGGGAAATATTTTTGTCTAAGTCAATCTTCAATGTCACTTGTTTCGAAATGGAGACCTTCAGCAGCTGAACCATCTCTTCGATGATGAACGACACATCAACAGGCTCGAAAGCCGGGCTCTCTTTTCCGCCATAAATCATTAACTGACGGACGATTTCCCCGCCGCGAATGGCTGCGGTTCTGATTTGCTGGAGTTCTTCGTCAACAGGCGACCCATCCGCACGCCCCGCAAGAGCGAGTTCCGAGGAAGTGAGTATGCCTCCCAGAAGATTGTTAAAATCGTGAGCGATGCCGCTAACCAGTACGCCCAGACTCTCCAGTTTCTGTCTCGCGAGCGCCTCTTCCTGCGTGCGTTTGGCGTCGGTGATGTCAATAAGCGACGCGATGTAACCCGCAAACACGCCATCTGGCGTGAAGCGCGGAACGCCGTTACACACGACCGATTGGTACGCGCCGTCTGCCCGCCGCAACCGGTACTCGATGTGACAGTTCCGGCGGGCTTCAAAGGACGCGGAGTAGCTGGCCAAGCACTCGTCGATGTCATCGGGATGCACACTCTCGGTCCAACCGTAGCCGAGTTCCTGTTCCATGGTGCGCCCGGTAAAGCTTAACCATCCTGCGTTGAAGAAGGTGGCGAGCTTGTCCGGGCCGGAAGCGCAGATCATCACGGGCGTCGTATCGGCGAGAATCCGGAAACGCTCTTCACTTTCGCGTAGCGCTGCTTCGGCACGTTTGCGCTCGCTTATGTCCAGGTTCACGCCGATCATGCGCAGGGGATTGCCCCGTGAATTGCGGAACACCTTTCCTTTGCCGTACAACCAGTGAATTGTGCCGTCCGGCCAAACAACGCGGAACTCCGAGCTGAAGTGATCGGTACACTTTACGGCTTGGCCCAGTTCACCGCGGATCCTGGCCCGGTCCTCGGGATAAATCAGTTCGAGCCACTGCTCGAGCGGCGGGGCAACATCGCCGGGCGGGAGGCCATATAAAGGACCATATCCACTGGAACAACGGGTCTTGCCCGTTGTAGCGTCCCAGTCCCACGTGCCGATTCCACTTACTTCCTGAGCGAGTTCGAGCCGTTCCTGGCTAAGGCGCAATGCTTCTTCGGCTCGCTTGCGCTCGGTGATATCGAGACTAACGCCTGCCACGCGAGCCGGTCGCCCGTCGTCGCCGACGAGCACTGTGCCTTTTGAAAGTAGCCAGCGCTCGCTCCCGTCCGGGTATAGCAGACGAAATTCAGCATCCCACTCACTCACCCGGTCGAGACTCTCTCGCATGAGCGCCATTACCCGCTCGCGGTCGTCTGGATGAACCAGTTTGAACCACTCGGTATGGCTGGCCGGCCGATGGCCGAAAGCTCGGTTATATTGCGGTGACAGTGTGGGCGTGCCGCTGCGGAGATCATGTTCCCACATTCCCAAGCCTGTGCTCAGAGCGAGCCGGAGACGCTGCTCGCTGTCCCGAAGAGCGCTCTCTGCCTGCACTTTCTCCGTGATATCTTCAACGACACCGATGAAATATTGCAGCCGCTTGTGTGCATCCCACACCGGATTTACAAACACCCTCACCCAAATGACTGCGCCGTCTTTGCGGATATAGCGCTTTTCTGCCAAGTAGGATGGGATCTCACCCGCCTGGAGCCGGTTGAGCGCAGCGACGCACATTTCGCGGTCGTCGGCGTGCGTGATATCTAAAACCGTCTTTCCCAGCAGTTCGGCTCGAGTGTAGCCGACGATCTCGCAAAAACGATCATTCAGAAGAAGCCATTCTCCGTTGACACCGCATTGAGTAATGCCGACAGCCGCTTGAAAAAATGTGGCGCGGAATCGTTCCTCGTTCTCTCGCAACGCTGTCTCGGCGCTCTGCCGTTCTGCCGCTAGGGCAACCTGACCCGCGATTGCTTGGGCAACTTGGAGCTCGTCCGGTTGAAACTCGTGTGGTGTGTTGTAGTAGAGCATCAATTTCCCGATCAGCCCACCGTTGGCCATGAGCGGAATGAACGCAAGGGCACGAATTCCTTCGTCGGCAAAAACCTGCCAGAAAGCTGAAAGGGAGGCATCCTGCATAACATCGGAAACGGTAATGGGCTGGGTCTCGCGTGCGCCTCGCTGCCAAGTGATGTGACCTTGCACGGCAGCACGGTGCTCGTCTGACAGGCCGACCCACTCCTTAAACCGCATCACGTCATCCTGATCAAAGATTAGGACGGCGGCGCGGTCGGCGGCGAGTGCACGCACTAGGCCATGAGCGGCTACGCGGTAGATCTCACTCGTTCCTTGGGCAAGACTGATCGCGCCAGCCAGATCCAATAGTAGTTCGAGTTGTCGAATCTTGGTTTCCTGGGGAGCACGCTTTGGACCGCTGATGCTCATGGCAATGCCTCGCTACAGGCGAGGTGTTCCTTACGCCCCGCACGTCATTAGGAATGTTACTAAGGTATCAATCCTAAGGACAAGCAGCTTTCTAAAGGTACTAAGAGAGGCGTCACTGGTACTACCACAAAAGTACTAGTAGTAATAGGACGGTTATTATGATAAACTCATCTCGATTTTTTAGGATATTCGCATTATGCCGGTTGACTTGCGGACCTTGGTAGCGGTAACGATATTACTCTCAGTCCTTCTGAGCTTCCTAGCTGCAAGCGCCTGGTGGACGCGGCAGACTTACCCCGGTTTCGGCCGTTGGACGGTCGCCAATTGGTTGCTGGTTCTGTCGCTGCCTCTGTTCATTCTTCGGTCAGTTGCACCGGATTGGATCAGCGTCGTCGGAGCAAACGTGTTGTTTGCCGCCGCTGCAATCCTTTTCCTGGAAGGGATTCGCGAGTTCCGGGGTTTGCGCCCTCGTATCTGGCAGCTGTACCTGGCTGGGGGGCTCACAATTCTCGCGATCCTGTTTTTCGATTACGTGGATCCCAGCGTGAATGAACGCATCGTTGCGATGTCTTCGTTTCTGGCGATCGTCGCGGTCCTTTGTTCCAGCACATTACTCAAGGAGATGCGAGTTGGGCGTACGCTCGGTGTGACGTTCACCAGCGTCATGTTTGGAATTTGGGCACTGATTCTCATCGCCCGTGCTGTCTTCTTCCAATTCGCACCACCCTCAAGCTCCTTGTTTGCTCCGTCATGGATCAACGGTGCATTTCTCGTGGCCACATCGCTTGGAGTGGCCTGTTGTTCAGTCGGCTTCGTCCTGATGACCGATGAGCGCGTGATGATCGACTTGAAAGATGCGGAGAGCAGGGCGATCCACGCTAACCAAGAGCTCGTGGAGGCACTGAACCATGCAAATGCCATGACCCAGCAAGCTAACGCAGCCGACGCCGCGAAGAGCGTGTTTGTGGTGACCATGAGTCACGAAATCCGGAACCCGTTGAGCGGAATTATGGCTATCACCGAGCTGCTGCTAGAGACAGATTTGACGCCCGAGCAACGCGAATCCTCGGAAACGGTGCTCAAGTCGGTCGCAGCGCTGATCGCCGTCACCGATGACGTTCTAGATCTCTCCACAATCGAAGCGGGCCGCCTGGCGATCAAGTCGCATGCTTTCGACCTTCACAGGGTTGTCGAAGACGTCGCGAAAATATTGGAGCCAATAGCGAAACGCAAGGGGGTGGATCTGGTTCTCAACTATCCTTCCGGTATTCCTCACTTATTCGTCGGAGACGGGGCTAGAATCCGGCAAGTGATTTTCAATCTGGTTGGAAATGCTGTGAAGTTTACTTCCACGGGCGACATCAGGGTAGTTATTCAGTGCATGGCCCAACACGCGCAAGACGCTGAAATTCGGATCTCGGTGACCGACACGGGAATCGGCATTCCACCCGAAGAGATCGGATCTCTCTTTGAAAGGTTCAGCCCAGCGCATGTCTCGACCGCGGCGGCGTACGGGGGCACGGGAATGGGGCTGGCGATTTCTAAGAGACTGATCGAGCTGATGGGTGGTTCAATTCACGTGGCAAGCCAAGTTGGCAAAGGTTCGATTTTCTGGTTCACACTGCCCTTAGCAGTCGAACAAAACCGAGGCTCGGCTTCTTTCCTCGCGTCTACCTGAGAAAGAATTTGTCCGCGGAAGGCTGCCTTACACCTGGATCAGCCGGCAATCTCTTCGATCATGATTACCCAACCTATGCTTCGTTCTTCCACATTGAAGATCACCGCGGCGTTAATCTTGGCGCGGAATAGTTCCCCGTCCGCCCGGATGCATTCCTCTTCGAGCGTGATTGCTGGCCGGCTCGCCCGCGTGAGCCCTAGCAGTGTCTCCATGATCGCCTCTCGCCTTTTTTCTTCGACCACTTTTTCCACATGCATACCTAAGAGCTGAGCGCTGCTGTACCCAAGTACATCCGCGGCGGCGCGGTTCGCGCTTATGACGTGCAAGGCATTGTCGGTCAGAAGTATTGCGAGCGGGCTTTGTTCGAACACAGCCCGATACTGTCGTTCCGCGCCATAAATGCGGGCGGCACGCTTCGACTCGGTGACATCCGCGCTACGTCCGACTAGGCGGACAGGATTCCCCGCCGCATCCCGGATGATATAAGCGCGGTCGGAGATATTGGCCGAGGCTCCGTCGGGACGGAGTCTTCTGTATTCGCACAGCCATTCCTCGCGCCCCTCCCGCAAGGCGGAATTGAGACTGGCCGCCACCGCAGGACGATCGTCGGGGTGGATTTGCTGTAGCCAGGACCCCAAAGTCATGGTCGCTGCGGATGTATCTGGACGTTCCAGCTCGGTTGTTCCACGGATCATGCGGTTCGAAACCGGGTCCCACTCCCAAATGACGTCGCTGGTGGTGAGCCGTAGCGCCCGGATGTCTTGTACTCCCCTCCGCAAGCGATACGCAAACTGCAACATTCTTTCTACCGCATCGCTGGCAATCCGGCGTGTCTTTGGATACATCGAGGTCAGGCCAGAGATGAAAATTCCCTCCAGCATGAAGAGACTGACCCGGGCGGCATTGATGGACGAGAAGACGGTCAGCGAGTATCGCGGGATGAGGAAGAAATATCTGGCGGCTAGACTCGCCACCAGTGTTGCCGTCAGGCCTGGGCCGAAACCGCCCCACCAAGCGCTGGCGGCTATTGCCGCGTAGAAAAATGTGAAAGGAAGTGCACGTTCCAAATCTGTAAATGCTATGAGTTTCAAGCCAGCCGCGGTTGAAACAAACAGTAAGGCCGGGAGGTATCGCATGATCCACGAGGTGGTGATGTCCGTGGTTCTAGCGTCGCGGAGAATATCGCCAATGAAGCTGAGGAGGACACCCTCGCCGGCAAACACGATGAGACGGGCGAGCTGCTCATCGGATGCAACCCGCATCGAGAACACAGGCGCCAAGAACAAATAAGCGCTGGCGAAGGCAGATAATCCAGTGGCCAACAATCCGGGCCCTAGCCCGCCTATTGTTGAAGCCGCCAGTATCGCCAGAATGAAGCCGAAATACGATACATCTGAATCCACGACCGGGTGTCCGGCGAGGAAATGGAGCAGGGAAGCTAATGCGGTGGCCGCCAGAGCGAGCCCGTACCGTGCCCAAGGTGATCGTAACCGCAGCATCGAACCCATCAGATTTTTCGCAAGACTGCGTGATATAGCCGACTTTCCAGAACCAATGCAGTATCTATCGGAGCTGAGCGGCGCAGCTAACCCCGCGCAACGGTCACCGGGCGCCCCGGCTCGAAGGATTTTGCCCATCCCTCTCCTGATCAAAAGCCTTGATATCGTCTTCGAGCGTGTGCCCTAGATGGCAGACTTCCTCGTTCGATGAACAGGTGCAGTGCGACTTCTTGCAGGCCATTGCACAGCGCTCGCTCATCGGCGTCTCCTTATACTCTCCTGACGTCGGATCGTAATCTTCGTAGCGATCCACGATTGAGCAGTGCGCGGGCATCGCCTTCACACAGGCATCCAACGCCTTCGGATCTTTGGACGATTTCTTACATGCGTCGACATATGCCTGTTGGACTTTCTGAACATGCGCTGCACAGTTGCACGCATGACCGCCTAAGCCGCATTGCTCCATCGCTTGCTTAGGCTTTTGCGATAAGCCCAGCATGCAGGCAACAATGAAGATCGCGATGATCCTGAATTCCGCGTTCATGGTTCCACCATCAGTTCCGTACCGCCGGATGAAGCGATAGCTTCACGCTCAGGCCGTCCAATTACAATAGAGCCTTTTGAAGACTGGCCGGGATGTTGGGGCGAGTCCCCATGCATGAATGAAGAAATCTGAACGTCCGAATATGTCATTGGTTGGATCAGGCGTGAACGACATAGCGAGTGGGCCCAGTTCGGATACATCGCGCCGAGGGCGTGATAACGCCTGCCCTCAGCGCGTGACTTCACACCCCGACTACTGCTTGTTCCCAAGGTTGAAAACAACGCCAGCACCATAACGAAAGTTATTCTGACTGAAGGTCTCGAAGCCATTTATTGGAGTTCTCGCTTCCAGTCGCGTGAGGAAGTAATCCAATTGAATCGGCCGAAGCGAAACGTGGTGACTCAATCGAATGTCGAGCGTGCCTCCAACCGCCATCGCAAACGCATCTCGCCCTGCTGTAAGTCTTGCCCCCGGAATGTCGGGCAGCAACGGCGATCTGATGCTGCCAGATACATTAACTCCGCCGAGCAAGCATTCCAAGGCCGGAACCCAGCGCGAAGAGCGCTTTGTTATGGAGTAGCGTGGTCCGGCGAGAAACGTCGCCCACGTGTTGTCCAAGTTGATATTATGAATGTTCCCGTTGTGCTCGGCTCCAAGTTCCGCCACGCCGGCGAAATGGTCCGTGAAATTGTACTGGAAGCTTCCGGTGCCGCCGTTTGCGGTGAATTGCGCGACGTCCCGGCTCGAATTGATGCGCAGCATTTGATACTGCAGGCTAACTTCCGTGAGCGGCATTTCACTTTGCGCTAGGGCGGTTATTCCAAAAAGCACAAGTAATCCTGTCAATAACGTGATTCTCATATAGTTTCCATCCTTTCTTACGTGCTTCGTCTGAGCACACACTGGGCGTAGCTCCTGGCTGAGGTCAGCTATTGGCTTATCCTCGTTTTCTATCCCGGGCCATGCCCGCGCGAACCGGCGACCTCGTTGCACCGACTTCGCGCCACCGGAGAGTTCCTTACCGGATCGCCGGTTTTGCGGTGTCTGCGAATGAACGATTAGTCTCTGAGGCCTAAGGCGCAAAAAGTTTTTCACTTCTCGTCGGGCCACTCCGCGCGCCCAAACCCATTAGCGCTGCGCTTGAAGGACGGGCGGTGGCTCCCAACCGCCATTGAGGAACGCTTCCCTGGGCCAATAGAGCCGCAGGACCAGAACGAAGTCACCATCGGGCGCTGGGAGCCAATTCGCTTTTAGATTGCTTGCTGGTGGCGCATGCTCGAGATACAGATCCACGGAGCCGTCAGGATTGAGATTGAACTTGTTCCGTTGACTGAGTGTGTAGCGGTTGAGCGAGTTTGCGACAAAGAAATACTGGGCGTTGTACATGGTCAAAGACCAAAAACCATTGACTGGCGGCATCTTGCCGTTCTCGAAATGCAACACGTAGTTGTGGGCGCCGCTCAACCGCTGCCCGCTGCCATCCACCGAGGCGATCGGATAGACTGCGTCTTGTGGCAGATTGGCGCCGAGTCCCGCATACGTTACCGCCGCGCGGAAGAGGTAGTCCGTGCCATATTTCCCGGTAAAACTGATCTGCCAGCCATTCACCTTCTTGCCCAGGTGCTCGGTCTCCGTCACGATCCGTTCCAACCCAGTCTTGGTGGCTTGTTCTAGTGCCTTGACCGCGGCTGGGTCAAGCTTTCCCATGTCAAAGTCTTTGCCGGGGACGATCCCGATCTTGGCCATCTCGCCGACGATCGGTGAATCGGCTGGCGAAGGGGGATTGTTCTTCATCAGCGCTGCGAGCAGCTTGAAGTAGGCCAAGGCAGGCATGTTGTTTACCTGCTCCCGCGGGGCGGTGGTCATATTGATGTTCGGATCTACCTTGCCCTTGAGGGGCGAATAAGGCTTGCCGTAAGCGCTGAGTGGCTTCAACGAATATTGGTCCTGGATTACATGTACTGCCTTGAAGTCCTCCGGAGTGCCGGTGCAATAAGTGCGGCCTAGGATCCATACCATGTCGGTAGGAGATTTGTACTCTATGACGCCTACCGGTAGCGTGCCCTCCCAGTGCGGCCCGGTGATAGCGTAGTCGCCGGCTTTGGTTCCCGTGGTACGCTTACCCGGGCTGGCAAACACGTTGGTCCAGCCGTCTAGCATGGGCATCAAGTAATAGCGATCATTCTCGTCCGGCACGTGCAGGACGTAGGCCTCCTTGGAAAGATCCAGCCACGCGCTCGAGTAGAGCGTATCAGCGTTCGGAGCTGTGACGTCTTTAAACGAAGCGTTGGGATACTCTCGTGCGTTCGCGAACTGGCCCATCGGGGCCTTCATAGTTTGCGGCGCGGCCCCGTTGGTCATCACCCGTCTGGTCATTTCCATAGTCACCAGCGGGTAGCCGTAGATGTAGGCTTCCGTGCCGATTTCAAGGGCTTGTTGCTCCGGCACCGCATTGATTAGGTTTCCGGCTTTAGAGTAGGCCCAGACGGCTATGAGAATGAGCGTGAGGGGAATGAGGACCAGTCGCCATTTTCTATAAGTCTTCTCGTCTCTCATAAGGTAATTGCTCCTACACTTGGCTTACCTCGCATTGCGGAGCGTCAGATCCACTCCTGAGGGCAACAGCAAGGATCGAATTCGATCCTCAGATTCTTCGCGCTCAACCGAGACTCAAATTAATTCTGGGGTTCGATCCGCTTTACGGGAATCTCAGGTGGGCATGAGATTCAAGCTGCGTCGCCAACTGTCCCAAGGAGCTCCACAGTGGACGGCGCCGCCG
>Ga0207066_1148_pt1 | contig 17315 bp, 8 predicted proteins | sample Alteio_BWMinCont_24_FD_153490 | JGI IMG/M metagenome (GOLD analysis project Ga0207066, IMG submission 153490) | Enriched cells from forest soil in Barre Woods Harvard Forest LTER site, Petersham, Massachusetts, United States -... | ecosystem: Environmental > Terrestrial > Soil > Temperate forest >...
GCATGTTGGATTCACTGATTGGAAGAGACAATATTTCAGCATCTAAGGCTTTAATTTGTTCAAGCCCAGCATCAGCAGCTTTGTAATGCGTAACCCAATAGCGTAAATTATAAATTCCGAGCATACCATATCGTTCGTGTAAGGATGGCTGCAATAAAGTTACTATCGCACCCGCAGCATGGGGCTGCGCTAAAGTTGGATCTGAAATTCCTTTGATTTTCCTACCCATTTTCACACCTAAAATGGCAATTGATTCTCAATTGAAAAGCAAGCCTCCAAAGGCAAAACATTGTTACAATGATAAACTTTTTAATTCTCATACAGCCACCGTACAAACAAAAAAATGCCCTTGCAAGGCCTTGGATGCACTTATGGTTTTTTAAAAACTGGATTCCCGCCTTCGCAGGAATGACTGGAATGGAGCCGTGCCCAAATTCCCCCTTCCCGGCCAGTTTTTTCCATGCACAATAACCCTTGTCATGCATGACAATAAGACCGAAGGCGGGAACGCAGTTCCCAGTTTTCGGCAGGCAAGGGTTCGGCGACACACACCTCACGCACCCTTTCCTTCATACCGTCCGTCTCCAAAGGGACGCGGAGATGTCAACACTGTATGGGCGCGCCCACTTTATTTTTTGCGGAAATGGAGAACAGAGAAAAAAATGAGGCAATAATGCACAAAACGTATATGATAATCCCTTCAAAGGTGTAAGCTCATGAGCGATAATGCTCCCGTACATTCCGATGTCGCCGCCGCGCTGGCAGCGTGGCAGGAATGGCTGCGCCACGGGAAACGCGCTTCCAAGTACACACTTATTTCCTATCAAACGGACATCACCCATTTTCTGAATTTCTTAAGCCAGCATCTGGGTGGACGTATCCGCCTATCGCATCTGGCCGATCTCGAAGCCAGGGATTTTCGGGCATGGCTTGCCAACCGTACCCATGAATTTCAGGCAACCTCCACCGCGCGCGCCCTCTCCACGGTCAAAAGTTTTTACCGCTATATGGAAAAGCAGTCTCTGCTCAAGAACGATGCCGTTTTCCACATGCGTGGGCCCAAGCTCCCTAAATCTCTGCCAAAAGCCCTGGAAGAGCCCCAATCAACACAGGCACTGGAAGAAATTGGCCACCAACATGAAGATGATTGGGTAAACAAACGTGACCTGGCGCTACTCACCCTTATCTATGGCTGCGGACTTCGCATTAGCGAGGCATTGGGGCTCCGTTATCAGGACATTCCGCAAGGCGATGCCCTGCGTATTCTCGGCAAAGGCAATAAAGAGCGGATCGTACCGGTGCTGCCCATCGTCAGCCATGCCATTACCGAATATGTTACGGCTTGCCCTTATCCCTTTTCTGCTGACGCTCCGCTCTTTCTGGGCAAGCGCGGTAAAGCGCTCGACCCGGCGATCTTTCAACTGCAAATCCGTAAACTCCGAAACGTACTGGGACTCCCCGAAACCGTCACGCCACACGCCTTCCGTCATAGCTTTGCGACACACCTGCTTTCCGCCGGCGGCGATCTGCGTTCCATTCAGGAACTGCTGGGCCATGCAAGCCTTTCTACCACCCAGCGTTATACCCATGTCGATAAAACACGGCTCATAAATGCCTATAAAAACGCACACCCGAGGGCGTAGGTTTTTGCTTATATGATCGTACAACGACCGGGGAAATTCCCTATCGCCATGATGAGCAGCAACAATAAGAACTTCAATTCCTAGTCATAAAACAAGGCTGTGGCTTCTATGCTGCGGCCTTGTTTTTATCTAAATGGGGAGATATTACAGTACCCTTACACTGCTTTTTGCGTGATATCGTTATTTACCAGCAACAAATGATCCTGAAATCAGCACTGGAAAAAATACTAAAGCATTGATCTGGAAAAACTTGGCATTATGACGTGATTATCATTATGCTCCAGCAGGGATCGGTAATGTATGAAGAGACTGGCATTTTACCTGCTGAGTATTGTATTGTGTTATGTGCTATTGGAGTCCTTCGTCTTCGGGATATATAGCCTTACCAATCATCGCTATTTCAGTTTTGAGAATACACGTAAAGAGCTCAGGATAGTGCATAAAGACACGCAAACTGATCGCTTTGGCCAAAAGATCATAGAGGCAAAGCCTGGTTTAGTGGATATAGCTCTCCATCCTTATCTCGGCTACGGACCACCGGCAGGACTATATGAGTATGCCAATGACAGCTCAGAGGTTATGGTTGGCATTACGGGCGCGTCGGTATCTCAACAATTTTACGAGGACAAAGCGGCGGTTGAGGAGCTAAAAAAAACTATCTCTGCCATTCCCGCGTATCATGGCAGGCCAGTACATGTAGTAAACTTGGCATTGGCCGCATATAAGCAACCGCAACAAAGCATCGCCGTTATGCTTTACCTGACGTTTGGCGGACGGCTGGATATACTGATCAATCTGGATGGTCACAACGAGATGGTAGATGCGCAAGAAAACCCGACGTTCCATGAGATATTTTATGGTTACCCAACCGCATATTTTTGGCACGATGTGGTAGATCCATTTCATGAGGTGGGAGAAAATCACGCTATTGGGAAAATCATGATGCTGCGAATGCTGCGCCAGCAATGGGCTGATCTGTTCGAAGCCCTGCCACCCCTGCAATATAGTGTCACCGCGCTAACGCTATGGAAATATGGCGACCTTATGTTTGATAATCATATTAACGCCATCGAACAAATTAGAATGTCAATGCAACAAGATAACAGATTGCTCCAGGGACCCTATACACCTCTGGATACGGACGAGTTAATGAATCGTGCACTTCATGTGTGGACTGAAGGCAGCTTGTTGATCCAGAAGCTTTCTGAATTGCACGAATTCCGCTATTATCACTTCCTCCAACCGGTGCCAAACCTACCAGGAACAAAGCCATTTTCTGAAAAAGAACAGCACACCGTCGCCAATCAAAGAGAACAGGCAATGGATGTGGCATGTTACGCAAAACTGCGTGTAAAATTGCCGGAACTGCAAAAACAAGGCGTAAAAATTTATGATATCACCGACATATTTTCAAAGACGACTCGGAATATCTACCGTGACAGCTGCTGTCATGTAAACCACGCCGGAAATATGGCATTTGCCCAGAAGTTCGGCGAAACCATTACTCAGGATATGGCTGTTCCCAAACATTAGTCGCTGTGACGCTTGGTAAGTATATGAAATGTGGATGTATGGAGGTGGCATGCGCACTACCCCATTGCATAGTGGCGTTATTTACCAGCAACAATAATCCTGAAAAATGCTAGATAATCCTTACGGGTTGTTCTAATAGGTTTGGTGGTAAGTGCTTTGCGGCTATATCCTTACCTGTTTAATAATGCACCCGTAGCTCAGCTGGATAGAGCGTTGCCCTCCGAAGGCAAAGGTCGGACGTTCGAATCGTCTCGGGTGCGCCAATTACAAGCCTATCAAAAATACGTGGTGCGCATGACGCGCGGGCTAATCGTCGGGTGCGTCATATACAGTAACCAGCACCCTTATCACTATTTTGTTGACTATATAATTATCTTTCAATAATTAGTATACAATGGTAGGCTATATATGCTACATGTGGTATATTACGTGATACATAAGAAAATAATACAGTTTCATTTTGGGGGCGTAAGCATTTAGCAAATGGAGTATAGAGTCTGAAAAATTCAACGTTTATTCACCAGATCATTCGCAAGAAAGCGGATCTTCGTAGGGGGCGCTTTGAGGGCGCATCAGCGGAACAAAAAAAAGGCTTTACCCTGATCGAATTGTCGATCGTGCTGGTCATCATCGGTTTGATCGTTGCTGGGGTACTGACCGGACAGGATTTGATTTTGGCCGCGAAGATTCGTGCCACGACAAGTCAGTATATGAGTTTCAATACGGCGGCCAACGCATTCGTCAACAAGTATAACAACCTCCCAGGCGATATTCCGTCTTCTACTGCTGAGGCATTTGGTTTTACCTACGTTATCGGTGGTAACGTTGCCCAGGGTGATGGAGACGGGTACATCGGCACTTCAACCTCTATGGCTAGCGCAGAAGGGATAATGTTTTGGGCGGACCTGTATCAGGCAAACCTGATCCCCAACGCGTTGACCGATCTTCCTGTCGGTTCATGGGTTGTATCGGACGCTGTAGCTGCAAGTATTCCCACGCTGTTTCCGATTTCAAAACTCGCGGGGGGAAATTACTTCTGGGCTGCAACCTTTACCGATGGGTTTAACTATTACGGAATCGGTCCTCTCTTGACCTTTAACTCGTCAACAGGAACAGCCGGTCCCTCGATGAGTGCTGCTCAGGGACTATCTGCAATTATGGCGTATGATATCGACGTGAAGATTGATGATGGTGTGCCCAACACTGGTATCATACAATCCATTAACACCTCACTTGGTGGCACTGCGTCTTTAGTACAAAATGGATCGATTAACTCCTGTATTAACGCGACCAACGCTGGGGCTTACAGTGGCGGTACTGCGGCAGAAGCTAAAGTTCCGGCCTGCCAACTTCGGTTGCGCTTTAACTAAGATTGCTTGCACTTAAAAAGCCATTCCGGGTGACCGGGGTGGCTTTTTTTTGATCCTATCATTCTGTGAACAAGGAATGCAGACAGGATGTTTATTTATCTTGTTTTGCCTTTCTTCAAGCCTGTCGAGATATTGCCCAACGTCCCTGTAAATAACGTCGGTTATCCAAATTCGGCTAAAGGGCATTAGCATAGCATATGGCACCATTCATATCGTCATTTTCCATTGGTTTATGGATAGGCTGCTTACTACGCTAGGCAAAATCGTGCCGAGAACAACTTAACACAATCTGGAACTAAGGCCGGGGCCAGAACTAAAGCCCGGGCTGTCAAGCCCCCCATTTCATGGTCCAGCAGGAGGTTTAGTTGCATCTGGGTTCATTATACTAACGCAGAGAAAGAGAACAGGTTAGGCGCTTTTCTTCTCTTCTGTTTTAGCCGAAGCTTCTGCTTTTTTCTTGCGAGGATCATACGGTTCTTGCTGCGGAATAGGCTCTTTGGGGAGCAGGCGTTTCTTGAAAAATTTGTCCTTAAAGTAGAAAATTTTCTTTGTCCGAATCGGGGCAAATGATTCGATCAGAATAATCTGCTCATCACGTGGCAAAGTAATAACTTCCTGAGGTAACAATAGCGCACGCTGCACTTCCGACGTATTAATCGTACGAGCGCCTGGATTAAGGTCTAAGAATTTCGGTTTGTTGTGTGAAGCCTGTTGCGCCGTTTTATTACCAATCAGCTGGGAAATCAGGTTGGCCGTTTCCACGTTGTTCGCTGCGAAGGTAATACGGTAGTAACAGTTGGAAAGGAAGGAGTTCATACCTGCTTCTTCGTAAATTCCCTTCAATTGCTGCGTATCTTGTACGATCAGGAAGAGCTTTACACGGTACCCACGGAAATACGCGATACCTACTTGAAATTGGGGCATCTCACCGAGTGAGGGAAACTCATCCATCATGAACATCACACCATATGGTTCATCTTTCTTTGGCATGTTACGGGTCATGAAGTCGGTAGCTTGCTGGTAGAACACTTTGAGCAACGGCTCAAGGCGCTTTAAGTTGTCTGGCGTTACGCCGCAGAATACGCTCATTTTTTTCTTCTTGAGCGTTTGCATGTCAAAATCGGAGCGCGCGGTGGTGGCGTCGATCAGTGGGTTGGCCCAAAGTTCAAGACCGGAGTTGAGTGTTGAGATTACACCGGAACGTTCCTTATCCGCTTTTTGCAAGAAAGCGGCAATATTCATGTAGGCTACAGGATGGATGCGCTTACCGATGGTATCGAGCACCACCGCTAAATTATAGACTACGTCGTCACTGCGCATGGTTCGTACCACTTCACCAAAACTATTTACTTTCTCGGGTACAGCGACAAGATACAAAATTACACCCAACATGAGTGAACGCGCTTCATTCTGCCAAAACTCTTGCTCTGGAAGAATCAGGTTACATATTTTTTGTACGTCATCCACCATCTGGCCGGGCTTTTCGCTGATCCAGTCCAGTGGATTATAACAATGGGAAATACCGTCAGGGTCCGCAGGATTCCAAAGGTAAACCTCTTGACCAATTTTATGGCGATACCCGCTACAGAGATCATGGTTTTCCATTTTAATATCATGACATACCACGGATTGATCCCAAAAAAGAAGGTTGGGAATCACAAACCCCACACCCTTACCAGAACCGGTTGGAGCGAACAAAAGAACATGTTGGAAATCGTCGGCAATCAGGTAGCCACCCTTACCCGTGCTCCCAATCAACATACCTTTTTTAGAACGTAATTTAGCCTTCCGTATCTCCGTCTCCGACGCCCAATGCGCATCGCCGTGTACGCTCTCTTTGTATTTGAAAGGCCGAAAATCCAGCAACGGAGCACGCATCAAATATAAAAGTATCAAGCTGCCAAAAAATCCTCCTGCAGGGGGGGCAATCACTTTATAGACAAACTCTGGCGGAAGTTGAGAATGGTATTGCAGCCAATAGAGTATAAGATTTTGATATTGATTGAATAAGTATTCCGGATCATACATCGCCGCGAAATATTCTGGGCCATAATACAGACTAAACGCCACCGCCGTACCGATATAAGTAGGCACGACCAAAAGGGTCACGACTATGGCCACAATAACAACTCTATTAAATATCTGACGACGAACGTTATCTGTTGTCACATTTTGAGGCATAGGCTTTTTTTAGCTAGATTCTTTGAAGTAAATTTCCGAAACATATCGCATGCCCCGGGCACCACGTTTGAGCTGCACTATAACATTAACAACGTTCTCAACATAGTTCCTAATTTGATCTCTGCTAATTCCCATTCCTGCCTGCATAACCATCAGTACTAACTGCTCTATCGCAAGCTCGGGTGTATCCGCGTGCAACGTAGAAATTGACCCAGGATGCCCGGTATTTACCGCCCGCATAAAACTGAAAGCTTCCCGTCCCCGCAACTCTCCTAACATCAGGCGATCTGGGCGTAATCGCAAGCATGCTTCTAACAAATCCTGCATATCTACTTTAGCACGTCCCTGCCCCCCCTTAGACGCGAGCAAATGAACACGGTTTGGAATGTGCGGAAGCAATATTTCACGGGCATCTTCGCAGGTAATAATGCGTTCGGTAGGAGGTATCACTTTGAGCGTCGCATTAAGGAACGTCGTCTTACCCGTAGAAGTACCACCGCTAATGATAATATTTTTTTTATGCAAAACGGCTTGTTTAATAAATTCTTTTACTGCGCCGGCATTCAGCAATTCACGAAGTTTTTTATCAACCGGATTAAGTTCGTGTTTAACCACAGTATTTTGAAACGCTCCTAGGGCCTCATATTGATCCAGGTCGAGGTTCACCACCGTTGCTTTGCGGATTGAGATCGCTACGGTTGTCGGTTCACACGCCGGTGGAAATACCACCTGTATACGATAACCATCCGGAAGAGTTGCTGACAAAATCGGCATTTCTTCACTCAGCTTTTGTTCTGTGGCCTGGGCCACAAGACGGCCTAACGATTTAAGATGATTGAGATCAAATTCTGGGACCTCATGCCGCGTCATGTCCCCACCGACTTCAATCCATACTTCTTTGGGTTGATTAATCGAAATTTCGCTGATGGTAGGTTGCGCGAAGAATTTCTTTAGTGGGGCAAGAAATGTATCAAGTGCTGTAAAACTCATTGCAGAAACATTTTGTCTGGGCTTGGGAAGGTAAGGTCTCTGTTCACGAATATCAAGATTCTTGTACCTTGGTCGACTGTGATCGTAGGCTTGAGGTCCAGAAACGTACCGATGATGTTGTTGCCAATATTCCCAATACTCTGCACAGCAGTAGACCCCGATGACGCAGCGGCAGAGCCAGTGGTTGTAGTTCCATTGGATCCCGTAGTCGTGGTTTGCTGTGAATTAGACAGCTTATCAACAGCAACAGCCACCGCTAAATCCATTGAAGTGGTCAGGATTGCAGCACTAAAAATCTCAGCGTATTTATTATCTGTATCTCCCGAGTACCCAGCACGCCCCAGCGGATCAATTCCATTCGAACCAATTGCCATGTCGACTCCATCCGGACGAATTAGCCGTGTCCACACCACTTGAATGCGTGCCTGCCCGCGCAGTATTGCTGTATTATAGGTGCCGAGCATACGCGAGCCCCTGGGGATCATAACATCACGCCCTGACTCGGCATACACATCTCGACTGACAAACCCACGAATCACACCAGGCAAATCCGTATTAATAGCCGTTTCTAAAACTGCTTCTATCACCTTTCCTTGGGCAATCGTGATACCCAGATTGTTGAGCCGTGTTGCGGTAGCTTTATCTGCCGTAGAGGCTGCCAATGCATTAGCCGTAAACGTTCTATTAGGATCGCCCCTGTTTAAGGGATTGGCAGCGGCAGAGCCAGCGGCTGCGCCATTATCACCGCCACCACCATTCAATACTACCAGATTAGATTTTATCCGCGCTTGCTCCGATTTATCGTTCGAGCTGCCAATCGGACTCAATGCCCTTGCACCGGCAGGTCCAGATAGAGGCGGAGGGGTAGTTGCCTTATGCGGTGGCGGCGGAAGCGGCGCTTGGCTAACATCAGAAACTGTGGCCGTTTTTGATCCCGTCGAGCCGGGGCCAGCAGCTCCAGCTGCTACCGGAACAGGAGGAGGCATCGGCAGCGACTGTGGCATCGCCTGAGGTGGTGGTGGCGGCGGCGGCGGCGGCGGAGGAGGAGGAGGAGGTGGTGGTGGTGGTGGTGCCGACAACGGAGTGTTGGCAAGAGGAGGAGCGGCAGGAGCCATAATTTCTCCTCCGGGATTAGATAATGGTTCGGGAGCTGAGGGCACGGAAAGAGCAGGCCGAGAAGCTTCCAGACCCGCATCCGCAACAAGAGCGTTGTTGTCCACTACCTTCGGTTTACTAGAAAAGAACAGGCTGTAGGTAATAAAACCTATCACCACCACTACGATACCGGCAAAGGCCATTACCTTTCCGGAACCAGTACTCATAGCCGAACCACGGCTGAACAACTCGCCTTGGTCTTCTTCAGATGCGCTATTTTCTTCGTCCTGTCCCTCAATAACAGGTGTCACAGCGTCACTCGACGGTGCTACATTTTCTGATTCCGGCGGCCCAGCAGATTTATCCGCTATTGGTTCTTTATCTTCTGTATCGTCCATAGGGCTATATAATCATTTTTTGTCAAATCGCTTCGTTAAGAGCTGGTAATCATTCAGGATTAAGTTTTTCGTTATAGATCTGTACTTCTCCATCTTTATTTTGCAGCACTATTTCTCCCGAAACCGCATTTACCCGAAGAGTATCTTCTTTAACGGCAAAGTTAACCGGTGTGTGTTGACCTCTCGAATCGACTGAAAATACTGAGGGCAGCGGATCAAGCGAGCCAGGATATTTGATGTACGTATATTTACCGTCGTCATATACCTGTTGTGGAGTAAGCGCATCAGACCCCGTATACGTATAATGGTAATTTTTTTGTGCAGGCTGGTTATCAACTGCCGCAACAGGACCTGGTGCATTGGCACCCATAGTATTTATCGATTCCGGCTTAGTAACCCTCCATTTTCTCTTTCCATCTTGATATGCAAATTGTGCGACGTAAATATTTCCCTCTGTTTTATCCGCTGCTAGTGATTTGAGATCAAATTGGTAGGAATGCTTATTCGTAAGCACTGTCATATTGGTTAAAGCATCCTCCTGCATTGGACGAATAAAAATGCGATTAGCGGAGGGAATAATCTGCCATGGGCTACGATCACCAACGGATATCGTTTCAATTTCTTCATTAGGGCCGAACACAATATTGGTCTGATAGCTATAACGCGTTGTGACCGTATACACGGTAGTTTCATCATATGGAATGATCTGGATGCGCTTATCTGAGGATTGTAACGAACCCAATGAATGTACCAGTTCCGCCACATCAGCAGCTATGGCCGCTTGCGCAAACCCGACCACTGCCACGACTGTAAGGAGCACTATTCTCATTTGGTCATCACATCCTCATCTACCCGATAATCCGTTACTCTGAATCCCAATGGATTGATATAACGTTCTTCGGTGGTTAAACTCATTTTGACATACTCAAACGCTAAGATAGCAATTTTATGCTGCGCTGTCGCGTTTCCAGCTTTTTCCTCAGCCAAAAAACGTATTTGTGCCAACTGAGGACTCAGATAGGTAATGGATTTAAACTTAATTGTTCGCTCACCAAAACTTCCCATACGAGCCGCATTACTTTTGGGATTGTTAGGATCTGCCTCCTGAACAAACTGTGGATACACTTTTCCACTCTCTGACATAATACGAACTAAATTATAATTCTGGGCTATGTCATTGATGTTATATTTTTCACGCGCTCTCATATACTGCACGATGAAATAGTTATTCACCGCTTCATTAGTCGTAAGTTCTCTCACTTTAAGAGGATCAACCGTTTGAGTAATTCCAGACTTTTGATCAACCTGAATAACAAAGGGCTCAATGGTTTTTAATGGGGTAAGCTGTGAAATAACGATAACCGTAGCCAGCGTACACACTAGAGACATTAAGGTGATAACCGTTAGTATCTTGCGTTGTAGCAGGACGTACTGATAGCGGTCTTTATACCAATTTTTATTATCGGCAGGCTGTTTTACCGGTTTGTTCATCAGATGTTATGCACCATTCTGCCATCTTAAAAGTTATGTGCAACGTACACTCTAAGAAATAGTCATAAATAAAGTATTAACAACTGGAATATTTCAGACCCTTCTAAATTTTAGCGTATCAGGGAATTTCTTTTAAAGAAAAGCAAAACACCAGAACCGCACGCTGCTGCCAACATACATTTTCAGACGTGTGCGATTACCAGCGATTGCTATCATTTAGAGTCAGTCGGTTTGGGAGGTGAAGTATCCCCCTGCCGCATCTTCCTGAGTCTTTCATCTTCTTCTGCTTTTTCTTTTGCCAGCTTTGCGGCGGCGGCGTCAGCTTCTGCCTTTTGTTTCTGCTCAGCTCCACCTGGTCCATCCTCTTTTTTGGGTTTGGAGACCAGAGGATCGAATTCCTTAATAAGATCATCCTCCTGGCGTTTGGGAACGCTTGCCTTGCCTGAATCCGATTTAGAGGACTGGGTGCTGGTCCCAACCCCGGTTGGTGCAGCGGGTGATGACATAGGCTGGGCACGAACCGGTTGAACGAAATCAGCCGGATGGCTAACCGGAGCCGTGCGTTTAGCCGGAGCGGCGGGTGCGGCTGGAGCTGGCGGGGTCACCGGAGCCGGAGGGGTTGCCGGAGCCGGTGGAGCAACATCAGCCGGAGGGTTAGCTGGAGCTGCAGGAGTGACGGGAGCTTGTTTCGCCTCTGCTTCACGTTGAGCATTCTTCGCCTCTTGCTGCGGGGTAATTATACTTCCATCAAACTTAATATTTTGTTTTTCCAATTTGGCAAAAAGCTCATTAGCAGCCTTATTAGCAGCAGCGCCTTCACCAATTTGTTTTCTAATTGCCATTTCGTCAGCTTTAGTAAGGGTGCCACCGTCGGTGATCTTTAGTTTATTTAAATCCGGAACTTTATTGTCACCAAGGAAGCTACCTATAACTGTATTAATGCGCACATCTTCTTGTTTGGCTTTTTCTACTTGTAGATATTGGGCATAGAGTTCATTGGCCTTTGGTTTTAAATTATTAATTTCGTTTTTAGCAGATGCCAGGATAGCCAGATCACTTGCTAAATTATTGTGCTTAGCTAAGTTCTCGCCCCACAAGGCCATAGTCCAGGTCTCGTCATGCGCTATTTTTGTAGAGGCAATTTTTAAATCCAGCGCTCTATCTAATATCGCTAGATTCTTAGGATCTCTAAAATTCAGCTGACTTACATTTATACCACCATCAGCACCTACATCTATTTTGGTGCCATCTGTAAGTCTAAGGGTTTTACCTTCCCTTTTAGCTCCATGCTCGTTTACAAGCACATCAGCAAGCTCTTTACCAAGACGAGTTTTTACACTCAAAACGGTATTTTCATTGAAAGCCTTGTCGAAGCGATGCGCTTGCTCATTATAAATGGCAACCGTTTCCGCTACTGTGCTCGTTATTTCAATCGTACCTTTGATGACTTGCCCTATTGTACCTCGCTCCAGAGCTGTGTAGGCAGCTTTAATGTCATTAACCTGTGAGTTGGCATAATCCATGGCAAGACTACTTAGTTCTGCAGCCGACAGCGCGCGTTGGCCGGCAAGCATTTCGCCTATCTTCGTACCCATTGCCTCATTCTCTTTGGATTTTTCCTTCAATCGCTGATAGAGAACGGTTCCATCGACCGCACCAACTGTCAATGTCCCGATGACAGCTCCAGTTGCTGTTTCGGCAATGACATCAGCCATCACCACAGCATTTTCTGCAGCGCTCTTTTCTTTGTCATAGGCGAGGTATACTTTATAAACACCGTCAGCAACCTGTACCACCGTACCAACCGCGCCAGCACCTTTGATGTTTTTAAGGGCCATTACAACATCCGCAGTACTACCGGCAACCTCCATAACGCCCATGACGATCTCAGCCTTGTTACCGCTCTCAATGCCTTTTGCGGTTCGCTGGCCACCGGTAACCAGCCCCATGGCCGCACTTCCTTTTGCTAAGTGGCCACCACCTTTGGCGTGTACCTCTGGTGCTGGCGCATGAGCATGTGTTCCAGCACCCGGTGCGTGAGCAGGTGCCTTGACCTCTGGCCGAGCCGCTGCTCTGGCCTGCGCGGCTTGCTCCGGAGTTGCCAGTTTGTATGGCTTGATTGGCTTGGCTGGCGCGGCTTTCGACTTTGCGGCTGCTTTAGCCTGCGCGGTTTGCTCCGGAGTTGCCAGTTTGTATGGCTCGATTGACTTGGTCGGCTTGGCTGGCTCCAGCGCGTATGTATCGGCTGCTTTGGCCGGCTCAGCTGTTTTGACTGACTCAGCTGTCTTGACTGGCTCGGTTGTCGGGGGTTGCGATTTTGCTGGCGTATCCGACGTTTCGGGCTGTCTTGCCGTTTTTCCTTTTTGTTCTGTTTCTGTTGGGTTAGTGCTTGAACCTTTGACGGGTTTAACAACAGCAGGCGCTTTTGAATCTACCACAATCTTCTCAAATGGGTTTGCTGCTCCTGTAGGGTTATGCAGCTGGCTTTCACTAATGTTATTGCGCTTCGCATGCGCGGCAAGATCCTCAGCTGCGATATATTTACCATCAGCATCTTGATCATGCCGATAATAAATGGCTTCGGAACCGGCAATCTTAGCGTCAATGTGCACCTTTGGACCTGCGCCACCATTCTTTGCCACGATGTGTTCAGCCTCCTGAGCAAACGCATGCCAGTCAATCGCTTTACCATCCGTGCCTTTTTCGGTATGGTAAATAACAGCTGTCTTTCCAGCTTGACCGGCCTCAGGATTCAAGTGTGCAGTTAATACTTCTCCTGTAGCGAATTTAAATTCACCAATCTTATACTTCATTGCCAGCTCAGCCAGCCCACGCTGTGCTTCAGGAGTAGTAGCGGAGATATGCATTTTCCAGCCAGTCTTTTTTGATGCACCATCTGCACTAAATCGCGTAAAGTCGCTCCCTGCCATTATACCTTCACCCACACCTTGACCCAAGGCGGTATAATTGGCATCCGGTCCAACTTTCATAGCAACTTGCTTAGGCCCAGGAAGAATATCTTTGACGACATCCGGCGCGGCTGGCTGGGCCGGTGCGGTTGGCTTGGCCGGTGCGGCTGGTTGGGCCGGTGCAACTGGGTTGCCTGCTGCTTTGGCCTTCGCTGCTCTTTTTGCCTCCTTAAGCTCTGCAGGAGACATTACCTCATCTTGAGGCGGCGCATATGGCTTCGGCTTACCACCCTCATACAAATCTGGATTATTAAGCCGCTGCTGTATGCGCGCCCTTGCCTGTCCCGGCGACATTTTGTTTACGGGTACATCTATTGTATTTTTTATAGTTTTATTCACCCCCTTCAACTTTTTTTCCAACACCTTGCTTCGCGCCGGGTCTTTTATTCCAGCTTCTAATTTAGCTTCTAATTTAGCTTTTAATACATTGAGTTTTTTCCTTTTCTCCTCTCTGCCCTTATTTTCATTTCTTGCTTCCGCTAGTCCTGCTTTTCTTTCCTGTGTTATTGCCTTTTGTTCTGCTCTCGTTACCTTTCGCGTTACAGCACCCTCTCTCGCTTGTTGCCTTACCGTGGCGATTTTTTCTCCCGCTTTTTTCCCTAGCGGTGCGATTTTTTCTCCCGCTTTTTTCCCTAGTGCGGCGATTTTCTCTCCCGCTTTTTTCTCTAGCGCGGCGAATTTCTCTTCCGCTTTTTTCCCTAGCGCTTCCTTTCGCCGTTCGGCTCTATCACCTAAATCTGCGGCTTTCTCTCTGAACTCGGCGACTTTCTCTCCCGCTTTTTGCCTGAACGTTTCGGCTTTCTTCCTTAACACTGGGAGTCCTTCTTTCGCTAGTGCCACTACCGCTTTGGCTTTCTCGCGCATTGTTGGTTTTTTCGCCGGGGCTGTCGCTTCCACTTTTCGTGAACCACCCGCTAGGACGGGGTCACTGGCCAATGGTATTGCATGTTGGGCCGGAGCGGCCGCCTTGGCCGGAGCAGCTGGTTTGCCCGCTACGATTTTCTCGCGCGCTGCTTCTCTCCGCGCTTTCATTTCTGCTCTTGCCCCACTAAGATCCATTCTCTCATCTTTAGGCGGCGCATATGGCTTCGGCTTACCATCCTTAAACGACTCTGGATTATTAAGCCGCTGCTTCATGCGCGCCTTTGCCCGCGCATCCGACATTTTGTTTAGGGGTACTGGATCAGTATTCAAACCCCACTTCTTGCTCGCCGCAGGGGTTATTTTTTCCTTTATCTCCGCTCTTACCTTATTTTCAGCTTTTGCTTCCGCTAGTCCTGCTTTTCTTTCCTGTGTTATTGCTCTCTGTCCCTCTTGCGTTGCGGCTCTCTGCCTTAACACTTCGACTTTCTTATTTACTGTTTGTAAAGCTTTCGTTGCGGTGGCGAACAATGCCGCGCGGCGCGGCCCCGTTGCTAATTTGGCAGCAGCGACATTTGCGAGTAACGCCAATGCTGCTACTGTTATCTCCTTGGTCCTGTCCTGTTTCTCCCCGGCTGGTTTCGCTGTTGGTTTCGCCTCTGGCTTAGCCGTCTCTGGTTTCGCTGTTGGTTTCGCCTCTGGCTTGGCCGTCTCTGGTTTCGCTGTTGGTTTCGCCTCTGGCTTAGCCGGAGCGGGCCGTGCATCTGGAGCAACGGCGACATCTGGTTTCGCACCCTCCGCTCTCTTTTTCCTTTGCGCGTCTTCTTTATTTTTGATCGCTTGTCTTGCTTGCTCCGCTTTCTTTGCAATATTTTCTGGCTTCGCCGCCTCCGCTCTCTGTTTTCTTTGCGCGTTTTCTTTATTTTGAATCATTTCTTTTCTTTGCGCCGATTGTTTCGCAGACGCTTCTATTCTCTTGTTGATTATTTCTTTTCTATGCGCCTCTCTCTTTGCAATATTTTCCGGCTTCGCATCCTCCTCTCTTTGTTTCCTTTGCGCGTCTTTTTTAATTTGGGTCATTTGTTTTCTTTGCGACGCTTGTTTCTTAGCCTCTGCTTTTCTCTCAGCCTCTGCTTTTCTCTGTTGTTTGGCTGCTTCCGCTCTCGATAATTTTTTCTGCGGTTTTGCCTCTGGTTTTGCCTCTGGTTTCGCCTCTGGTTTCGCCGCTGCCGACTTCTTCGCGGATCTATCCGCTGCATTTTGACTATTCACCCACCTCTGGAATTGCTCATTTATCGAGAAAAGTTTAGCCTTCATCGCCATCACCTCAGGAGTCCTTATGGTCTCGCCTAGTTTCCAGACCGCATCGATATCTGCCCTTTGTTTTTGATAAGATCCCATATCAATTTTTCCGGTCTCTTTGTTAACATAGCCAAGAAGCGAAATATTGCCGGAGGCATCCTTCGTAAGTTTACTAAAGGTGGCTTGTACTGTTGCATTCGTTGCAACAGCTTCCTTTGCCAAATTGTCGATTGCGCCCTGCCAGCTCCCAAAACCTCTATTCTTGGCCTGAATTCCTTTTGTAACAAACGCCTTGGTCTCTTGTTCTGTGAGTCCTTTAGCCTTTGCAAATGCTGTTGCCTTTGCAACAAAGTCCTTAGGGCCTGCCTCTGCCGGCTCCTTCAGTTTCCTTTCCTCGGCAGCTTTTTTAAATACCCTTCCCTCGGCAGCTTTTTTCAATCCCTCTTCGATTTGCATTTTTGTTAAAACTTTTGCTAAAGCGTTTGATTTCGCTTCGGCGGGGGTCATTGGTTCGCGGCGTGATGGCGTTGGGTCGGACGGTCCTAATAACCGCTTTCCTACTACGTCCTGGATCTTTATCCTCCGCGCCTTGTTCGCGGCCTCGCTCACCGGAATAACGGTTCGCCTTCCTTTCGCTGCTTTATCAGCAGATCTCAAGACTTTATCGAGACCAGATGGGTTAACGATTGCATCGATAGCGTGTTTATCTTCTGCTGACATGGGCAGTTGCAATAATTTATCGAGATGCTCCTTGTTCTTTCCCGTTATGGCATTTCCCAGTGTCTCATTGATACGCTGCCTGTCTGCATCCGAGAGGAGAACCATTGGCTTTTTGGAAGCGGGAGGAGCAGCAGGTGAGGAAGGTTTGGTGGGTGCCGCTGGCTTTGTGGGGGCCAGTAATTTTAAATCATCGATCAATTTCTCGGTTTTTGTTCGCCCCCTTATCCTCCCTTGCTTTCGTTCGGCTATTAATCCAGCCATAACTTGCCGGCCTAATGCCGATAAAGGCTCCTTATCCTTCTCCATGAGTCGCTCGATATTGCGCACATCATTTGTTCTCATATCCCCTGACATTAAAAGCCTGACAATGTGTTTTTCCATATCCGTTAGTTTTGGCGGTGCCGGGTCGGCTCCTGCCTTTATGGGCCCGGCTTTTGACATGGGTTTGTTCATTGCGGCATTTTTTGCCAATACTTCAGCGATTTTGTCGACCTTTTCTTTTCCCGTCATGGGCTGCATTATTTTTTCGACAGCGCGCTTTTGACCTTCCGTCATGGACTTCGTTATTTTAGCAATCGTGGCCTTTTCATTTTCCGTTAGGGGCTTCTTTGTTTCACTCGGTACATATATCTTCGGTGGGACTTCTCGCCCTGGTCTTACCGTTCCCACACGCCATTCCTCACGAGCGCGCGTGGACTTCCCGCGTTTAATGATATCCGGCGCTTTACTGATCGGGCCCTTCACCTTACTGGTCTGTTGCAT
>Ga0207066_1150_pt1 | contig 17257 bp, 15 predicted proteins | sample Alteio_BWMinCont_24_FD_153490 | JGI IMG/M metagenome (GOLD analysis project Ga0207066, IMG submission 153490) | Enriched cells from forest soil in Barre Woods Harvard Forest LTER site, Petersham, Massachusetts, United States -... | ecosystem: Environmental > Terrestrial > Soil > Temperate forest >...
TGCCGCCGACGCAAATCGGACGCGCTCTGGGAGAGCTGAACATCGCCTTAAACCTGGCGCACTCGCCCCAGGCCAAAGGGCGGATGGAGCGGTTTTTCGAGACGGCGCAGGATCGGCTGGTGAAAGGGATGCGGCTGGCCGGAGTGAAGACCAGGGAGCAAGCCAATGCGTACCTGGAAAAGGAATACCTGCCCTGGTGGAATAAGACCTGCACCGTGGTGCCGCGCCATGCCGAGGATGCGCACCGGACGATTGAGAAGCAGCATGACCTGCCGGCGATCCTCAGTCATGTCCAGAGCCGGCAGGTGAAGAATGATTACACGATTCAGTTCGACGGCAGGATCTATGGCATCGAGCGGGTCGATATCCGAACTGGGTTACGGGGGGCTGTAGTGCGAGTGGAACAGCGCCGAGATGGAAGCGTAGCGGTCCGGTTTCGAGACCGCTATCTGCGCCTTAAACTGTGCGAACGGGCCAAGCCAGTGGTCCGGTCGTCTGCCTCTAAAGCGGTCCCTCGGGTCAGGAAGGGGTCGAATGCCGGCGGCAAGAGCACGTGGATGAAAGATTTCATGAAGAATCCCCGACCTTCGTTGGACCAAGCGATCGTGATTTCCAATGCGACCAGTTAAGCACCACGATCCAGTCCTGACGCACGGCTTCTGGCGGCTGCGGGTCCCAATGCGTTTTCTGAGGCATCGCGGAATCTTTCGGTCCGATGTGAGGTGTTGCGATCTCGAAAGCTGGGGCCGGGGTGCCGCCTCCCGTTGGTCGGTCCCGGGCCCAACTATTTCAGGACGCGACGGAAGGAGCGTGTCCTGCTCATCGTCCACGATGAGTTCCGGCCGGCTATTCCTCGATCGGGTTGCTCGCCAGCATTGCCCGTCTCCGCTTCACCGGCAACGCGAGCTTACCATGCACTTCTCAGCGCTCGATCAAAAAGGGGACATTTCTACTTTGCAGAGAAGGGGACATTTCTATTTTGCGTTGACAGTGTCCATTCGAGCCTTGCGAGGATGTACGAATTGGTATAACATTACGGGAAGCTAAGTGGACCTGGAGCGGGGCAGTAGTGCAACGAGTTCACTGCACCCAGCATGTTTCTGGCTCGTTATGGTAGCTCCGACAAACTCTCTAGAACGCGCCCTCGTTTTACTCGAGACCATTGAACAGAGTCCCACCGGGCTTACGACTGCTGAAAGCAGCCGGCTTCTCCATATCCCGAAAAGCACGTGTTCCTATATTTTGATCAGACTCGAGCGTAAGGGCTATCTTGTCAGGGATGGAGATACGGGCCGTTACAGAATCGGGCTGACAACCGTTGCTCTGGCTCACGGAGCACTCAGGGATATGGGACTTCGATCGCTCGGCGAGCCTGCCCTATACAAACTCGCAAGCGACACGGGTTTGTCCGCCAATATAGGCGTACTAGAACGCGGTCGCGTTCTTCTGGTTGACAGAGTAGAAAGTTCAGGGTTCGTAAAAGGCATCATGGACGTTGCTGACCGGCCTTCTACGATCGGACGTTGCGGGAGGAACGCTTCCAAAGCATCCGGTATTCGCTGTCGCGAAGAACGCGATATCGGACGGGAATTGCGGGCAGATGCGAGCGCGATGGGAAAGGTGCTGCTCGCCTATCTCCCCAACCCCGAGTTCCAGAGCCTGATCGAGAGTTACGATCTGAGCAGGCTTACAGCGCACGTTTCGATGGACGATCTCATGCGTGAGTTCGCAACCATAAGGAAGCAGGGATACGCCTCAACTTATGGTGAGTACGAACAGGGAATCTGCGCTATTGCCGCTCCCATCGTCGACACCAGTGGGGCGGTCCGTGCAGCGGTCTCGATCAACGGATATCTGACCGAAGCAGACTGGAAAGAATCCAGTGAGCTCATCGAAATGGTGAAAGCGGCCAGCCGTGACATTTCGCGGAGGGCAGGCTTCGCGCATGACGTCACCCCCAACTAGCTGTCCCCGTTCCTAAAGCCGCGCTGCCCGTCTGCTCAATCGCGACGAGCGTACGCCCATTCTGGAGATGGGGCCCGGACCGGTCATCGATGCAGTGGGCTCGACGGCATCTCCGACGAGATGCTCCGGTTACAATCGGAGGTGGCTGCGGATGACTCTGAAAACGCTGCTCGCCAAAGCAGGCCCCGCGCGCTCCGGCGATGAGTTGGCAGGCCTCGCGGCCGGCTCGGACCAAGAGCGTGTCGCGGCGCAGATGACGCTCGCCGATACACCGCTCCAGCGCTTCCTGGACGAGCCCGTCATCCCATACGAAACCGATGATGTCACGCGCCTGATTTTCGACTCGCACGTCCCGGAGGCGTTTTCGCCGATCTCCCATCTGACGGTAGGCGAGTTCCGCGAATGGCTGCTCGCCGAGGAGACCAAAGACGGAGAGCTCGCCGCGGTTGCGAGCGGCCTCACGCCGGAAATGGCTGCGGCGGTCTCGAAGATCATGCGTGTACAGGACCTGGTGACGGTCTCCAGCAAGCGCCGGGTTGTAACGCGCTTCCGCGACACCATTGGACTTCCCGGGTGCATCGCCACACGTCTGCAACCGAATCATCCGACCGATGACCCGCGCGGCATCGCGGCCAGCATCGTGGACGGCTTGATGTATGCGAATGGCGACGCGGTGATTGGCGTCAATCCGGCCTCCGACGACATTGGCCGGGTCGAAACCCTGCTGCGAATGCTCGATCATATTCGCCAAAGCCTGGAGATTCCGACACAGACCTGCGTCCTCGCGCATGTGACCACGCAAATGGAGGCGCTGCGCCGCGGTGCGCCGGTGGATCTGGTCTTTCAATCGATCGCGGGAACGGAGGCCGCGAATCGCGCCTTCGGTGTAAGTCTCGGGATGCTCGACGAGGCGCATCAAGCTGTGCGCGAACTGGGGCGCGGGACCAACGTCATGTATTTTGAGACCGGCCAGGGAAGCGCGCTTTCCGCCAACGCACATCACGGCGTGGATCAGCAGACCTGTGAAGCACGCGCCTACGCGGTAGCGCGGAGATACGACCCGCTACTGGTGAACACGGTGGTGGGTTTCATCGGACCCGAGTATCTTTTCGACGGCAAGCAAATCCTGCGCGCCGGCCTGGAGGATCATTTTTGCGGAAAATTGCTCGGTCTGCCGATGGGCTGCGATATCTGCTACACCAACCACGCCGAAGCCGACCAGGACGACATGGACGTGCTGCTCACCATGCTCGGCGTGGCCGGCTGCAATTACATCATGGGAGTTCCCGGCGCCGACGACATCATGCTGAACTACCAAAGCACGTCGTTTCACGATGCATTGTATTTGCGCTCTATGTTGAAGCTCCGCCCGGCGCCTGAATTTGAAGCCTGGCTCGCACGCATGGGGATCCTCGAAGAGGGCCTGCGGCTACGGACCGCGCGCGCTCTGCCACCGGCGTTCGACCGGGCTCTCAAATGGTAATTGAAAATCCATGGACCGGACTCCGGGAACTGACCGCCGCCCGCATCGCGTTAGGCCGCTGCGGGCACAGCCTGCCGACCCGAGAACTGCTGGCGTTCCAGCTCGCCCATGCCCGAGCCAGGGACGCGGTGCATCAACCTCTGGACGTCTTGTCGCTCTCGATCAACCCGGCCTTGGTACTCGCAAGCGCGGCAGGCGATCGAGCTACCTATCTGCGCCGGCCGGACCTCGGCCGGCGGCTCGATCCGGCATCGGCCAATCGCTTAATCGCTGGCGACTGGGATGCTGTGCTGGTAGTGGCGGACGGGCTATCGGCCATCGCCGTGCACCGCTATGCCACCGCGCTGATCGATTCGCTGATGCCGCTGCTCGAAGGCTGGCGCGTCGCGCCGGTCTGCGTCGTCCGGCAAGGCCGGGTGGCCATCGGCGATGAAATCGGCGAGCGCATGAGGGCTCGTCTGGCTGTAGTGCTTATCGGGGAGCGCCCGGGTCTCAGCTCGCCCGACAGCCTCGGCGCGTATCTAACCTGGGCGCCGCAAATCGGCCGCACGGACGCAGAGCGGAATTGCGTCTCCAACATTCGCACCGGTGGACTGGATCCCGTCCTGGCAGCGCGGCGAATCGCCGCACTTATGCGCGCCGCGCGCGATCAAAAATTGACCGGAGTGAACCTAAAGACCTCAGGCCTATTGAGCTGACCCGCAAGACGTCTGAAATGGTCCGGCATACGTGCTTAGGCCTACCAAAAGCGATGCATGAACCAGGTTTGTTGCAACAATAATTGGGGTTGCCGCGTTTTTACACGCAACCAAACCTCCCTTGCTTGCGTCAGCAAGGCTTGTCCCCGGAAAACGCCGACATTCGCCGCCGACACGACAGAAAGAGCACGGTGTCCCCCAGGTTCCTTCCTGCGTGCGTAGCCAATGATTAGGCAGCTCGAAGGGCCACCCGTCAGCTCTGTGCCGGGCTCGGTCCGCTGCCGTTTGAACCGGAAACAACTACTACTTCTAATGCTTTTGACGCTGGGCGCCTTGCTGGTGCATGGTTACCATCCATGGGCCGAAGATGCCGAGATTTACATACCCGGTGTCGAGAGGCTTTTGCATTCGGAGCTCTTCCCCTTCGGCGCGGAATTCTTCCAATCGCATGCCAGCCTGACGCTGTTTCCTAATCTTCTTGCAGCGCTCGTGCGAGCCACTCATCTGCCGCTCGAACAGATTCTGTTTTTCGTGCACTTGGCTTCCATCTTTCTTCTGCTGCTGGCTTGCTGGGAATTGAGCGGCAAGTGCTTCGCCGACCCCAGAGCTCGCTGGGGCGGAATAGGGCTAATAGCCGCCCTTCTTACTCTGCCCGTCGCGGGAACGGCGCTGTACATTATGGATCAGTACGTCAACCCGCGGAATCTAGCCGTATTCGCATCGATCTTCAGCATTGCAAGAATCCTCGACAAGAAGTACGTTCAAGCAGCCCTGTTTCTGATCTTAGCGGCGGCTATTCATCCCTTCATGGCAATTTTTGGCTTATTTTACTCCGTCCTGCTGGTTGCGACGGAGAGGCTTGACCTCAGATTTGCGGGCTTTGCGTCGCTTTTGCCATTCGGGATCGCGTTCGAGCCCCCTTCGAAGGCCTATCACGAGGTCGCGCTTCTTCATTCCTTCCATTACCTCCTGCGATGGCACTGGTACGAATGGCTGGGGATCGTAGGACCACTCGTCATCTTATGGTGGTTTAGTCGCCTGGCGCGTTCCAAACAGTGGCGAAATCTAGACCTCCTGTGCCGCGCATTGATTCCTTACCAGCTGATCTGCACGGTAGCGGCTCTGGCCCTGTCGATTCCGGCGCGCCTTGAAACCCTGGCCCGAATCCAACCTTTACGAAGCCTCTACCTTCTTTACATTCTCTTCGTGCTATTCGGCGGCGGACTTCTCGCGGAGTATGTGCTAAAGAACCGCGTTTGGCGATGGCTCGCGCTCTATGCGCCTCTGTGCGCGGGAATGTTCCTAGCTCAGCGAGCCCTTTTTCCCGCCAGTGCGCACATTGAATGGCCTGGTGCTGCTCCCAAGAACCCGTGGGTCCAAGCCTTTGTCTGGATTCGAGAGAATACTCCCTCAGGCGCGATCTTTGCGCTGGATCCATTGCATATGCAAATCCCGGGCGAGGATGCCAATGGATTTCGCGCGATCGCGCAACGGAGCATGTTGGCCGATGTGGTCAAGGATAGCGGCGCGGTGAGCATGTTTCCCCCAATGGCGGAAGAGTGGCTGAGACAAGTTCAGGCCCAAAGTGGATGGAGAGATTTGCGGGCGGAACACTTTGGGAAGTTACGGGTTCAATACAGCGTAAGCTGGGTCGTTTTGCAAAAACCCGGTGTCCCCGGGATGCGGTGTCCTTACCAGAATAGTGCAGTTCTAGTTTGCTCCACACTGGCGCTCCAGTCTCCGGCCAGCGTAGAGTCCGCGAGGGAATGACAGCCTCGCCGATCGTAATCTCAGACGATTTGTTTTGAAGAAAGCATGAGGGCATGTTCGATATCCAGGCGCTTGAAGAAAAGACCGCGTTGTTCTCTTACACGAAATGGAGTGCGGAGCTGCCTGTTCTGACTAACCGGTATAAGCAAGATAATCCCGTCCCACACATTTCGCTCACCAATTTTCTCCCGGCCGATGTTGCTCGCGAGGCCGCGGACGAATTCCCGGTCGCCGACGCGGATGCGTGGATTCATTGGCAGCACCACAACGAAAATAAGCACGGGTTGGTAAAGCGGGAATTGTTTCCGCCTCGCCTGGGTACCGTAACCGACGAACTGAATTCGCCTCGCTTTCTGGCGTGGCTTTCCGAATTAACAGGTATTCCAGATTTAATTTCCGATCCCAGCCTGGAAGGCGGCGGACTGCATCAGTCTCGCCGCGGCGGATTCCTGAACATTCACACTGATTTTTCGCACCACCACTACCACAAGAACTGGCGCAGGCGATTAAACCTCATTCTTTATCTGAATGCCGGATGGCGGCCGGATTGGGGCGGCGCCATCGAACTTTGGGACAGGAGGATGCGGCGTTGTGTCGCGAAGTTTTCGCCGCTCCTCAATCAAGTGTTGATTTTCAATACGGACGAAAAATCCTTCCACGGTTTTCCCGAACCGCTCAGTTGCCCGGAGGGTGTGTCGCGCAACAGCCTGGCATTGTACTATTACACGATCGATCGGAACCCGGGACCCAGAACCAGGTCGACAAACTATCGCGCCCGGCCGGGCGACGGCGTGCGTAAATCCGCATTGATCTGGCTCGATAAGCAGGCGGTCCATCTGTATTCGAGGGCGAAAGCCCGGTTTGGATTCTCCGACGACCTGGTGAGCAAGATTTTGGGGCGCATCTCCAAGAAATAGGCGGATCGCTGACGCGCCGCAGGCATTATAGGGACGCGCCGCAGGCATTATAATCAAGACGAAAGAGACCGGATGAGGGCCGGTCTGCCGGGGATGTCGAAGAATGGTTCGAAGCGGCGTTTCGATATTGCTATTTAGTGCGTATCTGGCGGCGAAATCGCCGGATCTTGATCGCGCTCGCGAATTGTACCAGTGCACGGAATATCGCGAGTCGCTGAGTATACTTTCGCCTATCGTTCAGAAGGACGCCGCCACGCTCGGATTGATCGGGCAGAACTACTTCATGATCGGCGAGTACAAGAAAGCGACCGAAGCCCTGGAAAAGGCCGTCGCTATGGAGCCGGACAATGCCGGATTTGCTCACTGGCTAGGCCGGACTTACGGCCGTCGCGCGGAACTGGGGAGCCCTTTCACGGCCCCCGGTTACGCAACCAAGTCTCGTCAGATGTTTGAGAAATCCGTGGCGCTCGACCCCGCCAACAAAGGGGCCGCAGGCGACCTCCTTGATTTTTACCTGGAAGCCCCGGGACTTTTGGGCGGAGGAATTCGCAAGGCCGAAGAGCTAGCCGCTCACATTGCACGGACCGACCCCGCCGAGGGTCACTACGCGCAGGCTCAAATTGAAGAGAAGCGGAAAGAATATAGCTCCGCCGAGCAGCATTTGCGCGTCGCCTGGCAACTCACTCCCAGCCAGGTGGGCCGCGTGATGGATCTCGCGATGTTCTTAGGGAAGCGCGGCCGGTTCAACGAAAGCGAAGCGCTGTTCGACCAGGCGGCGCGTATGGCTCCCAGCAATGCGAAAATTCTTTTTGAGCGCGCCAATACATATATCCAGGAGCAGCGCAATCTGGACCAGGCCAAGCAGTTGCTGGAGCGTTACATCCGCGCCCAGTTGACTCCCGACGATCCTCCGCGGGAGCGCGCCGAGGCGCTGCTTAGGAAGATCGGTGTGTGATGTTTCGCTGCTCGGCTACCGCTACGGCTCGGCCAGCGTCGCCTGACGAAGCAAGTCTGACATTTTGAACTGGCGATTCGATTGAAAATCTTCTCTTGGCTGAAAGCCAGGACGCTGGCGCAGGAATGAGTGGCTGTCCGCCAGCATCAAGCCGACGATCACCTCCCCCACGATGCGGCCGCCAACCGGTCCAAGGTGAAGCGGTGTCTTGTCGGTCTTGAACTGCTGCTGCGCCTCGGCTAGCACGTAGAACCACAGCGGAGCGTTGCCCTTAAATACGGGCGAGATGTCGGCGAGCGGCTTATTGTTCGGCGTGTCGGCTTTCGTGGCCTTTCCTACTCTAAGGTCTTTATCGTCGATCGGAGTTTCGCCCATAAACCTGGCCACTTCCTGCCCGGACGGAAGCGACATCCGGAAACCGCGAATCAGATTGCGGGCTGGCAACGAGGATGGATCGTGCGCCACGATGGCGGGTAAATTGCGCAGAGGATTCACAAGTGAAGTGTCGATTTTATAGGCGGGCTGGACGCGCTTGGGCCCGGTTTCCGGCGGATCGCCGACCTTGAAGAACAGCCGCCAATCGATCGCCTGCTTGGCTGCGAAGGGTTCAAAGCCGAGCAGGCCCGGGAAGATGGTTAAGCGGTTTTCCATCTTGGTATTCAGCCGATAGATGGGGCGGATCATGGAATGACCGAAGCGGTACGCGGCCACCGAGAATTCCACCGGCATGAAACCTTCATTACGCCACTTGTAAAACTTGAGCTGCGGCGGGTCTTCACGCACGGTGGTTCCCTTGACGATATGCGGCAGAATGGACTTCCACGTGTCCTCGCCGATAATGGTCGGAAGAAAATCATTCAGCACTACCCACTGGTAGTGCCAGCGGACTGACTGCTGGACCTCTTCAAAGCTGGCCCCATCGCCCAGGACATCAATCATGCGGTTGTGAAAGCGCAGCATGGAAGCGTGCAACTGGCTGACGATTACGTTCTCGTCGTTGCGCGGATCGCCGAGGATGGCGCGCGCTCGCTCGCCTTGCACGGGCGAGTTCCGAGGAACGCCGCGGGCGTTTTTATCGTTGTCGTTCCCCACGAGCGGATCGCCCAATAGGAACCGCCTCCCGTCGTCCCGATAGAGATAAGGCTGATCGTCGGGTCCCCGGCCGTAAAGGTTATCGAGGTCGAACCGAGGGGTTCGATAGTCGGTAAGCGCTTCGGGATCGTCCTGTTTTTGAAGGCTGCTGGCCGGGTCGAAGGTGATGTCGTGATCGATGAACTGGCCAAGGTAAGTGTAGCCCGCGCTGATCCCGGTGTTCTCTTCGTCGTCCGCCTCCGTTTCGGGCGTCGGCGGATCATCGAGCGCGGCAGTCATCCCTTTCGCGAGTTGCACGAGAGCGGGAATATCGGATTCGGTAAATTGGGCCGGTGGCAGAGTACGAAACATGCGGCCGAAGCGGCCCTCAAACAGCGGGGACCGGCCAGCGCGGCCGAGGCCACGAAGTTCACCGTGTTTGCCAAGCTTACGCTGCCTGGGCAATGGAGCGGGCTGTGAAGACATAGTTATCCCTCCCGGATGGGTGGCTAATCAGACTAGTGGATCAAACGCAGACCGGCTGCCTGTTGCAACCGGCCGCAATGTTAGTTTCAGCGACCGTTCGGCGTAGCCCCTCCGCCCTTCCAAGCCCTCAATTTCAGGGGTTCGCTCGGTGTTGCAGATACGTCTACTGTCCCATAACCTGCGGCGGCGACGCGACTCTTGACGGCTGAAGTAGGAACAGAAACAGAAACAACCTCTCCGCATTTGAAGCGCAGCTTTTCCCCAGCGGCTAAGGACTTCGTGACGTCAAATTCCGCTGATTTCTTCCCTATCTTGAAGACCTTATCGGGCTGAGGAGCCGTGGGGGCGCCGAATAGGGATCCCCCAACGTACTCGATGCCGGTGTTCGAGTCGTTGGACTTGAAACGAATCCTGTCGCCCTTGTCGACCTTGACCACGCGACACGTCACTGTCGAGGTTTTGGTTTTATCGTCATACTGAATGTCGTACTCTAACAACGCCATGTGTTGCTCTCCTTTTTTTATTGAATGTGATGCGCCACTAACAACTGTTGAAAGCGAGAATCGGCCCGCAAAGCCGCCAAGTCAGGGAACCGGCTGAGCTGGTCGAGCATCGACGCTGGCGCGTCCCGGACTATTGCCAGCGTCAGATCGCGCTGGCCTAAGGCCTCGTACGTCAGCGCTGCCATCCAGCGCACACTGATGGCGTTGCCCGAAATCTGCAATGCTTGTGCGGCCTCCGACTCAGCCCGCCTAGGATCCCCGAGTTGCGCGCACAGGTACGCCAGGAAGGACCTTTCGTATCCGTCCTTGGGGTTTTGCGACAGCGCGGCTTCCGCCAGGTCCAATCCCTTCCGGTAGGCCTGTTCTGCTTCGTGTCGAAAATCGGCCCGGCGCGATGCAGTTCCCAAGTTTAAGTAAAAGAGCGATGTCGGGGGGCCAATTTTGATAGCGTGCTGGAAATAAGGAATTGCCTCTCGATCCCGTCCCTGGTACATTCGCACGAGCCCCAGTCCTTCCACGGCATTAGCAGTCTCCTGGTAGCCAAGCGCGATGTTTAGCTCGGATTCCGCATCCGCGTAATGGCCCATGTTGAGATACGGTGCAGCGAGCGCATAGTGGGCGTCCGCGAGGTCCGGCACCAACCGGACCATGGGCTTGAGCTCCTCGACAGCTTCCTGGTATTCACCTCGCATGAAATGGAAAATGCCTAGTTCGAAGTAATTCTTAAAGTAGTCCGGCTGAACCTCAATCGCCTTTCGATATGCCACAAGCGCTTGATTGGGCTGATTGTTGTCTTCGTAGAGTCTGCCGATCCGCCGCCAGGCATCGCCGTTGTTGGGATCAAGCTCGATGGCCCGGAGTAAATCCTCCCGGGCTTGTTCGTACTGGCCGAAAGATTGATGGATCAGGCCAGACAGCAGTCGTACAGCCGCGACATCCGGATTACGTTGCTCGGCGTTTTTGAGCGACGCCAACGCCCGCTCCTGCCACTGAAGATCCTTGGTTAAGCGGTATTTGGTCCATTGGGCTTCGGCCAGTTCAGCGTGCGTGAGCGGCGAATTCGGATCCGACGTCACGGCGCGTTCCAGCAAGGGAAGCGCTCGATCAACATCGGGATCGCGGCGGGCTAACGCCACTCCCGCCGAGTAATCCGCATAAGCCGCCGCGTTAACGGTCGCCGCGATCGCGAGCGGCGGCAGCTTCAGCGTTCCGGTGACCATGCCGGCCATCGCCACGGGCAAATTTCGCAGCTCGGCCATGGAGTACTCGCCGCGCCACTCGCTCAAGTGAACCAGCGAACTAGTATCGGTGAGGTATGCGACCACGACCACGCGGCCAGCCTCGTTGCGCAGCGTGCCGTGCAGGGCATGCGTTGCCCCTAACACGGTGCGGGCCTTGGCCGGCTGATCCACTTTGTTCTGGAGAGCGTCGGCCACCGGTATTAGGGTGAGCCGCCGCGTACGCCCGGGTTTCAGGTGACTCAGACGGTCTGAAGTGTCCAGCAACAATCCTTCGCTCATCGGCGCTGTAGCGGCGTCCGATTCGAACGGCAGCACCGCGAGGCGCACCAACTCCCGGGGCGCGATGGTCCTTTGATACGTCACCGCGCCGGTAACAATCGCTAGAATAACCGCCGCGATCGACGCCAACCACCAACGCCGCGTATGCGACGGCGCGAATGCTCGCGCGACTTCATCGGCATCGCGGAACCTTCGCTCGGGGTCCGGGTCGAGACACCGCGCTAGAATGCGGTCCCACTTCGGATGCACGGCCGGCGGTTTCCGAGTAAGGCGCTCCTGCCAGCCGGTCTCGGGACTATAGGGCCGGTGTCCGGAAACCAGCTCATACAGAATCACGCCCAGCGCGTATAGATCCGAGGCGACGGAGGCCTTTTGACCTTTCCACAGCTCGGGGGCCATGTAGTCGGGCGTGCCGGCAAGTTCACCCGACTGCACGTTGCGCTGTACGGCCTCAGGTCCGCGCGCCAGGCCGAAGTCCGTGATCACCGCCCGAGTGGCTCCGTCCAGTCCGCTAGTCAGGATGACATTGTTGCTCTTGAGATCGCCATGGATCACCCGGTTACGGTGCGCCGCGGCCAAACCCTCGGAGAGCTGCCGGGCGATAGTGCGAGCTTCCGGTTCCGGCAAAGGTCCGCGGCGGAGCCGCTCGGCTAGCGTTTCTCCCTCCAGAAACTCCATGGTGAGAAAGTCTATTTCTCCGCGGTCCGTGGAAGTAGTGTGGATCTCGAAAATCTTGCATACGTTGGGATGGCTGATCTCGCTGGCGTTGCGAACCTCCGGAGGCAGGCGCTTGCGAAACCCAATCTTGGCGCACTTGATGGCAATGCGGCGTTCCAGTTTCTGGTCCACAGCTTCGTAGACCACGCCCATGCCGCCCTCGGCCACCTCGCGCACGATGCGGAAGCGATCGTCCAGGAGTTGGTCGGGTTCAAAAGGACGCTCCTCTGGAAGATGAGGATAAAGCGGATCGAGCAAGAACCCGTTCATGCGCTCTTCCCAACGAACGTAGTTCTGCACTTGATTGAGAAGCTCGCTATCGCCGGCGCAGACGCTTCGCACATAGTCCTCGCGCTGATCGGCCGGCCGGGCCAGGGCCAGCTCGACGAGATTCATCACCAGGTCGTCATCCTGCGCTTTGGCTGGCATTGCCGGTCTCCATATGCTCATACAGCCACTGTCGAGCCTCGCGCCACATGCGCTGCATGGTGCGTAGTTTTAAGCCCAGGGTTTCGGCCGCCTCCTCGTCCGTTAGCCCGAGGAAATACTTGACCTCTACGAGCATGCACCACTCCGGTTTGGTTTCCCCGAGTTGATCCAGCAGCCGGTCGATCATAACAGCCAAATCCAGCTTGGCGCTGTCGGCCCTCATGAAGTTGTCCATTCCATCGAGCGCGACGAATTCAGCGTCAGGCCGCCCCCGGGCATAGTCGATCAGATACCTGCGCATGGCTCTAGCAGCTATAGCGAAAAAGTGCTGTCTGTTCTGCCAATCCCGGTCTTTGGCGGCAACCAGGCGGAAATACACCTGATCGACGAGTTCGGTGGGTTGCAACGTGTGCCCTTTCCGCTCGCGCTTCATCAGGTAATGTGCCAAGCGGCGCATGTTGGGAAGTACCAGAGCGAACAGCTCGTTCTCGGCTTCGCGATTACCGGCGCGCCACGCCTGAAGGAGTTGCGTGATGTCTCCCATTGGTTCTGGCATGGGCACTCGCAATGTTAGGGGGATTTTATTGTACTTCCCGCGTAATGCCAAAGCAAGGCGGACCTTTAGCTTCTTATGCGCTATACCCTGCGAGGCTCAAACAGCCTGATTCGAAACGAGGATACAAGGAGCAGATTATGAAGCTATTACAGTTCGCTGTCGGATTGCTTGCAACGGCCGCATCTTGGAGTCTGTACGCGCAGACCCTGGACGCACGGGCAAACATTCCGTTTGAATTTCGCGTGGGTGAGAAGCTGATGCCCGCGGGGGAATATCTGATTCATCACGCCGCGGGTGTGTTAACGCTGCAGGGGAGCGCTGGCAGCCACACGGCCGCTGTGGCTATCACATACGCGACGGACAAACAGTCGGAAAAGCCGTTAGTGCAGTTCAACCGCTACGGCGACGATTACTTCCTAGGAATGATATCGATTCCGGGCTCCGCCAGCGCGCGGGCGGTCTTGAAAACCCCGCGCGAGAAGGAATTCGCTCGCCGCATTAACCCGGGCCAAACGACCGTAGCTTTTGAACGCAAGTAGCCGTCGTGAGTCCCAGCCATGGTTTAGGCCGGAAAGGCTTGGAATTCGATCAATTCCCTGCCTTCCGGCCGTTTTTCGGAATAGAGTCTATGACCGCTAAGAAAGTGCTGCTTAGTTGCTCGGTATATTACTCGTGGTCTTACGCGAATTAGCGCTGCGGTGTTTACTCGTGCCGGTTCGCTTGCGATTGGAAGTCGAATGACTCTTGCTGCTTGGAGTTCCACCCTTTTTCGAGCTCGCGAACGCGGCCGACGCCCCTCCCAAGCACAGTGACAGTGTGAGAAGGCATGAAAACAAAATCCTCATGCACCGGTAGTGCGGCAACGCGTCCAGGAATCGCAAAAGAACTTAGGCGATCGTGAACAGGAAGGGATTGCCGTCTTCGCGTGGAGGCAACCTTTTGGGCGCTAGGATTTGTAACACAGGCACGCTTGCAAGGCATTGGGAATTCTCCCATGCCTCCGGAAACAAACGAATGGCTGCGCCTTGCTTTCGAAGCTCCAGTTCCGTTGCTTCCTCGGGCGTAACGAAGCCGATCAGATATTCCGCGCCATCGCTGGCCTTATGCACTTCAAAACTGTGATAAGTTCTCTTCGAAAAGACGGGAACTTCGTCGAAGCCTGGAGCACAAGTGTAACCGTACACGCCTGCCGATAAAACCCCGATCGCGGTGCCTTCTTCTTGGGGTGTCAAAGGCCGCACCCGATGCTGAAGGCGCAGGGTATCGACGGTCAGAGGCGTGGCTTCCGCAGTACTCATACTTGGAGCAGAATACTCAAAATAACACAAGTAGCCGCACGTCGCTCAAACGAGATTCAGCGCGCGGAACATGACAGGACATGGCGACCCTCTGTGATTGGAGTTCGTCCGGCGCGATATTCGGTGAGCTACGATGGTACTTCCGCGTATGCCAGTAACCACCAATCCCGCCGTCGAATCCGCCGTGGACTTACTTCCCCCCGTCCCATTGACGCTCGAAGGGGCGAGCGTTTTGCATCAAATGCACCGTGTCCGCTGGACCGCCTGGAAGTCTCTCGCGGCGGCAGAGCGATCGGAAATCGCCCAGGAAGCCGCGGGTGAGCTGGGAGAGATGGAACGGAACGCATCTGGACAGAGCGCCGTTTTTTCGCTGCTCGGTCACAAGGGCGATTTGATTCTGGTGCATTTCCGGCGCTCCTTCGACGAGCTCAACCAGGTGGAGCAACGCTTGGCGCGGCTCCGTCTCTGGGATTTCCTGGAGCCCACCAGCTCTTATCTATCGGTCATCGAACTGGGGTTGTACGATTCCAGCTTGAAGACTTACAACTCGCTCGCCTCGCGTGGCATCGAGCCGCACTCGCCGGAATGGAACGCCGCAATCGAAGAGGTCCTGGCCCGGCAGCGCGAGGCCATGGCGCCCCGTCTTTTCCCCGACATGCCCAGTCACAAATACCTGTGCTTCTACCCCATGGATCGCAAGCGCGGGGAAGATAGGAACTGGTATCAGCTTCCGATGGCCGAGCGCCAGCGCCAAATGCACGAGCACGGCATGATCGGACGGCGTTACGCCGGCGACGTGAAGCAGATCATCTCGGGATCCATCGGCTTCGACGACTGGGAATGGGGCGTGGACCTGTTCGCCGACGATCCGTTGGTCTTCAAGAAGCTTATCTACGAAATGCGTTTCGACGAAGTCAGCGCGGTCTATGCGCTCTTTGGCGCCTTTTACGTGGGTATCCGGCGTCCAGCCGCGGAACTGGCTCAGTGGCTCGCCGTGTGACCGCGAGTTAATGCGCTTTGGCTTGATCTTCGGCTGCACCCGCTGCATCGCCCATAGCCTTGCGAGTCGCCGCACGATTGCGATATGCGTTCGCGTAGTTCGGCATTAAGCGAATCGCTTCGTTGAAGTCCGCCAGCGCGCGTTCGTAATTCCTCATCCGAAGGTACGCGTAGCCACGCGCGTTATAGGCACGGGCGAATCCCGGCTCCAGGCGGATGGCTTCATCCAATTCCGCGATCGATTCCTGGTATTTGCCGGATTCTGTCAGCGCGCGCCCACGGCGGTCGTGCTCTTCAGCCGAGATCGAATTCCGCGATGTCGGAGGGACGGATGCCGGCTTGGGGGCCGGTGTCGGCCTGGGAACCGATGCTACCGCGGGCGCTTCGACCGGTTTGGGCCGCGGCTCACTCAGCACTGGTTGAACCGGCTGTGTTTGAGGGGCCGGGGAGGGAGATTCGGGTTTCACCACCGGCGGACTCACCGATTCAGGCGGCAAGGCTCGGGCTTGGACCGCCTCACTGGCTTCACTGGGCGCCGCAGGGGCCGGTTGCGGTGGCGGCGGGGAAAGCTTGGCCTCCGCTTTAATGAGAACGTCACGGGCTTCGGAATAGTCGGGCCGGAGGCGCATGGCTTGCGCCAAATCGTCGCGAGCTTTCGCGTAATCGCCAAGCAGAAAATAAGCGCTTCCTCGCGCGAACCAGGCTTCCGGAAGGTTCGGCATCAACTCAATCGCCTTGGTCCGATCCGCCAATCCTTTGTCATGCATCCCGAGCTGGTGATACGAGCCGCCGCGGGCAAGATACGCTTCGGCCGCTTTGGGCGCGAGACGCACAGCTTGCTCGCGATCTTCGAGCGCGTCCTTGTCGCGGCCTAGCTTCACCAGCGCCGCGGCGCGCGCCAGATAAAGATAAGAGTCCTGGGGCGTAATTTTGAGGGCTTCGGAAAAATCGGCGACCGCTTTTTGATTTTCATCCAGCTTCAGGTAAGCGGCTCCGCGGAGCGTATACGCTTTGGCATCCGCGCCGCGAGCCGCCAGAAAGCGATTGAAGTCTTCGAGGGCGCGATGGAAATCGCCGGTCTGGCCCCGCGCGAAACCGCGATCTAGGTAGGCATCCACGTAATCCGGCTTCAGGCTGATGCTTTGGTCGTAATCGTCCAAGGCCTCGCTATAACGCTCCATGGCCGCGTAAACATTGCCGCGCGCTCTAATCGGCTCCGGGTCGTCGAGGCGCAGCTTTATGGCATGCGTGTAGTCGGCCAGCGCCTGATCGTTTTCCCCCAAGCTGGCGTGCACCCCGGCACGGCTTTTATAGATCGCCGGGTTGTCCAGGCCCAACATGATCGCCCGGTCGTAGTCTTCCAGCGCCTTGCGCGAATCCCTTAACTTGAGATGGAGGTCGCCGCGAAATTGGAAATTCTCGGCGCGATTCGGCTCCAGGTGGGCCAGAGCGTCCGCGTCTTCGAGCGCATGAGTGTAATCGGCCAGTGTGTTCTCAACCCGAGCTCGATGGAGGAAGTAGAGCGCGGTGCGGGGATCGTTTTCGATGGCCTGCGTGAACGCTCTTTCGGCCTCTTTCCATTGGCTGGCCTGTTCGTAGCGCAATCCGTCTTGATATGCTTTTTGAGCCTGCTTTGGATTGGAGGCGGCAGAGGCCGAATACGCGATGAGCCAAAGCAGCAGGAGAAATCTGCAGCGATGCATGAGAAAGTGCTGTCGAAGCTAAGTTACCACAAACGACACCATCAGTCGGGCGTGGTCATGTTCTTGTCTTGGCAAAAACAAAAGCGTAAGCGTCTTACCGCCGCAGTGGCAACCGAGATGCTCCCGCAAAGTGTTAACTTGACTCTTGGTGTGCCAAACGGCGGCGAAGCTTCGGAACAACCGAACC
>Ga0207066_1151_pt1 | contig 17124 bp, 19 predicted proteins | sample Alteio_BWMinCont_24_FD_153490 | JGI IMG/M metagenome (GOLD analysis project Ga0207066, IMG submission 153490) | Enriched cells from forest soil in Barre Woods Harvard Forest LTER site, Petersham, Massachusetts, United States -... | ecosystem: Environmental > Terrestrial > Soil > Temperate forest >...
CTTGCGGGGATTTGACATCCATGAACTGGCGGATGCGATCGGCGACTTCATCCAGCTTGCTGACTTCGAGCGCAAGATTCATGCGGCGGGCGGACCCAAATTGATTGATTAGGACCTGGGCGCCGGGATGATTCCTGATGTTCTGGAACAGCAGCGCAGGGCCGCCGGGCGAGGACGCCCGGCCTCCATCATTTTTGCTTACGCGGTCGGTTATTTCGGCGATCTCCAGAATGGGATCGACTTCAGTTTTGATCTTCTTTAATTCGCCGGCGCGCTCGAGCGCGGCGATCCAATCACGCAGGTCGTCGTAGGCCAAGAGTTCCCTCGTTGCGAAACGCGATTATAAAACAGTGCTTGTGAAATGCGGCTGCAAACCATTGATCCGCAGGGCAATGTAGAATGAATCGGGCGTTGTCAAAGGCACATCTGATTAGCTGTTGTTAGAGTTGTTCAAAAGCATGTAAGACCTACCGCAAGCCGTTTCTGGCAGATTCAAGCTAAAAAGAACATGCTCCAGGCCTGAGCCGCATTCGGGAAGGAGTGGGCAAAGATGAGACATCATTTTCGGATGGTTGCAATTCTGGCTGCGTGCCTGATTGCGTACGGGGCCCTGGTCGGTGCATTCCGTTTGATGAACCAGCCTCGGGACTCGTCGCTGCTTGGCGGGATCACGATAATTTTTGTTCTGCTGATTTGCGTGCCGCTGATGGTGCGCACGATTTGGAGGAAACTATGACGCTCTTCAACAATGATCGCGAAACCCGGACGCCGCCCATCATTGATCATGCATGGGGAGGCTCGCGGCGCTCCTTGACGTTGTTGTTGCTGACGGTTGCCGGTGTCTTGATCGGAGCGTGGCTGATCTTCAGCTTCTTGATCGGCATAACCCGCATTGAAGCGGGTTATGTCGGCGTGGAAGTTAATCTGGCGGGCAGTCAGCGGGGAGCGTCTGAGATTCCGGTGCGAACGGGATGGGTGTTTTACAGTCCGCTCACCACGCAAATCATCGAGTTCCCCACTTACGTGCAGACTGTCAAGTGGACAAGGAATGTGAATGAGGGCAATCCGCTTAATGAGGAGATGGGATTCAACAGCAAGGAAGGGATGGAAATCTTTGCCGACGTCTCGTTGTCCTATGCGATCGAGCCCACGAAGGTGCCCGACTTTTATGTGAAGTATCGGGTCAACAATCTCGATCGCTTTACGCACGGCATTCTGCGCGACATCGTGCGCAATTCGCTGAACGAAGTCGCGTCTACGTACACAGTGGAGGACGTGTACGGAGAAAAGAAAGCGGAATTCCTGAGTCGCGTGGAAAGGCAAATTCAGGATAAGGTGACAAACGTAGGCGTGGGCGTACAGCAATTTGGGTTCATTGGAGCGCCCCGCGTCCCGGCAGTAATTGCGCAGGCTATCACCGCCAAGGCGCAAGCCATTCAGGAAGCGGAACGGGCGAAGAATGAACTGGCAACCACACAAGCCGAAGCAGCCAAGAAAATTGCTGAGGCCGACGGTGATGCCAAGTCCCAAGTGACGCGGGCGCAAGGCGAGGCCGATGCTAATCGCATCCGGCAGAGTTCGCTCACGGCGCAATTGCTTGAACTGCGACGGCTGGAGAATCAGCGAGCCTTGATCGACCGCTGGAATGGCCAGTTGCCGTCGGTGGAAGCCGGACAAGGCAGCGGGCTTATGCTTCAGCTACCCCGTCCGCAGTAACCTCTCAGGGGAATGAGGGCTTGCTCATTCCCCTTTTTCTTCTCCACATTCACCGCATCAAAACCTTAATTTGCCATCTGATTCTTCTATACTTCGAGATAGCAACATGATTAACGAAAGGTAAATGCGTGAAACGAAGAGTCGTGATAACCGGAATGGGAGTAGTCAGTTCAAACGGCGTGGGGAATGCCGCTTTTTCTGAGGGCGTTCTGAGCGGTCGGAGTGGGGTGCGGCGCATTTCACGTTTCGATTCGGCGGAAATTCCAGTGCAGATTGCAGGCGAGGTTCAGGATTTCGACGAACTGGCTTGGGTGGAGAAGCGCGACCGGAAACATGTATCGCGAGTGTTGCCCCTGGCGCTGGCAGCGGCTACCGAGGCTTTCAACGACGCTGGCCTGGATACGGCTTCCCTGCCCTTGGAACAGAAGCGGCGTTTTGGCGTAATCATTGGTTCGGGTGGAGGATCACAGGAGTTCACCGAGGAACAGTATCGGCTTTTCTTCCATCAGCAGTACAAGCAGATGAGTTTGTTCTGTGTGCCGACCGGGGTGATGGGTTCGCTTTCGAGTGAACTGAACGTGCGCTTTGGGTTGCGCGGAGCGAGTCACGTGATCACGACCGGTTGTACTTCGTCTACGGATGCGTTCGGGTATTCGCTGCGGCAGATTCAATCGGGACGCCTGGACATGGTGTTGAGCGGTGGCGCGGATGCTCCCATTGCGCTGGGAATTATTAAAGGCTTCATCCTGATGAAAATTTTGACCGACTCCTGGAACCACGCGCCGGAGCGGGGATCGCGTCCTTTTTCGGTTGACCGCGATGGCTTCGTGCTGGCTGAGGGGGCGTGGATGTTCGTGCTGGAAGAATACGAACACGCGAGAGCGCGTGGGGCAAAAATGCTGGCGGAAATTTGCGGTTACGGATCGACCTGCGAGGCCTTTCATCGAGTGCGGCTGCAGGAGTGTGGCGAAGAACCGGCGCGGGCGATTGGCTTGGCGATAAAGGAAGCCGGGATCTCGCCGCAGAATGTGGATTATGTGAATCTGCATGGGACTTCGACCCAGTTGAATGACCGCATCGAAACCCGGGCGCTGAAGCTGGCTCTAGGTGAGCGGGCGCGACAGATTCCGATGTCGGCGTTGAAATCGCAGATTGGGCACCCGCAGGGCGCGTGTGGAGCGGCCGGAGTGGCGGCGACAATTGTCGCCATGCAGCGTGGGCAGATTCCGCCGACAATCAATCTGGAAACGCCGGATCCGGAATGCGATCTGGATTATGTGCCCGACGTTGGGCGGAAGAAGTCAGTCGAACACGCGGTGTGCAACTGCATCGCCTTCGGATCCAAGAATTCGGCTCTGGTTTTGAGAAATTGTGCTTAAGTGCGGTAACAGATTTGCGCGGATCACTGTGAGCTGAATCGCTTATCGTTTCGCCGCACCGGGGAAGACGCCCGTCCTCCATTTATCACGCCAGCAGCCGGCGGGCGGTGTTTTCTACTATGGACCAGGCTTGGGAGCGCGGATCGATCAGTTCGAAATGACCCGCCGTTGACACCTCGCTGTAATGCACATCTTCTCCGCGCTTCTTCTTTTGTTCCGTGTATTGGCGGCTGAAGTACGGGGGAACTATATCGTCTCCGGCACCGTGAATTAGCCATTGTGTCGTCGCGTGGTTGATTGCCAACTGCATGGGATCGGCCTCATGATAATGCTCGGTCACCTGGGCCGGCTTGCCTCCGAGAAAATCGGCCACTGCGTTGTCACTGAGATGCTGGTCCCAAGCCTGTTGTAAATCCACCACACCCGCAAGCGAGATCACGCGTTTGATTGACGATTCGTGCGCGGCAAGACAAAGGGCAAGTTGCCCTCCAGCGGAATGGCCCATCACCAGCAGCTTTGCTAGGTCGAAGTCGTATCGCTTGGTAATCTGCGACAGGTAACGAAAAGCGTTGCGAACATCCTCAAAAGTACCAGGCCAGCCTCCTCCAGGGTTGCCGACGCGACGATATTCGATGTTCCAGGTGGCGATGCCTTTGGCCGTCAGGGCGGCGCAAAGGTGTCCACTGTGCAGGAGATTGTATTTGGCGCGCCAGAAGCCTCCGTGAATGTTCATCACCACGGGAAATGGGCCTTTGGTCTTGGGCAGACGGAGGTCGGCAAATTGATTGGCGTCGCTCCCATAGGGGAGATGGGCATCGGCGGGCGGCGGCGGGAGGGTGAGGATGTCGTCGGAGGACATGGCACTCAATTTAACCACAGAACGTCGGCCACGGATGCCACTGATCAACAGCTAAGGAGGTCTAAGGTCCGCGGCGTCTTCGTCAGTTACCGGTCGTAACTCCACAATCGTGCCATCTCCCCAGCCGTATTTTTTGGCGGAAAGATCGGCGATGGTTTGATGCAGCTCGGGTTCGTTTTCGCGGTTAATCAAGCCAGCATGGACACGGAACTTTTCTCCCACGATTCGCACACTTGCCAGCGGATTAGCTCGCAGGTTCTGCAGCCAGTGCGACGTGGAATACTCGGCGATGACGTAGAAACGTCCATCACGCTGCGTAAACCAGATCTCGATTTCGCGAGGCAGACCGCTCTTGCGGCCTCGAGTGGTGAGATAAAGATACTGCTCGCGGTCGAAATTACTGCCCTTTAAGTTTGAGTTTGGATTTGTTTTCTTCAAGGAATTCGCGCAGCTTATCGGCGGACTCCAGCAGGCGGGTCCACTGTTCGTAATAGAGCGTGACCGGAAAACGGCCCAGGCCGTAGACGCTGACGCCGCCCTTCTCGCTGACCCGGAATTCCATGCTGGCAGTGCGCCGCGGACCCTGCTTCTCCAGTTCGGCTAAGCGAGCTTTCAGTTCTTCATAAGTTGGTTCAGCCATTTTCTTACCTCAGCTAGTGTGATTAATCCATGATAGGGATTGGGGCGGGAATTCGTCGAGGGGGTGCAAACCTCTCAAAGATGTTTTTCCCGCGGCGACAATGCTTTCGGGAATGATTCGAATCACACCAACCAGTCATAGGGTGCGGCTAACGAAACTGATAGCCGAGATTTCGGCACTGCCGACTGCGGATGGGCAGGCGGCTTGGAAGCAGGAAACGCACGAGCCCAGACTCATGGATTCAAACCAGTTGCGTTGGCAGCGCAGAGAAGCCTTCGGCTACCCGCGTGCACAGGGAAATTCTGCTCATCACATGACTGAATATTCAGGAGAAACCGCATGCTTCACAAATGCGCGAATCCAAATTGCAGCAGCCTCTTCCGCAAGCTAAGCCAGGGGAAACTTTTTCTGGTTGACACGCCGCTCGATGCATCAGACGCAAGGCGAACGAGATGGAGAGGGCAGTCCAGGGGCCGGGTCGAGTACTACTGGCTTTGCGATCAGTGTGCCTTCGCGTTCACCCTTTCTTACGAAAAAGATCGCGGCGTAGTAGCGGTCCCGCAGCCCGGGAGTGCGGAGAAGATGGCGGCAGCGGCCTCGCAAATGATAATTCGGACGAACCCAGGAAGTCTCCCCGACGAACAGTCCGCTTGAAGAAAGATGTGAGTCATCATGGACAACGTAAAAATGCAGGAGTGCGCCATTTGCGGAGACGAAAAGTTGCCTGGGCAGGTATGGTTCCTGGTTGCCGAGAGTCGTTGGGAGGACAAGCTGAAGATTCTGGAATGGCGGGATGAACTGGCCAAACGGCAAGGAATCTATGGGGTCTGCGGGGCCGCGCACGTGGAGGAAATGGTCATCCACTGGATGACGACTGGGAGCCTTGATTACCCATTCGCAACAATTGGACAGAAGCGAGGAAGACTTACAATGAAGCGCGGCTCGTTTCTGCCTGTGGTCGACGAGCCCGATATAAGAGGATCACGCCAGATCGGGGAACTGGCGATTGATCCGGAGTGCGTGCGGCGGGCATTGCGCGAAGATCCGGAGTCGCTGCGAGTAATTCTCGACGAACTGGTGCGCGCGCTGGAGCGGGAGACGACCGGTGTAACCGCGCGGCTGGAATCCGCCGACGCGATGTCGTACGGGTTTCCTCGGGAAATTTGAGGCAGGCGGGGGAAATCAGGAGCTCATGGATTTTCGCCAGGCATGCCAGTCGTGAGAAACCGCGTTTTGCATTTCTTTGGCGACCGCGAACAGCCAATTTGGTTCAAGGCGGCTGAGATGACGGCGGATGTATTTCTGAGCGTCTACGGTGCCTAGGTGAATGTTAGCGGTTTCCCACCCCATGGCAGAAAGCAGTTTTAGTTCGTCGCGGTTGGTCGGAAGTACCGTGAGCTCGATGCGCGAGCAATGTGGCGACAAGCGGCGGACAATCCAGCGTCCGCGCAAACGGACAAAGGGATCCGGACAGCGAACCGCGCGGCTGATGATGGCTTGATACAGAATCTCCGCTGGACCCTCGTCCCCTTTGGCCCAGTAGACAGAAGATGGTACCAGAGCCTTGGCTTCACGGGCGATCTTGGCACCGTGACACAGAGCGATCGCGACCAGCCGAATGTGGCCCAGACTTCCGAGGCCGGCGACCCGGCGGACGGTCCTGTAACTCAATCCCGGTTCTGGCATGAGATGCTCCAGAGCTTCTTTGGCGCTGACCGAAACTTCGCCGGTCGCTCGAGGCAAGGCGTCCATTTTTTGCCAAAAATGGACGGGATCGCGCAAAACTCCGGTCGCGATCTGGCGCAGCCAGGTGTTGTCTTCTTCGAGAACAAAAGGACGGCCGCCTTGGGCAACAGATCCTTCGTAGCCTCGCAAGATTGACGCGCAGGCGTCCTTAGGCCGGAGGCTGAGATGACCGGCCTCGATGGCAAAAATGGCGCTGGTGGCTAAACGAACCAGATCGATCGCGTAGGGCAGGACGGCGGCTTCATCGAAATCGTTAACCCCCCAAACCAGGCGGCCTTCGATGTCACGCCAGGTGCCGAAATTCTCGACATGAAGATCGCCTACAGCAAGAACGTGGGGAGCCTTGGCGAGGTCGGCACAGATGTCGGGCCAGATTTGCATCCAGCGATAGAAGGTGGCGCGGAGAAAAGGAAAGACGGCTTCCGCCATGCGCTGATGTTTCAGGCGAAGATCGGGCTTTATCAGCCGGGTGTGGCGGCCGAGCCATTCTTCAAAGCGATGGGTTGCCTTGACGATATTCATTTCGTCGGTGGGCAACGATAGAACTGGTTTTACGAAATGTCAACGAGGCGCAATGGGCGAGTGCCGGACATCACACGCTCGCTGAATCGGGCACAGAAGGAAGAGTCTCGCACAAACTAATCAAAAACTAACTAGGGCGGCCGATCCACCACAGTATCTTGGCCACAATCCGCCATCCATTCGTCGAAACCGCAGTCGATTCATACTCGCGGTTTTCCGGGACTAAAACCTCGGTATGGTCGAAGCGTTGCAAACGCGAAACCATCAGCCCGTGTTCCTTGTGGGCCGCTATCACGATGTGACCGTAAAGGTCGTTGTGACTGGTTTGCGAAGTGTCGATAACGACGATGTAGCCGTCATGAATCAGCGGCATCATGGAACGGCCTCGAACCCGCAGGCAACTGGTGGAGCTTGGGTTCGGACACCAGTTACTGGGAGCGGCCAGCATGGATTCGGGAGGGACTTGACTAAGCTTGTCGACCGGATCTCCGGTACCGCCATGGGTAGCCGCAACGATAGGCAGAAGGGGAATGGCCACCAATTCATCCGAGCGCCGTGGAGCCCGGCGGGTTCCGGCATGGACGAACTCAAGCTTGACCCTGCGATCCGGGCGCATGCGGGAGCGAACCGCGGGCAACACGCGCATCAAATCGTCGCTGCTCAGGCCCGCCTGTCCCCAGAAATACCAGCATTCGGGATCCCCGGTGAGGTTGCCCAATTGTATGTAAACGTTGGCGGGAGGTTCCTGAACGCCGCGCTCCCATCGCGAAACCGCCATGGCGGAAGCGTTCATCTGCTTGCCCAGATCCGATTGGCTCATTTTCAGGCGGCGGCGCAGAGCTAGAATCCGTCTGGCCCACTCAAACTTTGATTCGCTTGTGCTGCTCATCGCCCGCCTGTTAGACTGATCTTAACATGGATGGTATAACTTTCATGTTAGGCGGCAACCTCGTCGCCGGTTTTCAGGAAAGGTTGTCATGTACCGTGACAATTTTAACACAAATGTGAATCTACGAAAACAGTCTCCCCAAATGCTTTATCGCGGTCTCTATGTAAGGATCGCGCGCAAGTTAGGCGTGGATGCATCCTATGTAAGTCGAGTGGCCCGCGGAGACCGCCGTTCCGAAGAAATTGAAAGCGCATTGCGGCAGGCACTCGCCGAGATCGATCAACAGCTGGGACGCAACCCATTTACCGCCGAGAGCGGAACCGAACGAAAAGCAAGCGCGGCCAAACGGCTTAAAGAGCTGGTTAAGCAAAATCGCACCCTCATCCGTAAGCAATGGCTGACACACAGCCAAGCAGATCCCGACCTTAGCCGCGTCGAAATCGGCGCGAAGAAGCGTACAGATCCTATCCTGCCTGTGATCGAAGAGACCATAAAGGCGATGAAATTAACCCTGCAGGACATGGCATCTGCACCCATGAAAGCGGCAGCGCGACATGGCAGGCTGCGGCAGAGTCAAGGATTCAGCGCCATGGGCCTGGTGGAGGAGTACAACCTGGTCCGGCGGTGTGTTTTCGTCTTGGCGCAGGAAAATCTCCGCCACATGGATGCGCAGGTGCTGCTGCAGGATCTTACCCAATTCGGCGAAGCGCTCGATCTCCAAACTCAGCGGGCGTTGCGAGATTATCTCGCGGCCAATTAACGGTTCGTTCCGCTGAGCCCTGGGAAGCAATCAGGTTGCAGTTTCAGGTCCATTCGCGACCAACCCAACGTCACCCGCGGCATCTAAAGCGCGGGGGAGATTCGTGTCCAACTCTGCTCTAACCTCAATTTTTTTCATCCTCTTACTGCTTGTCGGGATGGCTCAGTTGCTGGGATTCGTGTTTGTAAAGCTTCGGCAGCCCAGAGTAGTTGGGGAAATCATGGCGGGAGTCGTGCTCGGTCCGGCTCTCATCGGCCGGCTGCCGTTCGCTTCCGGGCTGGCGGAAGCCATTAACCAGAATGCTAGTATTTTGAATTTTGTTTACTGGCTCGGTCTGCTGCTGCTGATGTTCCTGTCGGGGGCCGAAACCAGACAGTTGTTCAGCCGTGACGAGCGCCGCGAAGTGGGTTGGCTGGCGATTGTTGGTACCGGGATTCCATTTGTCCTCGGTCTCATCTTAGGGCCGCACTTGGTGGGACCTGCGCTTGCCGGGCCCAACGGGAACCGACTTTCTCTGATCATCATTCTCGCCGTCGCTGTAGCCGTAACTTCCGTTCCAGTGGTTTCGAAAATCTTTGCCGATTTAAAGATACTTCACACACGTTTCGCGCGGCTTGTTCTCGGCGTCGCCGTGCTGGAAGACATCGTTCTATGGATGGCGCTGGCGATAGCAACCGCTGTGGCGGGAAAGACTGTTCTCAACCCGCGGCAAATGTCCTATCACCTTATCGTCACGATAGCATTTTTTGGACTGGGCCTCACGGTTGTGCCTCGCATCGTCAAGCGAATTAACAAATCGCGATTCAACGTGATCGCCAAACACTCGCCGGTGGCTTACGCAATGGCAGTGTTGCTCGGTTACTGCGTGGTCGCGGGAGCGCTCAATGTCAGCCTGGTATTTGCTGCGTTCCTTGCCGGCTTCGCGGTGGTGCATAAGAAACGCAGACTATTCTCCGAGGCACTGGAAGTAATCGGAAAAATATCGTTTGCATTCTTTGTCCCCGTTTATTTTGCGCTGGTAGGATTGAAACTCGATCTGGTCCACGGCTTCTCGTTCTGGATGGTGACAGCGTTCATTATCGGAAGTTGCGTGGTCAAGATTCTGTCTGTATCTCTGGCTGGACGCTTCGCGGGCTTTCGCGGCCTGGATTTGATCAATCTTGCCATCACGACTAACGCCCGGGGCGGGCCAGGTATTGTGCTGGCCAGTGTAGCCTTCGATGCAGGCATCATCAGCGCAAACTTCTACACGACGCTGGTGCTCGCGGCTGTGCTGACTTCGCAGATGGCTGGTGCATGGCTTGATTATGTGCTGCGGCGCGGTTGGCCATTGCTGACAGCGACCGCCGAAGGAGAATCTGCAATCGCCTTAACCGAAGAGATTCCCTCCGCGGCTTGAGGGGTGTGGACGCACGCGCCTACATTGCTCTTAAGAGTGCGGCTGCCTTCCTGAACCATGGCCGCTCGCGACGCCGCAGGTAGCCAGGCATGGTCGGCTTCTTATCGAGAATGCGTTGCGCCCACACCCGAGCCTCGGCATTGCGCTGTTGCGAAGCCAGGAAGCAAGCGTAGTTGTAATAGGTCTCCGACGAGGTAGACAGCTTCGTGACTTCCTGAAAAAGAGCCGCAGCTTTATCCGGCTGGCCGGTATTGGCGTAGGCATGGGCGAGCAGCGCGGCCGCACGCTGGAAGTCGTACTTAGGATCCTGCGAAACCACCCGTTCAAGATCGGGCACCGCGGCGGCGAAATCGCGCATAAACGTCGCTGCCATGCCGCGGCGGTAAAAGGGATCGGGAGAGTCGGTGCGCGAAGAGATTGCTTTGTCATAACACTGGCGAGCGCGCGCGTAGTTTCCTTCTTCCAGATAAAGATCGGCGAGTTCCTCGTAATTTCCGGCCGAGGGATTGTCCAGCACGGCAGCCTCGAGTTCGCGAATCCGTTTGCGTCGGGGGAAAACTTTGAAAGACTGGCGCGCAAGGCCGACGTCGGGAATGACTTCGGCGGCGATGTAAATCAGCGCGCCCAGTCCGCCGAAAAAAATAATAATCCAGAGCCAGTAACCGTCGGGGCGCCGGCGGATGAAATGGACAATAGCTATCGCCTGGAGAATTAGGCCCCAGGGAAAGAATAAGAAGATAAGCGATCCCATGCTCTGATTCGGACTATAGCATGGCTGGTGGAGAGCGGGCGTCCCCGCTCAGTGACGGGCGAGACGCCCGTCCTCCTTTCGCCAATGGTAAAATTATTTGTAGTGAGACCTCCTATCCGTTTACTGGCCGCTGACATCGACGGCACTTTGCTCAACCCCGAATTTCAGATTTCCAGAACCGACCTGGCCGCTCTTCGCCGCGCGCATTCCGAGGGAGTTGAAATCATTTTGGTGACCGGGCGGCGGCACATGTTTGCTTTGCCCATCGCCCAGCAGTTGGGTTTCGATCTTTGGTTGATCAGCTCGAACGGGGCTATTACCCGGTCACTCTCCGGCGAAGCTTTTCATCGCGACATGCTTCCGGCGGAGACTTGCCGCAAGCTGTGCACGACCATGCGCGAGTTTCGCGGCAATACCGTGTTGACGTTTGATATCGAGGACAAAGGCGCGGTGGTGCTCGAGCACATGCGTGATTTGAGTGAGAGCATTCAGCGCTGGCTGGAAAAGAATCTGCAATACATCGACTTCGTTATCCCGCTGGAAAATTCGCTGACCACCGATCCGGTTCAGGCGATGTTTTGCGGGCGCATCGCGCGCATGCAAGAGGCACTGAAGATATTGGCTGAAAGTGGGCTGGAAAATGACATCACGGTGCTGCGGACGGAATATCCGGAGCGTGACCTGTCGATTGTCGATGTGCTAAACCAGGGGTGCTCGAAGGGCCACGCCCTGAAACGATGGGCCGATTATCGCGGCATAGCCCGCGAACAGGTCATGGCCATTGGTGACAACTATAATGATATTGAAATGCTTGCCTTTGCCGGGCAGCCATTTATCATGGGTAATGCGTCCGAAGAATTGCGCAGCCGTGGCTGGGCGGTGACTGCATCTAATGACCAGAACGGTGTAGCGGCGGCCATTGAGCAGGCCTTGGGCGCGCGGCTGGAAGTCTAAGGGCCGTTAGGACCGCAAGTTTGTGGCGTAGGATCGTTCCCTCTTCAGATGAAGATGTTGGCTCAATTCGTGCTTGGGGTGGTCGCTTTGAGCGCGCCATTACTTGCGCCAGGAGCGGACATCGCGGTGTTGCGCAATGGCTTTTCCATTCGCCATGAGCGGCGCGAAGTAGTCGGCTCCGTCACACGTCTTTATTTGGGCTCAGATAAGAATGGATATGTGGATGTTCCCACCAGCGACATCGAAAGTTTTGAGGCGGATCTCTCGGCTCCAGCCGCGCCGCCCAGTTCGCAATCTGTGGACGAAGTCGTCAACGCCGTGAGCGGACGCCACCATCTTGATCCTGACTTAATTAATAGCGTGATTCACGCCGAAAGCGGATTCAATCCTCGAGCCGTCTCGCCGAAGGGCGCGCGAGGCCTGATGCAATTGATGCCGCAAACCGCATCCCGACTTGGAGTGGCGAACTCCTTCGACCCCAGCGACAATCTGGAAGGCGGCACGCGATATCTGCGCGAACTATTGGAGCGCTACAACTTCGACCTGATCAAGGCCCTCGCCGCGTACAACGCCGGTCCGGGGCGCGTCGAACAGTATCACGGCGTTCCTCCGTATTATGAGACGCAGGCTTACGTGGCCCGCATCATTCGTGACTTCAATCGCAAGAAACTGGCGGAACGCAAGGTGGCGTTGAAATCCGCTGGTTATCAGAAGAGTTCCGCGCAAGGCAGTCCCCCGGCAAAACAAACGGCCGCGCTCGACACCGCGCAGTCCTCCCATTAAAAGGTTAATGGAGCACGTGCGTCCGCCATCCGTGCTCGCTGCGTTGACCCCGGTGCTTGCGTCGTTTACCTTGGCAAGAGAAACAATTCTTTCTGCGAGACCGTTCCGTTGGGAAATTCACCACTAAATGGACAAGAAACGCTATTTTGCTTACGCGCTCGTTGCTGCGATTCTTGCCGCCCTGATCTATATGCAGTTTCGGACGTGGAAAGGTTTTGACTGGGCCACTTTTTGGGCGCAAGGAAAGCAGATCAGTCTGGGTCATATCCTGCAGGCCGTCGCGCTGATCTACATCAGCTTTGGCCTGCGTGCGCTGCGTTGGAAAATCTTCCTGCGCCCGGTGCGGCCGGAAACTTCCGTTCTCGGGCTGATTCCTCCGACTCTGATCGGGTTCACCGGCCTGACCTTGCTGGGACGCCCAGGCGAATTGATTCGCCCTTACCTGATTGCGCGTAGAGCGAAGCTCACTTTCTCTTCGCAAATGGCAGTTTGGACGGTCGAGCGCATTTTTGACGTCGCGGCCTTTAGTGTCCTGTTGGGACTTGCAATTTTCTGCCCGGGCACAGCGCTGCATCTTCTCCCGCCTGACATCTATCGCAGCGTGGAAATTTTCGGTCTTCTGTTCCTGACCCTGGCAGCGGGCCTATCGTTTGGCGCAATGCTGGTTGCGAAATTCGGAGAAGCAGTGTCAGCCGGGGTGGAATGGCGCTTCTCTCGCCTCGGCTCAACCCTTGGGCACCGCGTTGCGCAACGGCTTCGTGAGTTCCATGGCGGCCTGGACACAATTCATGGTCCAGCGGCGTTTGTCCAGATTGTCTGCGTATCGCTCGTCATGTGGTCGTGCATCGCCCTGGCGTACCTGGAGGTCACTCACGCTTACGGGGCGCCCCTCGCGCACATGACGATGTCCAAAGTTCTGCTGCTGACGGGTTCCAGCATGGTAGGCTCGTTGATCCAATTGCCGGGAGTGGGTGGAGGCTCGCAGTTGGCGACGATCTCAGCCCTGCAGCACATTTTTAATGCCTCGCATGAACTGGCGGCCAGTTGCGGAATCCTGCTATGGTTGTCCACGTTTGTCTGCGTGGTCCCCGCCGGCTTGCTGCTTGCTCACCGGGAGCGGCTTTCTTTACGGAAGCTTTCCCAAGAGAGTGAGCTAGCGGAGGCAAGGGTTGAGCTTTCGCCCACGCCTCCAGCCTGACATCGAACGGCTCTCTACAGCCGTCCCTGCTACAATCAGGCAGTCACGTTCCAAGCGCAATGAAGTGTCCTTTCTGCGGGTTCGCAAATGACAAAGTGGTGGATTCGCGCGAGAGCAAGGAAGCCGATTCCATCCGCCGCCGCCGCGAATGCCTGAAGTGTGGCAAGCGCTTCACCACCTATGAGCGCATCGACGAAATTCCTTACATGGTGGTCAAGAAAGACGGACGGCGCGAGAAATTCGATCGCCAGAAAGTGCTGAATGGTCTGCTGCGGGCCTGCGAAAAGCGCCCCGTTCCCATTGGCAAGTTAGAACAAATTGTTAATGAGGCGGAGGGTTTCGTGATCGAGTCGGCGGAGCGCGAACGCAAAACCAGCGAACTCGGCGAGTTGATCATGAATCGTCTGCGCCGGTATGACAAAGTGGCCTACGTGCGCTTTGCCTCGGTTTACCTGGACTTTAAGGATGTGCAGGAATTCATGACTGAGCTGAAAGACCTGCTTAAGAGCAAGGAACCGGAAGTTAAGGGAAAGCCCGCAACCAAGAGTTGACTGTGCGGTAGGAACCCTAGCTTTGCTCCGTTTAGGTTAGGGTCGCTTTTGCCGATAGCTGTCCTTAGAGAGACATGGCACACAAGATTACCCTCATCCCCGGCGACGGAATTGGCCCCGAAGTGACGCGGGCGACCGTCCGCATCCTTGAAGCCACGGGGGTTAAGTTTGAATGGGAAACTTTCATGGCCGGAGCGGAGGCCTTTGAAAAATATAAAGAATACATTCCCAAGGAGCTAACCGAATCGATCGAGCGCACCCACGTTGGGCTCAAAGGACCGGTGACAACTCCAATCGGCGGCGGCTTTCCCAGCATCAACGTCGCGCTGCGGCAAAAGTTCGAGCTTTACGCCAACTTCCGTCCCATTCGAAACCTTCCCCACATTCCCACGCGCTATCCGGATGTCGATCTCATTATCGTGCGCGAGAACACCGAGAGCCTTTACTCCGGCCTCGAACACGAAGTTGTCCCTGGCGTGGTCGAAAGCCTGAAGATTATTACCGAAAAAGCTTCCACGCGCATTGCGCGTTTCGCCTTTGAATACGCGCGCAAGAACCAGCGCAAGAAAATCCACGCCATTCACAAAGCCAATATCATGAAGCTTTCGGATGGCCTTTTCCTGCGCTGCTCCCGGGCGGTCGCCAAAGACTATCCCGAGATCATCTATGGCGAGCACATTGTCGATAACACTTGCATGCAGCTGGTGATGAACCCCTACCAATACGACATGCTGGTGATGGAAAATCTTTATGGCGATATTATTTCTGACCTGTGTGCCGCATTCGTAGGCGGATTGGGATTCGTCCCGAGCGCGAACCTTGGCGATCATTGTGCGATTTTCGAGGCGGTACACGGTTCGGCTCCGGATATTGCCGGCAAGAACCTGGCGAATCCTACCGCCATCCTGCGCTCTTCCCTGCTGATGCTGCGCCACATTGGCGAGTACGATGCTGCGCTCAAGATTCGCAACGCGTTGGAAAAGGTTTATCGGACGCGGGACAAGTTGACGCGTGACGTCGGCGGCAAGGCAGGGACCGCCGAGTTCGCGGATTTCATAATTGAGGCCATGCTCACGGATAACGGAATTCAAGTCCCCTTCGAGTCGTCACGCGCGCCTATCTGAGTTATGAACCTGATATCGCGGCACCCGATCTATTGGATAAGAGTAGCCTCGTGCCTGGCGCTGGTGGGTACCCTGGCTGCTGTTTCTTACGCCCAAGATCTAAAGATAACGCTTCTCGGCACGGGCAATCCGCGGCCGGTAATGTCTCGCTTCGGGCCGAGTATCTTGGTCGAAGCTGGGAATGAAAAGCTGCTCTTCGACTGCGGACGGGGAGCCACCCAGCGTCTATACCAGCTCAATAGCTCTTTTCCCGAGATCACTGCTCTTTTCCTGACCCACCTGCACTCGGACCATACGGTCGGAATTCCAGACTTGTGGCTGACCGGCTGGGTGATGGGCCGGAGTACTCCGCTTCCAGTGTGGGGTCCGGAAGGCACGAAGGCGATGATGCAGCATCTGCAGGAGGCGTACGCCTTCGATATTCACATCAGACGGGACGTCGACACAAAACTACCAGGCGCGGGCGCGGAGGTAATCGCCCGTGACATTCAAGAAGGCGTTGTGTACGACCGCACTGGCCTAAAAGTAACGGCGTTTCTGGTTGATCACGGGGAGATCAAACCAGCGTTCGGTTACCGTGTCGACTATGGCGGGCACTCTGTCACGTTGTCAGGCGATACTCGCCCTTCAGAAAACCTGATCAAGTTCGCTCAGGGAACTGACGTTCTGATCCACGAAGTGATCGACCCTGAGGCGTTTGGAGACACGGTCAGCACGGACACGAAAGAGCAGAGGAGGAAAATAATTGAGCATCACACGACCCCCGAACAGGCAGGTATCGTTTTTACACGCGTAAAGCCAAAGCTTGCGGTTTACTCACACATTGTGCCGCCAGATGTTCCCGAGGTTATTCCTCATACCCGAAAGACCTATGCAGGACCGCTGGAGGTTGGGGAAGACCTAATGAGCATCGAGATTGGCGACAAAATCCAGGTACACCATCCCGTACCATAAAACCAAGCCAGTGACCGTGAGGGCGGTGGGCTGTTTTGAAGAAGGGTAGAATGAATGGGCTAAAGCAAATTTCCTAAGTCTATGATGACTTGGTTCTCGGCTCGTCGAATTCGCTTCTGCAAAAATCACCCAATTGTTATCTGCGCGCTTTTAGCCGGGATTTTCTTGATCTATCTTCTGAATACGCGATAAGTTTCCTAGGAATTTAAAAACACCCCACTACCACCGCGAGTTCCGCGTTGACTCCCTCGCGCAGATTGAGTAACATCCTTCTTCACCAAGGAACCCGGGGGAATGGCTTACCCAACACGGCGTATAGGTGTGGTGCTCTTCCAGCTTGGCGGACCTGACTCGCTGGAAGCAATCGAGCCATTTCTTTTTAATTTGTTCTGCGACCCCGATATCATTGACTTCCCGTTTGCCCGCATTGGCCGAAGACCGCTAGCCAAGCTCATTTCCAGCACCCGCGCCAGAAAAGTTCAGCATCATTACGCGACCATCGGTGGAGGATCGCCGATACGCCGCTTCACCGAACAACAGGCTCGGGCGTTACAGTTGAAACTGCAACGCGGCGGACTGGATGCGCACTGCTTTGTGGCTATGCGGTACTGGCATCCGTTCACTGCCGAGGCGCTCGAACAATTGCAATCAGCGCGCTGCGACGAGGTTGTGCTGCTTCCTCTTTATCCGCAGTATTCGGGCACCACCACCGGCAGCAGCCTTAACGAGTGGCGCCGCTTGTTTTGCGGCGATATTCCAGTCCACTGCGTCGATCCCTTCTACCGTCACGAACTTTATTTGCAAGCATTGGTTGAGAAAGTGGACGAAGCCCTGGCGCGGTTCGATTGCCCGGAGCGTCCGGAGATCGTTTTCAGCGCGCACAGCGTTCCCGTAGCTGT
>Ga0207066_1123_pt1 | contig 17116 bp, 16 predicted proteins | sample Alteio_BWMinCont_24_FD_153490 | JGI IMG/M metagenome (GOLD analysis project Ga0207066, IMG submission 153490) | Enriched cells from forest soil in Barre Woods Harvard Forest LTER site, Petersham, Massachusetts, United States -... | ecosystem: Environmental > Terrestrial > Soil > Temperate forest >...
AGGCCAGGATCAAGAGCTTTGTCTTTGCGACGCTGATCACTCAAGTGGGTTGCCTACAAGGCTTTCGGGTCAAACGCAGCCCGGAGGATGTAGGGCGGGCTGCAACTTCAGCGGTCGTGAGGGCCATCTTCCTGGTAATCGTGGCCGATTTGCTGTTTACTGCGCTTTTTTACGTGGTGTGGCGATGATGCCAAACGAAAGAGTGATAGTGATCCGGGATTTGGTCGTAAAGTACGATGACCGCACCATCCTCGATCGCATAAACCTCGATATCAGGCTGGGTGAAGTTCTGGTGCTGCTGGGCGGGAGCGGTTCAGGAAAGAGCACGCTTCTGCGACATGTGATTGGTTTAGAAAAGCCCTTATCAGGGAGCATCGTTGTCAAAGGTGTGGACATTATCCGTTGCTCAGAGGCGGAGCTCAATCAGATCCGCCGGTCCATTGGAGTGTCCTTCCAGAACGCGGCGCTCTTCGGTTCCATGACGGTTTCGGAGAACGTCGCCTTTCCCCTTTTGGAGCGTACAAGGCTCGTCGACTCGACCATCGATGAGGTCGTGCTATTAAAATTGGCGCAGGTCGGATTGGTCCACTTCGGCTCGTTTTACCCTTCCGAGCTCTCCGGCGGCATGCTGAAGCGCGCCTCGGTAGCGCGAGCGACTGCCCTGGATCCGGAAATCCTGCTTTTCGACGAGCCTTCGGCGGGCCTCGATCCGATTACGGCTGCCGGCATTGACGAACTCGTGCTTTATCTGAAGAATGCCCTACAGATGACGGTGCTGGTGGTTACTCACGAACTTCAGAGTGCATTAAAGATCGCGGACCGGCTTGCCTTTCTCAGGGATGGCAAGTTGGTCGCGATCGGCCCCAAGGATTCCATCGCGCGGAGTTCCGATCCATGGGTGCGGCAGTTCCTGGACCGTGTTCCAGACAGGACATCAGAGGACAAGACGGAACTCCTGCAACAACTCGCGGAAAGATTAGGTGTGCAATGTCCAGAGAACTGAAAGTGGGAGCGTTCGTTCTGGCGTCAGTGCTCATTTTTCTGGGTACTTTCGTGTACGTGGCAAACATCCAACTGCGTGGTGTCCGCGTTCCCTACAAAACTTACTTCAAGAATGCCGGGGGTGTCGACCCCGGCTCCCCGGTGCGATTCGGCGGAATGAAGGCCGGTGCGATAACCGCCATGCACCCGTGGCGTGAAGATCCCACGAAGATCGAAGTTCTGTTGGAAGTCAGGGAAGGCGTCCCTGTGAACGCCGATTCCGCGGCGATGCTCACGTCCCTTAGCCCCCTTGGCGATAAATATTTGGAAATTACGACCGGTACAAACAAGGCGCGTCGCCTTCCTCCGGGGGCAACCATACCGTCCGCGGAACCCGTTTCGTTGGATGATCTTGCCAAACAGGCGAGTGCGATAATTCCCGCCGTCCAATCCACCTTGCAGGATGTGCAGAAAGACATCGACCAGCTTACGGGCGGTACGCGGGTTGTTCTGGCCAATGTCCAATCCATGACAGGCCCGCTGAATCAGCGAAATATCACCTTAATGTTAGCCAATGCGCGCGAGTTGCTGGATAGAGAGTCCCCGCGAATTGACGGCGTGCTGCAGAACCTCGAGCGCGCCTCCTTGCAGGCTAGTGACGCTTTAAACGAGGTACACACGGCGGCGCGAACGGCGAACGATACGATCGCCAATGCAAATGGAACTATTGACGAGATACGCGATCCTATCAAAACGGATCTTGCGGAACTGCAACGGACGATGACCGAAGCGCGCCGCCTGATTGCGGACTTGAACACGGTCGTATCGGCCAATCGATCGAACATCGATGACACACTCGAGAACTTTCGTGCGGCTTCGGAGAATCTGCGCGAGTTGACGGCGTCAGTGAAGCAGCGGCCTTGGACGCTGATACGCGGGAAACCTGCCCCTGACCGTGCGGTTCCCGTCGTTACTGCAGGACGATGATCATGCGCGCCTTTTGGATTTTCTTGGTTGTGGGACTGCTCGCCGGATGCGGGAGCGTACGCGGACCCGCGACAAAGTATTACAAGCTTGACATCCCACCGGCTCCCACGCCGGCCGGCCCATCCGCGCCGGTCCCGCTTCGGATTGAGCCCTTCCGAACCACCAGCTTGCTGCGGCAAGATCGGATTGTCTACCGTCCCTCACCTGTGGAGGTCGGCTTCTATGAATATCACCGCTGGGCTGAACCTCCAAACGACACCGTAACCAAGGCGCTAGCAGACCAACTAATGAGACGACGAGTTTTCCAGTCCATTGAAATCTCGGATGGCGGGGAACAGGCGGGTTATGTTCTGAGAGGAAGTATCGACCGGCTGCAAGAAGTGGATTACCTAGGCGCCGTCAGAGTCCAGGTTTCGATTTCGGTCGAATTGGAGGATCCGGTGCGGCAAAAAATCTGGTCCAGCGCCGCGCCCTCTGAGTGTGTCGTCGCGAAAAGCGATGTGCAGGCGGTTGTAGCGGCAATGGGTCAGGCTTCGCAGCAGAGTATCGAGCGACTGGTGACGTCCGTAGCGAAGTTTGTGCAGCTCAATGGGCTTGCGGCGGAGTCTACTGCGGGGACTCCGCCGCGCTGATCTGAGCACGCTCCGGGTTCGTGGCAAGCTTTTGCGGGGACGTCAACTCTACCCGCTAGCGAATCCATCGGATGGAAGCGTGACGAAAGCTGTTGTATGTTTTCGGCGCGTTTCTTGTCTCAGTGTGTGTCACTGGGGTCGCTAAGCCTTCATCGAAAACGACTTGAACGAGCCTGTGGGCGGCATCCTTAAGCTCCTCTTCAAAACTTCGAGGAACTGCGACTGATTCGACCGCCGCTAAGGCGAGACGCATTGTCGTTGCGGCAAGACCTAGACTAGCAACCTCTCTAGTTCCCCGAATGAAGAACTGAGCAAAGATCTAGTTAATTACGCGAATATTCGTTGCTAGCCTCAAAGCATGAGAACCCAAGAATTCATTTATTCAGCAAATCCCACTACAGTTTCAGGGAGCTCCGCTCCGTCTATTCAACCCCCCTTGACCATCGCCCGAACGGAGAGGGACTGGGGCCGCGTTTTGGTGAAAACAAAACCTTACCGGCAGCCCGTGGAATCGACAAGGTTAGGAGACGTCCCCAAGCGACGCTGTGCTCCAGCAATACGCGAGCGGCACCGTTGGGGTATCGTCCTGGCTGGAGGAGATGGGGTCCGGTTGCGAGAACTAACGCAAAATGTGTGGGGAGACTATCGCCCGAAGCAGTTTTGCCCCCTTCTCGGCAACCGCACGCTCCTCGAGGAGACCCGGCATCGGGCGGAACGGAGCGTGTCTTCTGAGCAGATCCTGTACGCAGTCACGCGAGCGCACGAGTGCTACTATCTTCCCAGCCTTGCGGATCGGCCTTCTCAAAGAATAGTGCAGCCGTCCAATAAGGGCACGGCTCCGGCAATTCTCTCTGCCCTGATGCATATTGCGGCCACGGATCCGAACGCGATCGTAGTCATTCTTCCCTGCGATCATTACTACTCTCCCGAGAGCGCCTTCACTGCCGCTTTGGAGTTGGCCTTCGAGATAGGGACACAGCAGTCGCGTTCGGTCCTGCTTCTGGGAGCAGAGCCGAAGAGTCCCGAAGTAGAATATGGCTGGATCGAGCTGGGGGAAACTATTTCCGGCCATTCAGGACTTTTCCGCGTAGGAGGCTTCCGGGAGAAACCACCGCTGCCTCTAGCCGAATCACTCTTCAGAGCAGGTTCTCTTTGGAACACCTTCGTGATGGTGGGGTACGTGCGCACGTTTCTGGAGATGGCCTGGGCCACAGTCCCAAGTTTGCTGCAGCTACTGGAATCGCGAGAGGTAACGTCGTCTCCCAGCGGAGAAATCCGAATCCCGGATGCGGTGTACAACACAATTGCTCCGACGGATTTTTCGCGCCAGGTCTTGTGCGCGGCCACCGAGCGCTTGCTTGCTCTCCGTCTAGGCAATATCGAGTGGAGCGATTTAGGGGATCCCTATCGTGTGCTCGTGACGCTTCTAGAAAAGAACGGTGATTTGCCGAGTTGGGCAAAACTCTGGCCCGAGGCAAACACTTCGACACCCCAGGCATCGGCGGCCACGGCGTAGGAATAGTTCTGAAGCGTCTAAGCGAGTCAGTAGCACCCTGGCCCCCAGCCGAAGAGGTCTCCTACACCCAATTTCCGTGAGTCTGGCCCACCCGAACCGCATCGAGCTTAGTGAACTGAGCGTCGAGGGCACGTGGAGATTGTAAAAATGGGGCGTGGCGCCGACGGTCAGAGCCAACGAGCGAGCGCTGAGAGATTGCAGCGTCCTCCGGGCAACTGGCCGTCTAGCAAAGCCACTACTTCTAAAATGTCGACCGTGGCCTGGCTTGCGCTGGGCATAACCGCAGTTGTACTCATTGCTTGGACTGCCGTATCGGTATTTCGCTTTGAGCGCCAATCCTTTGTCCCACTGCAGCAAACGTTTGTCATCGGCATAAGCGCCTTGAACGTTCTCTCGGATCTAGAAGCCGCTGAAGCCCAGGAACGTGGATATCTTATAACGGGGGAGACGAACTACGTCGAATCTTACAGAAGCTCACGTAAGGCCTTGGATGATGAATTCGATCGCCTTCTTGGGATGGTGAGGAACAACCCGAAGGAACAGGAACAGGTTAAAAGGCTCCGCTACATGGTTCACCAGAAGCTGGACGAACTCCAGGCGATCACGGATACGCGGGTCGCAGCAGGATTTGACGCCGCCCGTGCCAGGGTTCTTTCTAGCCGCGACAGGCAACTCATGGACGCCATTCGCCAAAACATCGGCAGGGTGGTGGAGGAAGAGGAAAGCACGTTGGGACGATTCTCGCGGGAATGGCAGTCGAGAACGAAAAATAGCCTCGCGGCTCTCGTTGGGAGTGCCGTCCTGGCCGGTTGCTTTCTACTGACCGGCCAGATTGTGCTCGCTCGCAGCGCGTCGCGGCGCCAAAGAGCGGAGGAAGAATTGCTCGCAAGCGAGAGTCGATTCCAGACTCTGTGCGAGCAAGCTCCTTTAGGAATCTATGAAACCGATGCGGAAGGCTGTTGTATCTACACCAATCGCAGGTGGTCCGCAATGTCCGGGCTCAGTGCCGGCGAGAGCCTAGGGCGTGGCTGGAAGAAGGCGCTACATCCAGACGATCGAGCAACCGAGTTCGAAGGATGGCAAACAGCCCCGCCGGAAGGAACCGCGTGGGAGTACCGCCTTCTAACCGCCCAGGGAGAGACCCGCTGGATTCGCGCAGTGGGTGGCCCGATTTATTCAGCGCGAGGCGCACTGACAGGCTACGTTGGGACTCTCGAGGATGTGACCGAACGCAAACAGTCTATTCAGGCTCTCCAAGACAGCGAGGCCTTGAATCGGGCCGTCCTGAACTCGCTTCCCGCAAACATCGCGGTTTTGAAAGCCGATGGAAAGATCCAAGCGATCAACGAAGCTTGGCAACGCTTCGCGCAAGCCAACGGCGACCCTCCCCGCGCGGGTGACATCGGGGCCGACTACCTGGAAGTATGCAAGCAGTCTGCCGCCGGCGGATCCGAGGACGCGCGGAAAGCGCTTGCTGGAATTCAAGATGTGCTGGTCGGCAGGTGGCCCTCCTTCGCAATGCAGTATCCCTGCCACTCGCCTGCCGAGAAGAGATGGTTCCACATGCTAGTCACTCCCTTGGTTGGCGCCGTTGGCGGTGGCGTGGTAATAGCGCACGTGGATATCACCGCGCGCAAGCACGCGGAGGAACGTTTTCGACTGGTGGTCGAGGCAGCGCCTAGCGGCATTGTGATGGTCGACCGCGACGGAAAGATTATCCTGGTGAACTCGAGAGCCGAGAAACTATTTGGTTATGAACGCAAAGAACTTCTCGGGCAGTCGATCGAAATCCTGGTGCCGGAGCCGGCCCGCGAGAGGCACGTTGACCTTCGGACGGAGTATTCAGTGCGGCCGCAGGTTCGGCCAATGGAAATCGGACAGGACCTGTACGCTCGCCGAAAGGACGGCACGCTGCTTCCTGTGGAGATCGGCTTGAATCCCATCGAAACCGAACAGGGAACCTGGGTGCTGGGCTCGATCATAGACATCACCGAGCGCAAGCGGGCTGAGGCGACGCTTCGCGAAAGCGAAGAGCGGTTCCGGAATATGGCCGATACGGCGCCTGTGCTCATCTGGGTCGCCGGCCCAGACAAGCTTTGTACTTTTTTCAATAAAGTCTGGCTCGAGTTCTCGGGCCGCACCATGGAGCAGGAACTGGGCCACGGTTGGACCGAAGGCGTGCATCCCGATGACTTTGATCGCTGCGTGACCACGTACTCGACTTCTTTTGATGCCCACCGCCGTTTCCGGATAGAGTACCGTTTACGCCGGGCAGACGGAGAGTACCGATGGGTCCTGGACGACGGTACCCCACGGTTTACATCGGGGGGCATTTTCGCCGGCTACATCGGTTCTTGCGTCGATATCACCGAGAGACGGTGTGCCGAGGAAGAGCGACAGAAATTCGTCTCGCTGGCCGACAGAAGCCTGGAATTCGTTGGCATGTCCGACCTTGGCTTCAGGCCGTTCTACGTGAACGCCGCTGGCCTGGGCCTGGTCGGCCTGGACAATCTCGAAGAAGCTCGCCGGGTGAGGGTCCAGGACTACTTCTTCCCGGAAGACCAACCGTTCATCACCAACGAGTTTTTCCCGCGTGTGCTGCGCGACGGCCACGGCACGGTCGAAATTCGCTTCCGACATTTCAAGACAGGGGAACCGATCTGGATGCTCTACAACGTCTTTAGCATCTGCGACGTTAGCGGCGCCACGGTCGGCTGGGCCACCGTCAGCGTTGACATCACTGAACGCAGGCGAGCGGAACACGCACTTAAGCAGAGCCGCCAAGAGTTGCGGGCTTTAGCGGGCCGTCTGATCAACGTTGAAGAAGAGGAGCGAAAAAGGATTTCTCGCGAGCTTCATGACGACCTTAGCCAGAAGCTTGCATTGCTCGCCTTCGATACCGGCAGCCTTCTCCTGACGCCCCCTCCCTCGCTGGATGAGATGAAGGAGCCACTCCGCAATCTTCAGGCAAAGGTAGTGCAACTCTCAAACGAGGTTCGTCAAATTGCGCACAACTTGCATCCCACGATCTTGGAGGACCTCGGGCTTCCCGCGGCCCTAAATGAGCTGTGCGAGGAATTCTCGGCCAGAGAGGGAATTGAAGTGACGTTTGAGCAGGAGGCAATACCGAGAGTTCTGCCAGTATACTTGGCATCCTGCCTGTACCGCGTGACACAAGAGGCTCTGCATAACGTTTCGAAGCACGCTCGAGCGAGTCAGGTTCGGCTGAAGGTGAGCGGCAGCCCTGAGGGTGTTCACCTTTGCATCCATGACGAAGGGGTTGGCTTCGACTCAGAATCTGGTCTGTTTCAGCATGGGCTAGGGATCGTCAGCATGAAAGAGCGTGTAAAACTGGTGCACGGCGAATTCTCCATCCACTCTCAGCCCGGACGGGGAACCGAGGTTAGAGTGTTCGTTCCGCTGTCGAAGGAGATCGGATGAGGCATCCGCGCGTATTGTTGGCCGATGATCACCCGCTCGTTCTGGCAGGTTTGCGGTCGCTCCTAGAAGCTGAATGCGAGGTTGTGGGGGTAGTGAGTGATGGAAGGGCACTAGTGGAAGCTGCGTCTCAACTTAAACCAGAGGTGATTGTCCTCGATATCGGCTTGCCGCTGTTGAACGGAATCGACGCGGCGCGCGAGATCAAAAAAGAGCAGCCAGAAACAAAAATCCTATTTCTTACGATGCACGCCAACCTTGCATACCTGAAGGAGGCCCTGGCTGCCGGTGCTTCTGGGTACCTGTTGAAAACCTCTGCCAGAGACGAGTTGCTAGGTGCGGTGAAGGACGTAGTCAGGAACCGGATCCACGTCAGTCCAGGCTTTGGCGAAGAGATCGTGGAACAATTCGAGCGTCACCCCCGCAGTTTTACCGGTTCCCAATCCGTTCTCACAGCGCGCCAGCGGGAGATTCTACAACTCGTGGCCGAAGGGCGGACTGCCAAGGAGATTGCGGCTATCCTGAACGTTTCACTCCAGACCGTGGCATTCCACAAACATCAGATCATGAACAAACTGGGACTTCGCACGACCGCAGAATTGACAAGGTATGCGATCCAGGAAGGGCTCGTCGCATCATGAGTCCATTCCAGCGAGGGAGTGGGAAGCTCTAAAAAGAAATGAAGCGAAGTCGAATTCTACTGGCGGATGACGATCTGCTTATGCTCGCGACTATTAACAAGTTGCTGCAGTCGGACTTCGAGGTAGTCGACATGGTTTCAGACGGGCACTCGCTAGTAGAAGCTGCCTTCAAGCTACAACCAGATCTCATCGTGACGGATATATCCATGCCCAAATTGAACGGAATCGAAGCGGCCAAGAAGATTCGTGGCTCCCTGCCCGGGATCAAGTTTATCTTCCTTACCATGCACGGTGCTATTGGCTATCGGAGAGAAGCTCAAAGGATTGGTGCGGCGGGTTATGTTCTCAAATCGTCCGCCCGGGAAGAATTGAACCAAGCGATTCATGATGCCCTAGAGGCCTCTGCCTAGCTCGGGATCAGCGACAACACCTAGCAATCTACTTAGGTATCTAAGTTAACAACTAAAGTGTGAAGTGGTCCTAACTTTCTGGACAGAAAAAGGGGCTTTTCTTAGATAGAGGGTGGCATTTAAAATGGAGAAGAGTCGATGCCCAAAACCCGCAAGAGTCACCCACCCAGCCTGAAGGCCAAGGTGGCCGTGGAGGCCATCAAGGCGCACCGGACGGCGGCCCAGATCGCGCAGATGTTCGGGGTCCACCCGACCCAAGTCGGAGGCTGGAAGAAACAGGCGCTGGCCGGCTTGCCCGATATTTTCGGCAACGGCCGGGAACAGATGCGCCAGCAGGCCGACACCGAGAAGGATGAACTCTACAAACAGATCGGCCAACTGAAAGTGGAGATGGACTTTCTCAAAAAAAGAGCTGGCCTCATCGATTGAGGACAAACGCCCATGGATCGATCCCGTTCATCCGCGCCTCAGCATTCAAACAGCAGTGCGAACTGCTGGGTCTGCCGCGCTCAACCTACTACTACCAGCCTCGGCCGGAGAGCGCGGAGAACTTGCGGCTGCTGCGCACTCTCGACGAGTGGTATCTGAAGTTACCCTTCTTTGGCAGCCGGAAGATGGCCGTCCAGTTAGGCGTGGGCCGCCATCGCGCCCGGCGGCTGATGCGCATCCTGGACGCGCACTCGACAACATTTTCATCGAACGGCTGTGGCGCTCGCTCAAGTACGAGCTGATCTATCCCGGCGACTTCGCCAGCGGCCTGGAACTGTTTCCGGCGCTCGAAAACTATTTCCACTTCTACAATCACCAGCGCCCGCACCAAGCGCCCTGTTATCGGACACCGGCAGATCTGTTCCCGTACCGACTCAACAGGAAAAGGTCATCTTCCTGATGGGGGACGCTGTCCCCTAAACCCCCTGGGATTTATCGCTTTTGTTTTCCAGAATGGATAGTTTTTTCTTTACGGCACACTCGACACCGCGCAGCAACTCATCCCCAGGCGCAGAGGTCCATTCAAAACCCATAGCTGCCGCGTCCGCCACAAACGCCAGCGGCTTCCTTCAAACGGCCTTATCGAAAGACGACCAACCGTCTACAATCCCGACAACTCATCTCAAATGACGCCGCCCGGTTACATAAGAGCAACTCCTTGTCGCCGCGCGATCACCTGGCCGGGATGGCTCGCTTGTTGTCCTCTTGGCTGACTTTGAAGAGATCGAAAGATGGAAAGTGGTGAGGGTAACTTCGCCGCTGTGTCCGGACGGTTCGCAAATTGCCAGCTAACCGGATTGCCGCTCCAATAGTGTTACGTTGCCACTGGCGAGGTCGTAATACGCTGCGATCACCTTCAGCTTTTTCTCCTTCAAGAGGCCCGAGACGACGGTCGACGCTTTACGCAAGAGGGCTGCCTGGATCTTGGCATTCGCTCTTACCGCCGCTTCGAGGTTCGGACCGGCTTGGTCGACTGCAGGCTGAATATGCGGATAAAGCGCACTGATTTGTCCCGGAACTTCTTTGGCTTGGATGGCCGCCTTCACCGCACCGCATCCGCCGTGGCCCATTACCAGGATCACCTTGGTGCCAAGCACGGTGGCACCATATTCGATACTCGCAATCACTTCCGACGTGACAACGTTGCCGGCGATGCGGGTAACAAAGATATGTCCAATACTCTGATCGAAGATCAACTCTACCGGGACGCGGGAATCGGCGCAGGAAAGGACCGTGGCGAATGGTTCCTGCTTCTCGATGGTGTGCTGTTTCAGAATGTCAAGGTCGTGCTCGTGGGCAGTGAGACGGCCCGTCGTGAAGCGCTGATTGCCTGCGGTCAGTTCCCGCAGCGCGGCGTCGGGACTTGACGGGTTCTGGGCTAAGGCGAGGGAGGGAAGCGTGAATTCCATGCCCAATCCCGATCCCACAGCCACCATCGCCCCCATCGTCGTATTACGCAGGAAGCTTCGCCTTGACGGGGCCTGATTCAATGCGGATTGACGGACCGTACCCGGGGACGCGTTCATACTTGCCTCCTACGACAACACTGAACTGTCATCGTCTTGATGAAGGATCGCCGACCGTGGACTCCAACAATTTGAGCGCGATACTGCCCGCCGTTAGTTCTTGAGTCCCGAATCGGATTGGAATCTAATCGGCGCAATGAGCGTCTGACCGCTCTACCAGAGTTGGCCAGTTAGCCGTATAACGTTAGAGTCTTAAGAGTCTTATCGGAGGTGCCCCGGCGGACAGGGTTCGAGCGAGCGCGGGAGGTCGGGGCCGGGGCACTTTCGATAAGGTCGTTAGCAGTGAGCCGTTGACGTTTGCGGCGGATGTGGCAGCCGATGGGTTTTCAATTGTAACCAATTGGTAACGTGGAACTTGCCGTTCAGAATGAGATAGCGTGTTAAACGGCAAGGTGGAATCAAACATCCAGTTAAATCCTAACGTCAATGAGTCCGAGCAAGCCCATTCTGTCGCAGACGGGCACCGACTTCCATCCCACGCGCAGCGTCCGCCGCGCCAGCGGCTTAGTGCTAACGCCCAAAACCGCGGAAGTGGAGCCAGAGGAAAGCGAAGTCGGCAAACCGTGCTTGTGGTCGTGGTCGGCTCACTCTGCGGGTCCGAGTCCCGTTTTGCCTCACCTCGAATTAGCGAATCAGTACGTCCGGTCTTCTCTAAGTCGGCAGCTGGAAAACGACCCCGCAATCGCGGTTCAGCTGGATTGTGAGGGCGCGATCGATGGAATCAATCGGCGTTTTATTCTGCTCGCCTTGCAACGTAATGAAGTTAAGGGTTCCCTCCGTATACCAATAATCCTCAGCCACCCAAACGTTGTTCTGGTAGGTCAGCTTGATCAGATAAAGCGGCTCTCCATTTGATCGGGGGCAGGAGGTCTGGTCGGGTCTGCTGTACACATACCCATAGTTGTAAGAGGGGTATGCATAGGGGGTCGGATTCGGATCAGGATAGTAGGGGTAACCGTAGTAAGGATAAGGATAACCCCATCCTGCGCCATAATAAGGCCAGTAGGGGAAGCCAAAGCCGAAGACAAAACGATTCCCTGGATAGAAGCCGCCGCGGTATCCACCCCGAAATCCGTTAAATCCGCCGTGGAATCCTGGTCTGACAAAGCCCCCACCACGGAACCCGCCAATGCCGCCGTGGAAACCACCGCCGCCACGCTGAGCTACTGCAGGTATTACCAGAAAGCAACCTACGAGAAGGAATTGCACAAATCTTCGCATGATACTTACCTCCAATCGCAGTCTTAATGCTGCGCGGGATGTGGACCTAGTCCGGCATGCTTGGACCGGCCTGCTCGGTGTCATGGAACTGAGAAGTAACGTGCGCCCAGCTGAGTTTTCGTACCGGCCTAGGGTAGTCCTCCCACTATGCTTGATGCTGTGTGATCCGCCAAGCGGCATTTAGTTGTCTGGCAAAAGAAGGCCACAAGAACTGGAGACCGCCACGTTGCCAAAACCGACTTCTGGCTCGCGCCCGATGATGCACGTCTACAGGACGGGCGTTATACGGCTAAAATAACGTCCAGAGGCTAGAATCCCAGGAGAATCCAGCTAACTAGGCGGGTTTCGCTGGCAGCTGAGCAGTAGCCAGGCGGGCACTCCGAAGCTTCTGTACGAGATCGTCGAGTTCAAACGGCTTGCGAATAAAGCCCCAGATTTGCTGAGCGCTCAGAGGCGGCGTCAGCATCTCTTGGCTATATGCGCTCGTTAGAATTACTGTTGCATCAGCCCGAGCTTGCGCGGCTTCAGCAATAACTTCATGGCTGGAAGCTCCAGGGATGGTCATATCCAAAAGAATCACATCAATCTTGCTCGCGTTCGCGCGCAGAAGTTCGATTGCAGCCGACCCATTGGCGGCTTCCAGTACCTCGAAGCCGGTCTTGCGCAACATCTTCACTACCGCTTGCCGAAGTGGATCTTCATCTTCGACAATCAACACGGTGCATGCCTGAGACGGACGTGCCGACTCACCAATTCCGGAGATCGGGTCGCTGTTTGCATCAACCGTGGTTTCGGCACAAGGTAAGAAAACCTGAAACGTGGTGCCTTTGGCCGGCTCGCTAGCAACGTGGATCGCCCCGCCGAGACCCCGCACGATCCCATGAACGACCGCAAGCCCAAGGCCGTGACCGCTGGATTTCGTGGTGAAGAATGGGTCGAACACCCTGGCCTGCGTTTCCTGCGACATGCCGCAGCCGCTGTCGGAGACCTCCAGTTGTAGGTAATCGCCCTCCGCCAAACCTTTCGTGATCGTCGAAGGCCGGCCCTCCACGCGCTTCGTGGTCACGCGGATCACACCATCTCGATCTCCTATCGCCTCGGACGCGTTCGTCACGAGGTTCAGCACAATTTGCCGAAGTTGCGCGGCATCGGCCCGGACGGCCGGAAGATCCTTGCCGAGATCTGTCTCCAGCACGGCGTGTTTCGACACTGAGACTTTGAGTAACTGGAGCATCTCTTCTACGATCCCCGAAACGTTGACCAGTTCGACGGCCGCACTATCTTTTCCAGCATAGATCATCAATTGACGGACGATTTCCGAACCCCGCATCGCCACGTCACGGATCGCCTTTAGTTCTTCTTCGGGATGTGATCCAGTGGCAAGCTCCCCCAGAGCCAGTTCCGCTTGAGCGACCACGGCACCGAGTAGGTTATTGAAATCGTGAGCAATACCGCTGGCCAGAGTTCCGACGCTCTCCAACTTCTGTCTAGCCAAATTCTCTTGCTGCGCGCGCCTAAAATCCGTGATGTCCTGACAGGCGCCAAACATGCGCGTCGGCACGCCTTCCTCATCGAGTGACACCTCGGAAATGCACGAGACCGTCCTCAGATCACCGTTAGGCCAAAAGATCTGATACTCGATATCGCTGCCTTTCTTCTCCGCAAGACAGTCGCTTACCCACCGGGCTACTCGCTCCTTATCTTGTGGTATGACCGATCGCAGAAAATCATCGTAACTCGGTGTGTAATCCCGCGGCTTGCCGAAGATTCGGAACATTTCTTCGGTACCGGATACGCGGTTGGTCTGAAGGTCCCACTGCCAATAGCCTACATGCGCAAGGCGTGCCGCATTCTGCAGACGCCCTTCGCTCTCGCGCAGAAGCTCCCGCGCCTTAACCTGCTCGGTAATATCCTGAGTCGCCCCCGTGATACGAACCGGTACGCCTTGATCGTCTCTGATCGCTTCGACAATGGAGCGCAGAAACCGCACTTCGCCGTCCGGCCGGATGATGCGGTACTCCGTTTCCACGGGTGTCCGAGCCGCAAGCGCATTGCGTTCGGCTTCCAGGACCTTTTCTCGATCCTTGGGGTGGACACAGTTGACGAAGGCAGGCATGCCTGTCGGCGCATCGTCCCGCACCCCAAGAATCCGGCACATCTCATCGGACCAGTGGCTCCAGCCGGTGTCGATGCGCCGTTCCCAACTGCCGATCTTGGCGAGATGCTGCGCATCCATGAGCTGGGCCTCGCTAGCCCGCAGCCGCTCTTCGACCAGCCTCTGCTCGGTTATGTCCTCCACCACGGAGATGAAGTAACGCGGCTGGTTGTCCTGATCTCGCACGAGCGACGAAAACAACCTCCCCCAAACGGTGCCGCCATCCTTGCGGATGTAACGTTTCTCTTTCAACCACGATGAGATCTCACCGGCAAGAAGTTGGCGCACCGCCGTGAGAGAGGCTTCGCGGTCGTCTGGGTGCGTGATATCCAGAAAGGTCTTTCCGCGTAATTCAGTTTGTGAATAGCCAAGCATCTCACAAAACCGATCGTTTATAAGCAGCCACTGGCCATCGGGGCTGGTCTGGGCGATGCCGACGGCCGCTTGAAAGAAGGTCACGCGGAAACGCTCTTCGCTTTCACGCAGCGCGGCTTCGGCTTCCTTCCGCTCGGTCAAATCCTGCATCGCCCCAATCACGCGCCAAGCTTTACCAGACGCGTCGCGCGCAATGTATGCGCGGTCATAGATGTAGGCCCATGCGCCATCGGCCCGGCGAAAATGGTACTCGCACGTCCAGCTCGATGCGCCGCTGCTAATCGCCATGCGAAGCCCGCCGACTGTGCGCTCACAGTCCTCGGGGTGGATGCGATCGATCCACCATTGCCAGGAATCCGACGTCTCGGGTGGCCTGCCGTAGAGCTTACCATAGGTCTCGTTCCAGGTTACGGATCCATTCTCCAGGTCGACGTCCCAGATAGCGTCGTTAGTGGCTTTGATAGCAAGGCGGAACCGTTCCTCACTTTGCCGCAGCACCTCCTCCAGCTGCTTCCGATCAGTGACGTCTATGTTGACGCCCATCATGCGCAGCGGCTTGCCCGCCGCATTCTTGAACACCTGCCACCGTCCCAAGAGCCAACGGACCCTGCCGTCGATCAAGATGATGCGCCATTCTGCCTCTACAGGCGTTCCTGTCTCGAAGGACTCCTTCACTCGCAGTACAGCCAGCGCCCGGTCATCCGGATGGACCAGGTCTTCCCAAGCCGCTTGCGTCCCTGGAAAACCGCCCGGGGGCAACCCATATATTGCTTCAAGTTCCGGCGTCCAAGTGTTGACGCCGGTCTCAATATTCCAATCAAACGTGCCTACGCTTGCCGCTTGCTGGGCGAATCGCAGCCGCTTTTCGCTTTCCCGCAGAGCGGCTTCTGCACGCTTGCGCTCCGTAATGTCGAGATTTACGCCCACTCTGCGCATGGGACGACCCGATTCGTCGAACAACACGGAACCCTTCTGGTGCATCCAATGCTCGCTTCCGTCCGGCCACAGAAAACGGAATTCGGTATCTATGTCTCTCTGTTCGAAAGTCCCCTGCGTACGCGTTTGGATCCGCTCACGATCGTCGGGGTGAATGACGCTGATCCATTCCGCGTAAGTGAGCGGAGGATGGTCGTCCGGAAAACCGTAAAGCCTGGCGCATTCCGCCGAAATCGTGATTTCACTCGTGCGCAGGTTTCGGTCCCAGATCTCAAAATTGACCGCCCTCTGAGCCAGTCTAAGACGCTGCTCGCTATCCCGAAGCGCCCGCTCTGCCTCGATCTTCTTGGTGACGTCCTCGACCACGGCGACGAAGTACTTGGGCCGATTTTCGCGGTCCCGTACCAGCGATCGATGTAGCCTCCCCCAGTAGATCGTTCCGTCCTTGCGGATGTACCTCTTCTCGATAGTATGCGAGGAGATCTCACCTGCCAGAAGCCGGTGATGCACAGTTAAAGTCGCGTCCCAATCATCCGGGTATGTGAGATCCTGCAGCGTCTTGGTCCGCAGTTCGGCTTCGGAATAGCCGAGCATCTCGCAGTACCGATTGTTCACAAGCAACCATTCCCCGTCGAGGCCAATCTGTGCGATGCCAACGGCCGCATGAGAGAAGATCTCCTGCAATCGCTCCTCGCTTTCGCTCACTCCCGTATCGACGCGGCGACGCTCGGTCCCCTCCGTACTCATACCGATAGCTCCCAAAAGTGGATGTGTGTGCAGGCCGCTTTTCGTGGGCTAATACCGGCAGAGGTGCGGGCGACCCACTCCTGCGGACGGCCCCTTTTCCGCGCGATGCAATATTGGCGGACGTTCATATCCCGTTACCGTGATGGGTCTGGGTTGGAAACCATGACAGTTATATTCGGGCGTCTCAACAAGAGTATACGCCCAGACAGAATCTATTGTGAAAGAGTAACCGACTGTTCCCACCAGAACGTGAAAACGATGCCACATCGGACGCCTCGTCTCATGAACCGAGGGCTGCCGCTACAGTGTTTACCGATAGCTCCAGAGTGGTCGGCTCGAGGGTCTACGCGAAAACATCGCGTGTTAGTCGGCAACACTCGTAGCAGCGGGTGCCTGCTTCTCTGCATGCTCCTTGATCGGCGACACGGACGCAAGCACCTCGATGGCGCTCCGACGAGAGGCGGAGAAGCTTTTCCACAGCAGTCCTGCGGCGACTGTGGAAATCTCTTATTTTGAGCCAATTGCTCTGGCTCATCTATAAGTCGGCGAGCAAGCTGACCAAGCGTTCGGGTTGAGGCGCGACCAATCCTCTCCCGTCCGAAATAAGCCCGGACAACGTCGCTACATTAGGCCCCCGGGGATTTCGTGTGAGTCACAAAAAAAGAACCATCACTCCGGAACGCGCATCCTGAATCAGCAGGGCCCTGGATACCTGCAGTGTTTGACCTTGCTTAAACGCCTTGCGGGGCAGTTGCCTGGCAGGACGCAGGGATGCAGCAGGGACATTTGATTTCTAGCTAAGACCAGCAAAGGAGAGTGCAACATGGTTCGGAAGAACGCAGCGGTGTTGGGTGTTTACCCCGATTACTCCAGCGTGGAGAACGCCGTCGACGTCTTGAAGGACGCTGGATATCGGAATACCGATATCTCCGTATTGTTTCCGGAGAAAGCAGGCTCAAGGGAATTCGCCTACCACAAAGGCACCAAGGCTCCAGAGGGCGCTGCCGCGGGCGCCGGAACGGGTGCAGTGGTTGGCGGGGCATTGGGATGGTTGGTCGGCAT
>Ga0207066_1152_pt1 | contig 17013 bp, 20 predicted proteins | sample Alteio_BWMinCont_24_FD_153490 | JGI IMG/M metagenome (GOLD analysis project Ga0207066, IMG submission 153490) | Enriched cells from forest soil in Barre Woods Harvard Forest LTER site, Petersham, Massachusetts, United States -... | ecosystem: Environmental > Terrestrial > Soil > Temperate forest >...
CAAGCCTCGAAAGAAGAAAAACCGCATTGAGTTGCGTCTCGATGACGTGGTCCCAATCTTCAGGCTTTTCTTGCAACACGCCGCCGCTCAATGAAACGTTGCCCGCGTTATTTACCAAAATCCCTATGGCGCCGAGCTCGCGCTCGACCGTGTTCAGCGCGGGTCCCAATCCAGCGCGATCGGTCACATCAACCCTCAAGGCAACCGACGGAACACCGATTGCTTTCAATTCGGAGAGCACCCGCTGGTTTTTTTCCTCGTTTCGTCCAAACAACGCGACGGCAGCCCCGGCTTCGGCCAATCCGAGCGCAATAGCGCGACCAATCCCGCCGTTACCACCGGTCACGACAGCCACCCGGCCGGTCAAATCAAATAATGCAGGCGTTTTCATCAAACACTCCCCATTTCGAATCTCGGAAGTGGCGGCCCATCTGCTGTTCACACTTGGCCTTGGTCAAGACCCAAGACGAAACACCAGGGAGTGAGCCAACCGCAGCCGCCGCAGCGGCCACTTATTGTAAACGACCTCATACGTTTCCAACAACTTTTCGCCGATCCGGGCGCTCTCGGTCAGAGTCGGCTTTCCGATACGGGCGGAGAAGTCGTCTAAGCAGCGTTGGTCGGCATCCCGTAGAAGTGACCCGTGCTGGCCGCATACATTCCCTATCCTGACAACACATTTCTAATGACTTGCTTACGAGGGAGTTCCGCTATCAGGGGCGTGTGGCCCTATTTCCCGGTCTGCACTTTGCGCTGCAGCTCGTCGACGAAGTTCATGAGGAAGACGACGTGGTTCTGAGCCTCTTGCGCCCCCGTGGCCTCGGCGGCGGGTATCAGCGCGACGATGCGTTTGCCGTCCGGCGCGAGATCGAAGTTCTTCAACGTGTCGTCCCGACCCTTGTTTCGGACCACATCCACGCATTGTTGGCCACGAAGGAATCGCCCTTCACCGATCCGAACTCTAAGAGCGTTCTGAAAAGACGTTTGCGGCCGTTCCGTCCGCAAGACCCGACAATTTCCGGTCGAACGCCAGGGCGATACGGCCCGAAATGGGCGGCGGAAGCCCACACCGCCGACGATCCGTGCAACCTCGCGCTTCAGCTTCGCATCGCGAGCACGGTAGACTTCTCCATGCCGCCCGCACCAATGCGTGCGAGGATTTCGTATGGACCTAGACGCGTACCAGAGGCTAAGGACATAAGATTTCTTCGATTCTACCTCGGCGATAATCGCCAGGGACTGTGTAACCGCCAAACCGGAGAGTGAGATTACGATGAGTTGTGCCATATTCCGCGACACTACATGAGGAATGAATGAACCGGTAACGCGCTTCAGACAACCGCCCATTTTTCGTTTATCCTTGGCCTATGGCTGAAACCGTCGAGTTCCGCAGCAATGGAAAAGTGGGGTCAGGGTATTTCGTCACGCCATCCGTTGGATCGGGCCCTGGAGCCTTGGTCATCCAGGAATGGTGGGGTCTCGATTCGGGAATCAAGGAGATGGCCGAACGCCTCGGCGCCGCCGGGCTTGTGGCGCTCGCCCCGGACCTCTATCACGGGGAGGTTGCCGGCCACACTGAGATGGATAAGGCCGCGAAACTCATGCAGAGCCTTCCACCGGACCGTGCCGCTAGCGACATGAGCGGTGCCGTCGACTATCTCTCCAGCCACGCTGCGGTCACTAGCAAGAGCATTGGCGTGGTAGGGTTTTGCATGGGCGGGATGCTCTCATTCATCATTGCGGCCAATCGTCCGGACAAAATCAAAGCCGTGGTGCCGTTCTACGGATTCCCGCAGGGCGACATGGAGCCGGACTGGTCGAAACTAACGGCATCCATTAGCGGGCACATGGCAGAGCAAGATGACTATTTTCCTCCTGCAGCCGCGCGCGCACTCGAAGCGAAGCTGCGCGGTATGGGCAAGAGCGTGACTCTGACCGTCCACGCCGGTACAGGCCACGCATTTATGGGACCGCACAATGCATTGGGGACGTTGAATGCCGCTCTGGCAGCGCAGATTTGGCCAGAAGTCGTCTCATTCCTGAAACAAACCCTGCGTTAACGGCGTTCCCGGTACGTGATGAGGAGCCTGCTTCCGGCATCGCAGCCGTAGCTGGTCGTGTTACCGCCCACTCGTCGATTGCGTCTGGCTCTGGAAGAGTAGCCGACAATCCGCTCAAAGCAGCCGTTGGCGTATGCAAGGGCGCTTTTCTTCTTGCTCATCGCGGTGGCCGCAGCCCTCGCGTACTCCATCGCCGGCTCGGGAAATCACATGCTCACATCGCGCCCGAACGACTTCGTGGGCAGGCTTCGCGTCGACTTTGTTCCTGCGCGCGATGCTTATTATGGCCGCGGCGTTTAACATGGATTTCACAAAGAGTTTGAACATCACCGTTAAGGCGAGCGTAGCTTTCGGACTGCTGGCAGCGTAGAGAAGTATACTAGTCGAATCGGAAAAAAGATGAGCACCGTCCCCTCTCCCATCCACCGTGAACCGGAGCTCGTTGGGCAGACCGTTGTTGTGATCGGCGGTAGCGCCGGCATCGGATTCGAAACGGCACGTCGTGCACTTGCAGAAGGGGCCAAGGTGATCCTTACGGGCCGGAATGCCGAGCGCCTCCAGCACGCTGCCGGTGAGGTTGATGCCCTGAGTACCGCAGCCTTCGACGCCGCCGATCCTGTTGCTCTCGAATCGGTACTATCGCCGCCGCGGCCCGTCTTGCAAAGCGGCTGAATGTCGACGCGGATCGTCGAACGCCACGGGATACGCCGGCTGATACCAAAGTGTTCGCCGATACTTTCGTCCAATTGTCCCGCTGCAATACGTCTGGCTTAATCGTAAGAAAGGAGCTGCGATGAACCAAACAGACAAGGTTTTGTACACCGCCGCGGTTCACACTACAGGTGGACGGGAAGGCCCGAGGCTGCGTCGGCACTGCTGCAAGACGTCATTGGCAAAGCCAAGAGCCCCTGCCGCTTGGTGTATGGAGTCGCAAGCCTTACGCTCGGCGCCCCGGTCGAGCTGGAAGTCATTTTTGAGTTAGCGGGGTAAGAGAGGCTACTGAATTCTTAGGAGGCATTATGCCAGCTACAAAACTTGCAACGGCGCCGATGAAGGTGGCGCAGATTCCCAGTCCGGGAGCAGATTTCCAGATCGTCGAGCGCGAGATTCCTAAGCCGGGCGTAGGACAAGTGCGCATCAAAGTGCAGGCCTGTGGGATTTGCCACAGCGACGTGCTCACGAAAGAAGGCGGCTTGCCAGGCATTCAATATCCCCGTGTCCCGGGACACGAAGTCGCGGGCACCATCGATGAACTAGGCGCCGGTGTTTCCGAGTGGAAGCAGGGACAGCGTGTCGGTGTCGGTTGGCACGGCGGCCAGGACGGCACGTGTCTATCGTGCCGCCGCGGAGATTTTCGCAATTGCCGGAACGTGAAAATTCCAGGTATTAGCTACGACGGTGGATATCAGGAGTACATGGTGGCGCCCGTTGAGGCGTTAGCCGCGATACCGGATACTCTGAGCGCCGTCGAAGCAGCGCCGCTGCTTTGCGCCGGCATCACTACATACAACTCTTTGCGGCATAGCGGGGCGCTTCCCGGCGATCTTGTTGCGGTGCAGGGGATTGGCGGCCTGGGCCATCTCGGAATTCAATTCGCAAATAAGTTTGGATATAAGGTAGCTGCCATCGGTCGCGGGTCCGAAAACGCGGCGCTCGCGAAGAAACTCGGAGCGAGCCTATACATAGACAGCAAAGCGACGAACGCAGCACAGGAACTGCAAAAAATGGGCGGTGCCCAGGTGATTCTAGCGACGGCCCCAAACTCTAAGGCAATGTCCGAACTGATCGACGGCCTGGGGCCGAACGGGAAGCTCATGGTGATCGGTGCAACTTTTGACCCCATTGAAGTCACACCGCCACAGCTCATTTTTGGAAGTCGAACGATTCAAGGTTGGGCTGCCGGAACGCCGGCCGATTCCGAGGACACGCTTCGATTCGCCGAGTTGAGCGGCGTGCGTCCGATGATCGAAACCTACCCGCTCGAAAAAGCGGCCGAGGGCTACGCGCGAATGATGAGCGGCAACGCACAGTTCCGCGTCGTTCTGACGATGTGAGGTTGGTTTACAATGCCAGCCGCTCAACAACTCGCTAGTAGAATCCGTGAATCCACCATGGGAAAACCCAACTGTTTACCGCACGACAAATGAACGGTGTGACACCGCCAGTAAGGAGAACGCATGTCCACGATCCACCTGCACCAGACAACTACCTCGACGCCCGAGCAGTACGTCGCCGGGCTCACCGACTTCGGGCCTGGCCGCTCCAAGCTTTTTGGCAACAGCGCCGATGAGTACCTCAAGGTGCATAACCGTGGCCCCTCGCAGGCCGACGTGACCGAAGGCTCGGGCGGCATCTGGGAACGCCTTCGCTACGACTGGTCCGATCCCAACCACGTCGTCCTCACGACAACCGCCTCCAACACGTGGGGCGGCGCGTCCGGCCACACCTACACCTTCACACGTCGTCCCGATGGCTTAACCGACATCGACGTGGTCGTCGTACGCGACGGCAAGAACCTCAAGGGACGGCTGCTCGGCTTCGTGCTCGGGACCGTCGGCACGGGCGTTTTGAAAAAGGCATTTGAAAACTCGGTCAAGGCCATCGAAGCCCGGAACGGCGGAGCAAAGGCGGCACGCTCATCATAGGAGGAATCACAGTGCATCCTTTACGCAAACTACGGGAGTCCGGTAAGCCTACCGCCGCCCAGGTGAGCGAGCTGCTTGCCGAAAACATCGTGTTCAACAGCCCGATCCTGGTACGGCCAATCGAGGGGCGTGAAGTCATCGCGGCGATTTTCGCTCAGTCGAGCGCTACGCGTGGTTCCGGTACCTATACAGCCGAGTTTAAGCTCGATGAGCGCACCACCTTCTTGCGCTGGGTAGGGACCATGGATGGCCACAAGTTTGAGAGCTTGGAGGTCATCGTGGACAACGAGCAGGGGCTGATTGTGGAACGCACTATTGCCCTCCGGCCGTATCCGGCTCTGAAACTATTCCGCGACGCCATGTATACAGCGCTCAAGGATAAGCTGCCGCCCGATGTTTGGGACTACCCAACGCCGGAGACTTGACCACGACGGGCGTTTCAGATCGGGTCGACTCAGGAATCTGGTTGGTCAGTTGTGAGTTACGATTTGGGCTATATCGGTCTGGAAGCGAAAACCCTGTTAAGAGGTCGGCCTCGCGTAGATAGATCTACGGATTGCGTGGGGATGATAGGTCCATCACGGGATAAAAGACGAACCACGCCTTAAAAGACTTCAACTCTCGATTTAGGGGAATACGTAGGAGAAAAGAATGGCAACCTCAAGTGCGATTAACAACGAACCGGTCGCGAGTGGCGCGAAAGTGGACATGAAGTTCGAGGTGATCGTCATTCCAGTCGCTGATGTGGATCGCTCGAAAGCGTTTTACTCAAAGCTTGGGTGGAGGCTTGATGCAGATTTCTCATTCGACAATGGATTCCGCGTCGTCCAATTCACGCCTCCCGGGTCGGGGTGCTCGGTTCAATTCGGCATGAAGATAACGACGGCCGCGCCGGGCTCCGCCCAGGGTCTCTACCTGATCGTTTCCGATATCGAAGCTGCCCGCAAAGATCTCGTTGCCCGCAGTATCGAGGTTAGTGAGGTGTTCCATGCTTCGAGACCGGGCGCCCAATTCCGTCCCGAAAGCGACGGCCGGGTCAGTGGGCCGGACCCAGGTCACCGCAGCTACTTTTCCTTTGCTACGTTCAGCGACCCGGATGGCAACACCTGGCTGTTCCAGGAGATCACAACGCGGCTGCCCGGACGTGGACTCAGCAATTTGGACGTCTCGACGCTGACAGAGCTTTTGCGTGAGACGGAGCAGCATCATGGCGAGTACGAACCAACCGCCCCGAAGCACCATTGGTCGGGGTGGTACGCCGCCTACATTGTCGCGCGACAGGACGGGAAGACGCCCGAGGAAGCCGCCAAACTAGGCAAGCTGCACATAGAAGGCGCTCAGTGAGAAGCCACTTGGAAAGAATAAGACGTAATCGTCACTGGCGACAGAGCCTCGAATACAACTTTGGAGTTCGTCATGAATACGATTGAGATAGGCCCGTCTGACAATGCCAGCGATTCCGAAATGTGGTCCCGGTCCTGGACACACTTCAGGGTCGATTCGCCGGAGCGCCAGATACTGCCATGTGACGTTCGACCACCCTCCGATTAACACGATCACAGCAACGACCGTCGCCGAGAAGTTGGCTTGTGACCGCTAACCGTGTTGCTGCGGTCGGATCACGCGCTACTTGGAGCAACCTCGCGGCCGGTCGCTACGGGCCGCCCCGAAATGGCAAGGGATTCCTCCTGGGAAACGCCGGTCACATCATTGCAAGCCCGTGCCGGAGGCCGCTATCGTGACCGCGACTTACCAGGACCGATCCTTCCGCCGCTCGTGGATTCTCCGAGTCTCTGACCAACCAGACGAACGCTGGGCGATTAGTCAAGGCGTTTTTCGCGTGTGTTCCAGAGTGGCATTTTTTCCCGTCAAGTGCATGACCTAAGCCTGGTTTCACTCAAGTCTGGCCAACCTATGTTCCGGCATGCCAGCCGTCGGCGGGTCTCTGTAGCCGGTGGGTTGTGGGACTCCTTGAGCTATAATCGCCAGTAATTTCAACGATGCTGCGCCGACGTGACATACCAGCACTCCTGCTTCCTTTGATCGCCATTAGCTGCAAACGCGCGGCTAGGACAGATCCTGAAAGCACCACCGATTGGGAGACGACGCGGCCCGACGAGGCCGGATTTCGAACTGCCGAACTGCAGAAGCTCTTTGCCGATATTCATGCTGGGCAGTTTCCCAATACGCACGCCGTCCTGATCGAACGCGATGGCCGCCTGGTTTGCGAACAGTACTTTGCCGGTTCTTGACGAGATCTGGGGCGGAGCGGTCGAGAACCGGACCTTGGTCGCCTCATCGCTCCACGACCTCCGCTCGGTGTCCAAGAGCGTTACGTCTGCACTGGTGGGCATCGCTCTGGCAAAGGACTTCGACCAGGCAGTCGCGCGCCCCATTCGATCGTTTTTCCCAAATCGTCAACTCCGCCCACAACTTGACGCCATCAAGCTTCGTCACGTATTAACCATGACGGCCGGATTCGAATGGAACGAGATGACGGTACCGTACACCGATTCCCAAAACGACGAAGCCCGTATGTACTCAGTGAAAGACCCCGTCGGATTCGTATTAGCCCGTCCGGTGCGCGATACTCCCGGCGCGCGGTGGTACTACTGCAGTGGACTCACTATGGTCCTCGCGGGCGTCGTCGAGCAAATCACCGGAAAGCCCTTCGACGTATTTGCACGCGAAGCACTCTTCACTCCGCTCGGCATTACAGACTACGAATGGCTCGGGAGCTTCGATACAAATCCCCGCATGCCTTCCGCCGCGTCTGGCCTTCGGTTGCGCGCCCGCGATCTAGCCCGTTTTGGATCTGTCTACCTCCACGGCGGTCAATGGCGCGGCCGCCAGATCGTCCCAGCCGCATGGGTCGAACGTTCCACGCAACGTCAGGTTTCCGTCGGCGACCTAAAAGCCAACTCCAGCAAAACCACATTCACCTACGGGATGGGAAGCGAGGACGCGAACTGGGGTTACGGTTATCAATGGTGGGTTGGCCAAATGGGCGGAGTTGACTTCGCTGCTGCGGTCGGCCTGGGGAACCAGCGAGTCTTCGTGGTCCCGTCCGAGCGTCTGGTGGTGACGATCTTCGCAGGCAAATACAACAAACTAGGAGGCCATAGCGAGCACATTTTTGCTCGAGTATTGAGTGCCCGGGCGCCGCGCGCCTGAGTACCCAAGCTATGTAAGTTGATCTCGGAAGTCGACACCTTCTTGCGAAAGAGCTCCGGCGATTAGTATGGGTAATGATCAGCCGCGGCGAGATCCCATTTGGCGGGCAAGCGTCCGTTTCTAGGCGCTGATGGGATGACGCGCTATCCGTACAGAACTCCCGGCTATGGTGATCTTCGTCCGTGTGGCCGACCTCCGCCCGGAGCCGACACTTTGCCGGAGCCGACACTTCCCACATCGCCGTTTCTGAATCGCAAATGGCACAAGCACGCAGTCGCTGAAATTCGGGCGCGACGTGGAGTCCCAATCGTTTAGGCGTGGAAAGGCTGGTAGCAATAGTTTTAGGGGCCAAACATGTTCTCGGCGGAGGCAGGAGGCAAACACAATTTAGAGAAGGTGCTGTCGCCACCATTCCCAGTGATGTTTACTTTTTTGGGCCTGAAGTGTACCTGCCGCTAAGCAGGTGCGCCGTACTTGACAGGTAGGAGAGAGTTTTTAACTTGCTGACATTCGGCACCGCGAGTTACGTTGATTTTTAGCTCGTGATTCACATAGACTAAGGGCCTTGGGAGAGCCCGCCCATGACCTTGAACTTAGGCAGCTTGAAAACCAGTGTTGCATCCCTCGCCGTATCTGCACTGCTTTGCCTCGGATTCGCCCCGGCGCAACAACGTGCTGGGAACGAGCAGAAAGCCGGCCCGGCCGGAAAAAATGATCAAAAGAAGAGAGCTCCGCGCCCAGGGGGCCTCGTCGGTAAAGTTCCGGAGCTCCCGGCGAACCTCTTTAATGCAGCATCCACGGTAGTGCGATCCCCCCTGAAGCACGAATGGGTCGACATTCCGGACGGCAAAGTAAAACTGCACACTTGGGTGCATTATCCACAAGGAAACGATAAAGCTCCGGTTGTAATTCTCATGCCCTATCATCCTGGCCTTGACGATCTCCAGCGCGCGCTGGCTGATCAGCTTGCCTCCGAGGGCTTCCTCGTCATCGCGCCGGATTTGACCTCGGGGTTTGGGCCGAACGGGGGAAATTATGAATCCTTCAAGTTCCCCGACCAAGCGTGGCGAGCCAACTTGATGGTGCCTTCCGCCGAGGCCATGAGGCGGTACAGTATCGCATACGATTTCGCGATGAGGCATTCACGCGCGAACGGGAAGATCGCCGCCTTCGGTGTCGGTCTTGGGGGGACTCAGGCCTTTCGTTTCGCAGCTGAAGCGCCGAGGCTGGACGCCGCAGTGGTATATTATGGAGCCGCTCCGGAACCTGCCATTATGGCGAACATCAAAGCTCCGGTCCTGGGCCTCTACGGGGCCGACGATCCGGTGCAAACCTCGGCCCGGGTTGAGCAGACCGCCGCGGAGATGAAGAAGGCTGGCAATTTTGAGCAGTGTGTAAGTCTTGCCACTGCCTGATGGCCCGGTGATTGCCAAGCGCACTTTGGCATCGCGCTTTACGGCTCTCCGGAACTCAATTGGCACGGACTGCGAGACCGACGCGTGGTTTGCTCGCGGTTCTCTCCTGGAAATGGCACCATTCTGCGCAGCCGTCGGCATTGCCACCGACTGTTGCTGCGCGGCGCTTTCGGCTTCATGTGCATTGCGGGCTGAAAGTAGCATTATCTTTTCTCCTTTTCCTTTCGAAATGTATGTACCGGGCGGAGCTTGAAGATCCGTGTGGAATTGAGAGTCGGGCGGAGCATGCTCAGGCCACCTCGGGAAGGCGCATGAGCGCGCCAACGAGCTCGCGGCAGTGCTGAATTACCGCAACTAAGTGCTGGCGTTCCACAGGACGAGTACTATCGGGGTTGGCGGAGATCTGGAATGCTTCGGCTAGGTAGTTCCTAGTAATCCTCTGCGTTCTTTCGCCATGGCAAGTTGGACAGACTTCTGGCCCCCAAGGGTCGATGCCACCCGGATCAAACCCCGAGCCGCCGCAATCGTCGTAGTTTACTTCGACTTCGGCGATATAAGACAACTGTCTTGCCGCCCGGCCCGATTCCAAAGCTATTGCAACCGGGTTGGACTGTGCGCTCAACATGTAAGGTTTCTCCGTCGGTTCAGTAACCTTGATTCCCTCGCAAGAGAGGATTGTGACGGAGCACCGGGAGGTGGGCTACTTCCGCTCCATGTGCGCAGCATTCTTTGGCTTGTAAAGTGTTCATTGCCGTTGGTCTCCCTTGATTGGACAATACTATTATACGTACCCCCTACGTACAAGTCAAGTAGGTTTTTGCAAGACGCTTACAGGCTTAGTATCCTTTGGAGGTAGTGGCGAATAAGAAAGATGGATTGTCGGCGGATGCACTTGAGTTCTTCAGAAGGCAAGGTGCGAGGGGTGGAAAAGCGCGCAAGAAAAAGCTCACTAAAGAAGAGCTTAGCGAGCAGGGCAGAAAGGCCGTGATGGCGAGATGGGCTAAGGCGAAGAAGAAGGGAAATTAGGTGGCCACTGTCCGAACCGGCAAGCGCAGAAGCGAGATCGCCCGGAAGGCAGCGGCAGCTCGGTGGGCAAAGGCAAAGCCGGACTAGAACGGGTAATGGTGGGTCACTTCAGCCTGATCACCATTCTCTGAGCCACGCGCAATTCCCTCTGGCACGGCCTTCGCGACCGACAATCTGAAACTTACGTTGTGGCCCACAGGGCCTGAGGCCCTACCGCTTGTCATCGGCCCGAAACCCCGCCGGGCCGGAACATCCGCGCGTCGAATTCAAAGGGCTTGGCATCTTGCAGTTGGATTCTGGAGAAGTCTGGGTGAACGGGATTCAGCAGCACATTCCATTCCCCGCGGATTGCGGCGGATGGAACCAGCAGGCCCACACTCTTTCCGACGCGAATCCACTCGTCTCCGAATCGGTGCAAGGATTCGTCTCTTGTTTGGCGCCAGTGCGTCGGAAGAGTCTTCACGTCAAGCCTACCAATATCAAGCTCATCCGGGACCTCGCCTTCGATCGAGACGAGGTCTGCTGGTCGTAGATTCGGTTCCAGATTGACGAAGGTTTCAATCGCAGCGAGTGCCAGCGAGGTTGAGGCGTAGATCAGGCGCACTCCCCGGCTGTTCCAGCGACCGCCATAGAGACGAGCACCCTCTCCGGTTGCGGCCTCAGCAGCGTAGCGGCGACGGCATATCAACCACATTAACTGTACCCGCCATAGGCGATGCGGCCTAGGATGTCTTCTACGATACGAGCACCCATATCGGTATCAAGCTGATCCAGAGGTCGTTCGCCACCCAACGCACGGTTTGGTGTGACGAGCCATTCAATAGCCTTGTCTTGGTCGCCGATCATCTCGACTGCCTGGGCATACAGACGTGCCATGCGGACGGTACGATCGGATTCAGCAGACGTCAACAGTGACCCCTGGCTCAGACGACGAGTCAGCGTGCGCTGCGGAATGCCCAGCTTTCGTGACAGAACGCTGTTGCCCACATGGAGCTTTTCAGCAAGTGCCCTAACGGAAGCCGCTGGCAGGCCCTTTCGAACGAGCTGCGCGAGGTCGTCAGGTTTCTTTATCGCCTTGCCCAGCACCTTCCGCCCGCCTAGGACTTCGGCAATGATTGCCGTTTCCATTCTGGCCTCCTGGCTATTAATAATACGCCACTTGGCCAAGAAACGCAAGCGAGTATACTCCCCTCATTCCCAGGCACGGTTCCACTAGATCACGCTTCACCTAATGGAACAACTTCACTCGATTCAAGACTAACAAGGTTAATCCGGCACAGCGATCCCAGTGCTACAGAACTCTGCGAGGCACCCGATAAATATTAGGCGATGTCGACGGAACACAATGATGCCGATCGCGATTGGATTGATGGACTCGAAACCGGCTGCGGATGCTGGCTCTGCCTATTGAAGCTAGCTGTTGCGAAAATCGACCCGGCCGGTAATGTGGAGCTGGAGGAAAGCTATAATGTCGAACAAAAATAGACCGGAACCGGGGCCTCTGGAATTACTTTTTATGCTGGTCGACTGCGTAATGCCGCGGCTCAGCCCGAATGCCTGGAAGGTAGTGTGCTACGTCGCAGTACAGCACATCAGAGTCCACCCTGAGTTGCTTGAACAGATCCGAGAGCCCGCACTTTATGCCCTGAGGCGCGATCTCGAGCACTTCGGAAGATTCGATGCGCCGGGCGAGATGGAAGAGCGTCCATACCGATCGAGTCCGAGTGGTCCGTCTCTCCCGGGGGCAGGTACGAGGCGATTGGCTATCGTTAGCCTCGAGCATCTTTGCCTTGGTGTGCGAACCAAGCGTGGTTGGCGGGATTATGGAACGGGCTTGAGCAAGAGTTCGGTCGCCGCAGGCATTCAGGAAGCCCTCCAGTCGGGAATCTTGTTTCAAAAGCGCGAAAAAAGCTCAACGGGGCGCGACTTGCCGAGCCTGTACGCCATCGACTGGGACCGGGTGCGGGAGGATGAGCGGCACCGACGACACCGCGCCACACATGTGTCCAAACAGCGGACACCTGATCTGGGGCAGAAGAAAGCCGAATAAATGGCTGCTGGCCAGTGTCCATAATGCGGACACTTAAATCGAGAATGAAATAGAGCGGGCTGCCTTCGATTTAGAGGCACGGCGATTCGGTATCTCCTTTCACGGTAGTCATCCAGACCGAGCACTTTGACACATTGGCCAGATTCGGTGCAGCCTAGCATTCGAACAATCACATCGGCGTTGGGCTCGATTCGGTCGGCCGGCAAGGCGCAAGCAGCCTCCCACCCAGCGCGAAGCCGATCAGCCGCAGTAACGTTGCGATAACGGTGGTCTCCCGACCAGGCGATCGAAGTCGTCGCGGTTAAAGTGTGCAAGAGGTCCCGGATTTCGCGGATTCATTTCGATGCTGCGTGGTGCGGATCTATACTGCCCCGTGCGAAACCCGGTGCTACAGAGCCTGAGAGGAATGCCGATTGTAAGGATAGAGGCCGGATATTGATAGCGCCCCATTGATGCCGACCGCGATTGGTCTGATGAAGCTCGAAGCCAGCCGGCATGATGCAGCAACTCGCGCGTTTTAGTTAGTCGTTGATCCTCGAGTCTATCTCGCTTACGCTAATCTCGCACCATTTTCGCACTTTCCAGAAGGAGACTAAGATGCGACCAAAGCGAACGCCCGCGGACAAAACCCGTTTAAGGCAGAACCTCGCGGAAGCTAGTAACCGCGAAACAGACCACGACACTAAGAATGCCACCCAACCGAAATCGTTGCAGAAAGCGGAAACGACCACCGCCGTGGCGAAGATGCCATCGGAAAAGGAGGTGACGGCGATGGTCTATGAAGCTACCGGCGTGAGGGACGGCAATCTCGTAGACCATATCGTTCAGCAGCTGCAGGGCTCCGTGCTGTCGAAGACTTCAGATGGCTTCGATGTTGCGATTGCGACGCTGCGCGAGATGAAACCGCGGACCCTAATGGAATCGCAGCTTGCGGTAGAGATGGCAGCGGTCCACAACATGGCGATGGCATTTATTAACGAAGCGACGCTTATGGGCCGGCCCTATAGTGGCTCGGATCTGAACCTTGCCCGGGCCGTTCCGTTGATGCGGCTGTACAAGGACCAGCTCGAAACGATGTGGAAACTGAAGGGCAAGAGCGGCAGGCAAAAGGTAACGGTTGTGCACGTCAACGCGGGTGGTCAGGCCATCGTCGGAGAGGTCACCACTGGGCAAAAAAGCGTACAAGGTGGAAGTAGTGAAAAGCAGAAAAAACTTAAGTGAACCGCGCCGCGGGTGGCTCAAAAATGGCAACCCGCCCGGCGACTTCGCCAAAGCCCCACGTTGCGGAGCCAAAACACGAAGCGGCACCAACTGCCAGTGTCCGGCAATGGCCAATGGGCGCTGCCGGCTTCACGGCGGGCTCAGCACTGGTCCCAAAACAGCGGAAGGAATCGAGCGCATCCGGCGGGCGGTGACCAAGCACGGGCGCTACGCAAAAGTGGCGAAAGCCGAGCAGTCCGACTTTCGCGATTTCCTTCGCCGAGCGCGTGAACTCTTGATCGAGATTCGCAAACTGCCATGAGGTCCGTCAACCAGGATCTGCTCGGCCGGATTGAGTTCAATTCGTGATCACAAATCCTTAGCCCATTGCACTTCTAACAAAAGTCGAGGAATAGTCTTGCTCGCGGCGGGGAACTGAACCAGCTCAAATACTCCGGCTGGCTCTCGAGCATATTCAGCACAGCTTCGATCTGTTCCGGATTGCAGCCCTGATTTCGCAATATGACGCCGAGTGCGACCTTAGCTCGTTGCTCGCGCTGGAGTGCATCGGCCCAGACCAGCAGATCGAGTTCTCGGCTTTCGGCGGACACTAGCAGTGTTTGCTCCGGCTCCAACAGAGCCGCCTCCTACTTTTCACGGCGGCTTGGCACTCGGAAACGATCATCTGTGGCCCGTGCACCAAATTCGAAGCTGAACGCAACCGTTGGCTTGGATTTCGATTACTTCTGCGGATCACCCACGTTGCCGCCGCGATCAAACCGACAGCTTCCAAGAACATCATTTGCCTATTTACCTCCACTCCTGACTGAAAAGAAAAGGACCTAAGCATCCAAGGGTTGACATGCGTGCCGCAATTCTCCAAACGCGAATAAGCAGATAGTTTGCCAGCGCTGCTGGCAGCGTCACAAGCAATCGCGGCTCCGCTGTTCATGGGGTCTTTGTTGGCTTTTTCACTGCACCCCCCTCCCTATGGCGGCTCGAGGTATGCCTGCATTCTCGCCGGCGGCCAGGAACGGATTGGCAACGGTCCAATCGCCGTAGTCCAGTACCGCGCTCAGTGGGACGTTAAGGGCACTCCGATCCGTGTGGCAATCGAAAACATCCTGGGAACCTCTGCGGATCTGAAACGAATTCCAATCCCAAATGCCGACGCGGTTATCGACATCCGGTAGAGCGTTGCAGCAAGCTCACGCCGAGTGCTCCAGCTCATGAACGACTCGGTGGCAATCCCAGCGAACTGGTTCTAAGTTCCGAATGGGGACGCACTCCCGTTAATGGCAGGGCGATTCAAGGCGACTTTGGCGCGCCGTCAAGCAGTTTTTGTGCTATAGTGCCGCGAAGTGGCGAAAAAAAAAACCCACATGCCGTGGCTCTAGGCAGACTCGGTGGTAAGAAGCGGGTAGAGTCGCTGACCAGCGAGGGATTTCCTCCAGCCACGGCCTTCCTCACCGACAATCTGAAACTCAAGTTTGTGTGCCACAAGACCGGAGGTCTGTCCGTCGTTCTGGAGTTCAAGCCCGCTTCTTACTGGCCGATGACGGAAGCCTGCGTTCTTGTGCGATGCGTTCAGACAGGAACACTTTCAGCAAGGACTGATAGGGTACGTCCCTTCTGTTTGCCAGCATCTTCAGTTCGGTAATCGTAGCTTCCGGGAGGCGGAGGGAGATCGTTTTCAGAGAAGGTCTTAGATTCGGAAGTGCGATTCGCTCCCCTTTGCTCCAATCGATGTACTCAGTGGAATCCTGAGCCGCCCAAAAAGCGCGCTCTTCCTCCTCATTCCCGAATCTGGGAAGAGCCTTCCTCCTAACGTTCCTGCTCATGCTTCCGATAAACCTCCCTTTCTTTCCGGCTCACGTCTCTGGCCGAGAGCACGCGGATGAAACGGTGTTGCAGTTCGATTTCGAGAGCAAAGGTTCGGCCGGGGGTTCTTCGTAGAGTTCCCCTCCACGAACCGTAATCGGCGCTCTGCTCGTTCCGCTCAATCGGATACAGTATCGTTGGAGGCAGAGTTTCGCGAACTTGTATGTCTTATTCCTTGGATTTTCCGCCGATCAAAGAACTGCTTCGCCGGCTGCACGCAGCCGCCGATCAACAAGAGGCATTACTGTCCGCGAACGTCGAGCGCGAAGCTAAGAAGCGTAATGCGAAAGCTGACAGCGATCTTGCCGATTTGTTCGCTGAGGCTTATATCCCTGTGCCCGTCGAGGTTGGAATGCTGTTGTACACACTAGCTCGCGCCACCAACGCCACGACGGTGGTCGAATTCGGCACCTCCTACGGGATCTCCACGATTTATCTGGCTGCGGCCGTCCGCGATAACGGAAGAGGCCGCGTAATTACAACGGAGATGAACGCCGCCAAGGCTCGGCAAGCGGCCAAAAACTTCGAAGAGGCCGGACTTCTCTCCATCATCGACGTTCGTGAAGGCGACGCGCTCGAAACGCTGCGAGACGTCGATGCCCCGGTCGACTTGGTTCTGCTGGACGGGTGGAAGAATCTCTATCTGCCGGTGCTTAAGGTGATCGAATCTAAACTTCGAACCGGCGCGTTCATTGTAGCGGACGATCTCGACGTCTTCCCGGAGGTGCACCAGCCCTATCTCAGCTATGTTCGATCCCCGGAGAACGGCTATGCTTCGGTAGAAATCGCGATGGGCGATCGCGTGGAGCTTTCGGTCAGGATTTGAGGAGAGTGGGAGACTATGTACGCGGTCATCTTTGAGGTGAAGCCCAAGCCAGAGCGTTTTGACGAATACCTGGACCTTGCCCGTCTGCTGAAACCTGACCTTGAAAACATACAGGGCTTTATCGACATCGAACGATTCGGAAGCAAACCTGCCGAAGGGCTCGTGTTATCGCTCTCCATTTGGGCGGATGAAAAAGCCGTTGTCCGATGGCGGACTTTTGGGTTACATCATGAAGTACAAAAGAAGGGCCGGTCTGAAATTTTTGAGAACTACCATCTGCGGGTAGGCGGTATTGCAATGGACACAAATATTCCTCCAGGACAGACCCCTCGCGACGAGCGTTTTGACGAAACCGAGGTTGGCGATGCGAAGGTGGTCACTATTACTGAGGCGATGGCCGAGGGGAAAACGAGCGGCCAAGAGCGTCTGAACCGATTACCGGTCCCTGAGCCCGGATCGAATGGCGTGGTCGATAAACAGATTTTCGAGAGCATCTACAATCCCGGCAAATTTCTGCTCCTTGTATCTTGGCGAGATAATGCCGCTGCGGCCGCTTGGGAGAGCCGAGGGATCGGGTCTGTTGCGGGCATGCGGTATCGACGCGTGCATATCGTGCGGGATTACGGAATGTTCGACAGGCGTGAAGCTCCCCAATATTACCCCGCGGTGGAGCGGCACGGCCCGCAAATTTCAACTGGCAATATCCACAAACCGTAGAGTAAAGACGCGACAAAAG
>Ga0207066_1156_pt1 | contig 16821 bp, 16 predicted proteins | sample Alteio_BWMinCont_24_FD_153490 | JGI IMG/M metagenome (GOLD analysis project Ga0207066, IMG submission 153490) | Enriched cells from forest soil in Barre Woods Harvard Forest LTER site, Petersham, Massachusetts, United States -... | ecosystem: Environmental > Terrestrial > Soil > Temperate forest >...
TGGTGTTTGGCGTTATCGCCTTGAGCTCCTTCGCTTTCGCCGTCTACGTACGCCTTCAGCCGCCGACGGTGATCCGCGTGGACAGCGAGGGTGAGGCAGCGATTGTCGGCGGAACGCCAAGTCCCGGACATACTCGCGGGCTGACGTTCACGGCGTCTGCCGCCGATGCCGCTCCCACAGATGTGGAGGCAAAGGCTGTTGTGCGCCGCTTTCTCGATCATTATTTGAATTACACACCGGCGACGGTCGATCGCCAAATGGCAGACGCGCTGAACATGATGACCGGCAACTTCAAAGCGCTCGTCCTCAGCCGCCTCCGGGAAGACGACACCATCAACAAGATTCAGGACGACCAGATCATCACAAATTTCACGGTCCGGACCATCAGCGCAGTCCAGGGTTCACCTCTGACCTTCACGGCGTTCGGGGTTAAAGAGATTCACCGCTTGAAGAACAAGCAGGAGACGACGGACCAGATTGTCGGGCGGTACAACGTGCGACTGGCGCTGGACCGGCGGACAGAGTACAACCCAAGCGGACTGTTGGTGGCGGACTACTGGGAGCAACAGATGGTCGGGGACAAGAATACCGGGCTCTCACAAGCGGACGAGCTATCGCGCGAGGCGACGCGGAAAAAGAACTAGTGCAACGTGCGATGAAAGCGATGGAGGTACGGCGCAATGCGTGATCCGGCGGCAAACCCGAAGCGTGAGAACACGATCCTGTCGGGATTTGCAAGATTCGGAGGTCTCGATCAACTGGACTGGCTTATGATCCTGGCTTCTATTCTGCTCGGAACCATCGCCAAACAACACCATTTTCTGGATCTACCCGATTGGCTCCTGGAATGGGTATCTCCTTTCCTGCTGATGGCGTTCGGCTATAAAGCGCGCCGGAAGACTACCGAAGCGGTCGAAGGCCGCCGAGATCGGCGCAAAGACACCCGCGAAGAATAGAGAGGCAAAGATGCGTTCGTTGGTTCCTTCTACGTATGACCGAGCGGATGTGCTGATGAGCACTGGCTGCAGCACTTTTGTCAGCGCCGCTTTGATTCTTGTAATCCCGCGAGTTGGCATTATTTTGTTGGAAATCCTGTTGGGGTTATTCTTCATCGGATGCGCCCTCGCAGCGCGGGCGCGGCTGCGAATTCAGGCGCGCTCGCATGTAAAGGAAGGACCCGACGGTTCAAGCAATGCGAAGGCGAAATGGTTCGACAGGTACGACGTTCTCATGATTCTCACCGTGATCGTTCTTTACAGCAGCGTGTCTGGGTTATTGCGGCATGCAGGGTTGTCGGAAGGCACAGTAGGTATCTTGCCGCTCGTCCTGTTTGCGGCGGGAATCATGCTGAAGCCGCGCGCCGTCCTGTTCATCGAAAGGCGCCAGAAGGATCGGAAAACCGAAACCCACGATGGGAGATCGCGCGTGGATGCCGGCGAAAAACAGGAGATCGCAAGAAAGGAAACGGTTGAGCGATGCCAGTGAACGGACCAGAAACGGTTGCAGATTTGAAAACTTCTCAACCCGTCGCGAGCGAAGGAAGAAGCGTACGGGCAACAAAAGACGCTAAACCGACCGTTGGGCGAGGTGCGGCAACACGACGCCGGCGCGACCGACAAGAGAGCTCCCGGACAAACGGAGAAGAGCGGTTCTTCTTGGCCAGCGCGAATCGCAACGGAGACGTGCCGACCTTGGGCCGCGAGTGTGCCACTGAGGCGGAAGCCATCATCGAAGCGTTTCGGGAGAAGGTGAACCTCTATAAAGTGACCGAGTTTCAAACCCGCGCCGATATCGGCAGATCCGGGGAACCAGTTTTAAGGAAGGAGGCGTTGAAGAAGAATAATCCGGCTTCTTAACTATAGGAGACTTCGGTCTCCTGGAAGCACCCAGACTTTCTGGGACTCTGCTGTTCCGTTCGAAGCAGCGCAACTTCACTTGCGGTCAATAAGGAGAAGCCGATGTCAGAGAAGAACCAGATCGTCGTGGTTTTGATCGTGGCGCTCTTTCTCGGGGCGTTCGTCGACCGGATCACGGCACTGAAGATAAGCGCTGGAGTCGTTCTGCTGTGGACACTGCAGAACCAGCCAGCGGTCTTCGAGTGATCCGGAAGCTGTTCTCGTTCACACGAGGAGGGCTTTCGGTTCGGGAGTACCGCGGAGGCACAACAACAGTTAGGGCCTCTTAGGGCAGTGATGAGCTTGGCGAAGTTGGTTCGTGTTCGAGCGACCCATCCTCACCAAATAGACAACTGAATCGCATCAGCAAGTGGTCGGGCTCTTCGGGGCCAGGCCGGGAACGTTCACGTTTTCGGCAGGGCAGAAGAGGAGCGCGGCTCCTTTCTCTGTTCTGTCATAACCAATCAGATCAGAGAAAAGGAGAACTTGAGATGCCTAACATGAACCACACGACAGACATTCTGCGCGTGAAACAGATCGTAATCGATGAGGAGGGCAACGTGGCGAAGCGATTCCCCCGGATCGACGCGGAAGGGCAGCTGAAAAATACGCTGCTGTTCGCGATGCATCCGGAGATCTGCGTCCTCTCGATGCAAGTACCGGGCGGCCTTTTGGACGCGTACGAACAAGCAAGGATCAGCCAGGTCCTTATGCGCGTGCGTTACGAAGGCCGGGAGTATTGTCTCGTCGGCGCCAGCGGTTCGGCCAAAGACGGAAAGTTCTATGCCGTCGATGCCCAACACGAGAAACTGATCGCCGAACGGTTCCAGAAGTGGCCGCAGGCTGCCATCACGTACTTCGGCATTCTGGTTTCCGACTGCAAGGTCGTGATCCAGGAACCGGACATCGATGTGTTGGTGGTCGAAGATCATGCGCTGGGAACCAACGACTGCCGCGGGTGGATTTCGGAGAGGCTGTTCGGGAAACTCAACCTGCCCGATCATCGCTTCTACCAGTTCCGCCTCGCCTTCGACCGGACGCAGGCAAAAGGCTCCTTCAAGCTCATGCAAGACGACGTTGCTGATCTCTTGAAGGCTGACATCATTCTTCCGGAAAGCTCGGTCAAACCGAAGCTCGAGCTGGGTTTCCTCGATGAGTGCCAGAGGTGGTTTACGGGGCTCACGAGCGGGATCCAGGGGATGCGATTTCGGTCTCCCATTGTTCTAGGGATTCGGGACTACTCTCGCGAGCTGCAGTTCAAGTCGAGCTACACCCTGACCGAACACGCGCCGCTCGACTCTCTGAGGACCGAGATCATCCCTCGCGCTCTTGAGGAAGTCCGCAGCGTGGTCTCCTCTGCCCTGACCGGCGACTACCAGAAGCTTCTCGAAGCAATTGGGACGTCTCCTGCGCAGCCAAAGGTGGAGGACTCCGAAGACGAGGAGTTCACTTCCTATGAGAACAGCATCGTCGAAGCCGTGCTAAAAGCGGACGGCAGCGGCATGTTGTTCAAACACCCCTTCATCAACAACAAGTTACAACAGTTGCTGGCGAAGTGGGCCTTCAAGGTATCGACCGGCGGTGGCTTTCGGATGCCGGCATTTGCCCTGGCAGACGACGGATATCTGTTCAGCCACAACGGACAGGTATTCGCTGGGTCGGACTGGATTCCGGAGGACTGGAGCATCAGCTCGCTTTCAACCAAGCGGGGACTGGTGATTCGTTATCCCATCCGGATGAAGGAAGACCTGTTGCCCGTCCAGATGCTGTCGTTCGAAGATACCGCTCGCCTCCTGGAGCAGGTTCTCCGTGGAACTGGCTGCAGGATGGATTCGGCGCATATTCCCGACTTGGTCGAGCGCCAGCTTCGGCTTCCCGGCACCTTCTCACTGCACTCGAAGACCGCGGAACGCAATGGCGGCGATTTCGACTTCGACCTGGTTGCCGTCCTTCAAGACTCTGAGTTTCCGCGCTTTGTCGAAAGCCGTTTCGACATGCGCGAGAGCTATCAGAAGAGGAAGGATAAGAAAACCAAGACCAAATCCCCTTGGTGGAACCTGGCGGACGTTGCCATGAAGGCTCGTGGCAATCAAATCGGCAGGATCACGAACCTGATCAGCGACTGTATCGCGGCCGGCCGGAGCGACTACGCTTACGAACTGGTGGATCAGTTGCAAAACGCACTGGACTCGCTGAAGCACAACGTCCAGGTGGATCAGGATGTGATCAAGCGGATCCGCACTGACGTCCCCAAGGCGCCGTGGCTGGCGGCAAAAGAGGCACGACGCATTTCCGACATGCCGATGGAAGTAGCCATTAGCAACTCGGACATCGTTGGGCAGCTTTATAACCACGCCCGCAAAGAGATCGGCATTCTCTTCCAGGATGTTCTTCCGCTGCGCGACTTCGGCGGAATGATCCGGGGAGAGACATTCGACCGGGAGATATACGAGGAATGCCGGAAGATCAATAAGACGTTCGGCACCCTGGTAGGCGAACTCCGGAAACGAACTGAGAAGTGCGAGGCTGCTGTTGCCGAAGCGCAAGCGAAGTTCGAGGCCGTGAGTGACCACAAGAACGCCGACGTTCGCAAGAAGGCTTCGAAGGCACTCTACCGGGCTAAGGCTGCTCTGCGTAACAACGAAGAGCGCTGCCGGGAAGAGATGCGAAACTTTCACCGTTTCCTCGCCGATTGGGGAAACGGCAAGCGGGAGAACCGGAGAGGCTGGTGTCAGGCATTGCACTCGATCGCGACGAGTACACGAAGCGCGCAAGAGGGCAAAGCCACTGGCGCCATTGTCTTTAAAGCCTTCCCGCAGGAAGCTCTCGACAAGCTGCTCGAAGAGACCGGCGGACGTCCCGTTCAACTTCATTTGCCTGAATTGCCTGATGGAGAGATTGTGTTCGACAACTCGGGGAATGTGTACCGGGTGGAGCGAATCCGGCTCGAAGGCGGGCAGATCCAGGAGCGGCGTATTTTCCTGTTCCAGATCACGGAGCACGGAAACATCATTCTCGACGGCGTGCACGTCGATTCGGTACAACCGTTCGCCATCCAGGAAGGATCTGGAGAGATCCGGAATGGCATGGTGACGTTCTCGAATCTGCCGCAGCACCCCGCCGTTCGCACCCGCAAGGCCAGAGTTCTGCGCAGTCGCGAGGAGCGGCGTGAGTTTCTGGCAACCTGCGAAAAAACCCTCGGTTCGAGCTTTTCGGTGTTCGTGGACGGCGATCCAGCGAGCATCCGGCAACTCGACACCGATGCCAAGAAGCAAACGTTCCTCGAACATGCGCCGGTTCGCCCTTGGGAATCCCGACCGTTTCAGGGAGCGCTAGTAGAGCAGTAAGCGAGCATCCCGGGGGCCGCTCGAAAGAGTAGCTCCTGGGACCGCTAGATTGAGAAAGAAGAGGATCAAGAATATGAGGCGCCTTCTGATAGGAACTTTCGCGCTGACACTGGCGTTCCCCTCACTGCCAGCGCAGAAAATTGACACCGAAAGCCCGTCGCGCGAGCGCGTAGTACGGGTGCAAACCGCAATGAACCATCTGACAGTGATCGAAGTAGCGGAGCCAGTAACCACGGTGGCCGTCGGCTCTCCGCAGGCTTTCAAGGTTGAGAGACGCGAGAACACCGTATTCATTCAACCGCTTCAAGAGAACGTGGCCACGAACCTTTTCATCTGGACCGCTTCGACCCGTTTCAACTACGAGCTGATACCGGCCATCAACGACGCCGGCCAAATGGACTTCGCAATCGATTACCGCCAGCCGCAGCCGCAAGCACAGGTCACGCCACCAATATCGCCAGAGCCGGCCGCTGTCGTGTCGACTTTGCCGAGCGAAATGCTCCTTAACGGCACACCAGTGCGACTGGTCGGCGCAGAAACGGCCCCGAAAGCCAACCTAGGTGTGCTGATCCGAGATGTCTATCGCAAACAGGATGAGGTCTTTATCCGTTATACAATCGAGAACCGGTCAACCCAGACGCTGCGTACGGGCCCGCCGGCGGTCGTATCCCTAAGCGGACTGAAGTTTGATCGGTCGCTGTGGGCCTTCCAGAACGCCCAGTTAGGCGTGGAATACGCCAGCCGTTTGAAGACTGGCGGCACACCGATTCCGGTCAAGATCACACAATGCGAGCCAGGGGTCGCGGAAGTTGGTCCAGGCAAAGCGCGCATTGGCCTGATAGCGCTGCAGCTTCCGCCGGTGAATCCGGACGCGAAGAAGACGCAACCCACCGTACTAAAGATTCTGTTTCCCATCGATCGCGCAGGAAATCTGACCGCCACGCTGGTGCTGTAGATTCCCAGGGTCTAAGCCATGGAATCCGAGTATCAGACAGTTGGGCAGATGTACGAGCGTCTGCGGTTGATGATTCGCCAACGCAACGACACGGGATTCCGGCTCGCCGCGACAGATGCTGTCTTGGAGCCGCGGAACCCGTTCGAACCTGCAAGCAAACGACGGCCTAAATCGGTTGTCGCCATCACCCTCATCCTCGTACTCGTCCTGGCACTAATCTTTCTCTATTTCAGCTTCCATCACGCGAGATAGATCGAACCGGAACGAGATGCACAGAGGAGTTGAGCAGTATGGTGTCAAGCGCAACCAAAATGGCAAACGAACCGGAAGGCACGGGGGAGGCACGGCAGCCTGATGTCCAGCTTCAGGACGTGCTGTTCTCAGCACTGGTCACTTCGGTGTGTTACTGGACAACCATCTTTCTTCTGGCCATCGTCGGCGCATACCTGATTCATTGGTGGCTCACCCATCCCGAACCCTACGCCGCGCCGGCGAACGATCCGTGGGGCATCACCACACCTCCGTGGCTGATATTGCCGCTGGCGCCGATCGGCGTAGTCGGATCTCTCGGACATGCGGTTTGGTGCGCCCTACGAGGACAGCGGACCTGGAAGATGCTCATAACGGCCGCCAGCCTGGTCGCCGTCATGGGCTGCAGCAAGGCGCTTGAAATCTATCTTGCGCCGATGTAGAGCCGCCACAAGCGGCAAGGCCCTGGGCCTTGCGTGAGGTGCATGTATGATCCAACACTCTGAAAACTCCCGGCGGGAGATGACTAATGCCGAGGCTGGCGTCGTTGGCGCGGTGCTCGGTTTCGGGCTTATCGCCCTGTTGCTGTACCTTGCAGTCGACCGCTACCACATCCGCAAAGAACAGTTGGTCGAAGCTGGCCTCTATCTGTTCGTCATTGCCGCTGCGGTAATTGCGCCGGTCTTGCGGAAATTCACCACTAGGGGCAAGCCGAAAAAACGTCCGCCGTTTGTCATCCCGGCGCGCAAAGATGAGCGTGCAATCGAATCCGCCTGGAACCAAAATGCCGTGCTGCTCGGCTACGACATGGACGAAATGCCCTGGCTTTGGCCGGATGAAGTGCGCGTGATGCAAGGCATTGTGCTCGGCATGACCGGATCGGGGAAGACCACTCTGCTCAAAAACATCATCACTCAGGACATTGCCCGTTTCGTTGGGCCACGGGAGGATCGTCACCACATCCCAATGGTCATTTTCGACGGCAAGGGCGACCTCGAATTCTTCGAGCAACTGCTGCCACACATTCACCGCGCCGGACGGCTGCACCAACTGCGGTTGCTCAATCCATCGCGTCCCGAGCTCTCGTGCTTGTACAACCCGTTCTTCACGCGTGACGACAACTATATGGCGCAGGTGAATATGATCTTCGGCAGCTTTAACCTGCACGACGAGTTCTTCGCCAAGCACCAGTTGAACTACCTCGGCGACATTGTGCGCGTCCTGTTCTATACCGGCGCCCGCTACAACTTCTACGACGTGATCGTCATGCTGCTCGACCAGGACGTACTGAAAGAACAAATCGACAAGGCTATCCACCGGCTCGATCGCGACAGCAATGTCACCGCCCAGCAGCGGCTGAACTTTGAGATGAGCGTAAAGAACCTGACGCAGTCGCTTGAGGACCGTGAGCGTGTACCCAAAATCCAGGGCCTGATTAACGAGTGCATGACGTTCCTGGACGACGAACTGTCGGCGGTAACGGGGCAGTACGACGACTTGTTGTCGATCGAAGACGTGATCGATCAGGAGCTGATCCTGTTCGTGAGCCTGAACTCAAACAAAAACATCGAGCCGGTGCGCTCGCTCGGGAAGATGCTGCTTCAACACATCCAGCTCACGGTCGGCAAACGTTACGAGGACAAAACGGACCGCCGGCGTCAGAATCGCCCCATCTTCTCCGTCGTGCTGGACGAGTTCGCCCCGTTTGGTTATCGCAACTTCGCGCAGATCTTGCAGACCGCGCGAGGCACAAACACGGCGTTCCTGTTCTCCATGCAGAGCCTCCCGCAACTGATGCAGGTCGGCCGCGGCTTCAAGGAAGAGGTTACTTCAGCGCCGAACACGACCATCACGCTCCGCACGCGGGACGAAGAAACCGCCGAGTACTTCATCAAGGCGTCGGCCGAGCAAGTCGTTACGCGGCGCAGCGTCCAAAAGGAACGAGGTCTCTTCGGGTGGGGGAAGTACGAAGAAACCGGCCGTGCCACCGAAAGCGAGAATCGCGAGACGCGCTCGCAGGACGAGTCCATTAAGAACCTACCCAAGGGCCAAATGGAAATCCTGATGTCGGATGATACCCGCGGCACACTGCACTCCTTGCTGCAAGTTCGACCGCCGGAGGAAGTCGCAATTCCTGGCTTGCAGCCGGCGCTGTATCCGCGGATGCTGCACTCGCGCGCGGAATCGAGCGGCGCCAACCTCAGGTTCAAGGACCCGGATCTGGCGCGGAAGTACCGGGTTCCCAGTCGCCAAGTGGGAGGTTTCCGCAAATGAAAAGGCAAATTATGTTCATGGTTGTCGCCTGCACGGTGATGGTCGATGGCCAGACTGGGTCAGGCCCGGCGCACAAAGCGGACGAAAAGCCACCGGCGGCGGGGCTTTATCAGCGCCAGGCAGCCACGCGCCCGCACGAGCAGAAGGATGACTTCTTCACGGCATCCACCAAGCTGGTTAACAAGAGCGACTTCGATTATGGAGTGATGCTCGAACGGCGGCGGCAAGCATTCCTCGACGCCAGCGCCGCGAACCCCTTCTTCTGGTACAGTGCTCTGACCACAGGTCTGCTGATGGTGCTGATGTTGGCTTACGGTGTCCGCGTCATGGACGAGAAACGGAAACTCTGGCGGGCCGCCGAGATCCTTAACGACGTGTGGAACGATGCACAGTACGCGCGCGCGTTGGCTGAGACGGCGATCCAGAAATACAACAGGCACATGGAGGAATGCAACCGGGTGATTGAGGCGCAGTTGAGCGGGCGTGCCAGCCCAACTGCACTGGAGGCCACTGACGCCCGCAACGAGCTAACCCGTTTACGCGGAGAACTTGACACAGTCGACAGCGACCGGAAAGTTCTGAAGGCGAAACTGGACGACAAGGAAAGACTGATAGACGAGCTTTCTGCCCGTCTGGATGCTCTCGAGAAGGCGGGACAGACTGGCGGTTCGATCCAGCCGCGGAACGGGAGCGGAACACCAGGGCCAAACGAAACGGAGCGCAAGCTCATCGCACGGATCAACCAATTGACGGAACAGCTCGAAGCGGAGAAACAAAAGAACCGCACACTGAAAGGAGCGTAGCCGGTGCTGGTGGCTGTGAAAGGATTTGGCGGCATCTGGGAGCGACGGTTGGGAACGAACACTGCCCGTTCTGAGCGGTTCGCTCAGGCAGCTTTTTACAACACAACTGGCGTCCTGGTCAGCGGTAAGGTCCGTTACCGCTGGAGAATCGGCGGCAAGATTCGGTTCAACGGAGTCGGCGGTTTCACTCCAAACGCCCCGTCCCGTTCGCTGAACCGCGTGTTCGAGTGCAAGGATCCGGAAACTACTCGCGCAGGTTGGACGCAAATTCTGTTCAAACGAATGCTTAGTGGTCCGGAGCGGCCCGACTTTTACCTGTTCGTCGTGACAGCCGACTACACCGGGCAACTCGACATTGAGTCGCCTTGCTGGAAAGCCGATCCGGTTCAGGTTGTGTCCATCAGTGAAAACGCGGATCAACAAGAGGCGATGCTGTTGATGCCGGCGTACTCCTGGGTGCGCGGAGAACTGGGCACGTTTTATGCGGAGCCTTCCACGAGGCAGTTCTGGTCCGCCGGCCTTCGGCTGGAAAGGGCAGGCCTGGCAGAGTAAGGAACGCCCGATGCGTTACGAAAAAGGAACCATGCAATTGAGTCCGGCGAGGGACATCCCTGTCCTGCAGCAGGTACTGCGATCCGGATTCGTTACCGGAAATCAATTGTACGAGTTCATGCGGCTGGAACAGACGGAAGGTTCCCGGCAGGCATTCGATCACCGGTTGCGGCGGCTGGTCGGACATGGCTTGATCGAGAAACGTCCCGGGCTGGCACATGGGCGGCACCAGGTGTACTCGATTAGCAAGGACGGTGCGTCCGTGTTGATCGATGCGGGTGAGCTGTTCGCGGGACGCAGAAACGTAGACGTGGTGAAGCAGAGCTGTGCACACTGGCTCGAGCTTAACGAAGTGCATCTTGCGCTCTGGAGGAGTCGAGCGCTGGTGAGATGGACTCCGGCGACCGAAATCTGCTCGCAGAACCTGACCAGCTACAGGTTTGCGAAAGATTACGACGCGGTGGTGGCGGTCGGTTGTGATGGTGGCGAGGCGCGCTTTGCGCTCGAGTACGAACGAACGCCCAAGACGTTTGGGGCTTACGGCGAGATTGCCAACACGCTGGAGGACGAAACGCTCGTTGACACAGTCCTGTACCTCGCGTCGAACTATCACTTGATGTGCATCGTCCGGGATCGCGTCACGCCACAAAGAGTGCGAGTTTGCGTCGGACTGGTCACGGAGTTCATGGGCAAGCTGCTTCGAACCCCCGTGATGATCGCAGGAACAACCCAGCGAGACATCCCCTTCCAAAACATCCTGGCACAACCCCGAGAGAGACGCGTACGCCCATAGAGGGGCTTGCCACTTGTCCCTTTGCCATCACTTTGAAGCGTATTGGCGCTTTTATTCATGAGTGAATAACTTGCAGGTCGCTCAAGGGAAGGCCGCTTAGGCGACGAATTACTCCCCCCGTCTTCTGCGAAGCCGGGGCTCGTAATGAATAAACCGGCCGTGGCGGGTGCTTGCGTGCGTTGCGCGCGCCCGTCGCTTACGCTCCTGGCGCTTCGCAACACACTAGCGCGGACCAGGCGGCGGATCGTTGGGCGGTTTGCCAGTGATCATGAGCTGGTTGAGGGGTGCTTGGGCAGGGATGTTTAGTGATCAGTTTGAAATCAGCCCCAATGAATCAGGAGCTATGCTTTAGGAAGCACAATGTTCGAGTTTGTCCAGATCGAAATCCAGGCTTCAGGGTCCAGTACCGCGACTTGCGCACCGACGGGCCGCTCCGTTGCGGTGTTCTGGCTCCAGGGAATCACCCTGATATGGATGCTGGTCGAGTGCGGCCTGTCACTTTATGCAGCAGCGGCGGCACGTAGCCCCGCAATGCTCGCATTCGGATCCGATAGCTTCGTGGAGCTATTGTCCGCGGGAGTGGTTCTTTTGCAGTTTTTGCCTCAAGTCTCCATTTCCCAACGGAACGCCGCTCGTGCTGCCGGCGCTCTACTGTTCGCTCTTGCTGTTATCGTCTGCGTCATGGCAATTGGCTCTTTGGCGTTGCGCCAGCGCCCTGAAACCAGCCGCCTCGGTATCGGAATCACCGTGGCTGCTCTGATCGTGATGCCTATCTTGGCCAGGCTGAAGCGTCGAAAAGCGCGCCGCAGCAACAATGCAGCTTTGGCTGCCGACGCAGTGCAATCGGCCACATGTGCCTATCTGGCCGTTATTGCTCTAGCTGGCCTGGCGATCAATGCACTCTTCCATATCGCTTGGTTTGATTCACTTGCTGCATTGGCGGCCATACCGTTGCTCCTGAAGGAAGGTCGTGCAGCGTGGAACGGGAAAGCCTGCGGTTGCTGTTGAGCCTCACTCCGCGGATTTCAGACTGACCCACTGCCCAATGTTGTAGAACGTATCGGTTGGTCATCGTTCCGTATGGCGGTGTGGCCAACATTGGCTTGAGTTCCTGCAGCCCGTTCCGTGGCCGCGCGCCAACCTTGTTTCCGATTTGAAGACGTCGAACAGCAGATTCCGCGCACTCAATCTGGGACCGCGGGGCACATGAACTGCACTGCTCACCACAGTCGCAGGCCGATTAGTCGCGCCGGTCGCTGACGGCTTCGTGCACGCGGTGTGCGCCGGTCACCAGTGGAAAGTCCATCTCGGCATTGTCGATCAGGCCGTAGTCCCTCCTGGCCTTGAGCACCCGGCGCAGATAGTCGTGTCGGAAAAGTACGCCGAAGTATTCGGCGCCCTCATCCCACGTCGGATCGACGACGAAGTTGTCCGAGCCGAGGCACCAGGCGTGCGCTACCGTGTGTGTTGCGATCCATCTGTGGACCGCGTAGCCCTCCACGTACATGTACATGTCGGGCTTCCGAAGCGCAAGTGCCGCGGCGTTGCGGAAGCATTCGCGCGGACGCCCCATCCGGACTCCGCGTGGCAACGGAGCGTATTCGAATGAACGGCCATTCTTGAGGATGAAGTCGGCTTCGCTGGTGTACGCATCGCAGCGTTCGCCGACCACGGCTTGGCTGCTGAAAGCGTCCGCCCAGGATTCGAGGAATCGGCGGGTGGTGCCCGCTGCGGTCTCGCTATGTCGTAGCCGAGATAGCCTACTCTCGATGCAGGTCAAGTGACAGATGAGGCCGTCAGCGAGCCCTGGTTCTTCGGAATCGAGTGGTGGAACAAGCCCGGTCCTATCGCCGGCGCGGATCGCGCGCTTACGTAGAACGCACCGTTGGCCGATCCCAGGATGGTCGGCTCGGAGCGGCGACGACTTTCGAAGTCCCAGCGTCCGCAAATCCATCCGAATTCCCTTTAACGAATAATACCGCCGCGCGGAAGGGGTACGCCTCCGCATCCCGATACGCGGGCGCGTTTGGGAAACTCGCGCAGCCTGCGTCCGTTACTGCGCAGACCTGGGTTGCCCGCGCATAAGGCCGCGGTTCATCCAAAACGCACCGCAGATTCGAATCTTAGCACAGCCTCCGATTCCGTGGCGGCTTCGCTGTTGAAGGTGAAGATCGGTGTCCTGTTCGAGCGGGATACGCCGAGGCATGAGTGTTCGAACTGCAAGCGGAGAGTGCTGCCTCGGAAAGGAGGTTTGATGAGAACGCTGTACTACGTCAACGCGGGCGCGAGTTGGTTCGGGTTCTACCTCGATGAAGGTGCGACTGAGATGCCTTGGAACGGAGGTCGAATATGAGCGAAGTTGAGATCACAACTGACGGTTCGTGCCTCGGGAACCCCGGTCCTGGAGGCTGGGCGTGCATCCTTCGGTGCGGTCAGCATGAGTGGGCCCTGCAAGGTGGTGTGGCGGACACGACCAACAATCGGATGGAACTGATCGCGGCCATTGAGGGGCTACGGGCTTTGAAGCGTCCCAGCCAGGTCACCGTGCTGACCGACTCGGAGTATGTGCGCCGTGGAATCACTGAATTCCTTCCGAGGTGGAAGGCCAACGGCTGGCGCGCCTCCACTGGAAAGCCAGTGTTAAATCGGGACCTATGGGAGGAACTTGAGGAACTGGCCGGCCACCACGAAGTCACGTGGATACACGTCCGAGGACATTCCGGGCAGCCGAATCACGAACGGTGTGACACATTGGCGGTGACCGCTGCGCGTTTGGCAAAGCGAGACGCTCCGGTTTGATTGGAGTGAAGTAGAAATAAAGGAAGTGCCCAGGTCGCCGACTAGGTTGCCACGCTCAACACAGCGTTTTAGGCGGGGTGACCGTCGCAAACCTACCTCATCAAGATCCGCTGGGCATATCCAGGGATCGCGCGTTTTGCGTCAAGTTGACCGCTCGGCCCAACTTCCGGTTGGCGCGTCACTCTCCAGAAACTTGACTGGGAACTCATGTAGATGGAACGAGCTGCATATTCAGAGCTGCGGCCTGTTTGGCGACCCACGTTAGTTGTTGTTGGCGGTATTTGCTTTCATAGAATTCGATTCCTCGATCAACGTACTCATGGCAGAACTTCAGCATCCGGTAGACCAGCCGAGCGAGCACATGCGCCATGGCAGTGATGGCTTTGGGTGCCCCGAGTTTGGAGCGCAGTCGGCGGAACTTGGCTCCCAAAGCGCTTTGGCTTCGGAGCAAAGTGGATGCCCCTAGTCGTAGAGCGGTAGAGGCGCGATTGACGACTTGTCGGGTACCGCGCTTGAGCACCTTGCCGCCACTGATGCGGTTGTCCGGACCCAAACCAAGCCAAGAGGCGAAATGCTTCTCTGTTTTCCAGCGGCTCATGTCTACGCCTACTTCGGAAATTATGGTTTGTGCGTTCTGCACTTCGATTCCGTCGATTTGTGTAAGGTCTACGCCAGTGACACGGTACAACTGCCCGCGAAGGTCAAAGCCAGACGGATGTCGGCGCGCGTCCTTGCCCCGGCGCGGCTCCGGTATGGGGTCACTCAGCGGGTCGACCCTGGCCTCCATTCTCCTCAGTTGCTCGTCAATACGCTGATCGCATGTCTGGATTTTATTCTGATAGGTCTGGTAAAGATCCAGGCTTTGCTCCAGCACGAATAACAACTCCGGCCGCCACGTGCCTTCCAAGCTTTGAGCAATCTCCTGTCGGCTGGCTCGGATACGGCTGTGCTTGTGCATCGCCAGCCGTTCAGGGTCCCGTTCTCCCCTGACGATATCTCGCAAAATCGCCATGCCGGTAGCTCCGCTGATATCGCTGATTACATTGGCTAGTTGGATGTTCATCTCGGTCAGGGCCTTCTGCATATGCTGAATGCACGTTGTGGCTGCCGCCACTAGGTTCTCCCGTTGCCGCAGATAGCCGCGAAGCACACGAATCTCCTCGGCTGGCCGGAAGGAGTCGTTTAGCAGGCCAAAGGTATGCAGCTTCTGCAACCATTGGCATTCCTGCACGTCCGTCTTGCGTCCGGGCAGCGTTTTGGTGTGGTGTGCATTCGCCACGTTCACTTCCAATCCATAACTCTCCAATACGTCGTACAGCGGCGTCCAATAGACTCCGGTCGACTGCATGACAACGGTTTGGATTCGACAGTCCTTCAGCCAGCGCGCCATCCGATGGAGATCCGCTGTGAAGCTGCCGAACCTTCGTATCGGCTCTGCATCCCGATCGGTTGGTACCGCCACGTAGTGTTCCGCACTGCCTACATCAATCCCTGCGGCGTGCAGATTCAGTGGTGGGAGTCCTTGGGTTGCATCCGCTTTCGCGGTGGTTTTCTTTCTTTTGCTTCGCTGCTTCGCCATATCCTCGTCTCTCAAAGTGAAGTCAGACGGACTCGGCCCGGTCGCGAATCGGTTTACGAAACTCTCCAACGGGGTCGAGCCAACTGGCCGAAGCCAGCCGGCTGCCACCAAATCACTGATCGCCAGAAACCGGAGCCATACTCAGGAACGGGCACTACGGCACCATATGTACGTCGGCCTTAGCTGCCGAGCCACGTCCTTGTGAGCATCTCACTCTCCACCAGTTTCTGGCACCACTTACAGCGCCCCGTTGTCCCCTGCTCAGGAGTTAACCGCCAGCGATGGCGGCCCCGGGGTCACCTCGACGGTTTGGGGGACGTTACGGCCCTCTGGTTTCGACGACCAACTTTATGGAAGCAATGCTTAACTGTCGGAATGCCAGCGGCGACAGTGGGATGGACCTGACCGGGGTCGGCACTTGATGGTCCTGCAGCAAGACGCCCCGGGACTCGCCTTTAACACAGGCCAAGAAATCCAGAAGGCCACACCCGCTGCAATCCGCGGCTGGATTTTGAGTCAGTTGAGCAGATGCTCGTGGACGTGGTCGAACAGAATGTGGTTGTCACGGTAATCCACGCGAATGCCAATCAGAACTGGGCCTGGCACTTCGAAAGCCTTGCGGAGCACTGGACCGATCTCGTCAAGGGAATTGATCATGTAGCCACTTGCGCCAAAGGCTTCCGCATACTTGACCACGTCCATCGGGCCGAAGTCCACGCCAGAAGTGCGCTTGTATTTAGCTTGTTCCTGGACTGCCACCATGTTGTACGTGCCGTCGATCCAGACCATATGCACCAGGTTGAGCTTCAGCCTAACGGCCGTCTCAAGCTCCATTGCAGAAAACAAGAATCCGCCGTCACCAGAGATGGACAGAGTTTTTTCATGTGGCCTGACGAGGCAGGACGCGATGCCCCATGGGAGTGCTACCCCCAATGTTTGTTGCCCATTGGTGATGAGAATCTGACGGGCTCGGAAGCTGTATAGGAAGTGAGCGATCCAGAGGTGGAAGGACCCCATATCCAGGCAAACTGTCACATCATCTGCGAGCCACTTCTGCAGCTCGTTGACAATCCTCAGCGGATGGATAGGGTTCTCGTTATGGCTTTGCGCTTTTTCCAGCCTCGCTGCCCGCTTGGACGCGAGGGTTCTGAAGAACCGCTCAACGTCAGGCGTGAGAACAACAGCGGTCACAAGCGCCTCGAGCGCCGAGAGGCTTGCGGCGATATCACCCAGGACCTCCACGGCCGGAGAGTAGAAGTTATCAATGTCGGCTCGGGTCGAGTCAATGTGGACGATCTTGGCTGAGCGCGGATGATTCCAGATAGACGGGTCGTATTCGACTGGGTCATAGCCGATGGTGACGATCACGTCCGCGGCGGCAAGAAGCTCATCGCCTGGTGAATTGTCCAGTTGTCCTACTCGTCCCCCGAAGCGCTCAAACAGATCACTGGAGACTGTACCGGCAGCTTGAAATGTCCCGACAACAGGGATGTGGCTCTTCCGCAAGAATCTCCGGACGGCTGTAGCGTTTTCAGGCCTGCTGGCCAATAGTCCCAGGAGAATCACAGGCCGGCT
>Ga0207066_1157_pt1 | contig 16706 bp, 21 predicted proteins | sample Alteio_BWMinCont_24_FD_153490 | JGI IMG/M metagenome (GOLD analysis project Ga0207066, IMG submission 153490) | Enriched cells from forest soil in Barre Woods Harvard Forest LTER site, Petersham, Massachusetts, United States -... | ecosystem: Environmental > Terrestrial > Soil > Temperate forest >...
ACCGAAGGACTCCGGTAGAATCGCTCAAAAATGCGATTCTGTTCTTGGGTGGAAATACCTTCCCCGTGATCGGTGACCTCAAAATGGATCGTACCACCGCCATCGTGGACGCGGATCGTCACGGGGGTGCCCGGGGGTGAGTACTTCAGCGCATTGTCGAGAACCTGTTTCAGAGCCAGCTTCCACAGCCGCCGATCTACGGGGATCGGCGGAAGTTGGCCATCGTAAACCACTTCCATTGGCCGGTCGTCTATTTCGTTGCGCAACGAAGCCACCAGATCCCGAACAAGGTCTTTTGCGTCGGTCGCTTCGCGGTGAATCTCGATCTGTTGCGAGGTCAGACGCGCCATCTCGAGCGAGTCGTCGATTAACTCTCGGAGGTGCTCAGCTTCTTCATCCGCCACTTTGAGCAGTTCTGTCCGGTTCTCGAGAGGCTGATCGGGACTATCCAAAAGCGCAGTCGTAACCGCCTTGATGGATGTCAATGGTGTTTTGAACTCATGCGCCATCGCATCGATCAGTGTGGCCCGAAGCTGTTCGCTGCGGCGCGTGGCTTCCATCTGATGGGCCAAATCCTGCGCTCGCGCTCGCTCCAAACCGATGGCAATCAGGTTGGCGATCCCCTGCAGGACGGAGTCGGGCATGGATGCCCCCTGGACAGCGAGACTGGCGATTGGCTCCGATCCTAGACGGACAGTGGTTATGACTCGTCTACGTTCCGGATCGGCAAATGACGCTCCTTCCAAAGCGGCTTTCCGGAGTTGGTCTTCCAGGCCTTCAAAATCAGAGGGGCCCGCGCGATAGATTTCTCCGCTCTGCCGGTCGTAGAGCACGGCCGCGCTCAACTCGAAGACATCGGCTAACTTTTGCACCAGTTGCTTGGGGACCGGATCGGTACTGTCAATCAACAGAATCGCTCGGCTGAAAGTGTAGAGCCGTTCCACATCATGTTGCCGTTCCATGGCTTCGTGAGCTTGCTTTTTGACCCTGTCCGACAACCGGCTCGCAACCAGAGCGGTAGCCAGGAAGCTGAAGAGCGCCACCCAATTCTCCGGATCGGCAATCGTAAACTCGCCGACCGGGGGGAGGAAGAAGAAGTTGTAGGCCAGCGTTGCCGCTATGGACGAAAGCGAGGCCTCGATCAGTCCCCAGGTGCTGGCAACGATTAGAACGAATAGCAGGTATGCGAATCCGGTGGTGGTGGGATTGACCGGAATTAGCCGATATGCCGTTAATGTGATGAGCGCTACACCGGCAAGCGACAATAACACCCGTCGCGCGATCGACGCCAAATCCCGTATCACCTCTGGCTGCTATTCTAGGCCATTGGCGCTTCCGGCTGCCGAAAGCCATTCGGACGCGCTTGCTCTATACGAGTGCGGGCTCTTTCGCTGAAGGGGCGTCGGCGTTGATCCTCTGGATGATAGCCTTCCGCACTTGCTCGGCCAAGTCGTTGTCGATCTGACAGGTTCCGGCAGCGTCGTGGCCTCCGCCACCGTAGCCGAATACCATTTCTCCGATCTTGAGCTTGCAACTCCGATCGAGTATCGACTTGCCGATAGCGAACACGGTGTTTTGGCCTTTCAATCCGGGGATGATATGCATGGAAACGTTGCATCCCGGGAATAAGGCGTAGATCATGAACCGGTTACCTGCGTAGATCACTTCTTCATTTCGCAGGTCCAGAACGGCCAGACTCCCATGCACCGTAGTGCAGCGGCGGATCTGGTTAACAAACTTATCGTGGTGTTCCCGATACAGATCGACGCGCTCGCGAACGTCTGGAAGACTCAGAATTTGCTCAATGGAGTGCTCTTTGCAGTAATCGATTAGCTGCATCATCAGCTGGTAATTGGAGACTCGAAACTCCCGGAACCGGCCTAGTCCAGTTCGGGCGTCCATCAAGAACGACAGCAGCACCCACCTCTGCGGATTGAGGATATCTTCCCGAGTGAACCTGGCCGAGTCCGCTTTGTCGACCTCTCGAATCATTTCTTCGCTCACGGCAGGGAATTTGTCGCCGCCGCCGTAGTAGTTATAGAGAACCCGGGACGCGGAATCCGCACCCGCGCGCAGAATATGATTTGGCCCCGACAAGTCGCGGGTTCGGATCTCCTCGCTGGCATGGTGATCGAAACAAAGATAGCAGCTCGGCACATAAGGCAGGTTCGTGAGGATGTCATTCTCGGTCACCTCCACTTTCCCGTCCTGTACGTCCTTTGGATGTACGAACTGGATGGACTCCAGCATGCCCAGTTCCTTCAGTAGAATGGCGCACACCAGCCCATCAAAGTCGCTGCGGGTTAAAAGTCTGTATTTCTTTGGGTTACCGCTCATATGGCCTCCGAGACAAAATCGCCCTCTCTCTTATCGGCCGATTTAGCAAGGAACTATAGCGGCAATGGCAGAGTCCCAAAAAATCGCTTACTGACGTGCGCGGCTCAGGGGCCCAGGCATTCTTGCCTGGGAGACTCAGCTACCCTTTCCGACGGCTGTCAATAGTTCCGCGTTCATGACCTTCCGGTCGCCCGCCGGGTAGTGGATTGGAATGATCCTCTCCACATCCAGCTTCAGCCGTTCGACGTTCCCTTCCAGGCTGGCCGTGTAAGGACTGATCGTCGAAGGCTTTTGGGTGAGGGGCTGACCCGGCGGCGGATTGAAGCCGTGCCGCTGGAGCTTTCACAGCTACACGAGGCTAGATGACCACGTGGGCAAGTATTCAGCGTTGCGACAGTGCAAGAACTGTGGCAGGCAGCTACGCGGAGACGAATGCCACGCTGTTACAATAACTTACGTATCGTTAGTGCTTGCAGTTCTGCATAATAATGTTCGGGGGTGCAGACAACCGTTGTGGATAATCCTCAGGAAAATGAACTGCCACAGCCTCTGAAAGATTATCTTAAGGAAGCTGTCCGCCGTTCGGGCTACCCACTCCAAACTATCGTTGCTGCGGAGTTGCTGAAAAACTTCACCGTGACAGAAGAGTGGGGTTATCAGGACCGAACGACGCAAGAGCACCGGACATTGGATATTTTCGCGTTTAAAAACCTAGCCCCAGAAAACAAATCTGGCTTGCTAGTTGCCTCTTCCATCGCCCTGCTTATGGAGTGCAAGAGGTCTCAACATCCCTTCATCTTTTTCAAGAGTGAAACGGAGCAGAGCCGGCCGCTTTCTGGCTTTCCTCGAATATGTGGAGTACAGCGTGTCGAATTCCATCAGGGAACCACTTCTCGTGAAGTCGCACCGAGCGCGTGTCTCGGGCTTGAGACAGAGCGCTTTTCGATAGATGTCCCTCCGATCTGCACATCTTTGGCGCGCGTCGGAGGTAAGCCTGAGGAGAGCAGGCAGCACCGGAGAGATTCAAGGGGACATGACTCCGGTGGTGAACCCATTGGAAAGGGCATCGTTCTCACTGGAAGCGATGCCTACAACAGCATTCTTCTCCCTTTAATCAGCTCGCTGGACTTCTTGGCAGGTTACTTTCCCGTGTCAACCCACCAGCTTCATCCAACCATATCGCTGGCCGTATGCATCCTGGACGCGCCTATGGTGTTGAGCGAGGGAGGGCCAGAAGACGTGGCCCTCTCGATGGTCCCATGGGCTCGACTAATCAGGCGCGAAAGAAAGAAACTCCAGCACGGGTATCATCACGCCCAGCATGTGGTTGACTTCGTCCACCGATATGCGCTGAACGCCTTCGTGAATGAGGTTCTCGGATTTGCAACCATCGTACGAGAGCGTTTCATCGAGAAAGCAGTTGTCTTTCAACGCGGCCACGGCGTCGTCAATGACTTGAATAACTGGGTGTGGTCTGAGGTTCAGCCGAAGTAATCCCCGCCAGCTTTGCAGTTGATTAAGCTGGACAGTATAGTAGTAATCAACTCACGCTCCGGTACGCGTTTTGTCCTGAACACCAACGGCCCGATCTCGGCGAAACTTCTAATTGTGTGAGTTGTTAGCGAGTATTAACGCCCCACGGCAAAATGTTGGGAAGTCATCGGCAACCATCTCTACGAATGCCCAGAGCTACTCGCCACGGCGTGCAAGCCGTCCGCTCGATGGTAAATGTAGCGAAGCGGGCACATGCCTCCGATATCAGAACACTGCACCTGAACTTCAAAAAAGTCAGACCAAGAGGGAAAATGTTCAACTGTCGGTATGCTACCGCCAATGTGAAGTCGTATAGTGTGACACTGTTTCTCAGCTGCCGCGAACACCACGTCGCGGAATGCCACTGCTTCGCTTTCAACCAGTCCTGCCTGTTTGGAATGTTCCCATTTTAGAATCATCTTCTTAATTTCTTAATCACCAGGGGCGCATTGCCGACATTGGTCAACTCAACAGCGACTTCATCGCTAAAGATGATGCCCCCCACAGAATCTTGCCCACCTTGGAAATATAATCGCAGGTTTATTACTGGCCTCACCGCCGCTCTCAATTGTTCGGTTGCCATCCTTGCCAGATGCCGAGTCAATACCATGTATTTATATGTCACTCCGCAAAGGAGGGTCGTAACGATGGTTGTGACAACTACAGCGCAGGATTGAACAAAAGTTGCCGGGGCGTTCGGCTCATGTTGAAGCCACCAAAAAAACCGACCGAATTCATACGCCATATCCCTACGCTACTTCCCCAGAGCCAGAAGGTACGGGAGGGGCTACAACACACCCCGTCTCGGAAGTGATGGCTATCTTTGTGAGGGCGGCAATCTGCAGCGCGAACGCGCCCCCCTCGCCGCACCCTGAAGCGCTTATCCCGCGCACACGGGGCGCGAGCAAAGTTTTCGTACTGAAGTTCGCAGCTAGGAAGACGCCTCTCTTCAGCTGCCCTTTCCTACGGCAGTGAGCAGTTCCGCGTTCATGACCTTCCGGTCGCCCGCAGGGTAGTGGATTGGAATGATCCTCTCCACATCCAGCTTCAGCCGTTCGACGTTCCCTTCCAGGCTGGCCGTGTAGGGACTGATCGTCGACGGCTTTTGGGTGAGCGGCTGATTCGGGGGAGGATTGAAGCCGTCCGCTTCCACCAGGATCTTCAGCTTTGGCAGGTAAGCGATAAGCATCCCGTCATTGTGGGCGAAGTCCTGGAGATGATAGAGCTCGATGACCTGATTGCCATCGGTCATGACTTTCTTGTCCGCCACGGTTTCGAACTTAGGCTTCTTCGGGCTTTGCGCCAGCTTGTCGGGCGCGATGGTGTGAGGATTCGCCCAGATCTTCTCGTAGTAGGGTTTGTTGATCTGTTGCGTGACGACAGTCGCGCCCTCTGCTACATACGCGCGAAGACCGCCGGAATGGTCGAAGTGGTGGTGGGTATTGATCACGTATTGGATGCGCTTGTTGGGAATCAGCCTCTTGGCCTCCGCCATCACCGCTTCCGAGCGCTGGTCGTTTTGGCCGCCTTCGACGATAACGATGTAATCCTTGAAATCGAGCGCGAGAGCCGCATATCCGCCCAAGATAAGATACGCTCCATCGCCGAGCTTCTCAGAGGGCGCGGCTTGCGGTCCGCCTCCCGCAGCGGGACCGCCTTTCGCCTGGCTCGTAATGTTGGCCGGAACGTTCGGCTTCACATCGGTCACGGTAAGGTCGAGGACCGGATAACCGCCCTGCTTCTGGACAATATGAGTTGGGAATTTTACGCCCCCAAAATCCTTGTAATCCATGAACGTCGTCTCTGCGGGAATGTCGCCGAGCACGTTGTTGTCGATCTTGGTCTCCACTCTTTCAAGCATGTTCTCGGAGTTCAAGAAACCCCGCACCATGGCTTTATTCGGGCCGGTGAACGACAAGACAGTGTATTTCTTTCCGTTCATAGACTGGGATTTCACGGCCACATCATTGGCCGCTGCCGCGGATCTCAGAAAGCTATACGGCAGAGCTGTCACGAGTTCTTCCTGCAGGTCGGCCGCTTGCGGCGAGCCGGCTGCGATTACCTGAGTGTCTGGCCGCTCGCCAATCACGGGCTGCACGCCACCACCGCGAGGAGGGTTCTCACCTTGCGTCCGGACTCTTTGCATTCGCGAAGCTGGCGCTTCCAGGTCCACCACGCGTGTATACGACTTCTCGATGAACCTTGGCCACGGAAGGCTCGGACTGCCGGCTTGCCCGATCACATAATCGGAACCGGAGCCGGAATACTCAATCGTTTTCAAATTCTCGGCGCCTATTGCTTTAGACGCAGTGCCGATCAAGGCCTTTGGGTCCTGCGTCCCGCTCGCCCCGGAGAACACCGCCCAAGACAATAGGGTCAAAAATGAAATAGCAACGATCCACTTCTTAGCCATGCTCGCCTCCACACACAAGAATGATCCCGACTTTCAGCAGCCGGGTAGAGTTAAATATATAGCACCCGGAACGCATCGCGCGCAATGCGTGCGCCGCCGCGATAACACTTGGCGCGTCACGCAAGGTTCAATAACTCAATTTGCCGCCGGCTGTACCCTCTTGCGAAGTGGATCTGCGCGGGCTACGGGTTTGCGGGTGAGCTGTTCGGAGCGTTCTTGAATGTCGCGAGTGAATACTTCCAATTTTTCGCCACCGCAGGTTATCTCCAACAGGCCAAACAGCTTCACGTCTTTCTCGATGGTGATGAACGAACCCGCCGGAATGGTCACGAAGTGGGTTCCCCGTTGCGTCCGGGAATCCATCGCGACGATTGGTGTGTGAACTCTGTAAATCGGCACCCAGGCTGATTATCGGCAGGGCGCGAGCGCGCCGCAACTAGGAAAAGTTCCCGGCGAAGAAATCCGTCTGGGCGCTGCGTTTGGAATGGAGCTGATAGCGGATTGCAATGCTCGCGTAATGGTTGAGCTCTAGAATAATTCCTAGTCGATTTGGATTTGCGGAGATGCTAATATACCTCATCCCCCGAGATCGAGAGGAAGGAAAATGTCCCCCAATTCCGTCCTGAAGGATGCCGCGGCCTTACTAGAAACCCCACGGTCCGATCAGCGCATGCACCGGCGGTACGCGATCTCGCTGGATGTTCAATATAAGCTGCGGAACAAAAGTGAAGTGACGAGACTTGGTACGGGTAAGACCTCCAACATCAGCAGTGGCGGTATCTTTCTTCAGACTGGCAGCGCGCTCCCGACTGGTGCAGAAATCGAATTGCTAATGCGGTGGCCGTTTTTTTTGGACGGCACTTGCCCGCTGAAACTGATGGTGCAAGGGAAGATACTCCGCAGCGACGCCAGTGGAACCGCGGTTCAACTTCTACGCCACGAGTTTCGCACCAGTAAACGTTCAGTCGCCTGAGCTGGCAGCCGAGTTTTCAAATACTTTCCAGCGTTCTGGCGGTCATGTCGTTGTGCACGTTACCCGTGTTCAATGTAGTGCCAGGTTCAAACAGCAGAATATGCACCTCGGCCTCGGCCACGGGTCGATGCTCGACACCGTGGGGGACGATGAGAAACTCGCCCTCTTCGAGCCAGACGTGTTTGTCACGGAAATCCATTCGGAACCGGCCCTTCACAACCAGGAACATCTCATCCTCGATCTCGTGATGGTGCCATACGAACGGGCCAGCGAATTTGACGAGCTTCACGTGCTGGTTGTTTAGCTCGCCGACGATTTTCGGCTTCCAGTACTCGTCAAAGAGAGAAAACTTTTCGCGTAAGTTGACCTTCTCCATGCCCCACCTTCCGATCGATTTTGAATCCCACATTCAGCGTAACTTGCCGGTGAAGTTTCCTACGAGTTCAATGGCTTTATATGTGCCGGGGATACGAGTTTTCCCTTCGTGCCCAGTATCGCCCATCAAACTAGAGAGGGTCGCGGCCATTCACGGCGATTGCCTGACACCGTGTCCAGTCTAATCGCAACCGGGTTTTCGGAAAAGTCATGAGGAGGATGACAGGCAGGGAAGGTCTATGAGCCGGTGGTCCGCTCGGTTCTGGATTTGATTGGCAAACTGAGGCGATTAGCGCGAGGCCAGCACTTCCAGGAACTGGCGCGCGTTGACGATCTTTGTCGCTTTCCAGCTTTTAGGGAAGTGCCTGGTGTTACCTGTCACCAGGAAGTCCGCGGCCGCAGCCTCGGCGCACTCCAGGAAGCGGTTGTCGGGGTCATGAGGAGAGCGCCCTACTATCGTCGTCACAATGGCCATTTCTCCGGCTTTGGCCAGCGCTAAAGCCATGGCAATCTTCCGCCGTTCAAGGCGCGCTGGAATTTTGAACGGTTCAAAACCAAATCGTATTCTGCCACTGTGGCCTCGGACACGCACCAAATGAGTTTGTTGCGACGATAAGAGCAAGCACTTCCGCTTCAGCGCCGTGCTCGGTAAGTAGTGCGGAAACCAGCACGTTGGTATCAACAACCACTCTGATCATTTGCCGGAGCGTTTAATGGATTTTCGGGCTCTGGCGCGCATATCCTTGCGGGCGGCCGCGACTTCGGCGTCGATTTCGCGCATGGTCATCTTGTCCAGACCGGTGCGCTTGGCATCTTGCTGAATCGAGCGAACGAGCTGGCCGAACTGCGCCAACGCTGCCGGTGACGGGCGCCATTCCTCCTCCTGTTCCAGCCGGCGCAAGCCTTCCCGAAACAACTCGCTCATGGTGCGGCTCTGTTTCTTGGCCAGGCGCTCGGCGCGTTTTAGCTGTTCCGGAGGCAGCGAGATGGTGACTGATTTTGTTGTGCGCATATAGCTGAAGTTAGTGCTAAGCAGGAATTAGCAGGAACACCAGAAGGTTTAGCAGAGGTGGAGAATTTCGGCAATCGGCGCGGCTTACAAGCCGTGCCACCAAAGTCCGTTTGTTAGGTCCAGCGGGTCGAGTAAGGAAGAAGGCTTACTGCTTGCCGTAGCCTAAAAAGACAATACCCGCCAAGATCATCGCCACGCCGACCAGCTTGAGTCTGGTTATGTTCTCCTGAAAAAACAGGCGCGACCACGCCAGAGTGCAGATATAGCCTAACGAAACCATCGGATACAGGACCGACAGTTCGCCATTGCTGACACCTTTCAGGAAGAAGATCGAGGACAGCATATAAGCGCCGATGCCGACCGCCAGCCTCCAATTGAAAATAATGCTGGACCAGTTGCGGCGTAAGGCCAGCGCCCCGGACTTCAAGAACACCGCGCCAAACGATCCGATGACGGACCCGCCCAGCACGAAGGCCATCGAAGAAGCCGGCGTAGTCAATTTCTGCTACCCCATCCGAGAACGGCCACCCCGGCGACAATGACCGCAATCCCGCAGATCTTCATGGGATTCATCGCCTCATGAAAAATCATCGCCGAAAGAATGCTGACCCATACAAACGTCAACGCAATGACGGGATAAAGAATGGAAAGCTCGCCATGGCGTAGGGCGTACACCATTAACACCGCGAAAATTCCGTACAAACAGTAGCCCAGGAAAAGGGTCGGGACCGTGAAAATGCTCCAGAATGTCGCCACTAAACTCGCATGCGCGAGGTGATTCGCTCCGAGCTTAATGAACACCTGCGCGATGGCGCCCATCACCGTACAAGCGACGACGATCAGCACCGACCGCCGGCGCTGCTGCGCGTGAAGCAGCTCTATATCGGGTGAAACAGTGACAGAATCCAAGGCTCCTCCGGCTCAATTCATCATAACAATCGGTCAGCGCGTAAAATAGGTTTATGGGTCCCAGCGCGGCCGTTTCCCCGGTCGAGAAATTCTTCGAGTTTTCCCTCCTCGGATTGCTGGCCAGCGGCTTTCTCGCGGTAGTCGGATCGGGCTATCTGGACATCCCGACGATCGTTGTCACCGCAGCCGCGCTCGTAGCGCGCATATTGAACTCCGCGGGCATCCTCAGGATCGACCTGCCGCCGGCTGCCGTCACCGCTGTCACCCTCGCTTACATCGGCTTTTACCCAGTTGACTATTTCTACCTCTCGCAGGCCTTTACTCCCGCTGCCATACACCTGGTCTTCTTTGTAGCCGTCGTCAAGATTCTCACCGCGCGAACCAACCGCGACTACTTGTTGCTCAAAGTAATTGCTTTTCTGGAGTTGTTGGCCGCTTGCATACTTTCGGCGCGCTTCAATTTTTTCGTCTTCCTATTTTTATTCCTGGTGTTGGGAGTGGCCACCTTCACCAGTGGTGAAATCCGCCGGTCCAGTGAGATACGCCACTCTTCGGTACGGACCTCCAGCCGCGGTTTGGCGCTGAGGTTGACCGCGGCGACCCTGTCCATTTCCGTGGGGATACTTCTTATCACCGCGGGGCTGTTTTTTTTCCTGCCTCGTACCGCTCGCGCGGCGTTTCAGCACTTCATTTCGCATACCTACCACCTGGCCGGTTTCTCTAATCACGTGACCCTCGGTGAAATCGGCGAGATCAAGAAGGAAAACACGCCGGTGATGCACGTCAAGATGGACCGGCCGGAAGACCGGTTCTTGTCATTGAAGTGGCGCGGCGCGGCTTTGTCGGAGTTCAACGGCCGGGCTTGGTTCAACCGCCCCACACGAGGAAGGATTCTTAGACCCGACCCCGGCGGACAGCTCCGCCTGAGCGACGACGAGGACTTGCCCCGCCGGAATGAAGGACGACACATATCCTACGCCGTCCACCTAACTGACCTCGTCGGCGATGCCTTGTTCTTTGCCGGCACGCCTCAGTTCCTGAGAATCGATTCGATGGTGATCCGCCGGCCTTTCGGAAATTACACCGTGCAATCCGGAGACTCGAGAAGCGCCTGGTATCAGGTCTATAGCCAACTGGAACCCTCGCCGGCCGAGCGCACTTCGGAAAGGGATAGCGTGCGCCCGCTTTCCATGGAAGAGCGCAATTTGTTTCTGCAGCTGCCGTCCCTTGATCCGAGAATCAGGGAACTAACGCAGAGTGTTGTCGGGCCTGAAACCTCATCCCCGCTCCAGGCGCGCCGCCTCGAAGTTTATCTGCGAACGCACTATGGGTACACTTTGGAGTTGCCGCCTTCCGAGCCCGACGACCCGCTCGCCTTTTTCCTGTTTCACCGAAGGAAGGGACACTGCGAGTACTTCGCTTCGGCGCTGGCCGTGATGTTGCGCGCGATCGAGATCCCGTCGCGAGTGGTGACCGGCTTCCAGAGCGGAATTTATAACCCGATTAGTGGCTCGCAACTCATCCGCACATCCGACGCTCACAGTTGGGTGGAAGCTTGGCTTCCCGGCCGTGGATGGACTACTTTCGATCCCACCCCGCCCGATCCTAACCCGCCGCAGCTATCCCTCTGGACTCGTTTGGGTTTCTATACAGACGCAGCCGAGGTCTTCTGGCAGGACTGGGTGCTGAATTACGACCTTGATCACCAGCTGCAATTGGCCTCGAAAATGGGCCGGTCTGGGCGGCAAGCGGGATCAAACTGGTTCGATGGTCTAGGCATGTCTTTCGGCCGCTGGTGGAAGGAGCTTTTGCAATTTGGCGGTCGTTATGGCTTCATTCTGCTTGGCGTGGGCATGCTCGCCGTAATGGGCCGGCTATTTGGCCGCGACTCGTGGCGCTGGTGGAAAACTCGCCGGCGAGTTCAAAAAGTGCAGCGCGGCGAAGCACAAGCCTCAGATGCGACGCTGTTGTACCGCCGCATGCTGAAATTGTTGCGCCGCCGCGGAATTGAAAAGCCCGTATGGCTGACTCCGTCCGAGTTCGCGCGTGTCTTGCAGGAACCGGAAGTTTCTGTCTTGGTGGAGGATCTCACTGAGGCTTACAACGAACTGCGCTTCGGCGGCAACGCGCAGGCAGCGGGACGGATGATCGTGCTTTTGGAACGCTTGGAAACAGTCCCTTAACGCCGCTCACCGACGTAAGCGGCTCAGCAAGATCGATACGTAACCGAGCCGCGCCCGGAGGAAGCGGGTTTTGTCGCAGCCTGTTAAGGTAGTTTTCCAGGCGCGATCGTAAGATCTAGCGTTAACGGGACTGTACCAACCAGTGACTGCGCCACCGCCGCGCGCACCGACTGCTTACTAGCCGTCTTGGCCCGCTCTCCCACTTCATCGACCGTTAACGAAATCCGAAATTTCCGCGCGCTATCCTGCACTTCAATCGGCGCCTCTGGGACTGTGTAATCGGTGTTCGCCGTTACGTGTGTTCCCTCGGGCGATTCCGGAAAAATGCGCTTCCATTCTCCAGCGGGGTCGAGTTGATAGAGCGATAGGTATCCGGAGACGGCGGGCGAGACATTCAGACGGACTGAGTCGCCTGGCCTCAATTCTCCCTGCGATGGAATTGGAGAATAGAGACCCTGTCCGTCTTTTTTGAGCAGCGAGAAGCGCAGGGGTTCTAGCTTTACATTGGCGCTAAATCGGTTAACATCAGCAGGCGCGGCACCCCCAATCGCTCCGCGGCGCAGCTTATTCTCAGGCTCTACAGTCAGCTGTTCTCCCGTCGCGGCTTGAGGCGGCGGAGCCGCGGAGGGCGCAAGCTGACCGATCGATTGAGGCGCAATATTATCCCGGGCATTTTCCTTGTCTTTCAGCTGACGGCGGACTGTTCCCGGCGATATTTGTTCCGGCGCCTTTTTTACTTCCTGGTCTCTAAAAGGAGCGCTCGGCTCCAGCAATGGTTTGGCCGGTTCCTTGGTGGATGCGATTTCAATGCGCCCGCTCTTCTCGGCGGACCTGTTCGGATGAACCACCGCGACGATCAGCACTGCGGCCGCAGCCGCGCTAGCCACGCCACCCCACAACCAGCCCTTTGACCACCAGGCCGAATGTTGCTTTTCGACTGGTTGCTCCAGCGCTCTTTGAATCGCCTCGCGCGACGCCGGGTCCGCCAACAACTGTTTCAGCGCTTGCTCGTCCTGGAGAGCGTTGAACAATTCCTGGTCTTCGAGGGCAGCTTCAAAAAGAGCGCGACGCTCGCTTTCGGTGAGCGTGTTGGTCGCATATCCGCCGAGCAGCTTGCCGATCTCGTCGTTCTTCATATGCTCCCCTCTCTCGCGCTCGCACTCCAGCTACCGCCCATCAGCTCCAGCAGATGTTTCCGGCAGCGAGAATCCCAAGTGTAGATGGTGTTGATAGAAGCAGCACCGAAAATAGCGCGGATTTCCGGGAAGCTCTTGCCCTCCAGTTTAAGAGCCATTATTTTCCTGCAGCGGTCTCCCAGTTGCGAAATTGCCGCAATCAGCAACTCGCGCATCTCGCCTTGCTCGGCCGCCGTCAGCGGGTCGGGTCCGTCGTCCGCCACCTGGATCTCTTCGACCGGCACTTGAGTGTATTCTCCGTGCCGCTGCGCCTTGCGCCGGTGAGCCATCAATTTGAATCGGACAATTTCGAGCGAAAGCGGGAGAAGATCTTCCAACCGTTCCAAGTGCCCGTATTTCTCGTGAAGGACAAGCAGTACTTCCTGGGCCAGATCTTCCGCGGCGTCCCTCTGTATTTTGGATGCCGCGAAGCGGATAATCCTTTCGCGCAGCTTCAGCAGGATCTCTTCCCGGGAGCCGGCTGTTTTCTCGACGCTCCCGGTCGGCGACATTCCCATTTTTCGATTACCGCCCAAAGGATACTGCGTCGAACCGTCCGCTGACAAGCGATCGAGTGCGGCTCATCGTTCGGCCCCGCCCTCCCGGCGCGGCATGCAGGAAGTTTCTGACCTGGTTGCACTGCCTGAAGCCGAAGAACGGGGGTTAGAAAGAGCAGCATAGGGTATCCTAGGAGCCAGTCGTGCGGTCACGCGCCTCCATACAACGGGTTCTCTTGGTCACTTCATTCGTTCTCGCATTTGCGAGCTTGCTGATGCCGTATTTAGCGATGGTGCTGCTGTTTGCGCTGCCGTATTCCCTCGCAAGCTATTCTTTTGTGGTGATCGTGCCAATCTGGGCAGTATCTGTCATCGCCAGCCTAATTTCTGGATGGCGACTTGGTAAGTGGTCGCTTCTGAGCGTGCCAATTGCGCTCTACCCGTACCTGTCTGTTAGAGCTAATTGAATGAATCAGGCTTCGAACGATTCAAAGTAGCCCACTGCCGCCCGGTGTTACCCCTTGCTCCGCGATGGCTCTGGTGGGATCATAAATACATGCGCGCGGCCCTATTCATGTTGTTCGCCCTGCTCTTTGTTACTGCGCTTCTCGCGCAGGACAACGTCTTCATCTGTCCCATGGACCCGGACATCCGTTCCAATACGGCGGGCGTCTGCTCCCGCTGTGGGATGAAGTTAGTCGAGGGCGTTCCCGACCCCATTGAGTTTCACATGGATCTGACGGTTACGCCGCACTCGCTCAAGCCCGGCAAGACAGCCGAGTTGCGCTTCAGCGTGCACGATCCCTGGAAGGATCGTCCCGTGAAAAACTTCCAGATCGTTCACGAACAGCTCTTCCACATGTTCGTCGTCAGCCAAGATCTTCAATTCTTCTTGCACGATCATCCCGACTTCCAGCCCGACGGCGACTTCGTTTACCACTTAGCGTTTCCAAAGCCGGGTCTATATCGTGTCTTAGGCGATTTTTATCCGGATGGCGCCACGCCGCAGTTGAATGCCAAGAGCGTTCTCGTCGCGGGTCCACCTCCGGCGCCGGTTTCGATTTCTCGCGATTATTCCACCAAGGATGGCGAGAACATGCAGGTCGAACTCGTCACCGATCCACCCGAGCCGATAGCCGCCCAGAAAACCTTGATGTACTTCAAAGTGAAGCCCGGTGAGGGTTTGGAAAAGTACCTTGGCGCTTGGGCCCACATGCTGGCGGCGAGCGACGATCTGATCGACCTGATCCACACGCATCCGTTTATTGCGGACGGCGGGCCTCAGATCCAGTTCACTTTAGAGTTTCCGCGTGCACGGACGTACCGCGTATGGGTGCAGTTCCAGCGGAAGGGCGTCGTGAATACTGTCCACTTTGACGTGCCGGTGAAAGAACTGCAGTAGCCGGCTCGGCAGCGGCCGGTAGCAGGATTACGGTCGCCCCCTTCGGAACTCCCCGGATTATCGTCCCCTTCGGAAGATCGAGTGGCGCCCGCAGAAGGAAGGCGTGTCCGAACTTCGTCTTGTAATGGCTCAACCACAGCAGCGGTTCGACGCCACCGTCGGGAAGTTCCGCAGTGACTTGAAAAGAGGAATCGTCGGGAACGGACTTAGGGAATAATCCGTCCAGTGTCAACGCGCGGCCAAGCGTGTAGTCGCCGCTCACAGCGACTTCTCCCTTCACCGGAGCCACCGGAGGATCGGGAGTAAATTTTGGCGGCGGAGGCAGGTCCTTCTCCTCGCCCTCTGGCACGCCACCGTCCACCCAACTGACGATGATCTCCATCTGCTCGGGCGTCAGCGCTTGATCGTTACGAAAGTCTCCGAAACCCTTGATAGCGCCCCAGGGAGGCATGCGGCGCGCCAGCACTTCTTCCTTCATCGCCACAGCCCAAGGACGGCCGTCCGAGTAAGTCATCAGCGAGAACGCCGATCCACCCTCACGGTGGCAAGAGGCGCAGCGCGAATAAACAAGCCGAAGGATTTCGCGATCCCAAGTTATGCGGGTTGTAATTACGTCGTGCGCTACGCCGGCGGGGCCGATACCCGCCGCAAGGCCGAGGATCAGGAGCTGTCGCTTCACAATTCTATATTGTAGACCCGTCAAGCCCGCGTGAGAAGCCGGTCTGCCGCCGAACCGCCGCTAGCGTGAGCGGCAACTTCTTCCTGTTCCTCTTCCGTCTTCCAGCGCGTCCCGCCCGTGAATTGCATGCCAATTGAATATTTTATTCCCTGGCGCGAACAATACCGCACCGACGCCTGGCCATGGATCCCGAGTTTCTCGGCGCATAACGTGACAAACGACCGGACCGGCACTGGCTCCGGAATCTCCAAAGCTACACCCGATGCCGAAATGTCCCGCACGTGGGCTTGCATGAATTTATCGTCCCCAGCCGAGTCGCGCCACATGATGCCGACAGGCTGAGTGCAGCTTCGCCGATTTTCACGGCGCATATCGTGTCGACTCATTGTTTTACTCCCAGTTACAACCTACATCTTTATTCAGGCTTTTGCTATAGAACCGCCGGTCCCGGATCGAACGTTAGGCCCCGTACTAACCTGAATGACAACACGCAGCTTAGAAGGTTTTTTTTACTCTACAGGACAATTTTGCCGAGAGCGAACCTACCCCTTTACGCCTTGCGTCTTACACCACAACAATTTACTCAAATTCCCTAGGAATGGAAGGCGGGATGCAACCAACCTCGCCCGAGGATTAGACGAGTGGATCTTGTAGCCATTCGAAGCCGATTCATCCAGGAGAACCTCCGAAAGGCCGTGAATGGGGGCGACCGCCTCCTCGCGTGGATGACAGCGCATGAGTTTCGCCGTTATTTCCAGTGGCATCGAGATTCGTTCCCGGAAGCCGAGCGGCGAACCATCGCCGACCAGTTGTCCAGGCTCGAACGGTTGTGCTCGAGTCCACGCCATCCGTCCGAAGCGACGTCAGCGCACGCTAATCGAATAAGGCATCAGCTTCAGGAAACCACCTTGGCGTAATGCGTCCAGCGGCAGCTTGCCAAACAGCTTTTCAAGCTTCAGGTCGAGCGCCGCGGGATCGTCGGAGCGGTTGAAAACCAGGTCGAACACGCTGTGCTTCGGCGGATAGGGCACCAGCGTGATATTTTCGCCGGCTGGAATCTTCGCTCGCTGGCGTATCAATTCCACAGCGCGATCGAGTCCTCCTAGTTCGTCCACCAGGCCATTCTGTTTGGCTTGCGCGCCCAGCCATACACGCCCCTGCGCGAGAGGCTCGATCTGATCGAACTTCTTCTTGCGGCCGTCGGCCACGCGGCTCACG
>Ga0207066_1159_pt1 | contig 16497 bp, 15 predicted proteins | sample Alteio_BWMinCont_24_FD_153490 | JGI IMG/M metagenome (GOLD analysis project Ga0207066, IMG submission 153490) | Enriched cells from forest soil in Barre Woods Harvard Forest LTER site, Petersham, Massachusetts, United States -... | ecosystem: Environmental > Terrestrial > Soil > Temperate forest >...
GAAGCCGGTCAAATAGGCATGAATCCGATTCGCAAGTTTTGTGCGCCCGCCGTGATCGCCTTGTCCTGCGCGATCGCGTTTGCCGCCGATCCACCGACGGTGGGTCAGACGTTAGACGGGCGATTTCGCAACGCCGAGCGCGATATCGTGCAACTCGCCGTAGCGATGCCAGCCGAAAAATTCGATTTCGCTCCCACGCTGGGGGAGTTTAAGGGAGTCCGCACGTTTGCGCACCAGGCCAGGCATATGGCCACGGTCATCTATCTCATGTCTTCCGCGATCCTCGAGCAGAAGCCCCCGATTGATATCAGCAATATCGACGTGGGTCCGGACTCGGTCCAAACCAAAGAACAAATTGTGGAATACCTTAAGGGCGCTTTTGCGCTTGGCCACAAAGCGCTGCTCGCACTGACGGAGAAAAACCAAATGGACATGATTCCCTCTCCACTCGGCGGAGGTCAACAACCGCGCATCGCCGCCGCGGTCTTTATCATGTATCACAGCTACGATCATTACGGACAGATGGTGGAATACGTCCGGATGAACGGCATCGTCCCGCCAGCCACTCAGCAAGGCCGGTAACGCAGAAAAACGCCGAACCCCCAGTAACCCTGTAACTGGATTACCAGTTCCCGCAGGAAATCAGAATGGTGTACTCGCTCCTAACGATGATCCGTTTCGTGAGCCGCTAAAAACCTGGTTCATGTCGCCCCTGCCTCTCTGCCCTCGGTGTTGCCACCGGTCTCTCTTTCTCGGCGAATCGAGTTATCTGCAATATGAATATCAATCTGCCCCCCGCGGTCCCCAAGCGCCGCTTCTATGCAAGTCACGTTCTTAACGTCGTTAATGAGCGCCTACACCTCGATCATGCGTACGTGCCCACTTACCGGCTCGACAGCGATCACCTTACCCTTGGGACAGAGCTGAGCCAACCTCATGGTGACATCGCCGATGTAGGCGCCGACATCGAGGGCGACCGCATCTTCCGCCACTGTGATGTATCCAGAGCCAAAATAAGGATCAGCCATCGCGGCCTCGTTCACGACCGGCAGATCGGTTGTTCCAGCACGAAATGTCAGCCTCTCTCCGCCCACAACCGCCGGCAGAGTCCCGACGCCCATCAGCATCGCCGACCGAGCCAGCGCACAATTCTCCAGTGTCCCGTCGGCTCACTTTAGCGGCCTTCAGAATCCATCCATCGGAAGTTGCATCGTCTACTACAACGGTTACAGTTTAGCCGGACGTTTCCAATTTTCATTCCCGACACCGGTGGTGCGTTCAACCTAGACAACGGCACTGGCGGCCCCGATGTAGGAGCTTTCAAGGCAAGCCTTACGCTGGGGACTCCACTGGTTTGGTCGAACGCGGCCAACATCACCACAGTAAATCGGTCAAACGGACTGACGCTCACCTGGACTGGGGGCTCACCGAACAGCTATGTACAGATCAGCGGAACCGCGGTTGCGGCCAGTGGATGGCCTAGTGCAACCCCCGCATCATTCACTTGCGCGGCTCCGGTCGCCGCCAATCAGTTCACTGTCCCTCCGGCAGTTCTGCTAGCTCTGCCGCCTGCCGGAACCGGTGCTCATCCGGTTCAGTTCCCCACTCTGTCGGTTGGCAATGTTACTTATGGGCAGGCATTCGCGGCGCTGGGACTGGACCTAGGCTACGTGACTGCAAACGTGAGCTCTACTATCGTGGTCACTTATCAATGAGCTGGCAAGAAGGAAGGCCAGCGGAGCGACTTGCAGTGAAGTCTCCGGGGGTCTTGAAAGTGGGCACGTGCTGAATGACGCGACCGCAAAACGAGGAAACGGTTGCACATCGTTCGACGCCGTGCCAGCCGGGCGATTTCACTCGCCCAAAACTGACTGCCCTCACTCGTGGCGTCCCATAGCGGAGGAGCGCCGAGTATCGCGCATGGTCACATAGACTACGAGTGACGTGGCGATCACCGCCGTCAGATAGAAATAGAACCAAGTCTCGTGACCGATCGACTTGAACCACAGCGCGATCGATTCCGCAGTCCCGCCAAAAATGGACACGGTGACTGCGTAGGGCAGTCCTACGCCGGTGGCGCGAACGTTGGTGGGGAACAACTCGGCTTTTACCACGGCATTGATCGAGGTGTAGCCGGCCACAATCAGCCAGGCAGCCGCGATCAATAGAAATGCGGCGAACGCGGTCTTCGCGGCCTGCAGCGAATAGAGCAGCGGGATGGTGCCGATCGTTCCCATGACGCCGAACCAGATGAGCAGCGGTTTCCGGCCGATTCGGTCCGAGAGAGCTCCGTAAGCCGGCTGCAAGAATAAAGCGAAAATGAGCGAGCCACCGGTGACCATAGTGGTCTGGATATCGTTGAGGCCGACCGACAGCTTGAGGAACTTCTGCATGTAGGTCGTGTAGGTGTAGAACGCCGTGGTGCCGCCCATAGTGAGCCCCACGACCACTAAAATCTCGCGGGGGTATCTCAGAAGCGCTTTGATCGAACTTTCTCTGCGGACCACTTTTTTGGCGGCGATGAAATCATCGGTCTCGTGCATGTTGCTTTGCATCGCCACAACTACCAGCGCCAGAAGTCCTCCAATAGCGAAGGGGATGCGCCAGCCCCAAGCCTTCAATTGAACCGGTGTGAGCAAGAGCTGTTGGAGGAGCAGTAAGACAAGAATGGCGCACAGTTGGCCCCCGATCAGCGTGACGTATTGAAAGCTGGAATAGAAGCCACGGTGCTTTTCATCGGCTACCTCGGAGAGGTAGGTAGCGCTCGCACCGTATTCGCCGCCCAGACTCAAGCCCTGAATCACGCGCGCGAGGCCGAGCAATAGTGGCGCTGCGCGGCCGATGGAGACATAGGTCGGCGTCACTGCGATCATCAGCGATCCGAGGCACATGAGGAGCACGGAAAGTATCAGAGATTTACGCCTCCCATAATGATCGGCGAGATAGCCGAACAGCCATCCGCCGATGGGACGCATGATGAAACCGATCGCAAACAGGACAGCTGCGTTCAGCTGCTGCACCACCGGATCGTTGCCCGGAAAGAACGAGCTGGCGAAATAGAGTGCAAACGCCGAATAGGTGTAAAAATCGTACCACTCGACCAGGTTGCCGGCCGAACCGACGAAGATCGCCTTCACGCGGCGCCGCATGTCAGCGAGTTGAAGTTGTTCGCCGCCCCGTATGGTCGATGGCAAGGCCATTCGAAACTCTTTTACCACAACGCTAGCACGAGCGCTGGACCCATCATGCGGATCTCTGTCACCGGCTGAACGGCGTCAAGCGGAAAGCAATCTACGCGCCGCTCTGCATTCATCCTGCGTAGGAATTGTCACGGGGGCTCACTTCTCCTGGGCGTCAGGCAGCTTCCAATAAGCGCGTCTATCTGTTCCTGATCCGGCCAGAGTGTCCAGAATCGGACCGGAGCGTGGGAAACTGTCGGATACGCCGTAATCCAGGAATGACGAAGGTATCCGGTTGACTCCCATGGGCGCGGATCTATAATGAAGTCAGTAGCGTGCCAAGAAAAAGTGCCAAACCCAGCCAAATCACGTCAAAAAAGCGGCGCCCCTACAGCCACCTACGCGTGATCGAACGTCGCGTGAAGGGACGTGATACGGTCGGGGTAGTTCTATCGCAGCAAGAAGTGGTGCAGAAGATCGCGCAATGCCGGACGAGGCTACTCCATTTAGTTCCGCAGGCGATCAATGTGTAGGGTAAAGCGCTAAGGAGGAGTCCGATGAAACATCGATTCTTGACTTTGATCGGTATGTTGGCAATGGCAATCGCGGTAGCGCAGTCGCCGGCCGCAGCCCAAGCCCCATCTACCGTGGTATCGAAGAAGGCGGCGTCAGGCACGGCGAGTAAAGCGGCCGCGGCGAAGTCACCCCGCACTCCCTGGGGCGAGCCCGACATCCAAGGCGTCTGGAACGACGCCACCAGCACGCCCTTGCAACGGCCGGCCAGTGTGGGTGGCAAGGATGTCCTAAACGACGAAGAAGCCGAGGAGTTCTCCAAGGAGCTAGAGCACAACCTGACGCGCGACCGCCGCGATGGACCGGCATCGGTGGATGTGAACCGCGCCTATAACGAGCATTGGATGGATGCGCGCCGCCTGCATGCGACCGAGGACCGCCGCACGTCGCTGATCGTCGACCCGCCCGATGGCCGGATCCCCGCGTTGGTGCCTCTTACCGGTGAACGCGCCGAGGTGAAGAAAGCACGCTCGTACGCCAACGGCCGGTTCCTGGCAGGCCTGCCTGATAGCGTTTTCGACTTTTCTCTTCCAGTGCGCTGCATCATTCGTACCGATTCGCCGCCTTATTTGCCGACGATATACAACAATGATTTTCAGATTTACCAGAGCCCGGGATTCGTGGTCATCGCTCCCGAGATGATCCACAGCGCGCGCATCATACCGACCGATGGCCGTCCGCATCTGCCGAGCGACCTCCATCAATGGCTGGGGGATTCGCGCGGCCATTGGGAAGGCGATACCCTGGTGGTTAATACCACCAACTTCCGCACCGACGAAGGCGTGGTCTTCGGGAACGCCAATGCGGCTACCTATAAGATTACCGAGCGCTTCACTCGGGTGGATGCCAACACCCTCAGCTACGAGTTCACGGTCGAAGATCCGACCACCTGGGTCCGTCCCTGGACTGCTCGAATTCCTTGGACTAAGATTGATCCCGGCGAGCAGATGTACGAGTATGCCTGTCATGAGGACAACTACGACCTGGTCCATTTCCTGAGCGGCGCCCGCCAACGCGAACGCGAAGGGAAAACGGGTCCTCCTCCCAAGCCCGCGGACCGGATTTTTGATAACTGATCAGCAGCTAGGCATTCGCGCTTTCGAAGTCCGTCGGCAGTTGCCGATGAGTGACTTCGTGGACGTCTTTTGGGGTCGTTTCGGTTCCGGCTAGCTAGCGCCAGGAGAGGTCACCAGACCCGAAAGACGAAGCAATCCAGAAGCTGCTCGCGGGAGTAGATGCCCTGGAGCGGCAGCCGGCCGCGCGAACCTGGGCCAGCGATGGCGACCGGCCCTCGCTCGTTCCCGTGGTTCGCTTCCTTGGCGAGGCGAAGGTCCCGGTCCACGCATCCATAACCATGCTTCACTGATTGGCCGCTGAATACCGACGACGGCATATTACCATTGGGCAGTCGGCTTGCATCCAGGTGAACTTCCTCGAAGGGCTTCCGACAGACCTTGGCCCCTGTTTTGCGGTCAGGATGGCATTAGGTGCCAGGTATAAGCTGGACGACGAACCCAGCTATCGGGCTCTGGAATAATATCGCTCAGACGCGCAGGTACAGTGCCATTCTGTTGCTCCTCTCTGCTGTGGAGCGGCGTCGCTTCCGGATAGCTGTCTTGTGATGCAGTTCAGATCAGGTCGGGGTAATCGGCAACCTGAGCTATGTTGGAAGAAGCAGGACCAAGTGATTTCCTTTGCACCACGAGTTGTGGTCTTCCTAGTGGTGCCCCTCTCGAGCTTTGCAATCCTCGCCGTATTCCGTCATTCCCGCCACCGCTGTCCGCACTACGATCCGTTGTGTAAGCGTAATCGACCCTGCCTAGGCTGTTATCGCGAACTGTTCAATAGCGTGAAGAGTTGATGTTCTTCGTAACCGGCTTCGTCACGCTCCGAGCAGTTTTTTCAGCCGCTGCGTCTCGACCTTCTCATTCGGACTCTTCGCCCCACCGCCGAGCCAGGACCGGAGCTTGCCGGTTTCCTCTTTAGTCCAAACCGGGTTCTATAATAGACCGCCAGGGTTTATAGATTGGACCTGGGTGGCCGTGATTGAGACGTCGCCGAAGACGGCGCTTTGTCCAGCGGGGACTGCACAGAGTACTTGCACCAGCACCGTTGTAACGAGTATTCTGGGAGTCAAAAGCGGCTGCGGGTCCGTAATTGTAACGCCATTTATAAAAGCAAAAATGGGAAGCGGCCCCCCCACCACCGAATAGCTAGGGAGAGTAGCTTGGAGCAACGGGACAGCGACAACCTGGCCGGGTATCAAGGACACTTGGAAGGAGTCCAGGCCTTGTATTACCTCCTGATTCGGAGCAACCAATGCGAGCCCGCACGTGGCCTGGAAGCTAGTGGAACTGCTTGTGGAGGCATTTCCGATCTTCGCCGTGATGAGGTAATTGGATAAGATAGAGAGTTTTGCACCCATCTGCGTTCCGTCGGCTACTGGGGGAGCTGAGCCGATCCCGCCGCCAACGTTAGGCAAAAATAGAGGATTGCCAACTGGTGCCCCCAGGAGACCGTTACCGGTGCCGAGGATACTCCAAGTGGCAGTGGTGTTGTACCTGTTCACGTAGACCAACGACGGGCCGACTGGTCCTTGAGGCCCCTGTGTTCCTTGCGGTCCTTGTGTTCCTTGTGGTCCCTGCGATCCCTGTTGCCCCTGCGGACCCTGTTGCCCCTGGGGACCTTGGGGCCCGACTGCGCCAATAGTCACGACGTAAGGCTGAGCCATCGTGCCGTTGCCAAACGTGATTGAAAGCAGATAGTCGCCAGGCGTGAATCCGGCAAGTGGCGAGGCAGGCGGGAAGTTCGCCACGATTTGACTCGTCGAGGCCGTTCCGACCGTGAGCGCGGTGCCGCCTAAGCTGACTCCCGGTGTCGCTCCGAACCCAACGCCCGAGATCGTAAGAGTCGGATTCGGGATGAGGGAGTTTACGATCGCGCTGTTCACGTACGCTCCCCCCGTGTACCAGGTCCCAACGGAATTAACCGGGCCGATTCCCCCCGAGAAGGCATCCGACGCCCAGGCATAGATCGTCTTTTGACCGCTGAAGCTGGGAAGAAATGTGACCGTGAAGGGCACAATCACATTGTTGCCAGAGAGGGAAGCCGCGCCGCCAGTCGTCACTCGGCACTGGCTGTTGCTAATGCTGCTGCCTCCCCCAATGGGCACTTGCCCCATACCCCACGGTACAGCCGTTTGGAACCGGCGAGGCGGACCCGAAGCTCAGATACCCGGTGCCAAAGCTGAAAGTGCCGCTGGTATCCGTATATGTTCCGATGAAGATTTGCGGGCCTGTTCCAGCGCCGGTGATAGGTGTAAGCGGCGTTAACGCGCTTGCCGTACCAGCTCGGGCAAAGTTTGGACTGACGACCGCCAAGACACAAAGCGCAAGACCGACCTGCAAGATCCGCTTGTGCAAAAACTTGAGCATAGTACTCCTCCGTTGACTCCAGTCTCAGAATTGCTTTTAGTGCGCTACTGTACTATAGCGGGGCAGGATTTACAAGCATTTAGAAGACACTTTTGTTTTATGTGTGCGCTTGAGTCCTAGTAGTACCAGTGATGATCCGTGCGCCGTTCGCGATGGGGAGTCTAAACAACCATCCATCGATTCTCTACCTAGGACACCGACCGCCGCGTTACAGTAGAAGGCCAGAAGGTCAAAACCGGCGGAGTGTGCGGCGCAGGAATCGTAAAGGCGTTCGCCGGGCGCACTGACCGTCGGCAACCGGAATTGGGAGGCTTTATGAAATTGTGTTTATTGGCTTGTGCGAGTTTGTGCGCAGCGGAGTCCGTTACGATCAATACTGGAACGCTCATCGACGGCAAGGGCGGAGTGCAACGCAACGTGGTGGTCAGCGTCGAGGGTTCGAAGATCGTGCGCATCGAGCCGGCCGGTTCCGCCAAGTCCACCTACGATCTGAGCTCACTCACGCTTATGCCCGGCTGGATCGACACGCACGCGCATCCGAACACGCACTTCGACAAGAGCAACCGCTTCGTGGACGGCAACGAGCCGGTGGAGCAGGAAGCGGTCTATGAGGCCGGCAATCTGCTAGCGACGCTTCAGGCGGGATTCACCACGGTGCAGACCCTCGGGGCGCCGGTGGACAAAACCGTGCGCGATGCCATTAACGCGGGTGCGCTGCCGGGGCCGCGAGTGCTGACGTCGATTCATCAGATCCACGACAATTCCGGCGATCCGGCTAAGCTGCGCGAGCTGGTACGGCAGTGGAAGGCTGAAGGGGCCGACGTGATCAAGATCTTCGCCAGCGCGAGCATCCGCGACGGTGGCAAGCAGACTATGAGCGACGCGCAGATCACGGCGGCGTGCGGGGAGTCCAAGGCGCAGGGGATGCGGGCGGTAGTGCACGTGTATACCGCCGATGCCACACGCAAGGTGGTCCTGGCGGGCTGCACCGGCATCGAGCATGGAGCGTTTCTCGACGACGCCACGCTGCAACTGATGCACGACCGCGGCATTTTCTTCGATCCCAATTACCTGGTGTTCCACAATTACCTCGACAACAAGCAGAAATACCTGGGCATAGGCAACTACACCGAGGCGGGGTTCGCGAAGATGGAGCAGGTGCTGCCGGAGCTTGGCAAAGCCCAGCGGCGGGCACGCGCGCACCAAGTGAAAGTAGTGCTCGGCACCGACGCTAACGCGGGAGCGCACGGCCGCAACTATGAGGAGTTCATCTACCGCGTGAAGGAGGGCGGCGACAAGCCCATGGATGCGATCCTGAGCGGGACTTCGGTGGCGGCCGAATCGCTCGGGCTGGGCGGCAGGATAGGGACGGTTGCGCCCGGTTTTGAGGCGGACCTAGTCGCGGTGCAGGGCAATCCGCTGGACGATATCGCGGCCGTTCGGCGGGTGGCGTTCGTGATGAAGGGTGGGCGCGTGGTCCGGTTTAATCCGCCGAGTAAGCCATGATCGAGTCCGCGGACGCTTTATGGAGTAACTTGACCCCACGCTTCGACCTTTGCGAGGTCGAGGCAGGTGATAAACGCGTTGCAGTAATAGGCGAACATACTCGCTCAGATTGCCGCACCGGACACTCTTAACCAAGTCGCGTGTCCACGCAGAACACGTCTCGCCTTAGCATCTCCGGGAATCGCGGTCTCTCGGCGTAGGCAAAGCTGGGTTGATTGGCCGGAGAGGGGCGATTTGAAGCCCGGCCGCCTGCGCCCAAGGCATCGAAGCGACGACCGCCCTCTGCGTACTACTGACACCGTTGAAGGATGTAAGATAAGTAGCGCGTCTGATTCCCGATTGACCGTGTGGGTGAACTGCAACGCGGAAAGAAGCGATATAATCCCTGCACAGGAGGCTCTGGATGGAAGCTAAACTGTTTCCCGCGGCGGCCGCAGCCTTTGCGTTCTTACTGTCCGCGCCTTTGGCGGCGCAGTGGCTCACGATCAAAACCCCAGGCATCCCGCGGACTCCGGACGGCAAGCCGAGTCTGTCGGCGCCCGCACCTCGAACCGCGGATGGCAAGCTCGACCTGTCGGGCATCTGGCGGGGGCCGATGAATAGCCCGTATCTGCGGAATATTGCCGCGGACCTCAAGCCTGGTGACATTCAGCCATGGGCGCAGTCGCTGTATCAGCAACACGTCTTCAATTTGGGAGCGGACAGTCCACGCGCGCACTGCCTGCCCGACCCTCCTCCGTTCTACCATCTTGCCGGCATCGCCCGAATCGTCCAGACTCCGGCGTTGACGGTCATTATCAATGAAGGTGTTTCCAACAGCGGTATCACTCGAACCATTCACACCGATGGCCGCGCGCTTCCCGAGGACCCGAATCCCACGTGGTTAGGCTATTCGGTTGGGCGATGGGAAGGCGATACCCTGGTGGTCACCAGCAACGGTTTCAACGACAGAACCTGGCTGGATTTTGCCGGGCACCCTCACTCGGAAGCCCTCCGCACTATCGAGCGTTTCCACCGCCGCGACCTAGGACACATGGACTTCGAAATGACCCTCGAAGATCCGAAGGCATTCACCAAGCCGATTACATTTAAGGCGGACAAGACGCTGGTGGCGGACACCGAACTTCTGGAGACGATCTGCGAGTATGAGCGGCCTGCCGTGCACCTGGTGGGCACCGGTGCGTTCCGGCTAACTCCCGAGATCCTTGCCAAGTACGCGGGGACTTATGAGATCGCGCCGGGACGCGAGGTGGAGGTCACCGTCGATGGCGGAACGTTGGCCCTGCAACTTGGCGCAACAGGGGACACCCATACCCTGGTGGCCCAATCGGAAACTACCTTCGTGTCGACAGGGTTTGGGGAACGGGTCGAATTCGCCAAGGACTCAAGCGGCGCCGTCAACGGTTTTACCTTGACCACAGGGTCGGGTTTGGGCCTCGGTGAGCGACCAAATAGCCAGCAAAAGGCGGTCCGCAAAAGCAGCCCAGCGTCCGCTGGCCGCTAGAGTGCTTAGCGGTTTTTCTGTGTCGGCTCGCTACTGGAGGTTCGAAATGAGAAAAACACTCTGGATGTTTCTATTGTGCGCGGGCGTACTCGTCGCGGACGACAGTGACTACACGTCCGGGCTATCCAATGGCCGGGGGTGGAAAAAGTTCCCCAATGACATGAAGATCGCCTATGTCGCCGGAATTTACGATGCCACCAAGGTACAGGCGTTGGTGTGCAAGGAATCTGTCTTTCTCGGCGGCTTTACCACCGGCCAAACAGTCCAAGCTCTCGACGGGTTCTTTGCCGATCCTCTAAACCTTTCAGTTCCCGTAGTCGGTGCAATGCGGTATCTGGAGAGAAAAGCCCAGGGTGCAAGCGAGGCCGATCTCAATACGATGAAGCGCGAACTACGCAATAAGTAGAACCAGGATTGCGATAAGCGGCGATTCGAATTTTATCGTCATAGGCAATCGCCCGAAATCAGTAAATGTGGCGCCCAGGAGTGCATGCGTGGCACGACGCCGCACTATTGAATGGCTACCAGTAAGGGCTCGACGAACTACGTGCCCTCACCTTCAAGCCACCTTTCCGCCAGTTTGACAGGATCACTCGATAGGTCGATCGGTGTCCTCTCCCGCTCCGTGTCCCCGTCGAAGAAAACTGCGAGCACGCCGTCCGGCATAGGACGCAATTCCAGTTTTTTGCCGGCGGCTTCCAGACGGAGCGTCGAATCTACCCACACCGGCCGGACCAGGATTCGCCCGCGGTGACCGATGTTTCGACAGGCGGTCAGCAGACCATCTTTGAAGGGTCCGTTGCGCAGGGCTTCCGCGTGCGGAGCGATTTGCAGGGCCAGCGAACGGGCGGCCTCTCGCGCCGCGGCTTCACGCGCCAGTGTTTCGGGATCTCTTTCGTCCCGCGATTCGAGCGCCTTGAGATTGTTTTCCAAGTTGTCTAGGAAGCTCATCATTCTTTAGGATAGCGGTGTCTCCCGGAAGATTACTTCACTTTCTTCCAGTGAGGCAGGCATTCGGAGAATTGTTGCAACGGAGGGATGCGCGTCATTTTGGCACGAACGTAGGATCGATGGCTGCCCAATCGCCTTTCGGTTCCAACCGTCGAATGGCCCAAATCGCTGCCGATAGTGGCGTTCGAGGAGATCACCGCCACCACGACGCCAATCAAATGTCTATCTCCTCCAAGCGGACTTCACGACCGGCTGGGGACCAGGTCATGGTCCGAGCGGGCAGTTTCCCAGGAATGATGTTACGGCGCATCGCGGCGCCCGGCAGCGCAATCGGGACAGAGAGCCCAACCTGAGGCTTTTTGAACGTATACTGATGGCAATCGGAAACAAAATGGAATCCGGCTCCCTTAGGAGGTGACCTTGAAACTGACCCATATGCTGGGCCTCGTGTTTGTGGCCGTCATGCGCGCCGCTGTTTATCCCGCTCCCACTGAAGGCGACTGGATCGCAAAGAATTTCAAGTTCACCACCGGTGAGACCCTTCCCGAACTGCGGCTGCACTATATTACGATCGGCAAGGCGGCGCGCGACGCCAGCGGCAAGGTTGTAAACGCTGTGCTCATTCTACACGGCACTGGCGGCACCGGCCGGGGATTCCTCACCGAAACCTTCGCCGGCGAGCTTTTCGGGCCAGGGCAATTACTCGACGGCGCGACGCATTACATCATTCTTCCCGACGGTCTCGGGCACGGAAAGTCCAGCAAACCCAGCGATGGAATGCGCATGGGCTTCCCGAAATACACCTACGACGACATGGTGCGGGCGCAATACCTCTTGTTGACCGAGGGCTTGGGTGTGAGCCATCTACGGCTTGTCCTCGGGACCTCCATGGGCGCAATGCATACCTGGCTTTGGGGCGAGACGTACCCGGAATTTATGGATGCGTTAATGCCGCTGGCCAGCGCCCCGATTGCGATCGCTGGACGGAACTGGATGCAGCGGCAAATGAGAATCAACTGCATCAAGAGCGATCCTGCATGGAATGGTGGTGAATATACCAAGCCGCCGATTCTTGGACTTACCTGTGTAAGCTACATCCGTATCCTAATGACCAGCGGCGCGCTTCGGTTGCAGGAGGAATATCCAACTCGCGAGAGCGTGATCGAGATGCTGGGCAAGAACCGTCCCGGGCAGACGGACGCCAACGACATCATCTACGAGATGGCCGCGTCACGGTTTTACAATCCCGCTCCCCAGCTTGACAAGATCAAAGCTCCGCTCCTGGCGATCAACTCGGCCGACGATGAGATCAACCCGCCGGAGCTCGGCATCTTAGAAAGGGAGACAAAGAAAGTAAAACGTGGGAAATTTGTTTTGCTTCCGATCACCGGCCAGACCCGGGGACATGGCACGCACTCACAGCCTGCGATCTGGGGCAAATACCTGGCAGAGCTCCTCGACGAGTCGAAATAAGGCCACCGGCCAAGTGAAACTTTCCAATTCGACTTCCTGGGCGGAATCCTGCGAATTCAGTCCCGCTGGGCCGACGACAGTACGGCCTCCACCGCGCCTATCGAAGACGATGAAGTGGCAGCCGGCCGCCGTGAATGCCGGACTCTGATATTCCCAAACCCGGCTACTCCGGTGGACCCGTGCAGAAACACCGCGGCTGTTCCGCTGCCGCCGGAAGCCTGTAGAAAATCCGCGCTCCGGCGAGTTCCGCCGGAAGCCACCTAAGGATTGGGCGGAAAGGGTGGACGTTGATATGTCCCGAGGCCGTCGGGAGTATACTAACTGGTGGCCGGGAAGGCAGAACAAAGAGGAACTGAAATGAACCGCCGAGAGTTTTTCAACGAAAGCGTTGGGCTTGCGGCGGGTGCCGTGATGGTTTCTAGTGTCGGTCCTGGTCTTTGCGCCCAAACCAAGGGGACGCCTGTGCGCGGGTCCGGCCGCTATGGTGATTCGCTCATCGTCGAGCGTAAGGCGTTCGCATGGCCGGGTGGAAAGACCCTCGCGCTTTGGATCATTCCCAACGTCGAGGTTTGGGATTTCCAGTCCGGGGCAGGTGCAGCCATTTCTCCTCAGGCCGGCAACGTAGTCCCCGACATCATTAACTACGCCTGGAGAGAATATGGCATGCGCGTGGGCCTGTGGCGGATCGCGGACGCGCTGGACTCCCTCGGCTTGCGAGCGACCGTGGCTCTGAATTCGGGAGTGTGTCAGGCCTTTCCCCAGGCAATCCAGCAAATGAAGAAGCGCGGCTGGGAATTCATGGGACACGGGATCACGAATAGTAAGACCCTGGCGAATCTCTCTCTCGACGAGGAAAGACAGAGCATTCGGGAAGCGCTCCACACCATCGAGCAAGCCACGGGGGAAAGGCCTCGCGGATGGTTGGGGCCTGGGCTAACCGAAACCTTCAACACGCCCGACGTGCTGGCGGAGGAAGGTGTCCAGTATGTGGGGGATTGGAATAACGATGACCAGCCTTATCCGATGAAAGTGAAAAAAGGCAGGCTTTTCTCGCTCCCTTATTGCATGGAACTCAACGATATGCATCTTCTCAACCGGCACGCCTATACTGGCGAACAATACTTGCAGGCGCTGACCGACCAATTTGAGACCCTGTACGCGGAAAGCGAGAGGACGGCTAAGGTCATGGGAATTCCCCTGCATCCTTTCCTGGTGGGACAGCCGCTGTACACTCGATACCTCGAGCAAGCGCTAGCACGCATGAAAACCCGGGAACGGGCCTGGTTCGCTACGGGAAGCGAAATTATCAAAGCTTACGACCAGGTCCATACCTAGAAGCACCGAGTTCGCCCCCGTGCCATGTACAACTCGTCGAGCAGGTCGAACTTCGTGAGCCGCACGCGATAGGGGCGGGTGCAAGGCTAGGGTTTCGCTGGAAGCGGCGGCGTGGTTCTCGGCGGCCTGCGATGATGCGTCGCCTGCTTGTACGCGCGCGCAGGCCAGCTTGATCATGGTTCCCTCGGCATAGGGTCTGCCCATGAACGTGATCCCCCTGCCGGAGGTTGCCGGTGGTAAACCCGGCGAGGACAAATTGCAGGTAAGCCCTGGGAGTCGCTGGCTGCAAACAGCGACGTTGAGGCGGGCCCTTGGCTTGCGATTACGCCCGATGACACCGAGACGATCCGCATCGGCCAATCCGAAATGGGACAGAGTGTCATCGCTTCCTGCGCGAAGGGTTTGCCGAGGAGCTGGAATGCAAGTAGTCCAAGGTGCGTGCGGAATACGTTTCGGTGAAACACTACGTCCGAGAGAACAAGGTTTACAAGCGCCTGGCTACGACTTCCAGCACTTCGGTTCGTCTGGGACGTCGTACCTGCAACAGGCGGGCGCCAGCGCACGAGAGCGGCTTTTGGCTGCCGCTGCGCAGACGTGGGGCGTGCCAAGATCGGAACTTATGGTTAAGAATGCTGTCATCACTCGCGGGGCCACGGGCCGCACGCTTCGTTACGGCAGGTAGCGGAGAGAGCCGCGGTGTGCACACTGGCAGTCCGCTGAGCGGCCCCAGACTGGTTCCGCGCACCGCACACTGTCGAAGCCGGGCTGGTTCATGCAGGCCCCGCGCGAGGTATTTTCCGGCACCTGGAATAACGTTGTAACTCCGCAGGGGCCCGCGTGGTGCGGATACACTAGTCTAGCGGCCGTAGAGGCGTATTTCCTTGCCGTCGGCCAGTACGACGCGCTCAAGCCGGACAATCTTCTGGCCGTCGGCAAACTGATAGCCGATGCCCGTGATCACGTCGCCGGGCTTCACCGTCGTCTTGGTCCACCCGTTAGACTCCATCCGGATGATCGCGGGGCCACCGACCTGCCATTTCTCCGTCCGACCGTCATTGGCCTGAACCTCAAGAGTGATCATCGGGTGCGGATTGGCCCACCTGAACTCAACTACCGTGCCCTTCACCGTAACGAGCCGGTCAAAGCTGACCGGCCATGAGTGATGCGCCGATAGCGGCATTACAGCAGCGACTAGCGTTAGGATGACAAATGCTGGAACGCATAGGGTCTTCATCGTTGCTCCCTCCTGGGAGCTATTTTAGAGCAAAATCGCAAATAGTGGATGGTTCGTCGTTTGTCTCTTCGGCTCAATTCTATTTCAATGATAGTAGCTACGTCTTCCCGACCATGACATAGAGTCGCAGGCTGGTGTCCAAATTTTGACGAATTTGGACTGCAAATGGAATTCACGCGACCTCTTCCTCGACGTGGAAGCACGCAAGCATTTTCATAACTCTATGTTTTGTTGGGGTTTGTTTTGGTGGACCTGGTGAGATTCGAACTCACGACCTCTTCCATGCCATGGAAGCGCGCTCCCAACTGCGCCACAGGCCCACTTCCAAAGGTGCTTAACTCCACTATATCATGCTGGTTTCGCTACCATGGTCGCAATGGAACGAGAAGAAGCTTGGAAACTACTATGTGAGTTCACACAATCCGACAGCTTGCGCCGGCATGCACTGGCAGTGGAGACTTGTGTGGTGGCATATTCGAGGAAGTTCGACGAGAACGAAACCAAGTGGGCCGTTACTGCGCTGCTGCACGATTTTGACTACGAAATTCACCCTGAAGCGCCCGATCATCCCATGAAAGGCGAGCCTATCTTGACCGAACGCGGTGTCGATGCAGAGATTCGCCGTGCGATCCTCTCGCATGCCAATTACAGCGGCGTGCCGCGAGAATCGCTGCTTGAGAAGACCCTCTTCGCGTGCGACGAACTCGCTGGGTTCCTTACGGCCTGCGCTTACGTCAGGCCGAGCCGGAGCATTCAAGACCTGGACGTAAAGTCAGTGCGCAAGAAACTAAAAGATAAAGCTTTCGCGCGCTCGGTGAATCGCGAAGATATTGTGAGCGGAGCCGCGGCGCTGAACCTGGACCTCGATGAACACATCACATTCTGCATTGAGTCGATGAAGCGATGTGCGACCGAACTCGGTTTGGCTGGAACACAACCGGCGGCATCGGCGGCGACCTAAATTAAAGAAACCCAAGCTTCACACGGCCTAGCCTAACGGAATACGAGTAGACGCAAGTGTTAGAATCGCCGTGGGAGCTAGTCTTGGCCGGTGCTGGGCCTGGTCTTCAAAACCAGCGTGCGGCATTCCTTGTCGCAGGTGGGTTCGACTCCCACTAGCTTCCGCCATTCTTATCTCGCACCTATCGCAGGTCAAACGGCCGGGGAACCACGGGGGGAGGCACCCCAGCTTTCTACGATCTTGCGGACACCGACGCGGATGATGACGCGGAATTCCGAAAAATACAAATATTGTTTTCAGACAGTTAGCATAGCTTGTTTCGCGGCTGCGTACCGGCAGCTGCTAGT
>Ga0207066_1160_pt1 | contig 16496 bp, 12 predicted proteins | sample Alteio_BWMinCont_24_FD_153490 | JGI IMG/M metagenome (GOLD analysis project Ga0207066, IMG submission 153490) | Enriched cells from forest soil in Barre Woods Harvard Forest LTER site, Petersham, Massachusetts, United States -... | ecosystem: Environmental > Terrestrial > Soil > Temperate forest >...
GTCTCCGCCAAGTCGTGCAGGTCGACTTTGAGCAGCGTGCGGGTCTCGGCGTTCATGGTGGTGGACCACAGTTGGTCGGCATTCATCTCACCGAGGCCTTTGTAACGCTGAATGGAAACTTCCCGCGTGCCTTCGCTTTTAACATGATCGAGCAGCTCGCGCCACCCGGGTTGACTTTCCTTCTTGCTGTCCTTCATCACGCCAAACGGCGGTTGATTGTACTTGGCTACCTGGCGCGCGATGGCTCGCATACGGCGATACTCGGGCTGCAGGACCAGGTCTACGCCAATGTCTCGCTCGGCGTTCATCGGATCGCGATAAACCACTTTCCAGCCGCCGTGTTCTACTTCCTCTTTCGCCTCGGCCTCAATCTTCACAGCCTTGAGCGCCGCGGCCACTGCGTCCAGATTGGTCCGCTCATGGAAATCGGCCTTCGTATCGATCTTAAACTCGATGTTTCCTAGGATCTCCACTACCCAGAAATGGTTTTGCTCCGCCCAGGCGCGTATATTGGCGCGCTTCATCTTGCCTTGCACGTTGCCTCGATGCAACTCGCCCCCGGCGCCGCTCACGATGAAGGTGATCCCTGCCGTCTGCTCGTTCGCCTCACTCACCTGGAAATTGTGTTCGTGTCCATTGAAGACCACCTTCGCGCCGGAGGCGGCAAACAATCTCAGCCAGTGGCGGAGCTGCTCGAGGCTGGCCGGATGCTCGGGACCGGATGTAAACATGGGGTGATGAAAGAACGGAATCACCCACGGCGGGTGAGGTTTCGCGAACTCGGTCTGCATCCAGTGGAACTCCGCGCTGTCCTCCAGGTAAGCGGGCCGCGAGGGACCGGATGGCACATTGCTGGTGCTATCGAGCGCGAAAAATCTCGCGAGGCCGCCGTAAGTGAAATCGTAATATCGCCCGGGCTTCCCTTGTGGATAGGCGAAGTTGTCGAGCATTGCGGCTAGATCGCCATGCTTTTCCGTTTCGCTGCCGTCGTGATTGCCCAAGGACGGAAAGAAAGGAATGCGAGCAATCAGCGGCTCGTAAGGCTCGAAGAACTTGGGACCCCAGTCCTCATCTTTCGAGCCGGTGTGTCCGAAGCCGTAGAAAGGAGTCCGGACATCGCCGTAAATATTGTCGCCAACGCTCAGTATGAACCGCACGGGATTATCGGTTTTCGCGCGCCGCTGAAATTCATCCCACATGGCCCGAGCGATGCTGTACTGAGGAGGCTTACCGGTACCGAAATCGCCGATGACGAAGAAGGTCAGACTTTGAGCCTTGGACGCCCAGGTGCGGACCTCGCCTTGTCCAGCCACGTTAGCTCCGATCGTAACTTTGTAGCTGTAATCGTGGTCCGGCGCGAGGTTCCCCACGATGATGGAATTCCCGCGTGATAGCAGGGTTTTGCCGGCAATCAGGACCGTAGCCTCGCCGTGAGAGGGAGAAGAGCGCCCGATCGTATTCGCACCCATGGTGGTGCCCCAGGAAAGCTCGACGTAGTCGGGGCCCAGATCCGTTACGTAGGTGTAGAATTTCTGTGCCTGAAGCGGCAGCGCGAGCGCGGCGAGAAGAAGGGTCAGCGCCCGATATTTTCGACCGGCAGCCTTCGAGGCCGGCATCCCAGGACTACTGGGCTGGCTTCGAGGTGCCTTCCTTAGCCAATCGGACCTTGGCATCATCGAGCTTCTTCTGAACCTTCGAGATTTCGGCGTGATCCAACTCGCTCGGCGGACTGGTCTGCCATTCCTTCAGCGAGCTCTGCCATTGCTGAATGGCCTCCCGAAACTTGCCTTCGCGAAAATAAACCTCGGCCAGATGATCGTGCACGGTCGGATCGCGAGACATGGACATAAGCGCCTGCCGCAAGTTTTCCTCGGCCTCCGGAAGCCGGTTCAGCCGGAAGTTGACCCATCCAAGGCTGTCCAGATAGGCGCCGGTATTGGGCTCCTTTTCCAGCGCTTTGACTATCAGATCGCGAGCTTCTTCGAGCCGGACATTCCGGTCGGCCAGCATGTAGCCCAAATAATTCAGCGCCCCGGCGTTGTTCGGGTCCAAGGCCAATACCTTTCGAAACTCCGCTTCGGCGGAGGGGAGGTTCTTCATGCGCTCGTACATGGCGCCCCGCAAGAAGTTGACGGATGTCTTTTCCTCGTTGGTTTGAGACAAGTTTTCGGCCGCATCCAACATCTTGGCCATCTCTGAAAAGTTTTTACCCTTCTCGTAAATCTGGGCGAGGCTCAAGTATGTCTCGCGGTCGTTCTTGCCGTCCATCAGTTTCCGAATCTCGGACGCTGCTGGATCGATCTTGCCCATGTCCGCTAGCAGGGACGCATGCTCGGCCACCACCACACGGTCGTTCGGGTACTTTTTGTAAGCAGCCTCGGCTGCCGCTTCCGCTTTTTGATAATCCTTGGCCTCCCTGTAGGTGGCCACAACTTCCGCTTCCGCGCCCGGGGCGGAGTCGGGGTCCACTTCTGCGATCTGCCGGTAAATTTCAACGGCTAATCCGTACTGTTCCGTCGAACGATACAGGAAAGCCAGTTTCTCCAGCAACAACTTGCGATTGGTTCGCTCCGAAGCGGTGTAAGTCTTCTTGGCCGTCGTGTCCAGAATCCCCTTCATTACGCGGACGGCGTCGCCAGTCTTGCCCTCGGCCTCAAGAAGATTGACATCGTTAAACTGGATCTCCAAATTGTTGGGATCGAGCTGCTTGGCCTTGTCCGCCGCCTCGCGGGCTTTCGCGAAGTCTTTCTTTTGGCGGTAAATTTGCGACATCCGCAGCAGCGAGTGTTCGTCCTTCGGATCCTCAGCGCTTAGTTCCTTGTACAGGTTCAAGGCATCGTCGAGCTGATCCGACATCATCAGGTCTTCCGCCAGTGCGCGCTTCAGATCGGAATTACCTGGCTGTTGATCCAACGCGCGGCGCAGCATTTCGGCGGCTAGAGGATAGTCTCTAAGCTGCTCGTAGACGCCGGCCAGGCTCATCAGACTGCGCGGGTTCGGATTCTTATCGGCAACCTTGCGCAACAGTTCGGCGGCGGCTCTATTGTCGCCGAGGTCCGCGTAGACAGTGGCCAAACCAGTCTGGCCTTCTTCATTGTCGGGGTCCAGTTCCAGAACCTTCTTGTAGGCCTTCATCGCATCGGTCGAGTTTTGAAGGACCTTTTGCAGGCGGCCGAGCATAAGCCAACTTTCGATATCCTTGGGGTCCGTTTCCGTGATTTTTTCGTACTGCTCAACGGCTCTCTTCACCATGTTCTCGTCGATTCGGTTGGCTTGAGAATCGCCGATAAGGCGGGTATAGATGCGGGCGAGCAAGCGGCGCGCATTCAGATTGTTGGGGTCCTGTTTCAGCTGGTCCTCGGCCTGTGTCACCGCTTCGCGCAAACGGCCGGACTGGATGTACAGGTCGGAAAGCTCCTCGGAAATGAAGGTCGCATTCGGGTCTGCCTTCAGCGCCGCTTGATAACTCTCCACGGCGCGGTTGAAGTAATCCCCCTTATTGCCATTAGCCGTCGCCAGTTCCGCGTACATGTGTCCCAGCGAATAGTTGTAGTAGGCGGATGCTTTGTCGGAGGTATCGACCTTCGGCGCTGCGGGATTCTGGCCGAACGCGATCGACGCCAGGAGTAACAGACAGGGGAGGCTTGTGTACCGTTGTGCTGGGGTCATGAACACTCTCTTTCCCTCACCCAGATCGGTCGATCGAGGGCGGACGTGGACACCTTTTAGTATAACCCCGATGGCGTGGCCAGGTCGCTCTCGGGGGTAACAGGAGGTAACACAAGAACTTCGTCCGCCAGTAGCGCTCGATGTCTCGCGGGAATTCATATGCCGCGCCGAGATGAATTCATGTGATTGCAGTAAAATAGCATGAGGAAGCGATGAACGGCAACGGCGAGAATACGGACAACGGCCGGCGGCTTACCCGGCTGGAGGAGTTCGTCGAAGTGCTTGCCAATGAGCACATCCAGTTCGCGGAGGAGCACAAGCGCCTGCTCACCGCCCAGGTGGTGCTGACCGATCGCATGGACAAGCTAACAGATCGCATGGACAAGCTCGCGCAGCACACCGACGAGAGCTTTCGCAAGCTGACCGAGGCGCAAGCGCAAACCGAGGAGCACCTGGGCGTCCTGATGCGAATGATGGACGACTGGATTAGCAGGCAGGCTTAGCCCGAGCTTTCTTTCCGTGGATCGACAAGACTGTACCCACCTGGCTTAACAACTTCGCGGTAAGATCGGCACCTGTGGATCCAAACCCGCTGATTCCACTGGTTGTCGTGCTGGGTCCCACCGGCACGGGCAAGAGTGTACTGGCAATCAAGATTGCTCAGGAATTTGATGGCGAAATCATAAACTGCGATTCGCTGCAGCTCTACCGCGGATTTGACATCGGGACGGCAAAAGTTCCCGTGGATTTGCGAGGCGGTGTCCCGCACCATCTCATAGACGTCCTCGCGCCCACGGAGCTGTTTACCGCGGGCGAGTACGCTCGCGCTGCACGGAAGGTTTTGCTCGACGTCGCGAAACGCGCGCGCATTCCGGTGGTAGTGGGAGGAACAGGCTTCTATCTGAGGGCGCTCCTGGAAGGATTGTTTCCTGGCCCGGCGCGCGACGAAGCGATTCGAACGCGCTTGCAAACTCGAGAAGGAAGACGGCCGGGCAGTTTGCATCGTGTGCTCTCGCGTCTGGACCCGGCCGCTGCTTCACGCATCCATCCCCACGATAAAAATAAGACTATCCGGGCGCTGGAGGTCCGTATCCTCGAAGGAAAACCCATTTCCGCGCTTTTCGAAAAGGGACGTGCTCCTCTGAGCGGTTTTCGGCCGATCAAGTTCGGACTCGATCCCGCGCGCGAGCTGCTGTACCGGCGCTTGGATGCCCGCGCGATCGGAATTTTCGAGCGCGGTTTGATTGAAGAAGTGCGCCAGCTTTTAGGCGCGGGTGTGCCTCGGAACGGAAAGCCGTTCGAGTCGCTGGGCTACAAGCAAGCCTTGCAGGTCGTGGAAGGATTCCTGACGCCGGAAGAGGCACTGCAATCCACACAACTCGAGACGCGGCGGTATGCCAAACGTCAACTAACCTGGTTTCGAAAAGAGCCAGACGTTCATTGGCTGCACGGTTTCGGAGACGACGCTAGCGTGCAAAAAGAAGCACTAGCCATCATGGCGCAACAGTCACCCCCGCGCCAAGCCGGAACCGAATTGTGAATAACTTGTAAATTTTTTCCAAGCGGCGAATCTTTTCGGAACATTCGCTAATCTTGCACGTATTAGAACGTGAAGTTAGCAAGGTTCGCTTAGAGGAGCTGAGAAAATGGTTAATAAATTCGTAATCGGTTTTACTTTCGCTGCACTAGCCGTCATGAGCGCGGCCAATCGCTACAGCGTGACATTTTACGATCCCGTGGTGGTCAACGGCACCGCGCTCAAGCCGGGCGATTACAACCTGGAGATCAAGGAAAACACCGCGATTATTACGCAGGGAAAGGTCATGGCGCAGGCGCCGGTGAAGCTGGAGAGCGACGGCAAAAAGTTCAACACCAACACTGTCCGGATCAGCGGGAATCGCGTGGAAGAAATCCGTCTGGGCGGCACGCATACGCGCGTCGTGTTTGAGAAGACGGGCACGGCCACCGACTAAGAACGCGTGGGATTTGAAGCCGGCTTCAGGGGCTTCAATACAACGGGCGGCAGGCAGGTCGATAGCTTGCCGCCTTTTGTCGTAATAGAGCAAATGCGCGCGGTAAGATGAAGGCGTGCGATGTCTAGCCGCGAGCATCGTCTGTCTTGGGCTTTTTCTTTCGACGGCGCGCGCCGACTCATATCTGGTTCTGCCCTTCTTTAATTTGTCGAAGGACTCGAGTTTGGACTGGGTGGGCGAGGGCGTCGCGCAAGCGATCGAGGAGGCTCTTGCTTCCGAAGGATTGATCACGCTCGACCGGGACGATCGAGTGGAAGCTTATCGGCGGCTTTCGATTCGCCCCTACTCGTTGTTGACCAAAGCTTCCGTAGTGAAAATCGGCCAGGCGCTCGATGCCGAACAAGTTCTTTTCGGACAATTCGAGTTGAGGCCCGTGCCGGACTCCGCGGTCAAGAGCCGCGGATCGTTGCAGATTACGGCGCGGATCCTGGATCTGAAGCGCGTTAAACAGGGCGCGGAATTTCGCACGGTAGGTGCGCTCGAAGATCTGGCGGCCTTGCAGGAAAATCTTGCCTGGCAGGCGCTGCAGTACTTGAAGCCTCATGGCGCGCCCTCGGAAGCGGAGTTCCGGCAGCGGCATCCCCGCGTTCGGTTGAACGCCATTGAAAATTACATTCGCGGCCTGATGGCCTCCAACACGGACGAAAAGCATCGCTTTTATACACAAGCGGCGCGGCTTGATCCGTTGTACTCGCAACCCTGCTTTCACCTGGGGCGCCTGCTCTGGCGGAGGAAGGAATACAAATCGGCCGCGGAGTGGTTCCAGAAAGTTTCATCCACCGACAGCCACTATCGCGAAGCAAATTTCTTTCTCGGCTTGTGCCGTTATTCCATCGGCGACTTCGCCGGAGCTCAGGCGGCCTTTCAACTCGTGGCTAAGACCGTTCCATTGAGCGAGGTATACAACAACCTCGGCGCCGCCCAATCGCGGGCCAATCTTCCCGGGGCGGTGGAGAGCTTCCGCAAGGCTCTGGAAGGGGACACCAGCGATCCCATCTATCGGTTCAACTTCGGGTACGCTCTATGGAAGAACGGCGATCTCCAAGGCGCCTCTGAGAATCTTCGTGCGGTGCTGGATCACGATCCCAACGACACCCAAGCCGCTCTCTTGCTGGAACGCTGCGAGAAGCAGAGCGGTCCGCGTCCGGGCGAGCCGCGCATGGAAGGCCTGGAGCGTCTAAAAACGAATTACGAGGAGAGCGCCTACTGGCAGTTGAAGGCAGTGCTCCAGCCAAACCAGCCATGACACGAGTCGCTCCGCGTCTGGCGGCTCCGCTGTTTCCTCGCCCGCCGATTAGATCGGTATAATCCATAGAGCTAATGGTCGAAGCGTTCGGGTTATCCGATCCTGGTTGTGTGCGGCGGAACAACGAAGACTTTTACTTGTTGTCGCCCAAGACCGGTCTGTACGTCGTCGCCGATGGGATGGGCGGCGCGCAGGCCGGCGAGCATGCATCGAAGCTGGCCGTCGACACTCTGGCCGCGTTCGTCGAGCAGAGCGGGAAAGCAGACGCGGAAACGCTCGCGCAGGCGTTTCAGGAGGCCAACCACCAGGTCATGAATGCCGCGGCCAACGATGCCAGCCTGGAAGGCATGGGGACCACTTTGGTTGCGGCCCTGGAGTGCGGTCCCGAACTCGTGATCGACAGCGTGGGGGACAGCCGCGCCTATGTGTATGAGGCTGGCGCGCTAACCGGCATCACGGAAGACCAGACCTGGGTGCATGAGGTGGGCCGGCGTTTGGGCATGGACGCATACGCTCTGCGCACGCATCCGATGCGGCATGTTTTGACTATGGCGATTGGCGTGAGTCCGGAGCTACGAGTCCACTCTTACGCCGTCCGGCCCCAACCGGGTGCGCTGATCCTGCTTTCGAGCGACGGCCTGCACGGCGTGGTGGACTCCCGCGACATTGCGGACGCTCTCTCCGGCAACGGCTCCCTGGAATCGAAGTGCCAGCGATTGATCGAAACAGCCAAGCAGGCCGGTGGCCCGGATAACATTACCGTCGTGCTTATGCGGACCCAGTAAAGGCCTCAGTTACGACTACCGGCCCGACAGATGACCTGTGCTGGTCAATAGTGTCACCTTATAAGGAGCGATGATTTTTGCCCTGAGAAAGGCGAACCATTGACCGCGCGCTTCCAAAATGCGCTGGCGGCGATTCTCGCTCTGCTTCTGATCGCTTGCGTCATCGCGGCTTACACGACTGGCGGCCAGCGTTCGCAACAAACTGCCGCGACCAAGGCCGTGTCCGCGAATCCAGAGTCGCCGGTGGATCAACGGCTGCTTCAAACAGCGCAACAAATGGACGCGGTCGCGGACACGGCCGCGGAACAGGCGCTGGCGAGCGAGGCGCTGCGTCTGTCCGATCACGAACTCGATCAAGCTTTTGCCTCGCTGTTGCGCGACGCAGCCCAATCCAGCTCGCCCGCCACCGGCGCCTTGAAAGCGCTCAACGACCGCATCAATAAGCTAAAGGCGCAAATCATGGGGGAGCAGGAACGCATCGCGGGCTTGACGAAACAAAGCGGCTCCGATGATCGGCTCGAACTGGCAAAAGCGCAACTGGCGCTCGATCAAGACGACTTGGAAGATGCCCAGCAAGACTTGGCGCGCGCAGGAGGCGATCGGCACGCAACGATCGAGCGCGCGATCCAAGAGCACGAGAGCGTGCAGCATAAGCCTCCGCAGGCAAGAAACGCCGTGGCGCCGCGTTCGGGCACCCTCGGCGAACAGGTTGTCGGTTGGTTTTCTCTTGGGCGTCGTGAGAGTCAGCTGGACCTTGCGCGGAAGCAAGCCGCGGACAACGCTGCAAGCTTGGCGAAAAAACACGATTCGCTGGAGAAGTCTTCTTCCGGTGGCGCCGTCGATGGGCAGGACACCGCCGCCACGGTGTCGCGGCTGCACCGTCTTTCCGACCAGCGCAAAAACCTTGCCGACCTCGACAAACGGATTGAAGACAGCCAACAACTGGCCAATGTTTACGGCCGGTGGGGAACCGAGGTTGCCACCAGACGAACCCAGGTAGTGCACCTATTGCTCCGGTCACTCGCCACAGTTTTTGCAATTCTGTTGGCGATGGTATTGATCAATCGCGCTATCCATCGAGCGTTTAGCCGCCACACCGACCCCCGGCGTCTCCACCAACTGCGGATGATGAGCACCATCGCCGTTCAGGTTGTCGCTGTCTTGTTAATTCTGGTAATTGTTTTCGGGCCGCCGAATCAAATATCGACCGTCATCGGTTTAGCGACTGCGGGCCTTACCCTTGCTCTGAAAGATTTCATTCTTGCGTTCTTCGGCTGGTTTGCGTTGGCGGGTCGAAATGGTATCCGAATCGGAGACTGGGTGGAGATCAATGGGGTGGGCGGCGAGGTGATTGAGATTGGATTGATGAAAACGGTCTTGCTCGAGATGGGCAACTGGACCAGCACCGGCCATCCGACCGGGCGGCGGGTTTCCTTCATGAACAGCTTTGCGATGGAAGGCCACTATTTCAACTTTTCGACGGCGGGACAATGGCTGTGGGACGAACTGCAGGTCACGTTGCCGGCCACCAGCGACCCGTACCAGCTCGCGCAGCAGATACGCGAAATTGTGGAGCGCGCAACCGAGACGGAGGCCCAGGAGGCGGAGAAGGACTGGGAGCGTGTTACGCACCAGTACGGCATGCGCCCCTTTTCCGCGAAACCCGCAATCGATCTCCGGCCTTCCATAAACGGGTTAGAAGCGAACGTGCGGTACATCACGCGCGCGCCCCAGCGCTACGAAGTGAAGTCGCGCCTCTTCGAGGCGATCGTGGATTTATTGCACAAGTCGCCCGCCGGCTCAGCGACCGTGCTGTCCCGTCCCACGTCCGGTTCGCCGTAGCACAGGCATTCGCGCCTGTGTTTTTTTCGCGTGTCGCTAGCCAGTGCCGGCTGAAGACTAGCTTCCAGCCATTGGTTCTGTGCCCTGATTAAGAATGGCAAGGCTAAGGACTGATTCGCCTCTTCCAGCAAATGCCCGGAACGACTCATCACCGAACTTTTTGGCGACGTATATGCCGAGCCGCGGGTTCTTTGCACCGGGTATGGTCACAGCGAAAGGATCGTTTCGTTAAGAAACCCCTAACGAAACTATGAGCCATTTTCCTTTGGTTACGTGGCCGCTCCTAGTGCCGGAAATGCCGAATGCCGGTGAACACCATCGCCAAACCGAGCTTGTTGGCCGCGGCGATCACTTCGTCGTCGCGCACTGACCCGCCCGGTTGAATTACCGCCGTGATGCCGTGTTTAGCTGCCTCTTCGATGCCATCGGGGAATGGAAAGAAGGCATCGGAAGCCAGCACGGTGCCCTGGAGGGGCAGCACGGCTTTCATCGCGCCCACCTTTACCGAATCGACGCGGCTCATCTGCCCCGCCCCGACACTGACCGACTGGCCCGGCCGCGCATAGACGATTGCATTGGACTTCACGTGTTTACAAACCCTCCATCCGAACTCCAGCGCGCGCCACTCTTCTTGAGTCGGCGTCCTTTCTGTCTTCACCTGGCATTCTGCCCGATTGAGCCGGTGAGTGTCGGCAGTCTGGACAAGATATCCGCCGCTGATCGATTTCACCACCGGTTCACCGGGCGGCGTAGCGCCGACCTTCAGCAGCCGCAGATTCTTTTTCGCGCCCAACAGATTGCGGGCTCCCGGGTCGTAGTCGGGCGCGGCAATAGCTTCCATAAACGTCTTGGCGGCCTCGCGCGCCGTCTCCTCGTCCAGCGTCCGGTTGAACGCCAGCACGCCGCCGAAGGCCGATACCGGGTCTGCCTCAAAAGCGCGCCGGTAGCTTTCAGCGAGCGTGGCCTGTTCCGCGCACCCGCATGGATTGGTGTGCTTGATAATCGCCGAAGCAGGCTGCTCGAATTCCTGAATCAGTTGCCAAGCTGCGTCCAAATCCACCAGATTGTTATACGAGAGTTCCTTGCCTTGCAGTTGTTCGGCTCCCGCGATGCCTCCCTGACGGTTGGAATAGAGCGCTGCCTTTTGATGCGGATTTTCGCCGTAGCGCAAATCGAGCGAGCGCGGTGCGCGTATGTCGAGAAACGCAGGCAGTCCGGATTCTGCGTCCGCTCCGACCTGCGACAATCTTGTCGAGATCGCTCGGTCATAGGCGGCCGTCAGTGCAAAAGCCTTTTGCGCAAGACGCCAGAGAGTCGGCTCGGACAGCTGTCCGTGGCATTCGTGCAATTCCTGTAGAATCCCGGGATAATCGTCGGGCGAAGTCAAGACGGCGACGTCCTGATAGTTCTTCGCCGCTGCGCGAATCAACGTTGGCCCGCCGATGTCTATGTTCTCGATGAGCTCCGCCATTGCGACGCCTTTCTTGGCGGCCACCTTTTCGAACGCATAGAGATTCACCACCACCAGGTCGATCGGTGGTATGGCATGTTCTTTCAGAGCCTGCATGTGCTCGGGCTGACTGCGTATGGCCAAAACGCCGCCTGCGATGCGCGGATTGATGGTCTTCAAGCGGCCGTCGAGCATCTCGGGGAATCCGGTGACTTCCGATACTTCACGCACCGCGACTCCGCCTTCCTGAATCGATCGAGCCGTACCTCCCGTCGAAATAATTTCTACTCCCAAACTCTTCAGTCCCTGGGCCAATTCCACCACTCCCGTCTTGTCGGTAACGCTGATGAGTGCACGTCTAATTTGAGTCATTCTCTACAATGGTAAACGTGTCGCATCCCGTAACGTTAATTCCTGGTGATGGCATCGGCCCGGAAGTCGCCGACGCCACGGTCCGAGCAGTCAATGCAACGGGCGTTTTTATCGATTGGCAGCGTGCCGACCTGAATGCGAGCATCATCTCGAAATCGGGGCAGGTATTGCCGCCGCATGTGGTTGAGTCGCTCGAAAGGACGCATGTCGGTCTCAAAGGACCGGTAACCACGCCCATCGCGGGCGGCTTTCAAAGCGTGAACGTAGCGCTGCGCAAGCAGTTCGATCTGTACGCCAACGTTCGTCCGGTGCATTCCCTTCCCGGGTTGAAGACTCGCTTTGACGACGTGACGATCGACATGGTCATTTTTCGCGAGAACACCGAGGACCTCTATTCCGGACTCGAACACGAGGTAGTGAAAGACGTCGTCACCAGCCTGAAGGTGATTACGCGCACTGCGTCCATCCGGATAGCGGAGTACGCATTCGATTTCGCCAAGAAGACCGGCCGCAAGAAGGTGGCGGCGATTCACAAAGCTAACATCATGAAGCTGGCCGACGGCCTGTTCCTGCGATGCTGCCGGGAAGTTGCGGCGCGTTTCCCGGACATCGAGTACAAGGAGCTGATTGTGGACAATGCCTCCATGCAGCTCGTCATCCGGCCGGAGACCTTCGATATTCTGCTGCTACCTAATTTGTACGGCGACATCGTGTCGGATCTGGCGGCCGGACTGGTAGGAGGGTTGGGGGTAGTCCCAGGGGCCAATATGGGAGATCAGGATGCCGTGTTCGAAGCGGTTCACGGCAGCGCGCCGGATATTGCTGGAAAAGGTATCGCCAATCCGACGGCGCTTATACTGTCGTCCGTGTTGATGTTGATTCATCTGGGCGAACGGGCGGCTGCGGGAAAGCTACGCGGCGCGATCGAGGGGGTTTACGCCGAACGGAAACATCTGACGCCGGATGTAGGCGGCAGCGCCTCAACCCAGGAATTTACCGACGCGGTGATCGCCAAACTAAAATGACCGGGCTTCCGGCGCGTCGCGTGCAAGGACATTCCGCTGAATGCCTTCGACAAAAACCAAATATTTTGGAACTATGGCTTACCGCGAGGAATCGGTGTACGAGTTTCCTTGGGGTCTGCCAGCCTTCGATCACGAGAAGCGTTTCGTCCTGATCGAATCGCCTGAGCATGCACCGCTCGTGTTTTTGCAGAGTCTGGCCGATCCCGAACTGTGTTTTCTTGCGTTCCCGATCCTGGTCGCAGACCGGGAGTACCAGCTGGGGATAGCGCCGGAGGACCTTGCCGCGCTGGAGCTGGATACAGACCGCCAACCCGAAGCAACTCAGGCGTTGGTGCTGGCGCTCCTGTCGCTGCATGATGGGTTTTCGCCCACTGCCAATTTAATGGCGCCCATTGTGATTAATCTGGGCACGCGGCGGGCGCTGCAGGCAATTCGCTGCGATTCTTTGTACTCGCACGATCATTCCCTTCCGCTCGCCACAACCGAGGAATATTCCGGAGGGACAGCATGCTAGTCTTGCGTCGGCGCGCCGGCGAATCTCTGCTGATCGGCGACGAAATTGAAATCCAGTTGCTCGCGGTCACCGCGCACGGCGCCAAGATTGGCATCCGCGCGCCCAAGGACACGGTAGTGTTGCGCAAAGAGCTCCGGATTACCCAGGAACAGAACGCCAGGGCCGCACTCGGGCCAATGCAAAAAGATTTCGAGCGCGCGATAAAAAATTTACGTCTGTGAACTCAAGAACCAACTACTCTCCCCGATAAGCAATTTGAGAACTGAGAGAGGCGTCCGATCAACGCACCCGGAAGCCAGGGAGCGCCGGCACAAAGAAGCGGCGCGGCAGATTGGTCCGCGGTGGCGAGGATCGGTATCCTCTCGAGGGCGCCAAAGGCGCTCCGGAGCGCGAAGGTTCCGTGTCCCGAGTTCTCCAATCTAAGGAGAGAACACCGTGTCTTTTAGTATCAATACCAACGTCGCTTCGTTGCAGGCCCAGAATTATCTGCGCACCAACAGCGATTTCCAAAGCAAAACCATTAACCGCGTGACCTCGGGTCTGCGCATTGTCAATAGCGGTGACGATGCTGCCGGCCTGGCTGTCGCCAACGGATACCGGTCCAACGAAGCCGTATTAACCCAGGGCGTGCAGAACGCCAACGACGGCTTAAGCCAAATGCAGATCGCCGATGGCGGCATCAGCAACATTTCGCAACTGCTCGATCGCGCTCGTACCTTGGCCACGCAGTCGGCTTCCGGTACGTTCACTGGCGACCGAACGGTGCTGAACGGCGAATTCCAGTCCGTGTTGGGCGAAATCAACCGGCAAGCCCAAGCCATAGGATTAAACCAGGGCGGCACTTTCGCCAAGTCGCTTTCCGTGTTCATGGGCGGCGGCCAGGGCGCCAACAGCGCGGCTGTCATTAAGAATGGTTCGGTGAGCGTAGACCTGAGTCAATCCACTGTGGACACCCAGAGTCTTGGCCTTCAGGGCGTGCAGGCAGTGGGCGCATCGGCCGTGGACATTGGCGCGAGCTCAACCACCGGTAACGGCGGTCTAGTCAGTCAAAGTGTTCAGAACATCGTCGGCGACGCCACCAACCAGGGCTCGGAAGTGACTTCCGGCAACACCGTTTTTTACTTCCAGGCAGCCGGCTTCACCGGCGCAAACAAGGTCGCGGTTTCTGTGAACCTGGCCGGTGTTACCGACACCACGACGCTAGTAAATGCCATCAACACAGGTATTCAGAACGCAGGCAACGGCAACACCCAATTTGCCACGGCCTTCAAAAATGCGAATATTTCCGCCCAGATCACGACGGACAGCTCCAACAAGCAGCACCTGGCATTCTCCTCTGCCACCGCAGGCTTTCAGGTGGAAGCGGGCGACCAGATGTCGAATGCCTTGCTGGGTAACATTACGAACGGCGGAACATACCTGACGGGCGCATCGCTAACCAACACGGTCACGGGTCAAAACAACTATTCATCCGCAACAAACACCCCCGCGGTCGCGACCAAGATCATTGTTCGTTTTCAAGGCTCCGGACTCAATTCTCCGCAGGATCTGGTCCTCAGCGAAGGCGCGACCACGGCTGGCAGCCAAGTGCTCGCGGATCTTCAGACCGCTATGTCAAACAACGCCGCTATTCAGGCGGCCGGCATCAAACTGACTACCGCAACCAGCGGTTCCCACTTGGTGTTCACGTCTAACAGGGGCGAACAGTTCCAGGTCCTTTCAACTGGTGACGCCAGCAACGTGCTCGGGCTGGGTAACTATTCGAGCGGCGTCAATGTGGGCGCCTTTGACCAAACCACCATTACCGGAAACACCACGACGTTCGCCACCGGCACGGAAAATTTGGCCATTTCCATCGGTGGAGCCTCCGCCAGTTCCGTCGCCATCACCAGCGCTACTAACACTGTGCAAAGCCAGTTGGATGCGCTCAATGCCGTCTTTACTACCAACGCGACGTTCCAAGCGGCCGGTCTCAAAGCTGTAAGCGCTGCCGGCGCCATCTCGATCACGTCCACCAACGGAACCAATTTCCGGATCTCGGTTGCCGCCGATGCCGACACTTGGGGATTCGGCGCAGCTTCCGCTACGGGCGCGTCCGAGGCCCAGCAGAGCGCCATTACCGCCAAGGCGACCGTTGACGCCGGCGGTACCTACCAAACCAACGTAGGCGCTGCCGGAGCCGACGTTTTCTATTTCGGCGCGATCCGTAATGCCAGCGATAATCAATCCATTACGGTCACCGCCGCGGATACTGCCGGCGCGCAGCACACCCTCACCGTTAACTTGAATAACACCAATGCACGCTCGCTCGATGAAGCGCTTGCCACCATCAATAGCAAGCTGCAACAATCCAATGACACTACCCTGCAACAGATCGACGTGGTGAAGGAACAGGGTACGACTACAGGCTCTACCTTGGAAGGTCTGCGCTTCTTGAGTGAATCGACCAGTTTCAAGGTGAGTATCGGTGACACCGCCACCGGCTCATCCAGTAACCTGGTTGGCATTGCCGAGAATACCGCCGCTGGTTCGGCCAGCTACGCGCAAGGCAAGGTATATTCGGCTGCCGTTTCCGGTACCGGCGCCACGGCCGATATCTCCAATCAGGGAACGGCCCAGGCGTCTGTCACAGCACTCGCCGCCTCCGTCGCTACCTTGGGCAAGGCCCAAGCCGTTGTCGGCAGAGGCGAGAACCAATTGAATTACGCCATCAACCTGGCACAGTCGCAATTGACCAACTTCCAGACCGCCGAGTCGCGCATCCGCGACGCCGATCTGGCCAGCGAAGCTGCCAACCTGACTAAGGCGCAGATCCTGTTGCAAGCCGGCGTGGCGGCGCTCGCGCAGGCGAACTCCGCGCCTCAAGTTGTCCTTTCACTGTTGAAGGGTTAATCCCTCTTAACAGCCTACCTTCCGCCGGAGAGGTGGTGATACCGTCTCTCCGGCTTTTTTCATTCTAGCCGCCGCCGGCATCCCCGGCCCCAATTATCTGAGAAATATCCCCGGCCGCTCTACTTCATAAACAGCGATTCGGATGAGTGCCCAGCACAACCGAAAGAAGGCAGGCCGGCAAATCCGCCAGCGGAAGTCGCCGGCGGAACTCCTGCTTCAGGCCGATGTCCTCCGCCGCGCCGGAGATTGCGAGCGCGCAGAAAAACTCTACCGCCGAGTTATCAACCTAGATCCGTGCTGCGCCGATGCCTGGGCGGAATTAGTCTGCTGCCTGATGGAAGACGAGCGGAACTTTCGCGAAGCAGCCGATTGCTTCCGCCGGGTCTTGGACATTTCGCCGCCTGCCAGGACTACGCCGCCGGAAGACGCGCAGCCAAGCGCTTCCAATACAGCGATGCAGCTCCTGGAGCAGATCGTCGCCGACCGGCCAAACTGGACCATCGGACAGTTGACGCTCGGATGCGCCTACGGCCGAGCGAGAGAGCACGGCTCGGCTAGCGTTCACCTGGCCACCGCTTTGCGGCTCGAACCGCTGCTGGAAGCTCCGGTCGAGTGCATGTTTGCCGCCATGCACTATAGGGACCAGAAATGGGCCGACGCCATAGCGG
>Ga0207066_1161_pt1 | contig 16485 bp, 11 predicted proteins | sample Alteio_BWMinCont_24_FD_153490 | JGI IMG/M metagenome (GOLD analysis project Ga0207066, IMG submission 153490) | Enriched cells from forest soil in Barre Woods Harvard Forest LTER site, Petersham, Massachusetts, United States -... | ecosystem: Environmental > Terrestrial > Soil > Temperate forest >...
ATGTTAGGCATTTTTTGAACAGAGTTCCATTTCAAGCCCCAGTAAAAATTGTACAAAGCAACAATTGTGCTTTAGGGTTCTCCGACCATTTTTTTCGCCATTTAGCGAGGGTTATATTCTAGTAGCTTTTCAATGTTTAACCACAGCAGCAAGGGTGAACCATGAAATCCAGAATTATAGCAACAATTTTGACCGCAATACTTTTACCTTGTGCATCCTTTGCGCAGGGACAGGGTACTGACACTTATTACCTCCAGCAAATTCTGAAGGAACAGCAAAATCAAACAAATATAATGCAGCAGCAACTACATATACAACAGCAGGAATTGCAGTTATTACAGCAACATGACAAGGAACAACCGCAGAAGAAGAAAAAACAGCAGGCACAACAGCCGCAAAAATAGCAGGTGTGGAAAATAATACGTCAAGAATTATCAACAAGAGTATCCGGAAGTCCTGTCGTATCTGAATGTATCCAGATAATTTATTGTTTATCAATATATTAATTTATTTATACGCCGCCTATTCACCGGCTAGACCCGCGACGCGTTCTCAACGCCCATCAGCCGGGCTGTCACAAAAGCTTATGCAACCTGTAATCGTATTGTAACTTTTCTCCTATAGCATAAGAGATTATAGTATAACCATCACTTAATTGGCGAAAGCGCCATACGAGGGTTTATGAGTAGTAGTATAAGTCCAATTGATGAACTGATCAAAATCTTGGATATTTTTGGTCCATCCACAAGAGGTCCAGAAGATGGTACAGTAAAACTGAATACAGCAAAAATGACCGTCCAACAGGCGGATCTATTGGTAGGGCACCTAAAAGATATAAACGGGAACGACAAGGTCTTGTTTAGTCCCGAGAGAGAAATTATCACCGTTAGGGATGTTAAGGTTGGAAATTTTGGAATCCATAAATCTGTTCGTAATCAGTTAAAGAATTTTCTTGCAACGGAAGAAGTTGCATTCGGTGAGGCCGCTGCCCCAAAGATTGCTCTTCCTATTGAGGCACCGGCAGAACCTAATCCGCCAACTCCTGAACCACGCGCAATAGTTCAAGGGGAGGGCGTTGAAGCTGTACCGAACACCGCTACGACGCAGGTCGCGACGGTTGAAGTTCCTGCTGTTCCCCGGACGCCTGTTATGTCTATGCACGGCCCTCTCTCTGAGACGTCAGGAACAGGGGTCATGTTCGATTTAGTTGGTGATACGGCACAACAAAATGCACAAATAGACCACTTACGGATCCTGTTAACAGAGGCTAAGATAAATCCTGAATCAATGCGGATTATAGGAGGCGACCCTGCATCAGGGGCTCAATATGCTGTAATAGATAATATCACACCTAAACAATACGAACCGGTCGGCCAGAAATATCAGGAGTATATTGAAACGACGCCAGCAATGGTGGAAGCAGCGAACGATTCTATAGCTAGATCTCAGGCTTGGCATCTAAGGGAACCCATTGAGGCACCGGCAGTTGCAACTGAGCCTCAAGCGAATGTACTGGCTGGAAGAGAAGCCGGTGCGGTGGAACCAGCAATGCCTGTTGACCGGGGTGGCCCATTACGTAGATTTGTGAAGGGGCGTGGAGAATCCACAGGTGTTGAAACAACTGAAAGAGCCTCTGTTGTCCGCGAACAATTAGGGGTCGATGTTTTAGAGAATGTACACGCACGTGATCTCAGAAATGATACGCGGCCAGTGGCACAAGAATCTACGGCAACGCAAGAATCTGTCATCGCTGAGCAGCAGGTAGCCCGTATGTCAATGTATGACGAGGGGATGTTCACATTAGCTGGTGATAATAAACTAAAAACTCAACAACTATTACAGATAGTGAAAGAGTTGGAATCCGCTGGTGTTGACAGACCCGTAATACGGGGTTTAGGCGGGAGCCCTGATGCAGAGCCAAAATATTATGCAGTAGAGGGTGCCGAAATAAAACTCATAAAGTTCGATCCCGCTGGTCAAAGACCTATAATAAAGATTATAGAGGGCGATCCTAAAGCAGGAACACAATATGCTGTAGTTGAGGCTCCAGAATTAAGAGCAAATGTTGACGCGGCTGGTAAGGGTTATCAGACCTATACTGAAACAACAGCAGAAGTGTCGGCCGCAGCGGAAAATATTACACCTAAATCTCAGGCTGGACATGCCAGACCTCCGCGGCCATCTGTTGAAAGGATGTTCATACGTGGACAAGGTGAAACTGCAGGTACTGCATATTTCACAGTTCCTGCCGAGGCAAATCAAGACCTGCAAATACGAAGCATATTTGCCGCATTAAATAAACATGGCATTGAAATTGATCCGCCCACATCAACAGCAGGCCGCACAGAAATCGTTACAAAAGAAGGTGTCACTATAAAGATTGGCGATGTTCACGCTGATACGCAGGGTAGGACGATTGTAATAGAAGGTCTGAACACTCGGGATTTACAAATAAGAGTCGATGCGGCGGGTAAGGATTATCGACACTTTATCGAAAACGCGGGAATGGGTGATTACGCGGACGCTCTGGCAGCGAGAAATGAACGTTGGGTAGAAAAAATCTGTGAGGACGTTCGCGCAAGACAAGCAGTAGAACCCGCCCGTGCGGTGGAGGCGTATCGTGTAACTGGTCGAGGGGGCTTTGACATACCTCCGAGAGTTGCGGCAGCCCTTAAACAGCGTGCAGCAGGCTTAGCCGCTAATGATCAGGCTGAAGCCGCTAAGCTGGAAACCAAAACGCCCGTTGAGGCGCAGGCACAAGCTGAAGGAACTGCTAAGCAATCTGCTACCCAAGAGGAACCTACTGGCACTGAGAAATCTACTGGCTCTAGTAAATCCGCCGTACCTCCTGAAGCTGCCGCCCCTCCTGAACCCGTCAGCTCTACGAAACCTCCTAATCAACCAGAACAGCCCACTGCCGTTAAGCAGACTCCTGTAGCAGCCGCTAAACCCTCAGCTCCAGTTATTCCCGGCAAGGAAACAACTGGCAATTTTAGAATTCCAGCAGCAAACAAGGACGGTTTTGCGGCAATCGCAAATAAACTAAATAAAAATAGCATAAAGTTTAATATTGAAGCACTTGAAAACGGCGACATTTTTATTCAAACAACAGAGCTCCTATCGCCTAAGCAAAGTGAAGTTGTAAGAGATCTTGGTAAAATCAACGGGATGTATCGTGACGCGGGAATGGATCACGCCGCCAGACTTGGCACCAGTAGCAGCGCTCCAGTGGAAGTAATCCCGGAAAATATACCTTCCGTCAGCAAACCCGCCCCCCCTGCTGGTCCAAGCACACAGAGTCAACAAGCTGGCAGCTCTAGACAGCCTGCTGGCTCCAATCAACATGCTGGCCCCAAGCAATCTTCTGCTCCTAACCATGAGGCATGGGGTGGGCGGCTGGGCGGTGCCCTTGGCGTGGTTTTTGGTGGCATGCAGCTGTTTAATGGTGTCAAACAGAAGGATATTGGGGATGGAGCGTTGGGAGTTGCTAACATAACCGCGGGTGGCCTCGCGGTAGGGACAAGTTTCGGGAAGGCTGCTACAATGTTGGCTAAAGCTGGTGTCACGAGCAGCCGTGCTCACCTAGGTCTGGGCGCTGCGGCTGTCGCTTCGATTGCCTATGAAGCTTCTAAAGAAAAAGGCACGGGCGCAGATGATCGCTTAAACTATCAAGCTGCCCGCGCCACTGCAGGTGCAGCCGGTTGGGGTGCGGGTATGCTCGCTGGTAAAGTTGCTCTATCTATTGCACCCGGCCCATGGGCAAAAGTGATTGCCCCAGTAGTTGCTGGTGTAGTCGTAGGTGTGGGTACGACCGTGGCAGCCAACCACGCAATCGATCTCCACAAAGAAGGGAAAATAGCTGCAGCCACAGAAGCCCTTAGTCCTGAAATGCAGCAGGCCGTTGCGACGTTGAGCAGGAGCGGTAGACGCGACCGAGTCTCCAATGAGGATATCTTTCCCGATGGGGACAATGGGAAGCTTAAACTGTCCAATTATGCCAACAGCGATGGCACCTTTGGTCAGCCTGAATTAAACCAGTTGCGAGCAAAGGCTTCGGCGGCAGCTACGATCGCCAGACTCAGCGGCAATGAAAAGTATGCTGAATTGGCGAACAGTATGCAAATGCTGGAGAAGAACGCCATTGCGCAGTTGGAACAAGCGGCCGGAGCGACGATAAATACCAAGGATATCGCTAGTAATGTTATTATTGCTTCGGGCACGGATCGACCAGGCAGTATGATATCCAGCAATGTCGATCGCGCCGGACTGGGAGCTGCAGGCACAGTAGTGGCTGTCAACGACAATGGCCCGGGACATCAGGCCACAAATGGACAGCATGTTGATCGGGCAACACAGATAGAAGTACAAGCTGTGCCGCAGGGGAATGTCAGCAATCAGATGGGTATATTGAGTTAATTGATGGACCCGGCCACTACAGGTTGTTTATAATATGAAATATTGATTATTATCAATTGGCTGCATGAAAAACGATAAATAATATGGCCGAGAATAATAATATTCCGTTAATAAAATCGATATACCATTAATAAAATACTGATAATATGGCATCATACATAAATACACTATAGGGGATGTTAAGGATATGAAGGAACGCACAGATACAGGTGAAGGTGAAGGTAAAGGTCTTCGGAAGGCAATCAAAGGAGACATCCGGCCGCTACCGCTCGCTGATCCAAAACATGACAAAGGAAACCTTCGGAAAATCCTTGACAAAGGAAGCCTCCGGACGGATCCAACCTACAAAGATGTAAATTTCACGACAAACAACTCAACGAGTGAAAAAAACTTCTATGAGATACGGCGTCATGTCCTGGGACCCATCTTCAAAAACCCCTTCAAGGCGCTGGGTAGGTTCGATAAGCTACGGAAATATATGTGGGTTGCGATCCTCGACGATCTGTTTGATCCAAAGATCGCGAAGAGTACATTTATAAGCGGCGGCCACGGGAATACGGATTCACGCATCAGCCGGACGGGCGAGTATTTCGGGGATGTCCTCGTCAAATACCAGATGGACGAAGTTAAAGAGTTGGTAAATTTCTTACATGAGACTTTTGGTATATCTAACCGCGATCCCAAGACAGGTGAATTGTCGATTGACCCGCACTACATAGATGCGTTTACGTACGTCGCCGGCAGCATGATCGAACGCCAGCGCGACTTCTTCGAGCATGAACTGGGCATAAAGCGCGAAAGTCCAAAGGGGCAAGATATGGCCTTGGATTTATGCGATTTGTGGTACGGCGCCGCGCACGATCTGGGCTTGAACGACCGGCCCGAGACAGTCAAAGACCACGATAATTTCATTAAAGCTCACGAAGCTAAGATCATGCATCAGACGCTCAGCAGCGATGCAAAGCAGAGCAGTGAAAGTAAGCAGAAAATGGTTCGGGGGATGACGGACAAAATGATACCTGTTCTCGCCAAATACGCCGGCTGCACTCCGAAAGAGATGGCCGACTGTGTCAAGCATATTCGCTCCCCGGAGCTTGCCAAATTGTTGGATATTGATAGGGAAGGCACTCCTAGCAAGGATAGTACGGAACCTGTTATCAAGCCCGAGCCATGGTCCACCCAAAAAGAGGATCAAACAAACCCTCTTATTCGTACTTATGATCATGTTAGGTCAATAATCTTCCCACAGGAGAAAGATCCCGTCCTTGCCGCACTACGGAAGGCGGGGAATCAAACCCGTGACAGAGTCATCCAGGCAATCTATCATATGGCTGACCGTCGGTCCGATAAGATAACTCTTGAGCGCAAAACGATACACCTTAATCCCAATGAGACGCTCATTGAACCGGGGGTGCCTTCCGAAAACCTGTACGTGGTATTGGACATACTGAACAAAAATGGCTCACTGGAGCTCGTGCGGACCTCGGATAAGGAACTGATGAAATCGGATGCGGACGATGAGGTGCCGGAGACGCCCCATAAGGTAAAGGTGCTTAAGATATTGCCCGGAAACCCCGCAGTACTGGGAGAAGTCGGGATGGTTCGGGGCACAACGATCGGAACGGTAAAGGCTGGCCGGGATGGGGCTGTCGTCGACGCGGTGGTCATCCCCAGAAAACAGTACTTAGAGCTATTGGAATTGAATGAACGCCCATGGCTCGAGCGCAATCTTGCCCGCAAGGTGCAGGGACAAATGAAAAGGCACGAGGCTGCAACGGCAGAGTTTAAAAAGGTGAAGGGGTTAATAAAGAATAAAGATACAGGTGAAGATAAAGATACAGAGCTTCGTGATATCATGGAGAAAATTCAGGGACTCGGGGATAGTAACGCGAGTGGTGCCCAGACGCAGTTAGCAGAGGATACAAGTAAATTGCAGGATCGCATCATCGCTTACATACAGGATGAGCATACTCCTGAGGAGCATCTGCAGGTGATGGGGAGATACCTTGCGTCGGCGCTGTGGGATCTGGGGCTATCCAGAAAGCTCGCCGGGGAGAAAGGGCCAGCCACTGCGAGAGAGTCCAGTAGGAGAGGGCCCGGTGGTGGGTGCCCAGCGGGTCATGGTTAGTTGAGTTAATTAGCGCTCTCCCATCCCAGCTCATGAACACCAATGCGAGGTACATATCCCGTTATAAGATTGCTAGAAAAACTTCTTCCACAGTGCCAGTATGCCTAACGCCAACCCCAACCACAAGAGCATTGAGCCGTTGAAAGAGATGGAATCCAAGAAAGAGTTCATAAAAATCTTATTCCTGTGCCGATTGAAGGCGTTAGCAGTGCCATTAGCGCAGATTTATCATCAAGACAAGTCTGTCCTTATGACTGTCAATATAGGCACCAATAGTCAAGTAAATTTTGTACAATGATGAACAATTTATGAATTCATTTTATCGAAGAATTCATCGTTGCATTTCGTATCTTGCAGTTTCTCCAGTAAGAACTCGATACCATCCATCGGCCCCATTGGCCCTAAGATCTTGCGCATCACCCACATTTTAGTAAGCGTTGCCTTATCGACCAGCAGGTCTTCTTTACGTGTGCCGGACTTGGTAATGTCCATGGATGGGAATGTACGCTTATCCGCAAGTTTACGATCCAGGACGATTTCACTGTTACCCGTTCCCTTGAACTCCTCAAAAATCACTTCGTCCATACGCGATCCGGTTTCGATCAGGGCTGTCGCAATAATCGTCAGGCTGCCACCATGTTCAATATTACGGGCTGCACCAAAGAAACGTTTGGGGCGCTGCAATGCGTTGGCATCCACACCACCGGTTAATACCTTCCCGGAAGAGGGGACTACGGTGTTGTAAGCACGCGCCAGACGCGTAATGGAATCCAGCAGGATCACAACATCCTTTTTATGTTCAACCAGCTTCTTTGCCTTCTCAATCACCATTTCCGCAAGCTGGACGTGGCGTGTTGCCGGCTCATCAAAGGTAGAGCTTACGACTTCCCCTTTGACGGTGCGCTGCATATCCGTCACTTCCTCCGGGCGCTCATCAATCAGCAATACGATCAAAAAAGCCCCGGGATGGTTTACACTGATTGAATGCGCGATATTCTGTAAGAGGACTGTTTTACCCGTACGCGGAGGAGCGACAATCAGGGCCCGTTGGCCGAACCCCAGTGGCGCCACAATATCCGTCACACGCATGGAATAATCATTATTGTTATTCTGGTAACGCGATTGTTTCTGACGATTGGACTGCTGAGGAGTAAGAGATGTGACATCGCTGTGGACGTCACGCTTACTCACCACTTCTATTTTAGGCCTGCTCACTTCCATCATTTCTACTTCGAGCTTGATTTTACGCTCAGGATATAGAGGCACCAAATTGTCAAAATTGATACGGTGGCGAACCGCATCCGGATCATCAAAATTGATTGTATTGACCTTCAAAAGAGCAAAGTAACGTTCGCCGTCTTTGGGAGCACGAATCTCTCCTGAAACCGTGTCACCCGTACGCAGTGCAAAGCGGCGGATCTGGCTTGGAGAGACATAGATGTCATCGGGTCCTGCCAGATAATTTGCCAGCGGTGAGCGCAAAAATCCAAACCCATCTTGCAAAATTTCAATTACGCCTTCGCCTAATATTGCCTCCCCTTTTTCTGCCTGCTTTTTCAGGATGGCAAAAATCATTTCCTGTTTGAGCAATGTATTAGCATTCTCCACACCATGCTCTTCAGCAAGTTGCAGTAATTCATCGGGAGTTTTAAGCTTAAGATCCTGGAGTTTCATAATAAAATTATTTCAATAGCAGTGAAGGAGTGAGAAAAGAATGCGATGTTTAGGAAGGCAACGTGAAGAAGGGGGATAGGCTATTTGCTTCGCACAAAAAAGGAGGGAAATCCCCTCTTACCTGCAGGCAGGGTATCGTATCATATACCGTCCGTCAACCCCCATTATTGTCGGCATCCCAATTTTGTACGAAACCACCCTGACTTAAAAAGGTTTCAGCACAACTAAAAGCACAATTACGACCATCAATACGGCAGGCACTTCATTGAAAATGCGAAAAAAACGCTCTGATTTAACATTCTGATCACGCGCAAAGGCTTTGCGATACCGTGACATCATCGCATGGGCGACTTGCATCAACACCACCAACCCAATCTTAGCGTGTAGCCATCCGCCGTTACTTTTGACATCAAACGCATTGGTTTTCACGGCCAGCCACAGCCCTAGAACCCAGGTAGCGACCATGGCGGGGTTGATGATGATGCGCATCAGTTTACGCTCCATCACTTTAAATAATTCTGATGCCTCACTGCCGGGTTTTACCTGCGCGTGATAAACAAATAAGCGCGGCAGATATAACATCCCCGCCATCCACGAAATAACCGCGATAATGTGGAATGCTTTAAGCCATAGGAAGGTTTCTGTGGTCATGATTGATCTTTATTTTCCGCGATACAGGGACATTGTGAAAATTTCTGTGAGCATACCCATTCTTTGCTAAACGAACTCACGGACGCATTCTTATCGTGATTTATACACAAGTCACTTAGTGTTTCGATAAAAAACTCATCCACCATCAGTGTGGGAACTCGCCAGTAGCTTGGAACCCCTTTTGCTTTAGCCAGTGTGCTGTATTGAATATCCAGTTCTACCAGCGTCTCTGAATGTTCAGATACAAAGGCAATGGGAACCACCAGTAAGGGAATTTTATCATTTCCTGCCTGCAATATTTCTTCTTCGGTAGAAGGACCAATCCATTTGAGATACCCAACCCGACTCTGGTAGCATATCCGCCAATCCAGCTCATCAATCGCCAGTACATTCACAATCGCCGCTACAGATTTTTCAATCTGCCATTGATAAGGATCACCCGCCCTAACTATTTTTTCTGGCAAGCCGTGCGCCGAAAATAATACCCTGGGTTTACCCAAATCCGCGGCTTTCCAGTACATGTCCTTGATGAGTTTTACCTGTGATACAACGAAACCGCGATCGACCGGATAGCAACATATTTTGCTGGTAGGTGCGGTAAGATCATTGGCTTTGGCGCTAACACCCCAATCATAAAACGCTGAACCTGTAGTAGTAGTCGAAAAATGTGGATACAGAGGGAGAAGTATGACGTGATCCGGATCGTATGCCTTCACTTTTTTGACCACCACATTGCTCATCGGATGCCAATGCCGCATCGATACAAACACTTTGTATTCTTCTGAAGCGCTTGCTTTTTCCTTCAGCTTTTTTTCAAGCGCCTCTGCTTGTAGCATTGTTTGCTCAAGAATAGGCGATTTCCCACCCATATACTGGTAAATCGCCTGCGCTTTTTTATTACGTAAGGTCGAGATTATCCGTGCCAACATCGACCGAAATGGTTGCGGCATATGGACAATAAAAGGATCGTTAAACAGATTAAATAAAAACGGCTTCACAGCCTTTGGGCTATCAGGACCACCCAGATTAAATAACACTACTGCATTTTTTTTCATAAAGACTGTAGGTAATCACAAAGTGCTCTGACATTATCGACTGGCGTGTGCGGCAAGATACCATGCCCTAAATTAAAGATAAAAGGCTTATTTTTCAGGCCAAAAATAATCTTCTTTGCCTGCTCGAGCATAGCATTTTTATCCCCTGCAAGCAGCTCTGGGTCTAGATTCCCCTGCACCAGACAAATACCCTGCAATGCATTATTAGCCCATTCCACTGATACCGACTGATCTATACTGATTCCATCCACTCCGGTGAGTTTGGCGTAGGAAATATAATTTTCTCCTGCATTACGCGGAAAACCAATAATAGGAATTTCCGGATGCGATTGTTTTAGTGCTTTTATGATGGCAGTGTTTGGTCGAATCACCCATTCGTGAAATACATCTCTTCCCAACACTCCGGCCCAAGAATCAAATAGTTGAATGATTTCTGCCCCTGCTTCAATCTGACGGCGACAATGATCAATAACGGACTGAACCAACAGTTCTATCAGTGCAGTAAAAAATGATGGGTTGGAAAGTGCGACTGACTTCACCCCTTCAAACCGCTGATCCGATTGCCCCTGCACCATGTAACATGCCAATGTCCAGGGAGAACCTGCAAATCCAAGCAGCGTCGTTTCTTTCGGTAATGCAGATTTTGTCAAGCGGATGGCTTCATATACCGGATAAAGTTTTTCACTGTTCCAATGGAGTTTTTTTAAATCATCTACACTCGTTACAGTAGAGAGTATCGGTCCTACCTTCTCTTCAAAGCGCACATTCACACCAAGCGCATCAGGAACTACTAGTATGTCGGAAAAAATAATCGCACCATCCATACCAAAACGTCGAATGGGCTGTAATGTCACCTCCGATGCTATGGAAGGCGTATAACACATATCGAGAAAGCTGGATGCCTCACTTCGTATCTGCTTGTACTCAGGTAAATACCTTCCTGCTTGTCGCATAAACCAAAAAGGTGGTCTTGCTAAGGATTTTTTTTTCAAAGCACTGAGTAAAGGCTTCGCATCACTTATCATTATATAATACTTATTAAATGGTAGTAGCTGTAGTAGTAAGGCTTATGGTGGGGGAAGATTATTGTCCACTATTTTATCCCATGTTACGGTATCTGTGCTGTATAAGTGGATAAAATGGTATTACTTTCCTAAAGACATGGAAATAAATCGTAATAATGAAATTCACCATGAAATTTTAGCGTGGATAAATCCGATTATTCACGTATTTCTTACATGAAGGACTATCCAATTCACATGTGGATAAATATTAGGGAATACGGTGCAAAGAAAATCAAAACCTTTATGCTCAATTTTGTACATAAAGTATTTATAGGTTTATCCACAGAACAATAAACAGATGGGCTCATGAAAAAATTTAATTTGCATTTGGTATCAGATTCTACCGGTGAAACGGTGAGCAGTGTAGCACGCGCAGCGTTGGCGCATTTTGACGATGTAGAACCGGAAGAATTCAGCTGGACACTTGTGCGTACCAAAACGCAGATGGAACGCATCATTGAGGCTATACGTGAAAATCCGGGAGCAGTTATGTATACACTCGTTGATAATCAGCTGCGTGATATGCTGAAGATGGAATGTGCCCGTCGCGGGCTTCCCTGTATCGCGATTTTAGCGACGGTGGTTTCTGAACTTTCCACATTCCTAGGGCTGGAGACGCACGCTTCGCCCGGAAAACAACATGAATTGAATGAAGAATATTTTACGCGCGTCGATGCCATTGGCTACGCGTTGGCACATGATGACGGACAGGCGCATTGGGATATGGAGGATGCCGATATTATTTTGGTGGGACCATCACGCACTTCTAAATCCCCTACCTGTGTATATCTTGCGTATAAGGGGTATAAAGCGGCGAATATTCCTTTTGTGTTGGGTTGTCCGCTGCCAGCAAGTTTAGAAACGCTTAGAAAACCAATGATTATTGGCCTAACCATTAGCCCGGATCGCTTGCAACAGATTCGTAAAACCCGGCTGCAATCCTTAAAGCAGGAAGATGATACCAATTATGTCGATATGGATCATATGCAGCAGGAGATTGCCGAATCACGGAAGCTATATAATCAACATAAATGGCCAGTGATTGATGTCACCCGTCGTTCCGTTGAAGAAACTGCCGCGACGATTTTGCAATATCTAAAGAAACATCAGGAAAAGGTGCATGCCCACCCAGCCCAGTCAAACCAAGCCTAGTCAGCCCACGTCTAATGAGCTTCGGGCAGGATTACTCGGCTGGCCCATTTCGCATAGCCTTTCTCCGCGGCTGCATGGGTTCTGGTTACAACACTACCATATCTCCGGGGAATATACCGCGCTTCCCGTGGCACCAGATGTACTGCGAGAAATAGTTAAAAAACTTGTGGATGATGGATGGAAAGGATTCAACCTCACCATTCCCCACAAGGAGGCAATTTTGCCTTTTCTCGATGCTATTGATCCGGTTGCAGAGCGTATTGGTGCCGTTAATACGGTGGTGATATCGGCAGGAAAATTAATGGGCCGCAATACGGATAGTTACGGGTTTTGGGAAAATATCCGCCCTTCCATCGCACATAAACGCAAAGCCGTTATACTTGGCGCAGGCGGCGCGGCGCGGGCCGTCGTAGAAGCCTTAGATGACGCCGGATTTGAACAGATATGTATAGCCAACCGTAACCTTGAGCGTGCGAAAATACTGGTCGGTGCAAGGGCGCATATTACCGCAGTTGATTGGGAGCATCGAGAGGCTGCATTGCGCGATGCGGACCTGCTGGTCAATACGACGAGCTTGGGGATGACAGGGAAGGAAGCGCTTTCTATCGATCTGGCCTTATTGCCGACCTCTGCCCTGGTGCACGATATTGTGTATTCGCCGCTTATGACGCCATTGTTGTTGCAGGCGCAGATCAGAGGTAACCCGGTAGTTGGTGGGTTGGGGATGTTATTACATCAGGCGGTTCCGGCGTTTGAAGCCTGGTTTGGCAAACGGCCAGAAGTGACCCCGGAACTCAGGCGTTATGTATTAGGTGGTTAACATGATTGTGATTGGACTCACCGGCAGCATTGGGATGGGGAAAAGTACCGTGGCGAGCCAGTTTGCTTTGCTGGGGCTACGGGTCTGCAATGCCGATGCGATTGTTCATCAATTGATGGCTAATGGTGGTGCGGCAGTGGCCGAGATCGGAAAACACTTTCCGACTGTGATTAAAAACCAGGCGGTAGATCGTAAGGCGCTCGGCGATATTGTATTTAAAGATAAGCACAAATTAAAGCAGCTTGAACAGATACTCCATCCATTGGTCGTTGCGGCAGAAAATGATTTTATCGCCACGCAGCAGCGTAAGGGCACCTGGGCAGCCGTGCTTGAAATTCCTCTCCTGTTTGAAACGGGTGCACAAGAGCGATGCGATTGTGTGGCGGTGGTGAGCGCACCCTCCTTCATCCAACAGCAACGTGTATTAAAACGTTCTGGGATGACGCCTGAAAAGCTGTCCCGGATTCTAAGTCTGCAAATGCCCGATCAGGAAAAACGACAGCAGGCTGATATCGTGATACACACCGGACTTGGGAAAGCGTATAGTTTTCGTCAGGTAAAAATATGGCTGCAGCAGATAAGGAGCATCGCATGAAACGCGAAGTGGTACTGGATACGGAAACGACGGGATTTGACCCAGCGAGCGGCCACCGTATTGTGGAAATCGGTTGCGTTGAAGTGGTCGGTGGGTTGCGAACGGGTGCCGTATTCCATTGTTATTTGAACCCTGAACGAGAGGTGCCGGACGAGGCGTTTCGCGTTCATGGGCTTTCCACAACTTTCTTGAAAGATAAGCCCATCTTTTCGGAGAAGGTTGATGCATTTCTTGAGTTTATAGCAGACAGCCCATTGGTGATTCACAATGCCGCTTTTGATATGCGTTTTATTAATGCAGAATTACAAAATCTGGGCTTTTCCGCGCTGCCGATGGAGCGAGCCATTGATACCGTGCTGATCGCACGCAAAAAATTTCTCGGATCGCCAGCCAGTCTGGATGCGCTGTGTAAGCGTTTTGATATCGATCTTTCCTCACGCACAAAACACGGCGCGCTTCTCGACGCCGAGCTTTTGTCGGATGTGTATCTGGAATTATTAGGAGGCAGGCAGGTGACTTTCCACCTAGATGCTGGCAAGCAGGAAGCAGCAAACTCTGTAGCCGGAATGCACATGCCAAAAGAAGTTTTGGAACCGCGTGATTTTTCTCCTACTCCAGAAGAATTGGAAGCGCATGCCCAGACGCTTTCCAAACTCAAGAAACCGCTGTGGCAGGAAACCGCCTAAGCGAGCGATCCGTGGCAGTGCTTGAATTTTTTACCAGATCCACAAGGGCAGGGGTTGTTCCGCCCAACCTTAGCAGCCGTAGTTTGAGGCTCGGGTTCTCCCATAACGATGGGACCTTCTGCGGGATCCTGCCGCGTTTCAAACATTTTACGCGGAAACGCAGGTTGCGAGAACACCGGCGGCTCTTCAATATGGATTTCCAAATGGGAAAGGCGGCTGATCACTAGCTCACGCAGGCCAGAAAGTAATTGCTCAAACAACGAGAATGCTTCCTGTTTATATTCATTGAGCGGATCACGCTGACCGTATCCACGCAAATGAATCCCCTGTCGCAGATGATCGAGCGACAACAAGTGATCTTTCCACAGCTGATCAAGTGTTTGCAGCAGGATATTTTTTTCTGCCATGCGCATGATGGGTTCACCATATTGGGTAATCTTGCTGTTAAAATGGTCACGAGTGGCCGTGTTAATACGTTCCAGCAGTGCTTCATCGGCAATGCCTTCTTCCTTGGCCCAATCGACGATCGGTAAATGTAACCCATAAATACGGAACACTTCTTTTTTCAGATCTTCAGTCTGCCATGAATCCGCATAGGATTTAGGGGGAATGCATAGCAGAACCAAGTCTTGATTTATTTCCTCACGCATGGCGGTGATCGTGTCGGAAACATCCTGTGCTTCCATCAGCTCGATGCGTTGTTCATAGATCACCTTACGCTGATCGTTCATCACGTCGTCGTATTTGAGCAGGTTCTTACGGATTTCGTAGTTGCGTTGCTCGACTTTTTGCTGCGCTCTTTCAATTGCCTTAGTCATCCACGGATGGAAAATGGCCTCATCTTCCTTCATCCCGAGCTTTTGCAGTAATCCATCGATACGCTCTGAACCGAAAATACGCATCAGATCATCTTCCAGCGACAGGAAGAATTTAGACGCACCCGGATCACCCTGACGGCCTGAACGACCGCGTAACTGATTATCAATTCGGCGGGATTCATGACGTTCTGTGGCGATCACAAATAATCCACCGCTAGCAATGACCATATGTTTGGCAGCAGCAACATCAGCGCGAAGTTTAGAGGTTTTTGCCTCAATCGCAGCGGGATCACTAACGTCCTTTAGTTCCTGCTCAATCTGCATTTCTGGGTTGCCACCAAGCATAATATCCGTGCCCCGTCCCGCCATATTGGTGGCGATGGTAACGCTGCCAGGTCTCCCTGCCTGAGCGATAATATAGGCTTCCTGTTCATGGTAGCGGGCATTGAGAACCTGATGCGTAATGCCTTCTTTTTTGAGCAGCTTGGAGAGATATTCGGATTTTTCAATTGAAACCGTTCCAACCAGTACAGGCTGCTTCTTCTCATATGCGATTTTGATTTCGCGAATGACAGCCCGGTATTTTTCGGTTGCAGTACGGTAAATTTCATCCTGATAATCAATGCGAACGGCAGGAATGTTCGTTGGAATATCGATGACCTCAAGCTTATAAATATCGCGGAATTCGCCGGCTTCTGTCATAGCCGTACCGGTCATGCCCGACAGCTTTGGGTACATACGGAACAAATTCTGGAACGTAATCGACGCTAACGTCTGATTCTCGTTCTGGATTTTCGCTTTTTCCTTGGCTTCCAGCGCCTGATGCAATCCATCCGAATAACGGCGGCCATCCATCATACGACCGGTGAATTCATCAATGATGATGACCTTATCATCTTTGACGATGTAATCGACATCGCGGTTGAACAGGGTGTGTGCTTTAAGCGCCTGATTGACGTGATGCACCAGTGAGACGTTTTCAATGTCGTAAAGCGAGCTGTTTGCACTGAGTGTGCCTTGTGCCGTCAACAACGCCTCCACGTGATGGACTCCCACTTCTGTGAGCGTTACCGAGCGATGCTTTTCTTCTTTTTCGTAATCTTCGGGAACAAGTAGGGCGATGAGTGCGTCAATCTGCGTATACAATTCCGAGTTATCTTCTGTCGGGCCAGAAATAATCAGCGGCGTGCGCGCTTCGTCAATTAAAATGGAATCGACTTCGTCGACAATGGCATAATGAAAGGGGCGATGAACCATCGACTCGCGCACAAATTTCATATTGTCACGTAGGTAATCGAACCCAAGTTCGTTATTGGTGGCATACGTGATATCGCAGTTATAGGCGGCCTGCCGCTCCGCTTCATCCATACCATGGACGATGCAGCCGACGGTAAGCCCCAGGAAGCGGTGTAGCTTGCCCATCCAT
>Ga0207066_1108_pt2 | contig 16464 bp, 20 predicted proteins | sample Alteio_BWMinCont_24_FD_153490 | JGI IMG/M metagenome (GOLD analysis project Ga0207066, IMG submission 153490) | Enriched cells from forest soil in Barre Woods Harvard Forest LTER site, Petersham, Massachusetts, United States -... | ecosystem: Environmental > Terrestrial > Soil > Temperate forest >...
CGAAATCAAAAAAATTCTTAAAGAATGCAAATTCCTATCATGCAAAGACAAAAATGTTATGAAAGAGTTGCGCAAAAGCGGCTTGCCATTAACAGGAAACGAATTTGATATGAAAAGCATTCTATTTCTGCATCAAAAGGATGAAAAATTCACGGATCTTATGATTGAATAAATATAATCGAATAAATAAAAATAATATTAATAAATAAGGAAATGATAATCATGATAAAAAATATAACTTTAAAACTCACCTTACTCGGTTTAATCGCAGGAGCGGCGATTGTTTCACAAAATATAATCGCTATGAAGAATAACTTTGCTGAATATAATCAAGCAGAATTAAATAAACAATTATTGAAAGCAGCAGAAGATGGTGATTTTGCGAAAGCAAAAAAATGCCTCGATAATGGTGCAAATATAGAAACACGAAACAAATATAATGATACTCCTTTAATCCTGGCATCTTTTTGCGGATATACTGATATTATCAAACTTCTTATAGGTGCTGGTGCAAACATAGAAGCGAAAGACAATTATGAAACTACCTCTTTAATCTATGCCTGCATTAATAGAAATATTGAAAATAGAAATATTGAAATCCTCAAACTTCTTATACATGCTGGCGCAAATATAGAAACACAAAACCAAATGGGATTAACTGCTTTTGATTACGCTTCTCAAAAAGGTCACGAAGACATAACGGACTATCTTACAGAGGTTCGAAAAGAGATTTCTTGTTTTAAAAACAATCCCATGAAATTAACGGTTGATGCGCCTCTTATACCGAAACTACCAAAAAAGCGCGTATCTCACGATGCTCTATAAAAAAAGCATCTATTATATTGATGCGTTGCAATGTCTTACCTTGTTCGAGAAATTCAAAAAAACTGGCGAAATCAAAAAAATTCTTAAAGAATGCAAATTCCTATCATGCAAAGACAAAAATGTTATGAAAGAGTTGCGCAAAAGCGGCTTGCCATTAACAGGAAACGAATTTGATATGAAAAATATTTTATCTCTGCATCAAAAGGATGAAAAATTCACGGATCTTATGATTGAATAAATGTAATCGAATAAATAAAAATAATATAAATAACAAGAAAGGATACTTCTATGAAAATTAAAACTTCTATCTATTTCCCGATTTTAACTCTTTTGGCATTACTTACGTGCTCATCTCAGGCGATGAATAGATCAAACGTACGAGATGCATTCATCAAGATATTGATACATTCCTGTAAAAAAAATCTTTACATCAAGAATTTTAAGATTAATCGAGGAGAGCTTACCAGAAAAATTGAAACGACATTTGATGCACATTCTCTTGGAAAAACAAAAATTAATTTTTTTACTGAAAACGCAGCCATAGGATACACCATCTATAACAATGACCTGTGCATAGATTGCATAACAAAAGAAAAATATGGATTTTTGAACACGCTTTTTGTTCATGAAAACCAAAGAGGATTAGGATTTGGAAAAAAATTATTTAAAGAAACTATTGAAATGATGCGTAAACATTTTCCTCATATCAAAAAAAATTGAATGGGATATTTATCCTTTTGGACAATGCGAAACAAGCGAGGATTACCTACAGGCAAAGGAAAAACTTTATGTACTGTATGAAGAGCTAGGCGCAGAGGTCAATAAAATAACAGACAGAGCAACCCTAGACCTTAATCTCGTGAGGTATACTCATGAAAATAATTAATATCTCTCTCTTTATCTTGAGTAGTTTACTAGCTATAAGCACTATTAAATGCATGAATAAAGAATTAAATAAAAAATATACATCGATAGAATCACTCATAAGCGATGAGGAACTTATAGCATCGCTGAGTGTAAAACAACGAGAGCAATTCAAACGACGCATTAGAAACAATCTGTTGCATTCATTAAGTATCGAAAAAAAAATAAATCATTCATCACAAGATATCTGTATAAGATTAAAGTACTTATATCAGGAAAATTCTATCGGATCAGCAACTTGTTATAAAAAAAATGATCAAGAAAAAATAACGCTCAATACATTGTATCTTTATGAAATGTATCACAATTATGGCTTAGGGACCCATGTTTTTCATTGCATCATGAAAGAACTTCACGAACTATTCCCTACCATCACAAGAGTGGAATGGACCGCAATACCTTTATTTTTCAAGGCAAAAAATCCCGATAATGAAGCAGAAGAATGGGAGAAGGCTCAAAAACGACTTTTCAAATTTTATAAAAATTGTGGCGCAACTGTTAATGAAGAAACCGGCGACTGTTATATAAACCTTAAAGATGCGGAGTATTTCGATGAAAATTAAAAACTATATCTGTTCACTTATGGTGAGTTTATTAATGTTAATTACCTGCACATCCCAGTGCATGAATACCAATGTTCAGCAATCCAATAAAATAACGCTTTCCTCTTTCTTTTGTTGTTGCCTTCCAAAAAAGAAAACGCCAAAAAAACAAAAAAAAGCTACCAAAGAAACCATACTTAAAAAACTAAAAATAACAAACAATATCTCCAAAACATTGGATACATTACCAGAAAAAACAAAGATATCTTTTTTTTACAATGACATTCGTATTGGTTATTCACAATACGACAACAGGACGCATCAAAATTACGGAAGCGATATTGAATATCTCGACCTTGAAAGAATTGTAGTAAATGCAGATTATAGAAATATTGGCTTAGGCAAAGAATTTTTTAAAATAACGATGCAAACGATTCGAAAAACTCATCCCACCGTCACCATTGTTCGTTGGGAAGTAGATCCTCTTGATGCATTTACTTCACCAGAAGCAGCTGCTCTCGAATTAAAAAATCTTCACCTCTTTTATAGAAAAGTTGGCGCAATAACCGATACAGAAAAAAATACCGGTTATATAAATCTCAAAGATGCGGGGTATTTCGATAAAGATTAATTTTACAAAAACTATTTTACCACATAAATAGTTTCACCATCACGCGCCATAGAAAGTTTTTCTCGTGCATACTTTTCAACATAAAAGGGATCTTTTTCCCAAGCACCCTTCTCAACCTCTAATTCCTTAATCTCTAATTCTCGCGCTGAAACTTCTTGTTTTTTTTTCTGCAACTCATTTTTTAATGCTCTCACCACAACGAAACCTTGTGACCCAAACAATAAAAAACCAATTACAACAATAACTTCTGCTATTAAAAGAATACGAACAACCTGATGTTTTATGCTCATGCCTTTTACAATCATAGTACAAACCTCCCTTTCTTAAGAATAATAGTATTAGCTTACTAAAAAGAGGCGATTGAAGTCGAGATTATGTGATTTATTCTACCGTAACGGATTTAGCAAGATTACGCGGGCGATCGATAGGACGCTCTAAAACATGCGCGATATGATAGACAAACAATTGCATTAACCCCGTCATAGCCACCGGTGCAAGCAAGGGATTAACTTTTGGAATAATAAAATAAGTATCGGCAAGATCAATCAATTCATGCTGTCCCTCAAAAGCAAAGACGACCAAATGTCCACGCCGAGCTTTAATTTCTTGCGCAGCGGAAACTATTTTTTGATATACCATCTCATCTAAAACAGAAAAAATAACAAGCGGCGTGTGTTCATCAACCAATGCAAGGGGGCCATGTTTTAATTCACCTGCAGGATAACAATCAACAAAACAATAGGCTATTTCTTTTAACTTTAATGCAGCTTCACAGGCAAAAGGAAAACTAATCTGTCGACCCAAAAAAATAAAATTTTTATAGGCAGCATAACGGGGCGCATATTGATCGATAATGCTACGCTTATAACGTTCCATACTGTCTTCCAATACTTCAGCGGCTATCAAAAGATCTAATTGCGCAGCTTGTAAATCAGAATCTGTAAGCAACTTTTTTTCAACTGCGATGCGATGCGCAAGCCAAAATAAAAGAACTACTTGCGCGGTAAATGATTTAGTTGCAGCAACAGAAACCTCTTTTTTTGCCTGTGTAAGCAAAAAGGCTTGAGATTCCCGCACGATACTACTCGTTGCGATATTGGTGATCGCTAAAACAGAACCATGATGAGCGGTAAGCATGCGCACTATTTCAAGCGTATCCGCCGTTTCACCTGATTGTGAAATAGCACAAAAAAGAGCTTCTGGCCCACCTGATAACAACCGATACCGAGCTTCTGAAGCTAAAAAGACCGATGAACGAACTTTGGCAATCTGTTCAAAAAAAAATGAGGCAATCTGCGCGGCATGCGCCGATGTGCCACAGGCAAAAAAATCTATTGTTTTTATATCTTGTATATCAGATGCTTTCAAACCACAGAGCGTCCAAAAATCTTGGCTCTGATTATTAACTTGATCGTTAAGGCGGTGACAATAGGCAACAGTATCCTGAATAATTCGTTTTTGTTCACCTATTTCTTTAAGCATATAATGCTCATAGACCCCCTTATTACAATCGACATCAGAAGCGTCCAATTCCTGAATAATCGGCACCAACTCTTTGCCAAAAAAATCATATACATGGAACCCGTCTTGTGTTATTAACGCAAAACTTGCATCAGGTAAAAAAACAACTTTTTTTGTACGGCCCACAAACGCTGCTGCGTCTGATGCCACAAACATTTCATCTCTCCCTACACCAATGCAAAGCGGTGAACCCTTACGAATAGCCACCAAAAAATCGGGCTTATCAATAAGCATAAGAGCGCATGCATAGGCACCCTGAAGACGTTGCATTGTTGCAACAAGGGCCGAGCACAGTTCTTTATTTTTCAGATACTCTTCTTCAAAAATATGAACCAAAACTTCGGTATCAGTATCTGAATAAAAGGTGTGGCCCGCGTCGAGCAAATTCTTTTTTAACGCAGAAAAATTCTCGATAATACCATTATGAACCAACATAATAGTCTTATGAGAATTAAAATGAGGATGAGCGTTGAGTTCGGTTGAAACACCATGCGTGGCCCAACGCGTATGACCAAGACCCACCTGACCATCAAATGGATTTTTATCCATTTTGGCACTCAGATTATCCACGCCACCCGTTGTTTTGATATACTGAAAAGCTGCTTGCTCTTTATCAAAACAAACAAATCCAGCAGAATCATACCCACGATATTCCAACCGTGCAAGCCCTTCAAAAATATACGATCGGCTTGATTTAGACCCAACGTAACCTATAACAGTACACATATCATCAGGTATCCTGTTGCTATGCGAAAACTATTAACGTTTTACGAATTGGAATTTACGACGAGCTTTCTTCTGACCATATTTTTTACGTTCAACTTTACGAGAGTCAACCTTTAAAAAGCCTTGGTCTTTGAGTGCTGGTCGTGCGGTTTCATCAGCTTCAACTAATGCACGCGAAACAGCAAGTCTTACCGCATCAGCTTGACCGTGAATACCACCGCCAAAAACGTTTACATCAATATCATAACGTGCTGCAATAGTGGGAACAATCGACAAAGGAATTTGTGCTGCTCTGCGCGCTACTTCCGTATCAAAATATTTATCTACAGGGCTGTCATTAACCGTAAAAACACCCGTGCCGTTTCGGCGAAGCCAAACACGAGCAACTGCTGCTTTACGACGTCCTACGCCATGCGCCACGGGGGTGCCTCTTTTTGCCGCAACCACTTTTGGTGCTTTTTCTGCTACAACCTTTTTAGCCACTGTTTTAGGAGCTGCTTTCGCTTCTGCCTTTGGAGCTGACGCTGCTTTTGCTGCTGTCATAATAATTATACATCCTTTAAAAAATAAACAATTTAACACTTACTTATGCACGAAACTGGGTAGGTCCCGCTACGTTCTAGCGAACTACGCCGGACAGTCTTCCATCTTCGCTTCAGCTTCGTTGGACTATCGTCGCTATTAACTGGCGACAGCCAGACGAAGTCACGAAGTGACGAAGACTGGAGCCGATGAGCGGATTTGAACCGCCGGCCTACTGATTACGAATCAGTTGCTCTACCCCTGAGCTACATCGGCCAATTTTTTTCAACAAGAATCAGTATACCAAGTTTATGATAATTCTCAATAAGACATTCAATGTTTTCACGTACATTTTACGTAAATACCGTATATTTCAGGTATGCGCCCTATTTTCTTCGTTCTTGAAAGAAATTTTTCAATAAAAGCTGTGCTTCCTCGCTACAGATTCCCACAGTAATGTTTTTTATTGTTTTTGCATATAATTCATAGATATTTTCATGATGAATTTTACTCTTGTGGCTTGTTACAAAGCCAAATAAGGGGGACTCGGCTGCATACACCAACCGTTCAATACGGCTCAACACGATGCACCCCACACACATAACACATGGCTCAAGGGTTACATAGATGGTACAACCATCAAGGCGCCAATCATTACGTTGTGCACATGCCTGACGAATAGCACACAGCTCTGCATGCTGACCCTGGCATTTATAGCTCTCGGTTTGATTATACCCAGAACCAATAATCTGGCCAAAAGAATCAACAACAACAGCCCCAATAGGCACTTCGCCTGCATCATACGCTTTTTGGGCACATTGCAGCGCCTTTTGCATATAAAAAACATCTTTATCTTGATATGACATAGCTCACTCGCATAAAATACCATACAATGTTATATTTTTAGTATATCACCAAATAAAATTTAGGAAAAACCATGAAATTTTATAAAACATCTTCAATCTTGCTTACCTGTCTTCTTTCGGGCTCTTGTTTATCGAAATTGGTTGACCGAACCACCTTTGTCACTGACATTCTTGGCATAGACGAAGGAACGTTTTATAAAAATGAAACCGCACTCAAAAATGCTCTTTCTTTCTCAAAAGATTCTTCTGATGCATTTTTAAAAAATAATCCAGTACAAAAAATAGCTTTTATTAACACACTTAATCCAAATACCTATAAACCAACAAGCACAAGTTACCAAGCCGGCTACTTTGAAGAAATGTCCCTCGATGATTTACGGGATGCAACCAAAGAGATGAAGCCAGGAGGTGGCGTTTTTAATGTTATCGAATCGGCAAATTTTCCAGGCGATTATATCGATGCATTTGATATTGGCGCATTGCAAGCAAAATCAGAAAATGTCGATGCTGTTTTTCAGGTTGCCTCAAACTTTAATGGACTTGAATTTGCAAGTAATGCGGGAAACCAAATGCACAAAGTTTATGAATATATCTATGACAACACCCAAGGACCAGGCGCTTCTATCTCTGCTGCCCCGGGAACGCTCTTTCGTCAATATTATGTTTATTATGATAAAGACAAACAACCGAAAGAATGGATGCAAACCCTTAAGCACCAAATTGAATTTCTGGGAAATACCGATATTCCTACAAAAAATGGCTATGTGGCCTTTCCTCAAAAGAATATGGATAGCGTGAAATTTAACCCCCAAATTAATACCGGAGCAATCAAAATCGGATTTCAAGGCGCGACACAAGTGACCTATGGATTAAAAAAGAACGGCTCTCAACATGAAAAAATTTCTAATCCAAAACAGATTATAAACCAAGTTTTTACTGCTGCTGTTGATTTTGCCACATGGTCTGGATCAGGCAATGATATACATAACAAAAAACAGGTAGCAATTGCCAAATCCATAGTACAAGCAGCCTATGAAGGCACGTTGCGCGCAACCCTTTTCAAAGGCAAGAAAAAAGTAATTTTAACGCTTATTGGTGGCGGCGTCTTTGACAACGATATTCGCTGGATTTCAACCGTTTTAACAAACCTAAAAGATTTTATTAAAGAAAGTGGCCTTGATATTACGCTCAGTATATTTGATGCGAGCGGCTTTATAAAAAAGAACAAAACCATGTGGTCAGAATTCCAACAATCTGTAGAACAACTGGTAAAAGACACACATGGCACTTACATTCGTTATAGTGCCAAAAAAACCACCGGGGAAACCATTGTACAGCCAAAAAAGGTTGTCATAAACGAAGCTATAAAAAAGCCTATTGAACAACTAGGAAGCGCTTTTCGCAATATTACTACCTTCTAGATAAAAAAAGACCATCATTTTATTTGACAAACATTATTTTCTATGATACATTATATTCATAGTCAGTAACAACCCTTAAAAAAGGCGTATTTATAATGATTTTTTATATACATTCTCTTTTGATGCCAACACGAGTGCTTATTGCAAGCATCTCTTTTTGCGCCTCACAACTCACACACGTTTACTTACAAGCGGTTCCCGCTTTCCATTCTGCTTTCTTACCCTCTTCCCTCTCTTGGCGCGGCTGGCGCATATAAATCTATTTCTTCACCCTTTATTTTCGTTTTTATTTTTAAAGTAACTTTGTAGCTTAACGTATTAAAAATTACGTGAACTAAAAAAACTTTAACATCATTTTTTACCATTAAAATTTGTGCTTTATGCCATTGTGGCTTTATAAGTATGAAAGGAATTATTATGAAATTGAATTTTTACATAATTATAAGTATTATTTCACTCAGCAGTGCGACATTTTTTTTGTTTTTTATGACAACATCTCAAAAAACTGGCGTAAAAAACAGTTACAACATTGCAATCCTAATCCCTGCAGAACATCCGAGTTTACAAAAAATAGAAACTGGATTTAAAGAGACATTCCAAAAAAACAGTCCCTTACCAGTACAGTTTGATAGCTTTAATGCTCATGGAGACAGGGTTCTTTTAGGCACTCATGCACGAAATATAGCGCTAAAGAACTATGATCTTGTATTTACCATTGGCGCACAAGCTTCACAGCTTATCAGCGAACAGATAAAAAAACGAAAAAAACAACTTCCTCACGTTTTTGCGGCTGTGAGCAACCCTGTTGGTCTTGGGCTCATACAATCACTTGAAAAACCTGGAACATGCACAACGGGGGTTTATGAAGATCCATATCATCAAAAAATTGTTGATGCTACGCTCGCATTAAAACCTTCCATAAAAACTGTTCTGCTCGTCTATAACCCAACACAAGGCGCAGGCTTAGAACAACAACAAGAACAACTAAAAAAGCTTTTTGCTGAACATGGAATAACCCTCCGCCCTTGTCCAGTTTTCAATGCACAAGAAATACCAACAAAAGTTGGTGCACTGATTGGTTCTGCCAGTGCAGTATTGATTCTTAAAGATAATACGGTGGTTCCTGCTGTAAGCGCACTCATTAAAATATGCAATCAATACCAGATCCCGCTCATCACAAGTGAGCTAGAATCAAACGAAAAAGGCGCAGCCTTGAGTATTGGTGTGCATGAGGAAGCATTTGGCATTGAAGGCGCATTGCTCACTCTTAAAATAATGCGAGAACAAAAAAATCCTGCCTTGCTTGCATGCGTAACTGCAGGATCACCAGAAACCCGCATCAATGAAGCTGCATTACAAAACCAAGGTATCACGCTTACAAAAGAACAACGTGATATTTTTACTCATAATAATCAAATCTAATATTTAAACCGAAAGGACACTTTTATGAATCTTTTAAAAATAAGCCTCACCATGGCAGTACTTTTAAGTGCATCAATCAGCTATTGCATGAAGATAAACTATAGATTGGGAACAGAAAATGACATCGATCAAATGCTTACGCTCTATGAAACAATAGAAAAAAATGAAGACGATACAAGCAAACTTGTCATCTTTCCACAAAAAGTTCGACGAAACATCGTTTTAGACGCTTTAAACAACAACACTTTTTATGTTGCAGAAAATGAAAATAATAAAATTGTTGGCTTTACAAAGCTGTATATGCTCAAAAAAGAAAATGTTTCAAGCGTGCTTCAAGGTGAGCTCAACTTTATCAATGATACTCTTTTGCTTAATACATGCTATAAACTGCCCATCAACGAATATGATCAGACGTTACAGTTAAAAACATCGGACTATGTATCTCAAGAAAATAAACTTGAAAATCCAGAACTGTTTTATAATGGGAATGATGCCTGCTCATATATCTATTACGGTGGCGCTTATACTGACACTTCGTATAGAAATAAAGGTATTAATAGCATGCTCATAAAAAGTGGTCTTACCACTATGCTCAGCTCAGTTACATCAGAATCATGCGCATTGCTCTATGGTCAAGTAGAAAAAAACAATGCACAAACCAATATGATTAAAACATTTGGCTATTGCATGGCTCATTTTTACCGCAAGAATAATCTACCGCAAGAAAAAATAAACATTTTTCACCTCCAACATAAGGCATGCAAACCTGAGCTGATTATTAACAAAGAAACAAATAAACTTGAACCGATATCTTTAGAAAAGAATAACGGACGCGGCAATATTGTTATAACACATACACCAAATAAAAATGAGGAGTAATTACGATGAATAGCCATGAATTAACAACATTTCTTCAGACATACTTACGTATTGACACAAGTCACCCAAAGCCAGATTATACATCCGCAATAAAGCTTTTTGAAAAACAAGCTCGTCATGATGGCTTTACAACACAGATTATCGATCTTCCTTCGGGAAGATCGGTGTTGTGTATACACTACCCAGCACCTAACTCACACAATTTAGGGCTCTCTACGCTTGCACTTTCAAGCCATATGGACGTTGTTCCTGCTGGAAATACGACTCTTTGGAAGCATGACCCTTTTTCGGGAACGATCGAGAATGATATACTCTATGGCCGCGGTACTCAAGATATGAAATCAGTAGGTGTCATACAATATGGCGCACTGCTACGCCTTAAAAAATCTGGCGTAAAAACAGAACGATCAATCTGTCTTTTATGTGTTCCCGATGAAGAAATTGGCGGTTTCACGGGTGTCGGCGAACTCGTTAAAACAGAAGAATTCAAGCAACTGAATATCGGGTATCTTCTTGATGAAGGTCTCTCTTCAAGTTGCCAAAAAAAAATCTTTATTAAAGTTTCTGAACGCAAACCGATTCAGATAAAAATAGAGAGCTCTGGCGCTATGGGACATGGTTCTCGCTTGCATGCCGACAATACAATTCATAATCTTATTGTAACGTTGCAAAAATTTATACAACTTCATCAAACTAATCAAGAAAAATCTCTTGAAATTCCAGCGGGTCTTCTTATAAGTGCTAATATTACCTCACTGTCAGCAGGCGTAATACATGATAACCATACAGCACTTAATTGCATTCCATCCTATGCAAACGCTACTATTGATATTCGCATCCCGCCCAACGTATCGTTGCTCGAAGCCAAGGCGATGATTGCTCAAATGTTTAATGACAATTCAGTGAGCTATACCATCCTGGCCATGGGTGAAGATGTGCCCTACCAAGATTTCACGCAAAACAGCCTCTATCACCATTTGTCGGCAGCCATAGAAAAATATAATTACCGTGCAGAACCATATTATGCACAGTCGGCCTCAGATTTGCGATTCTATCTTAACGCTGGAATTCAAGCTCTTGGCATCTCTCCTTTTACGTGCCAAGAAAATATTCATGGCATCAACGAATCAATTCCTCTTGACGATCTTGAATCGGGCTGCTCAATTCTTTTTAATTTTTTACATTCTTTTTGTGGAGAAACAACTCATGATTGAACGAATTTTACTGATACTAGAATCCTGCGCGCTCTATATCCCACTCATGATAGGAGCGTATATAACATTTTCTTTAATGAAAATCCCGTATTTCAGCATAGAAACATCATTCGTTACCGGTGCTATTATAGCATCAAAAATGCTTGTGTATATGCATGATTATCCACTAATTATAACGCTTATAGCCGTTTGCAGCACAAGCATAGTGGGTGGTTGTTTAATTGGTATTATTACCGCATGTATTACAACGATCGGTAAAATACCCCATCTTCTTGCAAATGTTATAACGATAGGAATTGGCTATGGCATTAACCTATTTTTATTACAAGGCTCTTATCAATCATTGGCGCACCTAAAAAATCCGCTCATACTTATGTCCGACTCGCAGAACCCCGAACTTGCCGTTCTCGTACTTATTTCTGTGGGCATTATTATACTCTGTTATCTTTTTCTTAAAACACAACTTGGTATGTGCATCAAAATATATGGAAATAATTCATTATTTTTTAAGCATTATGCTATTTCAACTTCATATATTGTATCCTGCGGAGAAATTATAGCGAGCGGACTCGCAGGCCTTTCTGGCTACTTCATTGCACAATCAAGTGGTTTTATTGATGTTAATGCAGGAAACGGGTTAACGCTTTTTTGCCTCACTGCTCTTATTTTGGGAAAAACATTCTTGTCGAGACACAACGCGAACTCTTTCATGATGCCACTTGCAGGACTCATTATCTATACATTTCTTCAACAATGTATTATTTCAAGTGGCGTTGATTTAAAATATTTTACGCTCATTCAATCTCTTATTATTACGGCAATCCTTATAAAAAAATATCGTCATACCGAACAACGTACAACCTCAGAAACACTTGGAGTTTAATATGAATACATCAAAATCAATTCTCTCTTTTAATGAAGTCACCTTTTGTCTACCAAACACACAGCAACCGTTTTTCAAAAATCTTTCAATAAGTTTTCAAGCAGGGGTTCTTCACCGCATTGGTGGAAAAAATGGCGTTGGAAAATCACTTTTTTTTAGACTTATTCAAGGCCATTTTTTTAAAGATGAAAACATTTCAGGCGCAATCACTCTTCATACAAAAACCTACACTCTCTCTTCAGAAAAATCGTTACCAATAAGTTATACCTCACATATCGCTTCATTGCCACAAAAATTTGATCAGGTATTAGCAGATGCATTTTCGAGTGAAGACAATTTGAGATGTGCATTGCTTCAAGCCTATCCGAAACTTACCCCATTACCAGAATACAAACCTCTCCCTGACTTTTTTAAAAAATTCAACATTGATCTGCAAAAGCCCATGCATCTTCTTTCAGGCGGACAACGACAAATTATAGCAATTTTGATGTTACTCCAAAAACCAAAATCAATTTTATTGTTGGATGAACCAACTGCGGCGCTTGATCCTGAAAATGCAGCGCTCGTCATAGAATTTCTTACTGAACTTATTGAAAAAACAGGCATAACTATTTTTATTATTAGTCATGAAGATGAAGCAATATTGCCAACTGGAACAATTCAGCATACTATTATGTATGATTCTAGTACAAATGCTCGAAATTTTCGTATATAATGAAATAAAAAATTAATTTTTTAAAATTCTCCAATAATAAAAGAAATGACCATGAATAATTCCAAAAAAACTTTCACGCTCGTATTTCTCATACTTTACTCCATACAAATAACATCATGTGGACACAACAAGGATGGGAAAAAAGTCATCAATCTTAAAGATCATGAGGACAAAAAGTATTATCATGACCACAGAGAAAAACTTTTTTTAGCGATCGAAAATTATGATCCTAAAAAATGTACAGAATTACTAAATACCTATAAAAATCTTGCCCATACAAAATACGAATGTAAAGATAAAATAATGGGTCATTATTACGCATTGCCATATCTTATCAAACTTGAAAAGGAAACAAATACCAACAGAAATTTTGTTACTAAAAAAATTGCTCTAGCAAAATTACTTATACAAAACACAAATTCTCTCAAGGTACTCTACAACTCCTTTTCTTATATACTCTACAACATTAAAAGTAATGACTTTATGGTAACGGAAATAACGTATAGGGCAATAGAAGAACTTCTTAAAAAAATAGAGTCAAAATTTTCAGAGTGCAAATTTAGTGATACTAAAAAAAATAAAAAATTACTTGAAAAGTATGAAAATCCGCTGAGTTATGAAATTATGAATTTTTATACTTCATTCAAAAAGGGTACAGAAAAAACGGATTTGAGAGAAAAGCTTACGGACTGGGAAATTAAACTTATGAACAAAAAATTTACGAGCGAGGAAGAAAAGATTATTGAATTGCTTAAAGATTTTGAAAAACAAGAACAAGAAAAATTTTTGGCACATAAATATCCAAAACAAACTATAAATTAGTTATAAAACCGTTGCATTTCTCAGGCGCAACTTCACAAAACTGTTGATATCACCTACACTTTAAATAGAAAATGCGGGTATTAATAATCAATAATCAACAAGGGATAATCTATGAAGACGCTACAATTTTGCATGCTCACAATAATCATGCTTATCGCAAACACTAATTATTCTATGAACAAAAAACATTCTGTTCGTGACAATTACAAAATCGGTAGAACTGAATTGTTTGAATCAATCAAAAAATATGACGTTGAAACCTGCAAAAATTTATTCGAAAAATATAAAGATTTAGCGCATACACAATGCGAGATAGAATATGAACGCGGAGAGACCCATTATTTTCCTATTTGGTACCTTCTTTCTCTCGATAGTGAAAACACCAACACAATCGACTCATTCATAAGTATAACTGACATTGCAAAACTTATTATTCAAAACATAACTGATATTAAATGGCTCTATAACAACATCTATTTCACGTTGGAAAAAAATTACGCTACAAACAAAATAGCTGTAAGTGAGACCACGATTCAAATATTTGAAAAACTCTTTGAACGAGAAAATGAAATTTTTACCGATGCCAAAAACTCGAAAAATCAAGAGGAAATAAAAAAAATGTATGCAATATCGCAAAAACATCAATTATAATATTTCAATGTTTGGACAAGTGTTTACTATCAAAACTGAAAAAGATAAAAAATTTTTGCAGGTACTTTTAAAACATATGAACAAAGACACCAATAAAAGCAAAAGCTTCTAAACATAAAAAACTAAAAAGAGCACGCCAAGGTACTAAAAATACTGGCGCGCTCTTTTTTATAAAAAACCTACTATAAACCCTAGACTTCTCAGATACAACTTGGCAAAACTGTTGATATCACGTACACCTTAAGGAAAAAATGGCGCTCAAAACAATAATCAACACGAGGTTTTCTATGAACATTCAACACCTCTCTCTCTTTGTGATACTACTATTTTTCGCTTACACAAATTATTCGATGGAAATTAAAAAAGAATCAGAATTTGCAAGTAAGGCGCTCTTCAATGCAATCAAAAGCTATAACGTTGATGAATGCAAAAAATTACTTGCCGCACATAAAAATTTAGCGCATATACCTTGTCTTATCGAAGTTTTAAAAAAGAATGAAAAGGAAAGTGAATTTCTCTCTTTCTATCCACTTCAATATATCATCTATCTTGAAAACGACACATTTGATTTTAATAGATTATTTTATGCATCAGAGAAATATGATAACGATAAATTAAGCACAATAACTTTAATTATCGATAAAATAACTGACATAGAATGCCTCGCTACTTCATTTGCTCTGATTCTTAATAAAATAGCTGCAAAACACTATATCATAACGAATGCCACTATCGAGACATTCAAGCAAATTTTAAAAAAAAGAGCCTTATTAAACATTTTTCATTATTCATCTCGATTCTCTAAAACTGACGATCAAACGGAAAAGCATGTAATAGCTTACGGAAGTTTTGCAGGGGAAATATGGAGCTATTTATTTACTGTGGAAGAGTATAAGAAAAGCAAAAGGGAACAAGAATTTTTTAACGTACTTACTGAGTTTGTAACGGACGAAGCCAGCCATAACCCCTTTACAACATCAGAAATCTAAGCTAACAAAATGCTAAAAACATCCATGCGCTTTTTTTATAAAAACCTACTATAAACCCTAGACTTCTCAGATACAACTTGGCAAAACTGTTGATATCACGTACACTTTAAGAGAAAGAAAAATCAAGAAAATGGCTTATACAGGAGATATTTTTTATGTCACAAAAACCGTCTGACCCTAAAACAAAAGCATATAACGCTCAGTCCATCCGTGTGATGGAAGGCCTTGAAGCCGTAAGAAAACGTCCCGGGATGTATATCGGCTCAACAGGACCCGATGGACTCCATCACCTGGTGTATGAAGTAGTCGACAACTCGGTCGATGAAGCGCTCGCCGGATTTTGTGATAGCGTTAAAATCACCTTGCACGAAGATGGTTCATGTTCCGTTTTAGATAATGGACGTGGAATCCCAACCGAAATTCATGAAGGTGAAGGCGTTTCTGCTGCTGAAGTTGTTATGACTAAGCTGCATGCTGGTGGTAAATTTGATAAAGATACCTATAAATTTTCGGGCGGTTTGCATGGTGTTGGTATCTCGGTAGTAAACGCACTTTCTGAATGGGTTGATCTTACCATTTATCGTAATGGAAAAATACATGAAGAACGCTTTGAGCGTGGCATCGCCATGGACCGTTTACATGCAACAGGTAAAACCGATCAACACGGAACCATGGTTCGTTTTAAACCTGATCCTGAAATTTTTACCGAAACAACTGATTTTAATTTTGATCGCCTTGCGCATCGCTTACGTGAGCTTGCATTTCTTAACAAAGGGCTCAAAATAACTATAAGCGATGAGCGTTCTGGCAAAAAAGAAAGTTTCTTTTTTGAAGGTGGTATCGTCTCATTTGTTGAATTTTTAAATAAGAAAAAAACGGTTATTTTTCCTGAAATTATTTATTCTTATAAA
>Ga0207066_1162_pt1 | contig 16445 bp, 15 predicted proteins | sample Alteio_BWMinCont_24_FD_153490 | JGI IMG/M metagenome (GOLD analysis project Ga0207066, IMG submission 153490) | Enriched cells from forest soil in Barre Woods Harvard Forest LTER site, Petersham, Massachusetts, United States -... | ecosystem: Environmental > Terrestrial > Soil > Temperate forest >...
CATTCAGGAGTGGCTGAGCTTCTACTGGAAGTCGCCGCAGACTGCACCGGGGCTGTATCCGGAGCATGATCTGTTTATCCAGTTGATGAAGCTCAAGAACACGCTACGGCACATCATGGGTGAGGATCTGATTACTCACCTGGGCCTTGAATACTACGACTGAGCACCTGCTGTGCGGGCGGAAGCTTCCCGTTGGTCGGCCTAAGAGCAAAAGCCTCATCCGTTTACGGTGAGGCTTTTCTTTTGTGGTGCAATGCTATCGGATATCCAGTTCTTCGCGTGCAAGCTGCCTGATCCACTGTTGTTGGGGCTGCCATGATTCCCATACTGCCATACCCCACTGATGAATCGCATTGTCCCGCTCTTCACCGGGCGTCGCTTTCAACACATCGGAAACGGTGAAGGCGGCCCTGATTTCCGGAGATGTGAGCCGGGGCCATTGCCTGCGCCGCTTTGCAAGCTGCATGTGCATCTTCTGCACCTGACGGCCCGTGAATCCCTTTTCGACGTGCAGATAAAGGCCGATCAGACCAAAGACGACGCTGATGGGTTTGCTCAGATCATCTTGCGAAACGGGGGCGTGCTGGGCGGCATAGGCATCCACGATGTGCTGATGAATGAATGAGGCGTTCGAATGGCTGAGCGTGTAGATGGACAGCTCATCGTATTGCTCTTGATCAGTGGGCACGGGTTCGTGGGGCATGGATTTCGTGTTCCGCTCACTTAAAGGCCCAGGAGGCGAACGCCTTCGTTTTCCGCTGCGCGGCGAAGATCGCGGTCCAGAGTGGCCAGTGGCAGTGCCCGGCGCAAGGCCAGTTCGAGATAAGTGGCATCATAGACGGTCAAACTGTGCCTGTCAGCGAGTTCGAGGGTATGACCCCATGCTTGTGTACCCGTTTCTTCATCGCATTCGATGGGGAGATTGAGTAACTCAAGCAGAATGTTATTCCGGTCTTCTTTCAAAAGCCGCTTTCGCTTTACGCTCACTGAGAGAGAATTAGCGACTTCGAGTCTCCATAGTTCTGGCACCCAAGCAACGGAATTGGTGATCTTGCGAAAAAGATCAAGAATTGCTGGTGTGCATTCATCGGGGAAAACTCTAGCGACGGTAGTGGAGCTATCCAGTACCAGACTCAACGTCGGCCCTCATCTCTGTATGCCTTCCATTCCTCCCAATCGAAGGGTCCTCTCTTCGCTTTTTTTGCCATGGCGTCAATCCTGTCGAGGGCCTTTAGGGCTCGCGCAGGATCGTGCGTGGGTGTATCTGGGATCAGACGGGCCAACCGCTTTCCGTGACGTGTGATTCGAACTTCCTCGCCTCGTTCGATTCGATCCAGAAGATCGCCCATTCTGTTTTTCGCTTCGAATGCACCGACTTCCAGCATTTAGATCTCCTTCTGGAAAACTAGCTTAAGCTAGCTTAACATTTTCGGGAATCAAACACTAGGCCGCGGCAGCTTGTGCGAGGCGCCTGACCGTAAGGACCGTGATGTCGTCTTCCTGGCCGAATTCTTTGGCGGCGTCTGCGATGAAGAAGGCGGACTGGTTGCTCAGGTTGCGGACGCGCTCGAAGCCGAACAACTCTCCGTTGGGTTTGCGAGCTTCGGCCACTCCGTCAGACATCATCAACAGGCGGTCCCCGGGATGCAGGTAGAGGGTTGTCTCCTCATACTCCACATCGGGGACCACGCCCAGCGGCAGGCCGCCGGGGAGAAGCACTTCCTGGCTGTTGAGGTATGGCGGAGGGTGGCCTGCGCTGGCGACTATCAGTTCTCCGTTCGCGGAGAAAAAGGCTACCTGGCAGGTGGTGAAACTGGAGCTGCCAACCAGCACATGATTGAGACCCTCGAGCAGTTGGGCGGGTGAGGTTTGAGGCGACCGCCGCAAGGCTCCCATGAGCATCGATACATTCATTGCGGCCTGCAGGCCATGGCCAGCTACGTCGCCGATGACGATCAGCAATCCTCCGTCGCCGGTGGCCTGGATGTGGAAGAAGTCGCCGCCAACTTCGGTTGCAGGAGTGTAGACCGTATCCACGTGGAAGCCGGGTGTCTGCGGGGACTCGCGGGGAATCATCAACTCCTGTACGCTGCGTGCGGCGGCCAGTTCGCTGGAGGCGCGTTCGCGCTCGCGATGGATACGCATGAAGCGGAAGAAGATGATGAGGATGATGACAAGAATGCCGACAAAGTCCGCAATCGATTCGAAGTGAATCGGGATTGGGCCAAACTGGAATGTCAGCGGCGATTGCGTTGCCCCGGTTGTGGTATTGGAGGGCATGGCCGACTCCCCGATACCCACGATGTCGAGGAACAGCGGAAGCAGAAGGAGCGCAGCTTCATAGTTCCGTTTGAGAGCCGCAACGGAGAGGGTGATGACGGTAAAGAGAAGCCATGAAAGTATCCATAGCACAGCAAAGAGCGCCGATATGGCAAGGGCTATCAGGACAGCTTTGCCGTGACGCATGGCGAGAAGTAGAGGTCCCAGGGTGAGCAACAATGGAGCCGAATAACGCAGGCAGACGATGTACCAGCGTTTGCGCAGTGAAAGAAAGGCGACGAGAAATTCAAAATAGAAATACGCAGCAATAAGCAGCAGCTCAAAGAGCAGGCCCGCCATCGCAAGCTGTTCCATCTGCGCTGTGCTCACGATGAATCCGAGATAGGCCAACGGCGCCAGAACAATGAGGTGCAGGCCAAGCCAGAGATATTCCGGGTGGTCTTTCTGGGTCCAGAAAAGCGCCAGCAGAAATAAGGCCAGCAGACCCCTGAGTCCGCTGTCGACGAGAGCGGGCAGGCGTTCGAAGAGCATCGCGTGATGCCAGAGATCGAGATGAGATCGTAGATCTTCACGCTCGCCGAGTATAAAGGTGCGGGTCGCGAAGAAGCCCGTATAGGCATCCAGACCGAAGGGGACAAAGGGAATGCGGACGGCGAGAGTCAGATTGGTTTCAGAGTCGGGGATATCGATGGGATAGATCCGCGAAATCTTCTGAAATCCCTCCGGCGAAGACCCGTTAGGCCCTTCCGGTATGATCTGCTTCCCATTGGCGAAGAGATCCATGCCGACCGCCTCAGAGCCCATGGAGAATTGCGTGTTTCGAGTTACAGGGAGCCGGACGAGCACGACAAGTGGGCCGTGATGTTCGGGTAGCTGGACATGAATGCGAAACCATGCAAAGGGACGGCCTGGCGGATGGGGATGCCCGGCTTCCCCTTTCTTGTGATCTTTATCGCTGTCGTCGTCTGACTCCGGCTCATTGACTTCGGCGAGAGCCTCTTTGGCATCGCGAGTCGGCCATTTTGTGTCATCGAAATCGGGTTTCGCAGGGTCGGTGCCGGGGGCAATGCCGAGCCGCCAATTGCGGTCAAGCACAATCGGAGATCCAAGGGAAGATGCGTCAAAAATCACCGGCACATCGGGATTTGGAACCTCTCCCTTAGGAGGATGAATCTTTGGGTGAGGGAAGAGAGACAGCTCAGGCGGAGGTCCATGGTGGTCACCGGGCTGGCCATCATGTGGCTGCTGGGCGTGTATGGACGGAGGCGCTAGCGGTAAGGCTATAAGTGCAAGCAAGACAATAAGTTGCAATCCGCGAAGCGGACGTTGCAAAATCCTTAACGTCTGGAGCGGTAAATAGCGCACTTGCATCGTGACCTCCACTCTATCGCACGATGCCCGTACTTCCAATGGTGTCATTCACCGGGGAATATGAATCGCAATCCGGGTTTGGATCGGGTCAGAGAGGCCGGGGCACGAAAGGGTGGAGGATTCAGGGGATAGAGGCCGAGAAGCGTTGTCTTATCTGGAAATTGACTGAGCTTCGCGCAGGCCGTTCCGGGGGATGCGGGTATCTTCCTTGCGCTCCTGCTTTGAGGAATACATGCGCACGTCTGCCTCGATGCAGAGTTCCTCTGAATCTTTTGCGTCCTCAGGGAAGATGGCGACACCGATACTTGCGCCGATGCGAAGGCGTTGTCCGGCCAGTGTGACTGGCTCCGACAGAATTTTCTCGAGTGTGGCGGCGACGGAGGTTGCTGCTTCTCTGCGGCCTGCCTCTTCCAGAATCACGCAGAATTCGTCGCCGCCGGTGCGTGCCACAGTATCCGAGCGGCGAACCCTTGCCTGCAGGATTCCGGCGACATATTGAAGGAGCAGGTCGCCCATGTGATGTCCGTAGGTGTCGTTGACGTTCTTGAATCCGTCAAGATCGATCTGCAGAAGAGCCACTGACGATCCTGAGCGCCGCGCCCGCTCGAGCGCTCCGGTCAGCCGGTCCTGAAAGAGCCGCCGGTTGGCGAGGTCGGTAAGGTCGTCGTGCAGGGCCAGATACTGGGAGCGCTCGATCTGTTTCTCAAGCAGAAGCATCAACATGCCGATGGCGACGACATACTTGGGTAAGTTCCAGACTTCACTCTCTATGTGGAGGCCCGGCAGGTAGTGTTCCTGGGCTGGGCCGAGGACAAATACCAAAGCCCAGACAAAAAAACCGCCGATAGTGATAATGGAGCCGGTTGTTCCAGCATTGTGGGAGTACCAGAAATAAATGCAGCAGCCCAGGTAGATGACAAAAAGAATGGCATCTACGCCAAGTTCAGGGCTGCCGGTCTGGCGGCGCAGCACTAGCAACTCGGCACCGAGCGCAAATTGAAGGCCGACGGTCAGCCAACGCAAGGAATGCTGCGCGTTTTTTCTGTACACGATGCCGACGGACAAGGGGCCGACAGCGATACCCACGGCAGAGAGATCAAAGGCCCAACCCGGCGGGTGACCCAGGGAGGCCAGAACGATATAAAGCGAGACGGTGAGAAATACCACGATCGCCATTCGGCGGCAGCTCACGCCGTTTTCAGTGGGCACTGTCGCCCACATAAAGCAGATGCCGGCGGCCGCCAAAGAGGTGACTCCGATGATAGAGCCCGCCAGCCCCAGGGGGCCGGGGTCGCCCATGATCATGGATCCGACGAAATGGATACCGATCATCGTCCACCCGAGCAGCCACAAACGATGGGCCGGAGTGCGGCTACGGCGCAGAATCGAAGAAAAGGCGCACGACAGGGAGACGATCGCCAGAATGTCAGGAATTTTCGACCAATCCATGTCCGAGCCCTTTCTGAGAGATTTGCTGATTTTGGCGCAGTTTAAGCATCCACTATTTGGCGGGTATTGCTGATAGCGCAATCGTGTTAGTGCCCCGACTTTTGGATGCACTTTGGTAATGGATAGGATGGCAGGCGGTTACCGGCCGTTTACGTTGAGGGCGCAAGGGGTCAGATTCTGCTCGAATCCAATCCGTTTTCAGCTACACTCAAACCGATGAGCGCCAGTTTGTACATCGTGGTTGAGGGCGAGGATCCGGGGTTCGATATCTTCGTGAACGGCCACGCCCTCGCTCGTAACGAAGATGCGCTGGAGCGGCTGGCGGAGAAGCTGAGCGTGCAGCCGCTGCTTGAGTTCTTTTCGGCAGATCGGAATTCGATGGCGCTGCTGCTGGATCAGGGGGCTGGGAATCCGGAGTGGACGCGGCATCTGCCTCAGCCGCAGTGGTTTGTGCCTGAGGATGGGCTGCGGACCGTGCGGTCGTTGCTGGATTTCCTTTCCATGGCCCCTGCTGCTTTGGGTTCGGATACTGAGATGGTGGCGCGGGAGCTGCGGGAGTATGAGACGGTGCTGCGGAAGGCTTCGCTGCGGGGGTTGCGGTGGCATTTGGCGGTTAGCTGGCGGTGATCTGCTATCCCACCCTTTACGCAAAAGCGCGTAGAGGATGGGGCACCCCGTTCTGTGGTGATGCGAGCGAAAGGCAACTGCAGGTCCTTCGACTCGCTGCGCTCGCTCAGGATGACTACGGCTTCATTTTCAAAGTTGCAGACGAGTGGACGGCCTTCAGACTGCGGTTGCGGGAACTTCTTTGCGGGCGAAGACGTTGCCCATTCTTCGAATTTCTGCGCCTACGCCGCGGAGTTTTTCTTCGATGCGTTCGTAGCCGCGGTCCATATGGTAGACGCGGTCGAGGATGGATTCGCCGTCGGCGACCATGGCTGCTAAGACCAGCGAGGCTGAGGCGCGCAGGTCGGAGCACATGACGGCGGCGGAGGAGAGTGGGGTTTTACCGCGGACGGTGGCTGTTCGACCGTCAACGGAGATGTTTGCGCCCATGCGGACCAGTTCCTGTACGTGCATGAAGCGGTTCTCGAAGATGTTTTCGCGGACCTGGGAGACGCCTTCGGACTGGGTGGCGAGGGCCATGTACTGGGCCTGCATGTCGGTGGGGAAGCCGGGGTATTCCTGGGTGGAGATGTCGACGGCTTTGAGGTCGCCGTCGGCGCGGACGCGGACGGTGTCGGCGTTGAGAATGTCGACGCGCGCGCCTGCCTCCTGAAGTTTGCCGATGATTGCGCCGAGGTGGCAGGGGTTGCAGTTGGCGACGATGAGGTCGCCTTTAGTGATGGCTCCGGCGACGAGGAAGGTGCCGGCCTCGATGCGGTCGGGGTTGATGCGGTGCCGGACGCCGTGAAGTTTGGTCACGCCCTGAACGCGGATGGTGCCGGTGCCTGCGCCTTCGATCTTTGCTCCCATGCCGACGAGCATGGCAGCTAGGTCGGTGACTTCGGGCTCCTGGGCACAGTTTTCGAAGATGGTTTCGCCATCGGCGAGGACGGCGGCCATGAGGAGATCTTCGGTGCCGGTGACGGTGATCTTGTCGAAGATGATGTGGGTGCCTTTGAGGCGCGTGGCGCGGGCTTCGAGGTAGCCGTGCTCCTGGGTGATGACGGCTCCCATCTTTTCGAGGCCTTTGAGGTGCAGGTCGATGGGGCGGCCGCCGATGGCGCATCCGCCGGGCATGGCGACGCGGGCCATTCCGCAGCGCGCGATGAGCGGCCCGAGGACGAGGGAGCTGGCGCGCATGGTTTTGACGATTTCGTATTTAGCGACGGGGTCGGAGAGGGTGCGGCAACTGATGGTGGTGCGATGCTGGGCGCGGCCGTAGCCGAGTTCGACTTCGGCACCCATGGAGGCGAGGAGCTTGCGCTCGGTCTCGATGTCGTGGACCTGGGGGATGTTTTCGAGGGTGACTTCTTCTTCGGTGAGGATGGCTGCGGCCATGCAGGGGAGGGCTGAGTTTTTGGCTCCGGAAACGCGAATGGTGCCTACGAGCGGGTTGCCGCCGCGGACTACGAATTTGTCCATGTGGTTGCGAGACTCCTGAAGGATTAGTGTAAATCCGCGCAGGAGTTCGCGACTTTGGCAGGTATCTTACGTGGTAACTGCTTGCATGAATCAGAGCTCGAGGACGGTGTCTTCGATGGCGAGGCGGACGTTGCCGTCGGATTTGGCGAGGCGGCGTACGGCCTCTGGTTTATCTACTTTGGCTTTTAGCATGACCAGGGCTACGGGGACGCTGCGGCCGGCGCTCTTGATGGTGTTGACTGCGGTTTCGCGGTCGATGTCGCAGGCGCGCATGAGGATGCCGATGCCGCGCTCGACGAGTTTGGAGTTCTGCATATGCACGTTGACCATCAGGTTTTCGTACACGTAGCCAAGGCGGGTCATGGTGCCGGTGGTGATCATGTTGAGCACCATCTTCTGGGCGGTGCCGGCTTTCATGCGGGTAGAACCTGAGACCACTTCGGGGCCGACCTCGGCGACGATGGCTATGTCGGCTGCGGCTGCGAGGGGGGTCTCGTAGTTGCAGGTGACGGCGGCGGTTTTAGCTCCGCGGGCGCGGGCGTAGGCGACTGCCGCAACTACATAGGGTGTGCGCCCGGAGGCGGAGAGGCCGATGACGACGTCTTTACGGGTGGGGCGGCGGCGGGCGATGTCTCGCTGGCCGAGTTCTTCAGAATCTTCGTTGACTTCGACGGCAGAGGCCAGGGCCTTTGGGCCTCCGGCCATGATGTATTGCACCTGGCCTGGGACGGTGGAGTAGGTAGGCGGACATTCTGAGGAGTCGAGAGCGGCGATGCGTCCGCTGGAACCTGCGCCTACATATATGAGGCGTCCGCCATCGCGGAGGCTGCGGGCAACCTGGTCGATAACCTGGGCGATCTCGGGGATGGCTTTCTTGACAGCTGCCGCTACTTTGGAGTCTTCGTGGTTGATAATGCGGGCGATTTCGAGTGCCGATTTGGTATCGAGGCCCTGGGAGGCTTCGTTCTGGCTCTCGGTGGTGAGCTTCTGGAGCTGTGCCGCCGTGTCCTTCTTCGGTTTTTCGGTCGTGGTGGCTGGTTCCTGCATAGTCGAGCTGCTCAGCATCTTCGTGTTTGCCCCTAATTTCTGATTGTAGACCCTCCCAGAGGCGGCGCAATGAGCGATTTATGACGCTTTCTGGTTAGGGAAGTTTTTTTGCCACTGCGTTCGATTGCATACGTAAATGACGCTATAGCCGACATTTAGAGTACCTCGCGCAAAGCGTCGTGAAATGCTGGGCGAACAGTTCTAATGAGTTGCGACTCGCGATGAGGCCAGGTTCTATTGGTGAGTAGAACAATGGCGACCTCCGTCTCGCGGTCGATCCAGAGAGAACATCCGGAGTATCCAAGATGCCCAATCGATTGGGCAGAGAAGAATCGGCCAGAGGATGATTCCTCCGAGGGCGTATCCCACCCGAGGGCGCGCGAGCTGCCGGACGGGGATTGCCGCTGGGCAAATAGTTCGATGGTCGCTGGTTCAAATATACGGAAGCGAGCCGGGGCCAGAATCGCGTGGGCAAATCTGAGCAGATCGGGCACGTTGGAGAAGAGCCCTGCATGTCCGGCTGCGCCCTTGAGAAGATACGCGTGCTCATCCTGCACCTCGCCCTGAATGCGGCGCTGGCGAAAGAGCTCGTCCTCCTCAGTAGGCGGAATCAGAGATCGGACCGACGGCGGTGGGCAAAAGCCGGTGCGGGTCATCTCCAGAGGGGCGAAGAGTTCGCGATGCGTGAAGGTGGGCAGTGTTTCGCCCAGCAACGACTCCAAAGCCTTGCCGAGAAGCATGAAGCCGGGGTCGGAGTATTCTGCGCGGGCGCCTGGCTCGGCCTCGATCGGCAGTTCGAGGCAGTCGCGCAAAACGGTGTACGGAGTTGTCGCGGTGTGGAAGAACGGGACGTATCCGGGCAGGCCGGAGTTGTGAGCCAGGAGGTGACGAATCGTGACCCTGCGCGCCAGTCTGGACGAATCGCGACCGATGATGAAGCCTGGAAGGAGTTCTCCCACGGGCGTTTCAAGGTCAAGCAAGCCTCGCTGGTACAGCAGCATAGCTGCAGACGCAGTAAAAACGGCTTTGGTCAGACTGGCCACATCGTACATGGTGGCTGGGGTGACGGCGGGCGAGCCCGACTCGTAGGTGAACTGTCCGAGAGCGTCGAGGAGCAGAACTTCGCCATCTGCAAGCATGCCAAATGCGCATCCTGGAAAGGCTTCCGCGGCGATGGCTTCGCGTAGAACGGAGTATGCTTCCGGAAAGCGCGAGCGCTGTTCGGATTGGTCGGGCACGGGTTGGGGTAGGCCAGCCACTTTCGCATCGTAACCTGAATTGCCAGTGGGCGCGCGGGGCGCGGGCGAATTTAATTTGAGGCGAGTTCGGTGTAGCGCTATCCTGAGGTCGTGAAAGCGCGTCTATTCTGAAAGCGAGCATTATTGGATAGCTGTCGGAGGGCTCTATGTCTGGATTGCGGCAGGTTGTGCTTGCAGGGGTGATGTCGGGATTGGCGGCGGCCGGCTGGGCGCAGACATCAAGCCCTGCGCCGGACCCCGCGCCTCAAACAGATCAGCCGACGGTTCTTCAGCCGGCGGTTACGGCGGATTCCGCCGCGACGCTCTCCCCATCCCCGGCTGCACTGCCTCAGAAGAAAACCTACACGGTTCCTGCGGGGACCAAGGTGCTGTTGCAATTGAACAGTGCAGTGAACACCAAGAGCGCCAAGGCGGGCGACGGGATCTATCTGGCCTCTACTTTTCCCGTGGTGGTAGGGAATCGGGTGATGATTCCGTCAGGAGTTTACGTGCAGGGGGTCGTGGATCGTGTGGTGCGCGCGGGCAGAGTGAAGGGCAGGTCGCAGCTCGATATGCACTTTACTTCGATCATTTTCCCCAATGGGAGCGTGGTCGAGATTCCTGGAATGGTGAACAGCCTGCCGGGGGCGAAGAAGCAGACGGTCAAGGACGATGGCGAGGGCACGATCGAACAGCAAGCGGACAAAGGTCGGCATGCGGGCGAGGTGGCCAAGATCGCGATTCCGACGGGCGGCACGATTGGGAGCATCGGCGGTCTTCAGAATGGGCATCCCATCGCCGGCGGTATTGTCGGAATTGGCGCTGGACTCGCGGCCACCGGAATCGTGGCGCTGTTTACGCGCGGAGCGGATGTGGACATTCCCAGCGGAACCCAGGTGGAGATGGTGCTGCAGCGGCCGTTATTGCTGGAAGAGGCGAACCTGTCCACTACTGTGGTCGAGGGTGCGACGGCGTCGACTGCGCTGGTTCCGGCCGCCAATCAGCCGAAACCGCTCAGTAAGCCGCTGGCGCCTCGTTCCCAAGCAATTTGCCCTCCGGGAAGTTTGGGCTGCCAGTGAGGTTGCTAGTAAACTAAAGATATGGATATAGAGACTCCAGAAATCTCGGTACCGAGGGAGGCGGAAGCTCCGACGCCAGTTGGGGAGGATGTTGCCCCCGAGAAGCCAGGTTCGCGCCGCGCGACAGGGTGGAAGCTCTGGCTGCGCGACCTTCTGATTTCGGCGACTGTCTCGGTGTTCATTATCCTGTTTCTATATCAGCCTGTTCGGGTGGAAGGCATCAGTATGCTTCCCCGCCTCGAAGACCAGGATCGCCTGTTCATTAACAAGTTTGTCTACCATCTGACTGCGATCGAGCGAGGGGACGTTGTGGTTTTCCGCTACCCGAGGAATCAGCAAGTCAGCTATATCAAGCGCGTCGTGGCCGTTCCCGGCGACCGCTTGCGCATCGATCACGGCAAGGTGTATGTCAACGACCACTTTCTGGATGAGCCGTACGTTCCAGCGGAGTATCGGGATACGCGTTCCTACGACGCGATCGTCGTTCCGCAGGGGGAGTATTTTGTGCTGGGCGACCATCGCTCGATTGCCGCTGATAGCCGCGAGTTCGGCCCGGTTAAGCGCGATCTTATTTACGGCAAGGCGACGTTTATATATTGGCCGAGGCAGGATGTTGGCGTAGTTCACTAGGCAGTGTCTGACGAATCGCAGGAATGAAGCGATCGCAAAAAAGGCATACCTCAGGGCCTAAAAGCCCCGACCTACCAATCTGCCCCGCCTTCGATTCGTCAGGCACTACCTAGAGTCCAAACTCTGAAGCAACCCACAATTTGACATTCAAGGCCTAACGGCATTTCCGTGCCGGAACTGATTGTCAGGCCGTCAAATCTCTGTGCGCAAACGATTGCGCTAGCATTGTTGCTCATGCTAGATTGGCAGGCCTAAGGAAAGAGTCAGATTATGGCCGTTGTTCCTCCCGCCGTGCCCATGCCCTCGTCTGCCCAGCCGCAGAACGCCGCGTCCAGACGCTCGTCCCGGCTGGTTTCAGTCGATGTATTTCGTGGATTGATGGTGGCAGGGATGGTGCTGGTGACCAATGCGGGCTCGTGGGATTCTGTCTACTGGCCGCTGAAACATGCGGAGTGGAACGGCGTTACGCCTACGGACATGATCTTTCCGTCGTTTCTGTTTGTTGCCGGTGTTTCGATGAGTTTTTCGTTTGCAGCGCGATTCAAGCGGGGCGAGAGCTGGAAACATCTGCTGGTGCATGTGGTGGAACGTAGTGTTCTGCTTATTCTGCTGGGGCTGTTTTTGAATGGGTTTCCGCTCTTCGATCTGCATGATCTGCGCATTCCGGGAGTATTGCAGAGGATAGGTCTTTGTTACCTGATCGCCGGGCTGGTGTACCTGGCGGCGTGCCGGTGGAAGCAGCCGGATGGCGGGGTCAAGGTCAGGTTCAATGCCGGTGTGATGGTCGCGGTGATGGTGGCGCTGCTGGTGGGATATTGGAGCCTGATGAAGTTCGTTCCGGTACCAGGTTATGGCGCAGGGCGGCTGGATGCGGCGGGGAATCTTGGCGCGTACATCGATCGCTCACTCATGGAAACGAACCATCTCTGGTTTTGGGGTGGCCAGCAGTGGGATCCGGAGGGGCTATTGTCGACGCTGCCTGCCACGGTGAACCTGATGCTGGGTGTTCTGGCGGGAGAATGGGTTCGGGGAACGCGGAATGAAAGGAAGCGGCTGCTGTGGATGGTGGTCGTGGGTGCGGCGCTGGTGGTTGCAGGGCTGGTGCTGAATCCGATGATTCCTATCAACAAGAAAATCTGGACGGACAGCTTTATGTTGTTCGCTGGCGGAGTGAGCCTGCTGCTGCTCGCTCTGTTGCATTGGCTGATCGATGTGCGTGGATGGAGGAGGGGGCTGACTCCAGCGCTGATTTTTGGGACGAATGCGGTGCTTGTTTTTGCGCTGGCGAATATGATCAATCCGATCTTTGGGCTAGTGGGTCGCCACGATGCGAGCGGAAAGCTGACGCCGGTGAACGGATTGGCTTTCGAGGTCTTTTCGCGGTTTTTGAATCCGTGGAACGCTTCGCTGTTATATGCAGTTTGTTTTATGGCGCTGAATGGGCTGATTTTGTGGCCATTGTATAGAAAATGTATATTTATACGTTTGTAATCATGCGCGAAAATCCTGCAAATCATGGAGTTTTACACATGCCAGCGAAACTCGACGGGGAATGTTTATACATCGCGGCAAAACCTGATAGAATCGATTGAATCCACTCCTGGGAGACGCGATGCAAGCGACTCTTGCGCTCGAAGACGGGCGCTTTTTTACGGGCGAAGGTTACGGCGCACCAAGTGAAGCTTTGGGCGAAGTGGTCTTTAATACTTCTTTAACTGGCTATCAGGAAATCGCGACTGACCCGTCTTATGCGGGACAGATCGTGGTGCTTACCAATCCACAAATTGGAAATTACGGCACGAATCAGGCCGACAATGAGGCTGCCAAGCCTTATATCGAGGGGCTGATTGTGCGCGAGTTTTCACCTGTGAGCTCGAACTGGCGTTCGGAGCAGGTCACTGACGAGTACATGGAGCGCTACAAGGTTCCGGTGCTGGCGGAGATCGATACGCGCGCCCTGGTGCGGCATCTGCGCACGCATGGCGTGATGCGCGGGGTCATCTCCACGACTGAAACCGATGTCGAGAAGCTGGTGGCCAAGGCTCGGTCCATTCGCAAGATGGACGGGACTGATCTGGCGCGGGTTGTCTCGACAAAGACGATGTACGCGTTTAGCGCCGGCGATGAGTTGGCGCAGAGCGACGACAGGATGCTTGCCGGTTCGCCTGGCGCGACTCGTGAGGGGGCAGACGGCAAGCCGCTGCTGCATGTAGTGGCTTACGACTTCGGTATGAAGCGGAACATTCTGCGCATGCTGACGCGCGAGGGCTGCCGGGTGACGGTGGTTCCTGCGGAGACGCGCGCAGATGAGGTGTTGGCGCTGAAGCCGGATGGCGTGTTTCTGTCGAATGGGCCAGGCGATCCGGAGCCTGTGGACTATGCGGTGAAGGCTATCCAGGAGATGATGGGGCGCACGCCGATCTTTGGCATATGTCTCGGGCATCAGCTTACCGGCCTTGCGCTGGGTGGGAAGACCTACAAGCTGAAGTTTGGGCATCATGGTGGGAATCATCCGGTCAAGAACATGACCAATGGCAAGGTGGAGATCACTGCGCACAACCATAACTTCGCTGTCGATCCTGAGTCGATCAATGCGAATGAGGTGGAGCTGACGCATGTGGACCTCAACGACAACACGCTGGAGGGTTTGCGGCATAAGACGCTGCCGCTGTTCAGCGTGCAGTATCATCCGGAGGCTGCTCCGGGGCCGCATGATTCGCATTATCTGTTCCGGGATTTTCGGAATTTGATGGATGAGTGGAAGGGATGAGGCGAACACTCTCAGTCCTGGTGGTTTTGGCGGGGCTGGGGTGTTCTATTTCCTTCGGACAGTCTGATCGGCCAAAGTCGCCCTTCTCTTCGCACATTGCAGACGTTCGGGCACAAAGAAGCGAACCGGCTTTGGTTCGTTTTGCGGAGGCTTGCGGCGTTCATCTGGCGGGGACCACCCCAAGGCTAGCTTCGGACGGTGGCGAGGGATGGAAAGTCGTGACCGTCGATCGAGAATCCTTCGGAGCTGCTGATTCGGATCTTGTGAACACCGCTGAAGTATGGACTGTGAAGGGCAGTGTGGTTGTTGAGTTATGGGGCGCCGCTCTGGATGTTGGTAGCTTTGGACGAACGATGTACTGCTTCGACACAGGAAAGAGTCTGCGGTTAGTCGACAGAATGGATTTTCAAGTTCCCGAGGATGAGGCTGGTGCTGCGTGGGGTATGCATGAGCGCTGGAGACGCGGAGCAGGCGGCAAATTCATCCCTTCGATAGCGTTTGAATTTATCGGACAAGATGAGAAACCAATCCCAACGCCAAAGCTGGACAAGGACGATCGGCAACTCGTCTATCAGTGGAAAAAAGATGGGCCGAAACCGATAACTGTTCGGGATTTGAAGTTACCCTCCTCATTGCTTAAATGAGAGTCATCTTGAAACGACGCGGCTTTAGCTAGGCTGATGTGTGTGTGGTTGGAATGAAGGGTACGGGCTTTAGCCCGTACATGTAGCTGAGCAGAAGATTGGGGCTTAAGCCCCTGAGGGAAACTGATGCGGCCAGTTCGAGAAGAAGTTCGAGGTAGGGCGTATTCCTACTTCGTTTCTACTCAGACGTATGGACGCAGAAGCCTTTTCCGCGTCGAGAAATGGGCGAGGTTGATGGTTGATGTGCTGAAGCATTACGACGGGAGTGGCTATCTGATTCCTGCCTATGTTGTGATGCCGGATCATTTGCATGTTCTCTTGAGCCCTACGGAGACAGTTGAGAAGTCGGTGCAGTTGATCAAGGGAGGATTCTCTTTTCGAGCCAAGCGCGAACTTGGGTGGAATGGAGAGGTTAGGCAGCCGGGATTCACCGATCATCGAATTCGAGACAGTGAGGATTGGCAGAGGCATCTGGAGCACATCCGATTAAACCCTGTGGAGGCTCGGCTAGTTGAGGATTCTATGTTGTATGACTGGATGGGGTTCCCGAACAGAGATTTCCCTCAGGGGCTAAAGCCCCGCAGTGTAGAGGTCGAGGATGTACGGGCTGAAGCCCGTACCCTTCATCCATCGCCAGCAGTTGTCGAGCAAGTACATGGTGCGGCTAAAGCCGCGCCCTTTCAAAGCAACGACGACCCAGCGTTTCCGAGCAACGGCGAATCAGGATTTCAAAGCAACGCCAAATGGGAATTTCAAGGCAACAACGAATCAGTCATTCAAAGCAATGACGACAGTGCTGTTCTATTGCCAATGCAAACAAGTAAGGGTGAGTGAAGCAAAAGATGCCACGCAGAAATGATATTCAGAAGATTCTTGTGATCGGCTCGGGGCCGATTGTGATTGGGCAGTCGGCAGAGTTTGATTACTCCGGGACGCAGGCTTGCAAGGCGCTCAAGGCTGACGGCTATGAGGTGGTGCTGGTGAATTCGAACCCGGCTTCCATCATGACTGATCCGGAGTTTTCAGATCGTACCTACATTGAGCCGTTGACGCTCTCTTATGTCGAGGAGATCATTCGTGTCGAGAGCGCGATGATGCCGCCGGGTTCCGGCAAGTTTGCTTTGCTGCCTACGGTGGGCGGACAGACGGCGCTGAATCTAGCGGTTGATTTGTCGGACGCGGGCATCCTCGATAAGTATGGCGTGGAGATGATCGGGGCCAAGCTTGAGGCCATCAAGAAGGCTGAGGACCGGCTGCTCTTCAAGGATGCAATGGTGCGCATCGGGCTTGAGGTTTCGAAGTCGATGCTGGTGAACAATCTGCGCGATGGCATGGACTTCGCGCAGAAGAATGGCTTTCCAGTGCTGATTCGGCCGAGCTTTACGCTGGGTGGTTCGGGCGGCGGCATTGCTTACAACCGCGAAGAGTTGATTGAGATTCTGTCGAACGGGTTGAATCTTTCGCCGGTGCATGAGTGTTTGATTGAAGAGTCGGTGCTGGGGTGGAAAGAGTATGAGTTGGAGGTGATGCGCGATCTTGCGGATAACGTGATCATCATCTGCTCGATTGAAAACTTTGACCCGATGGGCGTGCATACGGGCGACTCGATTACGGTTGCTCCGGCGCAGACACTGTCGGATCGCGAGTACCAGAAGATGCGCGATGCGGCGATTGCTGTGATGCGCGAGATTGGCGTTGAGACCGGTGGATCGAATGTGCAGTTCGCTGTGAATCCGGCGAACGGGCGGATGACGGTGATCGAGATGAATCCGCGTGTTTCGCGGTCATCGGCGCTGGCTTCGAAGGCTACTGGTTTTCCGATTGCGAAGATTGCGGCGAAGCTTGCCGT
>Ga0207066_1158_pt2 | contig 16433 bp, 19 predicted proteins | sample Alteio_BWMinCont_24_FD_153490 | JGI IMG/M metagenome (GOLD analysis project Ga0207066, IMG submission 153490) | Enriched cells from forest soil in Barre Woods Harvard Forest LTER site, Petersham, Massachusetts, United States -... | ecosystem: Environmental > Terrestrial > Soil > Temperate forest >...
CCTGGCCGGCCCTCGGGCTCTTGCGTTGGCACGAACAAGAATTTGCTGTATAATCAAGGAGTTAGGGAAAGTGCGCTGGCTACGAATCAGAAGGCCGGGTGTTCGAATCACTCCGGACGCACCATAGAATCAAGGCTCTACGCGCCAAACTGTTGCAGGCCAACTCGGATAGCGCAAAGGACGGACTCGGACGCCCCCGCGCCGGAACACGATCCGCAACTGAACTGGTCGCGTTCCAGACACTTGCAACCGAATCGACACGATTTGCATCACATCTATAAAGACTTTTTTTAGAGCTCGGATCGGCTAAGACTTGGCCGTCCAAAAAGAGGCCTGAAATACCTGCCTTGTCAGCGTAAACCAGAATGCTAGCCAACGTACTCCGGCGTTCTAGCGGACGTCGCCGCAAGGCAAAGGGGTGAGGGCCGGAGGCGTTAGTCCAGGAGCTTAGATGCAAAGATTTGACGAACATATTTTCGCGGATTCTGCAGAGCCAATCAGGTTCGGTGTGCAAGAATCGCCGGATTTGCACGACACCGAACCACCAGATCCCGATGCTTCTGCGCTGACTTCCGAGGAGTCCACTGAAGAACGCACGGACTCCAGTGACGACCCGGTACGCGTGTACCTGAGGGAGATGGGATCGGTGTCCCTGCTTACTCGTCAGGGCGAGATGGCTCTCGCACAGCGAATGGAGCGGGGTAGCCTGCGGTTCCAAAAAGCGCTCTCACGCTCGCCGCTGGTCCGGAAGATGGCGCTTGCGATGTACCAGGAGATCCGTGCGGGTAAGGTCCGCCTCGAAGATGTGGTGCATCTCACTAGCGCAGACGACGCCGCGAAGCGGCGGGCCCGTATCAAAGCCGTGCGGCAGTTCGAGAAGGTAGCCGAACTTGATCGTGAGTTGTCGAGGCTGGGGAAACAGTTCGCCTTGACGCCGAAGCACAAGACTCAGGTACGCACCAAGTTAGCCAGGAAGATACCGCGGATCGCAGTGAAGTGTTCGCAAGAGATGCGGCGAATCCCCTTCCAGCCGGCTCAGTGGAAGGACTTCCGAGGCGCTCTACAGCTCGCTACCGAGGAAATCGTCGCGTTTGAGAAGGAATTAGCGAAGTTAAATGCCCGGCCGAGCCGTAACAATTCGGCGGCAGTCGGCGACCTGAAGCGCGCAATTCGAGAGCACCAGAGCGCGGCCGGATCAAGTTCGAGCGAGATGCGCCGCTGGCTGAAAAGAGTGCATCAGGGCGAGACGGAAGCACAGGTAGCCAAGAAGGCGCTCGTAGAGGCCAACCTCCGCCTCGTCGTCTCGGTTGCCAAGAAATACGTGAACCGAGGCTTACACCTCCTGGACCTCATCCAGGAAGGCAATATCGGGCTCATGCGGGCTGCCGATAAATTCAATTACCACCTTGGCTATAAATTCTCAACGTACGCTACCTGGTGGATCCGGCAGGCAATGACCCGAGCGATCTCGGATAAGTCTCGCACGATCCGAATCCCAGTCCACATGAACGAGAGCCTGAACAAGTTCGCGCGCGTTTCGCGTGAGCTGGAAAAGGAGCTCGGCCGGACTCCAACCAACGAGGAGATCGCGAGACGCCTGGACACGGCGCCGAATAAGATTGAGGAGCTGAAGTCCATTTCTCGAGATCCGGTGTCGCTGGACCTGCCGGTGGGCAGGGATGGAGAGTCCGTTTTGGGCGATCTGCTTCGGGACCACTGGATTGGCTCGCCAACGGACACGGTTTTCGAAACCAATATCCGCGAAGGGACTGGGGACGTGCTCAAAACTCTCTCGCCCAGCGAAGAGAAGGTTGTCCGTATGCGGTTCGGCATCGGCTTCGATCGCGAGCACACGCTCGAAGAGATTGCCCACGAGTTTGGGCTGACCCGTGAGCGCATTCGGCAGATTGAGATGAAAGCGCTTCAACGGCTGCGCGGTCCGGAGAACGTTCGACGCCTCCGGCCGCTGATAAATTTTCAATAAGAGCCAGTTCCGGCCGATTGAGTCACGGGCCGTCTCGTCAGCGGGTAGAGCGGAGGCTGCGTCAACGCCCTCTACGCCGCGAGCTCTCTCGGTTTCCTGAGCAGCGGAATCAGCAGAACGCCCGTGATAACCAGCGCGACACCCGAAGCCTCCCAGGCCAATCGAGTGATGGCGCGCCGGGTAGTGTGATCGTTCAGCACAATTTGCCAACTCTCAGGCAAGAGCCTGGAACTGAATACGAGCACGAGCAGCACGAGCAGGAACAGCCCTCGCAGAATGCTCTTGACGCCGGCCGCTGTGAGGTATCGAGCCAGAACAGCGCTCGCAGTAGCCACCGCGGCTGAACCTACCAGACTGAACACCAGGAGTGCGGCACACAGGCCCCATGGCGGCGCGATTAATACACCTCTCCAATTGGTCAGGTTGAGCGTCACCAGCGCGCTAATCAGAATCACCAGCGTGACTGTCCATCCATAAGCCACAACGACGCCGATCCGACTTAGACGATCGGCCGGCGAAGCTTCCGATTGTTGCAGCGCGGCTACCTCCGCGCTTGCGGGCGCCACGAAGAGCAAGGCCAGGCACGCATAGGCGCTGATGATCCTCGGATCCAAGAACGCAAATCCCTTGTACCAGGGAACGAGAATTCCGAACGTTATCACAACCACTAAGACGATGAGAGCCTGCCGCGCCACGGGACCTGTGACTAGTATGACTGGTCTATCGCGCCTGCAAAAAATGGTACCCTTCAGTATAGAGTGGCAGCCTGGGCCTTACTTTGCGATAAGGCGATTTTGGCTCGTGGCTGGTTATAATCCTTACAGTTTCGATAGCCGATAAGAAGTATATGTTCGACAGACGTGTAGAACCACGGATGTTATGTGCGGACATGGTGGACGTCCAGTGGAAGGACAAGACCGGCCGGATCCGAAGGGGCGTCGCCAACCTCGAAGATATCTCGCTATCCGGCGCTTGCCTGCAATTCGATCAGCCCGTCCCGCTGCAAACAGATGTACGGATCACCTATCCGAAGGGTGAACTTACGGGGAAAGTCCGGTACTGCGTGTATCGCGAAATTGGCTATTTCCTTGGTATTGAGTTTGAGCCGGGCTGTAAGTGGTCGCAGCGGCATTTCAGGCCGCAACACCTGCTGGATCCCCGCCGGTTAGTAATTCGCAGCGTTAACCGCATCACCAAGCCCGCTAACTAACTTGGTGGCACGGACATTCGTGTCTGTGTTTCGGCGCCATTCAATCCTCTTTCAGCAACCTGTTAGAAGACCGCGTACTCCGCCGCATCAATCGTCCATCCCGAAGCTATACTAATCAATTTGTCCCCATGTTGTTCCGTTCGAGTATCCCCGTGTCAAACTGCCGAAGGGCCGGCGCATGAAAACGCGCGACCGTGGAGTGCGGCCCACAGGTCTGGAGGGTGTCCTGGTTGCGGCGGCAACTCCCAGACGAGCCCAAGAGTATTCCATCGATCTAGGCGCCACCTTGGAGCTGGTCGACTTTCTTGGCGAAAGCGAAGCCCGAGGAATCGTTCTGCTCGCCTCCGTCGGCGAATTTGTGCACTTCGCGCTCGACGACCGGCGCCACATGGTTAATTTCGCTGTGAAGCGCAGCCGTTTGCCCTTGCTCGTCAATGTCTCTTGCTCGACGCTCGATGGCGCTGTGGAGCTGGCGCGAGAGGCCGCATTCGCCGGCGTGGCGGGGGTCTTTTTGATGCCGCCCTACTATTTCCCCTACAGCCAGGAATCCATCTGCAGCTTCTATCTGAACTTCGCCGAGGCCGTAGGCGACGCTGCGCCGATCTACCTCTGTAACACGCCCGCATTTACCAGCCGAATCTCGGCGGCCACTGCCATCCAATTGCTGGCCACTGGGCTTTTCGCGGGTATCGAAGAGTCGGGTGGGAGTCTGGACGATCTTGCATCGCTCGCTGATCAGTCGAGGCAGAGGCCATTTACCCTGCTGGCAGGATGCGAGCGAGTCTATGTTCAGGCGAAGGCTCTGGGAGCCCTCGGAGTTGTCTCCGGAATCGCTTGCGCCGTTCCCGAACTAGTGGTGGCCCTCGATCAGGCGCTACGGACAGGAGCCACGGAACGCATTCCGCAGCTGCAGGCGCGAGTCGTTCAGTTCCTCGATTGGACCGAACAGTTGCCCTTCCCGGTCGGGATCAAGGAAGCGGCAAAAGAACGAAAGCTGAAGATGGGCGCCGCCGCTGTGCCTCTGGGCGAAAACGGCGATCGTAAGCGGGAGGCGTTCCGGGAATGGTTCCGCGGCTGGTTGCCGGATGTCCTAAGGGAGTGCCGCCCCTGATCGGCTTGCCCGCTGGGGGAAAATGAAGAGCACGGACGCCAAGTGACTAATCAAGAATTTCGACGTTACGGACACGAGGTAGTGGACTGGATCGCCAATTACCTCGAAAACATCCGCCAATATCCGGTTGTGCCGGACATCAAGCCGGGCGACCTGATGGACCGGCTGCCGCCAGCGGCCCCAGAGCGCGGCGAATCCATGGACTCTATTCTCCAGGATTTCGAGCGCTTGATCGTGCCCGCCGTGACGCACTGGAATCACCCGCGATTCCTCGCCTACTTCGCCATCTCGGCTTCCGAGCCGGGCATCCTGGGTGAAATGCTTACCGCGGCATTGAACGCCAACGGAATGGTTTGGAAGACTTGTCCGGCTCTGACCGAATTAGAGCAAGTAACTCTCGGCTGGCTAAGACAGTGGCTCGGACTTCCGGAGGAATTCTTCGGAATTATTTACGACACCGCATCGACGAGCACGCTGCACGCGATAGCGGCCGCTCGGGAAATGGCCGATCCCGACGCCCGCGCGCGAGGCTCTCTCGGCAACCTGGCGATGTATATCTCCGAACACGCGAATCTCTCCGTGGAGAAGGCGGGAATGACGCTGGGCATCGGCCAGGACAACATCCGCAAGATCGCGACCGACGACGCCTTTCGAATGCGCGTGGACGCGTTGCGCGAAGCGATGGAATCCGACCGCCGCGCCGGAAAGAAACCATTCTGCGTTGTCCCGACTATCGGCACCACTTCCACTTCGAGCATCGATCCGGTAAACGCAATTGCGGACGTCGCGGAAGAGTACGGAGCTTGGCTGCACGTGGATGCGGCGTATAGCGGGGTGGCGGCCGTGGTTCCGGAGCTTCAATGTATCCTGGCGGGGACCGAGCGCGCCCATTCGGTGGTTGTAAATCCGCACAAGTGGCTGTTCACGCCGATCGATCTGAGTGCGTTTTATACCCGCAAGCCGGAGATACTGCGGCGGGCCTTCTCCTTGGTGCCCGAGTACCTCAAAACCGCCGAAGACCCGCGCGCGGTAAACTTCATGGACTACGGGGTACAGCTAGGCCGGCGATTCCGGGCGTTAAAGTTGTGGTTTGTCATGCGGCACTTCGGGCATGAAGGAATCGCCGAAATTATTAGTTCGCACATTCGTTATGCGCAGGATTTGGCCGCGCTCATCCGGGCCCATCCCGATTTCGAGCTGGCAGCTCCAGTCCCATTCTCCTTGATATGTTTCCGTTATCGTGGCTCGGACGATGAGAATCGCGCCTTGCTGGAAACCATCAACGCTTCGGGAAAGGCTTTCCTGTCCCATACGGTATTGAACAGCCGTCTGGTGCTTAGGTTGGCGATTGGAAATATCGCGACTACCTGGGAGGATCTCATGGAGGTCTGGAATCTGATCGAGCAGGCGGCGAAAAAAACCGGCTGACTATCTGATCTTCTGTAATAAGAATTCATCTACTGTGCTGAGCAAATGCGCGGGGTGAACGGGCTTCGAGATATAGCCGTTCATTCCAGCTTCTAGGCAGCGCTCCTTATCGCCATTCATGGCGTGAGCCGTCATGGCTACGATCGGCAAATGTTTCCATCGCGCTTCCTTGCGGATGAGCCGGGTGGCTTCCAGTCCGTCGAGTATTGGCATCTGTACGTCCATGAGCACAAGGTCAAATGGGTCCTCGTTCTTCAATTTGCCGAGCGCCTGCTGGCCATCGTTGGCTAGTTCGATGGAGAACCCCCGCTTGCGAAGAACTGCGGTTACCACTTTCTGATTGACCGGATTATCCTCCACCACCAGGATTCGCACCTTACTTCTTGTTGTATCGATTTGCGCGGCCGGCAGCCGCTCCTGAATCTTTTCCTGACCGCTCTCGCCGGCGAGGACTCCGCATTGCAGTGTTACGGCGAACGTTGTTCCACGGCCGAGTTCGCTCTCTACCTGGATCTCGCCGCGGTGGAGGTCCACCAGCCGGCGCGTGATAGCGAGTCCCAACCCCGTTCCACCGTATTTGCGGGTTACACTGCCGTCCGCCTGCGTGAACTTGTCGAAGATATATAACAGCTTGTCAGCCGGAATTCCGGTCCCGGTATCGGTGACCGTGAATTGCAGCGTGAACTCGGAAGGAACCGACAACTCGCCGTCCATGCGGACCGACACCGACCCGTGTTCGGTAAACTTGACCGCGTTATTGACCAGGTTCCACAAAATTTGCCGTATCCGCAGCGGATCGCCGATCAGCTTGTCGGGCATCCTGGGAGATACCTCGGAACTGAGTTTCACTTCGTTCTTAGCCGCCTTCGGCTGATGGGCCTTGATGCAATCCGCCAACATAACCTGCGGGTCGAATGGAATCTTCTCCAGGTTCATCTTGCCGGCCTCTATCTTCGATAGATCGAGGATGTCGTTCAGCAGCGCCAGCAGGGAATAGGCGCATTGCTGCGCGGTCTGAATCTGTTCGGTGAGGTCCGGCCGCAGCTCTTGCTGGTCCAAAACAATATCGAGCATGCCGATGATGCCGTTCATGGGAGTCCGCAGTTCATGAGACACGTTGGCCAGGAACTCACTTTTGGCCTGATTGGCCGCCTGCGCACTCCGCATCGCCTCTTCCAGTTGTTCGGTGCGGTCCCGAATCCGCTTCTCCAGCAACTCCTGCTGCTCCCGGACTTGCTTCTGGGAAACCGCGAGAGCCTCGATCATGCTGTTGAAGCTCTCGCCGAGGAACTCAATCTCATCGCCGGTTCTGCTCACCTGGATCGGCGCCAGGCGGCCGTTTTGTACCGAAGTGATGCCCTCCTGCAGAAGCTGTAGCGGACGAGCCAAAAGACGAATAGTGAAACGTGCTATGGCGGCCGCCACAAGAAAAACGATGAGACACAGCAGCAGGCCCTTTCGCCAGTCGAAACTGTCCTCTCGCAAATCGTACGCGAGGATAGTCACGATGACCCAGAAAACCAGAGCGCCCGAGAAGAGGGAAAACTTGGAAGACAGAGACCGGAGCGCCGTGGGACTCGTTACCGCGCGATCGCCAGTAGGCAGCTCGGCCATACCAGCTTGATCGGCGGTTCTAAGGTCAACTGTATAAGGGAAAGACCTTAGACGTGTTGTGCAGAGTAAACGCAAACCAATGCTATTCTTGGACAAAATGAGTCGCCTCCGGACCGTCCTGTGCGGCATCGAACTACAGAATCCGGTGATCGCCGCGTCAGGGACCTACGGGTACGGATTGGAGTTTGAAAGAGTCGCGGATCTAAACGCCATCGGGGGCCTGGTGGTCAAAGGACTCTCCCGCGAACCGATGCCTGGAAATCCGCCGCCACGGCTGTTCGAGACCGAAGGCGGCATGCTCAACTCCATCGGCCTGCAGAATATCGGCGCTCGTGCATTTGTCGAAGAAAAGCTGCCCGCCTTGCGCCGGTTCCGCGCCGCAATTTTTGTGAACGTTTTCGGATATGAGCCGGAAGACTACGCCGAAGTGATTCGCATCCTGGAGGATGCCGAGGGCATCGCCGGATATGAGCTCAATGTTTCGTGCCCCAATACGCGGCATGGCGGCATCTATTTCTCAAGCGACCCGGCGCTGCTCGATGAGCTGGTGAGCCTGGTCAGGCCTTTAGCGCGGCGTCCGCTAATGGTGAAGCTATCGCCGAATGTCGCTCGCATCCAGCCCTTGGCTCAGGCAGCCGAACGAGCCGGCGCCGACGCCATCAGCCTGGTAAACACGTTTCTCTCGCTCGCCATCGACGCCCATACCCGAAAGCCCCGCATTGGCGCTGGATTTGGAGGCCTCTCCGGTCCCGCCATTAAGCCCATCGCATTGCGGATGGTTCATGAGGCAGCCCATGCGGTGCGCATTCCGGTAGTCGGTATGGGGGGCATTCGGAGCGGCACGGATGCAGCCGAATTCCTGATCGCCGGCGCCTCGGCCGTCCAAGTTGGCACAGTCAACTTTTGGGATCCCGAGGCGCCCGGCCGCATAGCGCGCGAGCTAGACGATTTTCTGAGGCAAGAAAGGTTAAACCACGTGAAAGAATTGGTCGGGACTCTACAACTATGAAAAAAATCGTTGCAACCGAAAAGTCGCCTAAGGCGATCGGTCCTTATTCACAAGCAGTGATCTACGATGGCGTGGCGTACTTGAGCGGGCAGATTCCACTCGATCCCGCCACAAATCAACTCGTGGGCGGGGATATCGCCGTTCAGACCGAGCGTGTCCTCGAAAACCTCAAAGCGTTGCTAGGGGCTTGTGGGGCATCGCTCGAGTCGGTGCTGAAAACCACCGTGTATCTCAAAGACATGGGCGATTTTCCGAAGATGAATGAAGTCTACGGGCGATATTTCGCGCAAAGCCCGCCCGCGCGGGCCACGGTGGAAGCCTCCAGGCTGCCGCGCGACGTCGCGATTGAGGTCGACGCAATCGCCGTTGTAATCGGCTAATCCGCCGCGGCGGCCGCCTCAATGCGCCGAGTATTGCGGCTGCGGTGGATTCAGCGTGATCTCGATTGTTTTTTCTTCTTGGTCGACGTCGAAGTTTTCGCCAAAGGTCTGGTAGTTCTTGGCATTGATCTGGACCAAGATTGTGCCCTGCGGAATGGGTGGAATTTTCGCCAGTCCCTCCTGATTGGTCTGCAGCTCCCACTCGGTTCGGATCTTCCTGCCAAGCTTCGCCACCGAATGTCCTTTGACGAACTTGACGATCACGCTGGCGTGTTCGACGGGCTTGCCGGCCTTGTTCTTCACCTCGATGGTTAGAGTAGTCATGTCCGCGCCGAGTAGCGGCACGAGCAGAGCGAACAACAGAATCAATCCCCGCATAGCTTCATCATAGCCCCGTAGTCCGTCCGTAGGGGCAACCGGCCTTTGACAGTCGCACCGAGCCGCGCCCGGAGGAAGCGGTTTTAAAATCCTACAGGCCCCAACGGCTCGACCTTTGCTATCTGACCATGTTACCATGACTATAGTCATGCAGGAAAAGATCGGAGCCGGTGAGTTCAAAGCCAAGTGTCTCGCGCTACTGGACGAAGTCCAGCGTCAGCGCAAGGAGGTTGTGATTACTAAGCGCGGCAAGCCGGTAGCGAAGCTGGTTCCCGTCAGCCAAAGCCCACCCAGCTTCATTGGCAGTATGAAGGGAACGATGGAGATCCTGGGCGATATCGTTTCACCGATTGACGTGAAATGGGAAGCGGATGCCGAATGAGCCTTTGCTCCTCGACACGCACTGTTGGGTGTGGGCCCAGCTAGGTTTGGTCCAGCAATTGTCTCGCGCGGAGCAATCCGCGATACGCATCGCGGAAACTGCTGGCCAACTGCGCGTCTCGGTAATTTCGGTTTGGGAGCTCGCCATGCTGGAGAAGCGGGGACGTATTGGCCTTCCCATGAATATCCGAACTTGGGTCGTAGAGGCGCTGAGCAAACCTGGCGTTTCCCTCGCACCGCTGACTGCGGAGATCGCGATCGAGAGCATTCATCTTCCTGGGGAACTGCACGCCGATCCGGCCGACCGCATCATCGTTGCAACGGCTCGCGTATTGGGCGCCACGCTTTTCACAAAAGATAGGCGGATCCTGGACTACTCGCGGCACCGGCACGTAAGGGTCCTTCCGGCGTAGCCTACTCACCGAAAAAATGAGGACTCAACTCAGCTTCAGGAATGTAGCGCAGTGCTTGGCGGTATATTGCGAGGAGCGTTCCTTATCAATCTCCCTATGCGTAACGATGGTCAGGGTCTGACGGCTCCCGTCGGGCGTAGCACGACGAAGTTTCACGTGACTGCCGCGTTGGGAGAACTTGGCAAAGCCAAACCGGCGCAGGACCCGAAGAACGTCGTCCCCCGACAGCGTGAGGAGCTTCGGCATCAGGCGACGGCATCGAGTTCCATCGTGGCGAGGATCGTCGGCTCAGGCGACAGGCCTAGTTCTGCGAGATCTTCTCCTTCGAGGTGCAGCCTAATCGCCTCGCGGATATTTGCCGTGACTTCATCCAATGTGTCACCTTCGGTGACGACCGGAAGATCCAAGCACTCGGCTACATACTTGGTTTCGCCTCGAAAAATACGAACTGGATCGTGCGCCTCACGCTCGTCAGCGTAGCACCGCTCACTTGCCGACAAGGTGCGGCAAATCCGTGTTGTCCTCCTGGCACATGAATTCGCGAATCTCCTGGCCGGCCGCAAGATCGGCAACCTGCTTCAGTGTCCATGGCTTGGCCAGAATGCCCGGGTCTTCGACCGTGATTTCGGTCTCCAGATGGCCTAGGTCGGGCCGGCGGTACCGTTCGACGATGTGCAGTTTATCGGTGTGCGGATGATTATCTTGATCCAGCCACTCTCTCTCATCGAAGTTGACGCGGTCCACCACCAGTGTGTCCCCTTCCCAATGAGCGACCGAGTGGCCATACCACAGCGGATCCGGTTCCTTCGGATGACCGCGCCCGTCCAAATAGATCTGATGAAATCCAGGACTGTCGTCGTCGGAGATTTCAACCAAAATCGACTTGGATTGCACAAATTCATATAAAGGTCCTACAAACAAAAGCGGCGAAGGCAGACACTGCGCCTTGGGGGCATCCTTGCGGTTGTTCGCCGCCCGCTCGGCCGCGACTTTCTGGGCGAACGGCAGCCATTCGGGCTTGCCAGGGTCGACCACGACCGCCCGCCACCAGACACCCGAAAGGTCCGGCTTTTCGTCAGGCGTGCGAGGCGTCGGTCCGGAAGGTGGCGTATGCAATTTGGCGTCGGCTTCAATCGACGTCCTATCTTCACCCAAAGTGCTTAATTGCGTGCCTTCCTCCAAACGGATATCCACCGGCGAAGTCTTGGCCGCTACGACCAGAACGCCCTTCTTCTGGTAACCCTTCAATCCCGGAACGAACACTGAAATGTCGTATGAACCGGGCGGAAGGTCGGCCAGGGTGTATTTGCCTGTGTTCTGACTCGTGGCCTTGTAGGCTGTCCCCGTTTCGGCGTTCCTGGCTTGAACGGGAGCTCTCTCGACGCTCGCGCCCACGGGGTTAAAAACCGTACCCGCGATCGCTCCCTTATCCCCGTCGGCAAACGCCGCGGAAGCTACCAACGCAAAACAGCAAAGAAGTTTCATGGAGCCCATAGAAGGCAGTATAACCGGCCCGCTATCAGGGAGCCAAGGCCTTGCCGCGGGTCTCGGGCAGCAGAAACGCCGCCACAGCCATCGTGCCGTATGCCAGCGCCGCGAATAAACCGATCGCCTGACCCAACGGCATCGTGGCCGAGAGGACGCCTACCAACGTCGGAAACAGAGCGCCCGTCGCCCGGCCGAAGTTGTACGCAAAACCCTGCCCCACGCCCCGCACTCGCGTCGGAAAGTGCTCGGTAAAAAATGGACCCATGGCGCTGAATACGCCCGAGGCAAAGAAACCCAGCGGAAAACCCAACACGAGCATAGCGGCGTTGCCGAACGGAGCCATCGTGTAAATTACCGCGATCGCTCCTGCTCCAACGGCGAATACAAGAAACGTGAGGCGGCGGCCGATTCGGTCCGCAAGATAGCCGCCGCTCAAATAACCAAAGAAAGCGCCGGCGATCGACACCGCAAGATAACCGGCTGAATCGAGAACCGAGAGCTTGCGTTCGGCGCGAAGAAATGTCGGCAGCCATGTCGTCACCGCATAGTAGCCGCCCTGAGCGCCCGTACCCATCAGCCCACCGAGGAACGTGATACGCAACAGCGGTGGCCGAAAAATTTCAAGAAACGAAGGCCGATCGCCCTGCGTGGCGAGTTGCTTTCGCGACTCCAGGTACACCGGCGACTCCTCAACAAAACGCCGTATCCAGAAAACCAAAAGCGCCGGTGCGATTCCGATGAGGAACAGCGCGCGCCAAGCGGTTGCGGCGGGCAACACGGAAAAGAAGAGCGCGTAAAGCAGCGCGGCGGCGCCCCATCCCAACGCCCAGCCTGCCTGCATTACTCCTAACGCCTTGCCTCGATGTTCCGGCCGGATGGATTCTCCCAACAATACCGCCCCCGCGGCCCACTCGCCTCCGAAGCCTAGCCCCAACAGTGCGCGAGCGGCGAACAGTTGGCTGTAATTCTGGGCGAGTCCCGATAAGAAAGTGAAAACCGCGAACCAGGCAATAGCAACTTGCAGTGTACGGACGCGCCCAAAACGATCGGCCAGCCATCCGGCAAGCCATCCCCCAACCGCCGACATCAGGAGCGCCGCGGTTCCCAGCACTCCAGCCTGACCGCGCGTGATCCCCCAGGTAGCGATCAGCGCGGGGATGACGAAGCTGTAGAACTGGACGTCCATCGCATCTAGGGCCCAGCCGCCGACGCACGCGCCGAAGACGCGCCGCTCCCTCGGTGTCAGATCGGATATCCAGGCGAGCGCGCCGCTTTGCGATCCAACCGGACGTTCGACGGTCCTGACTTGTTCCATAGCCTCGCCGCTGCCTGAAAAGCTCTAACACACATCATAAGCCTTGGAAGCGCGGCGACTGGATGTCTGCGCCGGGCGTTCTTAATTGGCACCAACTTCGCGCGGAGCACCGCCCGCACGTGGATTCGCACTGCGATTCGGCCTAGGAGGCCATCCGCATCGATCCGCGTTCCCCTCGGACGTGGTCGGGCTCGCGTGAGCGAATCGCTATCTCGAATGGGGCCCTGGGTTAAGTGAGCCAATCAGGCAGCGCGAAGTGAAGCGGAATTAATTCAGACCAACGAAGAAAATTAATGAGCGGGGCCTATGATTGAGACATGAAAAAACTTCTAGCGTTCGCGTTCACCATGTTGCTGGGCGCCAGCCTGGCTTTCGCTCAAGCCACGGGCGGCTCCACGGACAAGTCGGAAGGCAGCGGCAAAAAGGCCTCTGGAAAAAAGGCCACCAAGACCAAGAAAGGTGGCAAAAAGGGCAAAGAGAGCAGCACGGCGGCGAAGTAAGTCGATAGCCAGGACTTGGTAGGATGGCTACTTCAAGGCCACCCTATCAAGTCATCGTCTTGGATGTGATCCAGGCGGTACCATCCGCGCTTCCGGAAGCTTATGCGGGCGGCACTTAATGCCGGCCGAATTTCACTCCGTCCTTCAGCATTTTCTCGTATCGCTCCACATCGAGGTTATTCTCCGCGCAGACGTACTCCCGCACGCGCGTGCCCTCGCGCAGCATCATCGTGGTACGGTAAATCCACGGTTTAGTCAGCACTTTAGGGTCTTCCATGACGGCTTCGTAGTTGATCTGATCTTTATCTACGCGCGTGTATCGCTCGGTGACGTGAAAATCTTCGCTGTGGAAGGTGCCACCTCCTATTAGCCAGGTCTTGTCATTGAAGCGGGTGATGTCCACCACCAGCGTGTCGCCTTCCCAGTGGGCGACCGAGTCTCCCAGATAAGTCGGTTCCGCGTCGTCCGGATGTTTGCCGTTGACGGGAATCACACGAAACACGTTCATGTATTCGTACAGCATGATTATCTGCTGCGGCGTCTGCACGATCTGCATCGGGAACAAACCGAAAGAAACCAGGCGAGGAATTCCCGCTGGCAGACAACGTGCCGTCGGATCGTCAAGGTCGCGGCTGTTAAACGACTCCAGCACTTTCTTGGCGGCCCAGTCCTGATAGGGCGCGCCCTCCCCTTGACGGTCGGTGGAACTCGGGGCGACCGGCGCCGAAGGATCTTTCCCGCTTCCCCCCACTCCGGTTCCAGAATTGGCCGCCTCCCAGGAACCGAGGATTGTGCTGCCCGGCTGCCACACTCCGGTGAGATCGGGCTTTCCGTCCGCGGCCCGTGGCACGCTGGACTTTTGAGGTACGGCCTTCTGAGCCCAGACCGGAGCGGCTAGGAAACTTACGGCCGCCATCCCAGACCAGAAAGCAAAATGAAGCACGTTCATGGCTCTACCTCATTTCACGTCGACAGCCGGTGTCGAGCCGCCATCGCCGGTACCCGAGGGAGGCCCCCACATCAGTTTGCTCCCATCAGCCAGGGTCACCTGCCGCCCGTGCGCCCAATTCGTGCCGTCGCGCGCGCGCCAGCCAGTAACGGTAACGTGGTCGCCCGGCTTTAAGGAAACGTCTCGCTTCCACCCATTGCGATAGAGGACGCTGGGATTATACCCTTCAAACTTCCAATTGGCCACGTTCCCCTTGTCATCGGTGACGTCCACGTAGAAGTGAGTATGCGGATTCGTCCATTCGATTTTCGTGACGACGCCGCTGAGTGTGATGGGCTTGTTGGCGTCGAACTCGGCGCCAAAAGAGTGGTGAGCCAGGACGGGACGTGCGACGGCAACCAGACCGGCAATCGAGAAGAAAACAATCGCTCTCGCTCGTAATTTCATAATCGACATCTGAAAAGATCAGTCTACACCCGCCGGCCCCTGGTAGTCGTAGATCCAGCTGAACCCCTCATACGCCTGCTCGGGCGTCTGAGCCGATAGAATCGAGTTGCGGAGCTCACGCACCACTCCCGATGCATGGTAGACCTCGCCGTACAAACGGGAAGTGATCTGCACGCGGGCGGTCCGCAGATAGCGGCTCTCCTGATAGCGCTGGAATGCCGCCGCGAAGTCGCCGCCAGATCTTTCCATCTCGTGCGCCAGCGTCACGGCGTCTTCGATAGCCATAGCCGCGCCCTGGGCCATGTATTGCAGCGTGGGATGCGCCGCATCGCCCAACAAGGTCACGCGGCCGAAGCTCCATTCCTTGATCGGCTCACGGTCGTGCAGCACCCACATCCGCCACGTCTCGATTTTAGACAGCACTTCCCGCACGTCGCTGTGCGTGTTCGCGTAGCGCTCGTTCAACTCGGCCGGGTCGCCATAACTGTCCCAGCCTTCCTGATAACGCGAACTCTGAAACACCGCCACCAAGTTGAACAGTTCCCCGCCGCGCAACGGGTAATGCACCAGATGCGTCTTCTCGCCGCACCAGATCGCCATGGCTTGCCAGCGCAGCCGCTCGGGAAAATCCGAGACCGGCATTACAGCGCGATAGGCGATGTGCCCGGATACGCGCGGCTTGCCGTCCTTCACGAACATCTCCCGCACGGTGGACCATAAACCGTCGGCGCCCACTACGGCTGCTGCCTCATACTTTTGCCCTTGCTCGGTCGCTACTCGGACCATCTCGCCGCGATCGTCGATCTCGGTCACCTTCTGCGACGTCTTGAGCTCGATGAGCGGAGCGCGGGCGCAACTCGCCAGCAGACCAGCATGCAGATCGGCCCGATGGATTAATGCGTAGGGGTACTGAAAGCGTTCTTCAAAAGGGCGTCCGGTGGGAATGCAGGTTACCTGCTCGCCCGTGACGCAATCCCGTATCATGAGGCCGGTGGGGAAGACTGCGAGCGGCAGAATGTCGCCGGTAATGCCGAGGATCGAAAACATCCGCATCACGTTCGGCCCCAGCTGAATCCCGGCTCCGATCTCCTTGAACTCCGGCGCCTGCTCGAGCACCTGAACCCGGAATCCTTTCTTCGAAAGGGCCAGCGCCGTCGCGAGCCCGCCGATTCCGCCTCCAACTACGACGATGGGAAGACTGGTTTCACCCTGCATTTGCACCTAGGTTAATTATTCTGTCACACTTTAGGTTGCATGCCAGGACGTTTTCCCCTACGTCTGACCTGCGCGTTTGTGGCCCTGCTAGCGGTCCCTTCTTCGCACTCTCAGTCCAAGGCCGTTGCCAGCGAACCTTCCACATTCCCTTCGTCGGAGACGCTCATTTACAGCATTGAATGGCGTCTGATCCTCGCCGGCGACGCGCGCCTGACTCTGGAACCAAGGAAGCGGAGCGATAAGACGGAGTGGGAGTCCAAGCTGGAGGTGGAATCCGGTGGCTTGGTTTCGAAGCTTTACAAGATCGACGATAAATATCAGGTGTCCATGGTGGACCAGTTTTGTACCACAGCGACCAATCTCGAGGCCATGGAGGGGAAGCGTAATCACGAGGTGAAGGTCACCTACGATTACAGCCGCAGAAAAGCCAATTACGAGGAACACGATCTGGTAAGGAACATCACTAAGACCGCGGAAACCGAGATACCGGCTTGCGTTACCGATATTCTAGGGGCACTCTACAAGCTAAGGACCTTGCGGCTTGAGCCGGGCCAGAGCGTTCAGATTCCAGTTAGCGACGGCAAGAAGAGCGTGTCGGCTCGCGTGGAGGC
>Ga0207066_1164_pt1 | contig 16278 bp, 16 predicted proteins | sample Alteio_BWMinCont_24_FD_153490 | JGI IMG/M metagenome (GOLD analysis project Ga0207066, IMG submission 153490) | Enriched cells from forest soil in Barre Woods Harvard Forest LTER site, Petersham, Massachusetts, United States -... | ecosystem: Environmental > Terrestrial > Soil > Temperate forest >...
ACGGTCGGGACACCGAAACAGTTTCCGTAATGGGCGATGCCGGAAACGACTCCTTCCACGATTCGTCGATTGCGTGGGACATCCAAAGGACCGAAGCGCAGAGCGTCCATAACTGCGATGGGCCGCGCGCCCATGGTAAAGATGTCGCGCAGGATGCCGCCTACACCGGTCGCCGCGCCCTGGAACGGTTCGATGAAACTCGGATGGTTGTGCGATTCGATCTTAAACGCGATCGCGTAGCCTTCGCCGATGTCGATGATTCCGGCATTCTCTCCGGGGCCTTGCAGCACCAGCTTGCTGCGAGTGGGTAGCTTCTTTAAGTGAAGACGAGAGCTTTTATACGAGCAGTGCTCGCTCCACATCACACTGAAGATTCCGAGCTCGGTGTATGTCGGCTCGCGGCCCAGGAGCGAAACGATTTTGTCGTATTCGGCGGACGTGAGCTGGTGGGATTCGATGACCTGGGGAGTCATCGTGCGATCGCCGACACAGGTTGGAAAGCCTGTACTACGGATTGAAGAATTACCAGGCCGTCGCTCGATCCCATCAGCGGCTCGGTGGCGCGCTCGGGATGCGGCATCAGGCCCATGACGTTGCGGGATTCGTTCAGGATGCCGGCGATGTCGCGGAGCGATCCGTTGGGATTGTCTAAGTACCGCAACACTACCCGGTCGTCGGCATCGAGTTGATCGAGCGTACGGTCGTCGGCGATATAGCAGCCCTCGCCATGAGCGATCGGAAAGACGAGGCGCTGTCCCTTCTTGGCTTCGCTGGTGAAGGGGGAGTTAGTGGTTTCCACGCGCAACGGCACAGGCTTGCAGATGAACTTCAGGCCGCGATTGCGGATCAGCGCGCCGGGCAGCAACCCGCTCTCGACCAGGATCTGGAAGCCGTTGCAGATGCCTAGAACCAGGCCGCCTTCGCCGGCGAACCGTCGAATGGCCTGCATGACCGGCGAGAATTTCGCGATGGCGCCGCAGCGCAGGTAATCGCCATAGGCGAAGCCGCCGGGAAGGATCACGGCGTCGACGTTGCCCAGATGCGTGGCGTCGTGCCAGATGAATTCGGCGGTTTGTCCAAGGTTATGGGAAACAGCGTACCAGGCGTCGTGATCGCAGTTGCTGCCGGGAAATACGACAACGCCGAACTTCATGGGGATGCTTCAATTGTAGCTGAAATGTGTGACTGAAAACTTTAACGAATGTTGCGACGCAGCTTCATGTTCGTTAAGATCCAAACATGAAGCTTCTCGTAACGCTTGAGCCGGATGAGACAGGTATGATAGTCGCCGAGTGCCCGTCGATTCCCGGATGCGTGTCTCAAGGCGCTACGGAATCTGAGGCGTTGGAGAATATCCGCGAGGCGATCGCTGGATGTTTGGAAGCGCGAAGGGCGAATAATCTGCCGCTGACCATCGCGGTTCGCGAGGTCGAGGTCGTCGTGTAATGGCCCAGCTTCCCTCTGTTTCGGGGGAGGGAGCCGTTCGGGCCTTCAAAAGGCGGGCTGGCTGAAGGACCGACAGCGCGGAAGCCACGTCATCCTCGTGAAGCCAGGCCACCACGCCAGCCTGTCTGTGCCTCAGCATCGCGCGCTCGCGCCAGGCACGCTGCGATCGCTGATACGGGCATCGGGGATGTCGGTTGATGAGTTCGCCCGGCTTCTTTGAGACACTGGGATTGTTGAAGCAATCTCGGCGGACGACTGTCCGGAACGCTGACGATGCAGCCAGGATCCCTTCGGCAGTGGAGAACGGCGCATCACAGGATGAATCTGGGCCGGGAACGCTTCATCTGGCACTCCGCATACTTCACTAACAAGTTCACTGTGGTGAGACCGGTCCGCCGCGTTAATGTCGATTTGACCGAGGGCATGCTGCGCGAGCTCGACGAGCGGGCCGCCCGCCTGAATATCAGCCGGCAAGCAGTCATCAAGACCTTGCTAGCGCGGGCGCTGGATGAGGAACGAGCGGGTCGACCAGGGGGGAAGCGGAAAGTTAGCTAGAAGGTTATCTCATTTTCTGGGATGTGACGTCCTCGAGCAAGTTCACTTAGCCACAAGCCGGGAGCATTGAATGGAGACCCGTTATCAGGTATTCGTAAATTCCACATACGAACTTGCAGGCAGAAGCGATTATTACATAGTCATCGTCGGTGGCCGTTACGAGTCTAGAGCGTCAACAGGTCGAAGCTACACGGAAATGGAGTACGACTATGCGATTGAAGCGGGACTCCCTGTATTGGCCTTTCTCTACAAGGATCCTGGCGCCATTCCGGCGAACAAAACCGAAGGCACCGACGAAGGTAAGACAGCCCTGACGGCATTCAGGACGAAAATCGAAGCGGCACGACACGCGAAATACTGGAGTTCTCCGAAGGAACTCCCCGGACTGGTAGCGGTCGGCATGGCATCCCTCATGAAGATCAAGCCGCGAGTAGGTTGGGTGCGCGCCGACCGAATTCCTAACGAAAGCGCAACACAGGAGATTCTCGGTCTGAGGCGCAAAATCGACGAACTCGAGCGGCAGATCGCCGAGAATGAACTCACAGCACCCGCGGGAAGTGAGGCACTGGCTCAAGGTAACGAGACGGTTTCCATTCATTTTGGATACGAGACTCAGCGGGGATTTTTTGAGGACGAAGACGAGTTCAGCTGGAACAATATTCTTTCGATCCTCGGACCCATCCTCATTGTTCACGCATCGGAGCAAGAACTCACAAATAAGCTCGCCGAAGCATTTGAGAATCGATACCGGGATAAGCATGGAGCCACGATTTGTAGCGTGCATCCACGAGACGAAGATTTCCAACAGATTAAGCTGCAGCTCCGCGCGCTGGGATTAATTCAGGAGGTCAAAAACCAAGCTGGAAAGCGAACAACCGACAGAAGCTGGACGCTCACAGCTCATGGTGACCGGCTGATGACACAGGTGGCGGCGATACGCTCGTCAGCGAGAGCTTAATGCCCACAGGGCACGATCAAAGCCCAAAAGCGGCCGCGCACTTTGTTCTTCTAAGGTCTTTCTCTGAGACTCGCAGTTGGTACCAATGAATACACCAGCTGAAACTTCATGGGTAACTTGATGGCAACTATCTAGATCGCGCCGCACTCGTTTCCCATTATCTTCAGCAGATTGGCGCTACGCTCGAACTCGTCTTTTTGGATCTTTTCCTGGCTATCTTCCCTATCGCCAACCGAGATCTGCGCCGATTTATTGATCGTGCGGGGCACTTAGCTCCAAAGTGCGCCCTTACAAAGGGCTAACCAGAGTCTCGCCAGAAACGTGCAGAACGCCGGGCCGGTGCAGTCATCCCTGCCAGGGCGAATAGGAGGGAATCTCGATGAAAGTGATGTCATTGGCCGCAATAGGTCTCATAGCGACGCTCGTGCTCGGGCAAAATCCGCCACCATCGGCTGCTCCTAAAGCAGCGCCGGCAAAAGCCGTAGCGACAACAAAGCCTGCCGGGCAACCGTCGCAGGTGGATTCAGTCATTCAGTCGGTGAAGGCCGGACTCTCAGAGAGCCTGATTATCAGGACTATTCAAAGGGAGAACAAGCCGGCCAACTTGACTGCGGCGGACCTAGTGAAACTGAAAAACGCCGGCGTCTCGGAGAACATCATCAGTGCGATGTTGGACCCCACCAGCGCTCCTGCGCCCGTTGCCTCAGCGGCTCCCCCTGCCGCCCCCGCTTCAGCGCCTGTTGCCACACCAGCACCCGCCGCAGCTCCGGAACCAATCCCTGCTTCCTTTAGCGCTCCCGCTTCCGGAGGACCCACGGCGCAGGCGCAGAAGAAACGCGTGATCGTGGATGAATTCGACTATTCGGCCGTAATGACTTCGGTTCAGGCCGTCTTCGGGACGCAGCAGAACATCGGAAAAGGCATCCGCGCGATGCTCGTCAAGCGGATGGCCGAAGCCAACAAGGTAGTGATCGTGGAGCGCGCCAAGATAGACAACTTGATGAAGGAGCAGGATTTCAATGCCGGCAACCGGGTCAAGCAAGGGAGCGGCGCACGCGTTGGCCGCATCTCGGGCGCGGATGCGCTTTTGGCCGGCGACATTATTATTTTCGGCCGTGACGACAAGAAGAGAAGCGTTAAGGGCGGCGGCATAATCGGCGGGGTCATAGGTGGGATCGCGGCCAGCAAGAACGAGGACAAAGCCGTGGTAGCCATTGCTTACCGTCTCGTCGATTCTGAGACCTCCGAGGTGATTGCTACGGGAGAGGCGCGGGGCGAGTCGTCGCGGAAGGGTAACGCGTTAGGGGCGCTGGGTGGCGCCTTCGGCAAGGGCATCGCGGGAGTTGAGGTCGACATGACCAGCTCCAATTTCGCCCAAACCATTATTGGAGAGGCGACGCAGGATTGCGTCAACAAGCTGGCCGACATCCTGAACGAGCAAACCACGAACATGAAAAAGGCGGTGCGCGAGGTAGAGGCACGCGTGGCCGATGTTTCCGGAAAAACGCTGGTCATCAATGCCGGCGGCAACGATGGCGTGGGCGTGGGCGATGTGTTCGAGATCATGCGGATTGTGCGCGAAGTCAAGGATCCCGTCACCAAAGAGACTCTCGATGTGGTGACGGAAAAGACCGGCGAATTGAAGATCGTCAGCGTGCGCGATAAGATCGCCACGGGCGACTACGCCGGATCGGCGGCGCAAGTCGGTTTCGCGGCGCGCAAGAAGATTCAGTAGGGTGAAGACCGCGCGGATTCTATTGGCGGGCATTGGAGTTCTCGGTACATTGGTGGGCCAGAACTCCGTGACCGACCGGCACATCAACCCTGCCGCGCCGCCGGTTTCAGCAGCGGATTGGCGGCGCAACTTAACCCGAACGCTCAGCCAAACCGCGGCGAATACCGACATTCGCGACCTGGAGCGAGTGGAGCGGTATCTGTTGGGTGCGGGCTCCTATTGCACGGCATTGACACCAGGCGACTATGCATCGAACCGTGAGTTGGTGCGCAGCTTGGCGGGTTACTTTGGCGCCGTAAACTATATGGCGCTGGATCCTCAGTCGCGTGCGATAGCTCTCCGAGCTTCTCGGGCCTTCGCTCGATTCCCATGTGCCTTTCCCGGTCGGCAGCCGCAGGCCCAAGCCACCGGCGTAGCGCCGCCTCCTTCACCGGGGACTCCGCCGTTTTCTCTCCAAGCACCCGCGCTCGGAAACGTGTCGGATGGCGATAGGGACAACGCCATGGACCTCCAAGCGCGCTACGAAAGCGATGCCGCGCGGGCGGTCTCGGCGTGGACCAGCGCCCAACTCATGCGGGAAACCCTGGCTGAGCGCGGCATGTCGCTGAACGCGCAGACTGCGGCGTCGGTCGACAGGCTGCCGCTCTTCTTCGCTAAGGCCGAGGATGGGCTGCGCGAACGCAACTGGGCCGAAGCACGAGGCAATCTCGAAGCGGTCGAAGCCGAGACTCAGAAGATCGCCAAAGCCGTTGGGCGATGATGCGTTGACGGGTTGCCTTACTGGATGGTGAAGGCGTACTTCCCACCCGGACTGTAATTAGGCAAGATATGTAAGTAATACGTGCCCCCCCGGTACGCTGTCGAACCCGTAGCGGACATTGGCTGCGGTGGCACAGCGCGGATCATCGAAGGCAGGGCCGACGGGCTCGGAATCGTCGCTGCAGAATTTCCTGCGGGCTCGGTCGCTCTCTCCGTGCCCGGCAATAGGCACCCAAAGCGGACCACTCGAAGTTGAAGCTCTTTCTACGGCCTACAGAGCTCCTGCCGACGTACGGCATCGTGAAAACCGCGGCCGCCGAAATCGCGAGCGGTGCGAAGACCGACCTGAAGAAGGCGCGAGCAATCTATGAGTGGATCGTCGATAACACGTTTCGAAATCCGAAAACGCGCGGCTGCGGCATCGGCGACATACGCTTCATGCTGGAGTCCAAGGATCTGCGCGGGAAATGCGCCGGTCGGATTCCTCATGTACCCGCAAGCTGAAACGGCCGGCTGGACAGCCTAGATCCGGACACCTTACAAGTACGAGATCTCGTCGAGGGAGATCTGACTGCGAACGGCAGGCCTCATCCCCGCCAGCAGATCTCGCGCCGGTACGAGAATGGGATTATGACGCGCGTGAGAATGGACAAGTGGCTCTGGGCCGCCCGATTCTTCAAGACGCGCTCGCTCGCGGCACGGGCGTGTGAACTCGGCAGGATTGAGTCCAATGGACAAGGAGCCAAACCTGCGCGTGAGGTCCGGGTCGGCGACCTATTGCGAGTGAAGAACGACAGCGGCGATTTTCAGGTGCAGGTCCTGATTCTCAGCGAGATGCGCGGACCGGCGGCGGTTGCACAGACGCTCTACCGCGAGACGGAGGCGAGCCGTGAGTTGCGGTTAAAGTTGGCCGAAGAGCGCAAAGCGATGCCGCATTTCGAAGCGTTGCGGGAAGGCAAGCCATCGAAACGCGATCGCCGTGAAATCGGCCGGCTGCGTGGCAGATTGTAACCGTACCCGTCAAGTGTGCTCCCCGACGTACCAGGGCGCGCTCACCGTAAAGATGCGTTCATTGCCGCGGGCGAGCAGCACCCATTCCAGAAGGCGCCCACGCTGATTGTGCAGGAAGTATTCATACCATCGGTCTTCCACGAGCTCGGGTATCACCACGATGATGCTGCGAGCGGGATTCTGTTTCGAAAGATCGAGAACGAATTGAACGATCGGAATGACGATGAAGCGGTAGGGTGAAGGCAGCACTTGGAGCCTGGGCGGCTCCTTCCCTGCCGCGCGGAAGGGTTTTTCAACGTACTGCTCCCAGTCCCCTTGCAGCGGTTCGGAGTGGTCGGTCGGCTCAACGTGCAGGGCGATTACTTCCGATGAAAGCCGGGCGGCAAATTCAATTCCCTGGCGAGTGATGTTGCTCCAGTGGTCGATGGGAAGGACGACAATGGGATGCTCACTGAGACTCGCCGCCTGGACTGGAAGCCTGCACATGGTGCGGGTCCTTACCGAGTGGTAGTGGCGGCGGATGGCGCTGAAGAAGACAATGGTCAAGGGAATGAAAAGAAGGGTAATCCAGGCGCCTTCAACGAATTTCGCAACCAGTACGACCACGACGGTGATGCCTGTGACGACCGCGCCCAATCCATTGACGAGTGCGCTCTTGACCCAATGCGGCCCGCGATTTTTCTTCCAGTGCACGACCATGCCGGCCTGCGAGAGCGTGAAGGCCAGAAACGCGCCCACAGCATAGAGCGGGATGAGCCGATCGGTTACACCGCCAAAAAGAATCAGAAGGCCGCCGCACAGTACCGCCAGGACAACGATGCCGTAGGTATAGACGAGTCGCCGCCCGCGGTACCCGAAGACGTGCGGGAGATAGTTGTTTTGCGCGATGGCGCGGCAGAGGCGAGGAAAATCGGCGAAGGCTGTGTTGGCGGAGAGCGAAAGAACGAAAAGAATTGAGGCGATGGTCAGGTAGTAAAAAAACCCTTTGCCGAAAACGGCGGCGACGAGCATGGAGAGAAGGCTTTGGTAACCGGGCTGGCCAGGATCAGTCGCCGCGATGCCATACACCTTCACGAGGTAGGAAATTCCGGCCAGCAACACTGCCAGGAGAAAAATAATCACCGTGAGGCTGCGCCGAGCGTTGTCCACGGCGGGTTCGCGAAAAGCCTTCACGCCGTTGCTGACCGCTTCCACGCCGGTCAATGCCGTGCAACCGCTGGCGAAGACCTTAAGCAGCAGCCAATAGCTGACGGCTTGGGTCATCGGCGGCGGAGGTGGGAGCGGAGCTACCGGTGTCGGATGTCCGCCGCTGAGGAGAACACGGAGAACGCCCGCACCGATGGTAATCAGAAGTGTGCCGACGAAGAGGTAGGTGGGAACCGCGAAGGCAAGGCCGGCTTCCCGCACGCCGCGAAGGTTGAGGATGGCGATGACGATCAGAATACTGACGCAGAGAGAAACCGTGTGCGGCAGCAACGACGGAACGGCCGAGACCAAAGCGCCGACTCCCGCGGAAATCCCGACGGCGGCGGTGAGGATATAATCGGCGAGCAGCGCTGCCGCGGCAAGCAGGCCCGCGGGCGCGCCAAGGTTGAAGCGAGCCACGGTGTAGGAGCCGCCGCCGGACGGATAGGCGGCGATGGTCTGGCGATAGGAGAAGTACACGATCACCAGTAGTGTGATGATGGCGGCGCTGATCGGAACGATGTAACGAACGCCGAGAAGTCCGAGCGGAATTAGAAGGCTCAGAGCCGCTTCCGGGCCGTAAGCAGCCGAGCTCAGCGCGTCGAGACCAAAGATCGGGATGCCTTGCGCCGGACCGATCTGCTCGGCGCGTTCGTCACTGGTCTTGATGGGCTTGCCGACAACGACGTCAAGTATGTTCATGAGCGATGGGATCCGTGGAAGCTGGCCCTGTCAAGGATACGCGCCGAGGACAACCTGTACGATCTCCACATAGGGACTTCCCTCCACACTATACCCAACACTCGTGACTGACCGATTTCAAGAACGGGGCGCGTACGGCCGCTATGCTCGGCTCGTGCTCCAACACGAGGCTAGCGCCCCAGCGGACCGAAGCAGTTGTACAATACCCTTGAGTCAAAACAATAATTCCGGCCGAGGGGCGCATCTAATGAACCGTCGCGATTTTCTACAATCCGCTGGCGCTGTGTCCGCCAGCCTGACGTTGCCGAAAAGCGCGCGCCTGTTTGCAGAGGGCGCACCATCTAACGGCTGGCGCACGTTCGAAGTGAAAACGCGCGTCGAAATCCTGAAACCCTCGGGGGCAATACGCGTGTGGCTGCCAACGGCACTCCTCAACAAGACGCCCTACCAGAAGACGTTCTCTAATCAGTTCAACGCCGAGGGCGGCACGGCGAGGATCGTCGAAAGCAAGGCCGATGGGCTCGGAATTGTCGTTGCAGAATTTCCAGCCGGCGTGAAGCCGGTTCTAACGCTCACCAGCCGGGTCGCGACAAAGAATTATAAGACCGATTTCTCCACCCCCGGTAAGGCGCCGAAAGCGGACCTCGCGGAGTTGGAGCATTTTCTTCGGCCAACGCAGCTCCTGCCGACAGGCGGCATAGTGAAAACGGCGGCAACCGAAATCGCGAGCGGTGCGAAGACTGACCTGGAGAAGGCGCGAGCAATCTATGAGTGGATTGTCGATAACACGTTTCGGAATCCCAAAACGCGCGGCTGCGGCATCGGCGACATCCGCTTCATGCTGGAGTCCAAGGATCTGGGCGGGAAATGCGCCGACCTTAACGCGCTATATGTCGGCCTCGCCCGTGCGGCTGGCCTTCCAGCGCGCGATGTGTATGGCATTCGCGTCGCCAAATCGGAACTGGGATATAAGAGCCTCGGCACGGCGTCGGAAAACATCTCGAAAGCACAGCACTGCCGCGCCGAAGTGTACATCGGCGGTTACGGCTGGGTCCCTGTCGATCCCGCGGACGTGCGGAAAGTTGTGCTCGAGGAACCACCAGGAAATCGTCCGCTGAACGACGAGATGGTCAAGAAGGCGCGAGCGCGGCTATTCGGGTCCTGGGAGATGAACTGGATGGCGTATAACTTCGCGCACGATGTCGCGCTCTCCGGATCGGCCGGAGCGCCGGTCGGCTTCCTTATGTATCCGCAGGCTGAAACGGCCGATGGCCGGCTCGACTGCCTCGATCCCGAGAGCTTCCAGTACGAGGTCACGTCAAGGGAGATGCCGTCTACGAACGGCTGACCGCAGCCAATACGCTAGGTACCACGGGCCGTCTCGCTCTAGGACCTTATCCTATTTGATGGTGTTTGGAGACTGCGGTCCGAGCCACTCCCACGCCCCATTCCTAAAGCCTTCCCCCTAGATGCCGATAGAACACCTAGGATTGCAATTAACGGAAATATCTCCGGAGTTAGCCGATGCCGCCGACGTTCTAAGCGACCAGCTACGCGTCCACCTGCATCGCCTCGCCCAGTTCTTGCTGCCCCACGCTGAGGCCTTGGATCGGCGCTTCTTGGCAAAGCTGAAGGAACGTGAATTCGAGCCCCGGCAGTTCGAGCCAAGAATCCGGACTGCCTTAGCTTCGCTTACGCCCGGCGCGGCCGCGAGGATTCTCGCGAATGGACAACCGCCGCTCAAGTTCATCGAGCAGGTTGAGTACAACGGCCGCAGGCTGGCTAAGCTGAATCTGCCGCCCAGCAGCATCGTCGAAGCGCTGCAGGACTATGACCGTCTGCTCACGCCGCTGTTGCGGAAATTGCTGCCCAACGAATATGCCAACTTCCAATGGGTCCGTGAGCAGCTTCATTTTTGCGTCATCCTGACGTTGAACAACGCCTACTACCAGGTCCGCGAAGCCGAGACACAGGCCTTTTATGAGCTGTTCCGCGTAGAGCTGGAGTCGCGGAACCTGGACGAACTGTTACGGCGCTTCCTGGAGACTCTGGTCGAGGTGTGCCACGCCGACGCCGGTCATCTCTATCTTCTGAACGACAAGCGGAGCGCCTGGGTGCTGCGCGCCAAGGCTGAGTCCGGTGCTCCTAATGTCCTGACCGTGGTGGAAGTTCCGAACCGGCCGGCAAAGCTCAGGATGCTGGCGAAATCGCGGCAGATCAATCCCGGCAACGGCAACGGTCGAGCGCTTCTCGAACCTAGCTGGAAGGATCAGTTTCAGGTGTGCTGGTCGATCCCGCTGGCCGCGGGCGGCCGTACGGCGGGAGTGATGCAGTTCGGTTTCTCCAAGCCTTATGAATGGTTGCCGCGCGAGCAGGCGCTGTTAGCCGCGGCTGCCGAGCGCTGTCTGATGGCGGCCGAGAAGGCTCGCCTGATGGAGGATCTGGCTGCCCGGGAGGAGCAGGTCCGGCAACTAGCCGAGCACATGCTTCACGTAGAGGAAATCGAGCGGCGCCGCATCAGCCGTGAGCTGCACGATGAAGCCGGCCAGTCGCTGCTGTGTATCCGCCTGCAGATGGAAATGCTTGAACAGTCGCTGCCGCCCGAACAGACCGAATGGATCCGAAAACTGCGGGAAGCAAGGGACCTCACCGAACGCACCATTCTAGAGATGCGCCGCCTGATCGCGGCACTCAGCCCTGCCGTGTTGGAGCAACTGGGTCTGGGAGCGGCTTTGCGGCAACTGGTGAATCGCTTCAGGCGCCTTCACCCGATTCGCGTGCGGCTGCTGCTCAGCCGCCTGGGGCGCCTGCCGCAACATACTGAAATCATTATCTATAGGCTGGTGCAGGAGTGCTGTAACAACATCGCCAAGCATTCGCAGGCCAGCAACGTAAACATTTCGGTGAGTTCGTCCGATGGATGGGTAAGACTGGCCGTTGAAGATAACGGAGTCGGATTTAAGGTAGAAGAGGCGCTGGCCCGGAAGGATTCTTTCGGACTTTCCGGCATGAGAGAGCGCGTTGCCCTGCTGGGCGGCAGGTTTGAAGTGCGAAGCCATCCCCGAAACGGGAATGGATCCCCCGATCGAGTGCGAAAGCGTCGGGGCACAAAGATTCTGATCCGTCTTCCCGTTGCAAAAGAGCCGCCGGCATTGAATTTGATCGAGCCGATCGCCGCCAAGCAGATCGGTGGGAGGACCGCACGGAGCATTAGGGCCGTGGGAGCGTGACGCGAACCGTTCCGGCTCCGGAAGCGGAAAATCTCAAGTTTAGGAAAGGTATTCGAGCTTAGTTAGACTCGGGCAAACGTTATGGCAAAGACTCGCATCATGTTGGCGGACGATCATACACTCTTTCGCCAGGGCATCAGAACCTTAATCTCCGCCGAAGCGGATATGGAAGTTGTGGGAGAAGCCTCCAACGGCGGCGACGCTGTCGAGAAGGCCGGTGAACTGCGACCAGACGTAGTGCTGATGGACATCGGCATGCCGGGTCTCAGCAGTTTTGAGGCTACCCGCCAGATTAAGAAAAATCGCCCGGAAACAAAAGTACTCTTTCTCACCATGTATGATGATGAAGACTACTTGGTGGAAGGAATGGAAGTTGGCGCCAGCGGTTATGTTTTGAAGGATAGTCCTTCCGCGCAGCTGGTCGCTGCCGTAAGGGATATTTGCCGCGGCGGAAGCTACCTAAGCCCGCGCATGTTGTCGCAGCTTGTCGATGACTTCCGGTCCCGCATCAAATCGGCCAATCGCCTGCCACGCTTTGCGACGCTTACCACGCGCGAGCGGGAAGTGCTGAAAATGCTTGCCGAGGGCAATTCGGTCAAAGAAATCGCCTGCGATCTCAATCTGAGCGTCAAAACGGTCGAAGCTCACAAATTTAACTTAATGCGCAAGCTGGATATTCACAATAAAGCTCAGCTGGTGCAGTACGCGATCCAGAAGAAGATCATCAAGATCCCGAACCTCGCCTAAACTCTGAGACGGAACCAGCTATCCTGGTTCCGGGTGAACCGCAGCATCCTTACAATCCCGGTGCAGAAAGTAGAAGGCGAGTCTTCGACTCCCTTCCAAGATCTGCTCGCCGTCGAAGAACCGCTCGAAATCCGCATCGGGGCGAGGACCGTATCTATCACGATGCGGACTCCCGGTAACGACTTCGAACTAGCCGCCGGCTTTCTTTTTACCGAAGGAATTCTCGAAGACTCGCGCCAGATCCAGCGGATTCACTGGTCGAAGAGCGATGGAAACCCCAGGCAGGCCAGCAACTCCGTCACAGTAGAACTAGCGGCTGGCGTAGAGGTCGATTTCGAACGGCTGGAACGGCATTTCTACACGACCTCAAGTTGCGGAGTCTGTGGCAAGGCTTCTATTGAAGCGCTCGAAATGCAGAGCTGCCCCGTTTTGCCGAGAGATACTCCAAAGATCGCGCCCGCGGTAATTCATCGGCTGCCTGAGGTTCTACGGAGCCAGCAAGCCGTCTTCGAGCATACCGGCGGATTGCATGCCGCGGCGCTCTTCAATACCGCCGGCGAGCTTGTGCTGCTGCGCGAAGACATTGGGCGCCATAACGCGGTCGACAAGCTGATCGGCGCCGAGATGCTGGCCAATCACACGCCGCTCGACCGGTACGTGATCCTAGTAAGCGGGCGCGCGAGCTTCGAGTTGGTGCAAAAGGCGCTCATGGCGGGTATCCCCATTCTCGCCGCTGTCGGTGCTCCGTCGAGCCTGGCAGTGGAGACCGCCCAGCGGTTCAACATGACCTTGCTGGGCTTCGTTCGGGGCGGACGTTTTAATATCTATTCAGGGGCATCGAGAATCCAGTGAAGTTGCGCATCCACAAAAACGAATTGCGGCTGCGGCTGAACCAAGCCGAGGTCGCGCAATTCAGCAAGACCGGTTTCATTGAAGAGGCCATCGAATTTGGGCAGGGCGCGCGTTTGGCGTTTTCCTTGGAGTCGCTTTCGGACCTTCAGTCGCCGCAGGCGCTGTATCAGAACGGTTGGGTTCGAATCCAGATCCCCGGTGCGCGGGCCACCGACTGGGTCACCACCGACGTAGTAGGGTTGAGTGGGAAACAGCATTTAGGCTCTGGCAAACACCTCTCGATCCTGATCGAAAAAGATTTCAAGTGTGCTCACAGTCCCGACCCGCAAGATCCCAACGCGTATCCCAATCCGCTGGAAGCGACACAGGGGGCGGTGGCTTCCTCGCAAGAAGAACAAAAGCCAGCCACCGCCGTCCGTTATGGCGCGCCTTCCGGGGAAGACGCGGCCCGTCAACGCTAGATGAAAGCACTCGTCAAGAGCAAGCGCGAGCCGGGATTGTGGCTTGAGGAGATTCCGGAACCCTTCATCGGCATTAATGACGTGTTGGTTCGCGTCCTCCGCACCGGCATTTGCGGAACCGATCTCCATATCTACAACTGGGACGAATGGGCGCAACGCACCATTCCGGTGCCGATGGCGATCGGGCACGAATTTGTGGGAGAGATCGTCAAGGTGGGCTCCAACGTCAACGATTTCCACGCTGGCGACCTGGTGAGCGGAGAGGGGCATGTCGTGTGCGGCCGGTGCCGCAATTGCCTGGCTGGGCGGCGTCATCTATGTGCCCATGCGATGGGCGTGGGTGTGAATCGCCCTGGCGCATTCGCTGAATATATTTCCGTGCCGATGGCCAATATCTGGCGGCACAAAGAAAACGTCGACCTGGATGTGGCAGCCATTTTCGATCCGTTCGGAAACGCAGTTCATACGGCGCTCTCTTTTCCGGTGTTGGGAGAAGACGTCTTGATTACCGGCGCTGGACCGATTGGCATCATGGCCGCCGCCGTGGTCCGGCACGCGGCGGCGCGTCATGTCGTGATTACGGACAAGAATCCATACCGCCTGGAACTCGCCCGGAAGATGGGAGTGACGCGGGCGATCGATTCGGCCGGCACGCCACTTGCTCAAGTTCAAAAAGAGCTGGATATGCACGAGGGCTTCGATGTTGGACTCGAGATGTCGGGCAGTGCGTCCGCCTTTCGCGAAATGCTCGCCAACATGAGTCACGGCGCTAAGATCGCGATGCTCGGAATTCCCGCCGGGGAGATATCTATCGACTGGACGACTGTAATTTTCAACGGACTGACCATCAAGGGCATCTACGGCCGGGAGATGTACGAGACCTGGTACAAGATGACGGTGATGCTGGAGTCCGGCTTAGATATCCGCCCGGTGATCACGCACCGGTTCGCGTATCAAGAATACGAGAAGGCATTCGCGGTGATGCGCACGGGGAACGCCGGCAAGGTGATTCTCGAGTGGGCTAACAACCCAGGCTAACTGACATGCGCGGCTCGGTAGAATCATGCGTTACAGAGCCACGACCAGAGGGAGTGGGTTTAGGATCCTAGCGCGCCAGTATGATTTGTATATCGGCGACGTTGGTCTCGGTGGGACCGGTCTTGATCAGATCTCCCAAACTCTCGAAGAAATGGTAGGAGTCGTTATTGGCGAGGAATTCGGCGGGATGATGGCCGAAAGCTTCGACCCGCGCGACGGTGGTTCCGTCGGCAATGGCTCCGGCTGCGTCGGTGGGTCCATCGATACCGTCTGTTCCCGCACTCAGTATGACAGCATCCTCGAGGCCCGCGATGTCCATTGCAGCGGCTAACGCAAACTCCTGATTGCGCCCCCCCAAGCCGTTACCGCGAATGGTCACTGTGGTTTCACCCCCGGAGATTACGCACGCTGGAAGCTTCACGGGCCGGCCGGAGGCTCGAAGCTCTTTGGCGATGGCGGCATGAACCCGCGCGATCTGGCGCGCTTCACCTTCCACGAAAGTTGAAAGCACCAAAGTATGGAAGCCAAGCGCGCGCGCCTGGCGAGCGGCCGCATCCACCGCGAGGCTATTGCTCCCCACGATGAGATTCTGCACCTTGGCGAAGATCGGATCGCCAGGTTTTGGTGTTTCCGCCGCATCGTTGCCGAGCCGTTCCGCGACAGTTCGCGGGATACGATTCTCGAGGCGATATTTTTGGATGATATTCCGCGCATCCGCTAAGGTGGAGCGGTCCGGGACCGTGGGACCGGAGCCGATAACATCCAGGTCATCGCCGACCACGTCGGACAGGATCAGCGTTAAAACGGTCGCGGGATGAGCAAGCTTGGCGAGCTGACCACCCTTCACCTCCGAAATATGTTTGCGAACGCAATTCATCTCATGAATGTTCGCTCCGGACTCCAGCAGCAGCCTGGTGGTTTCTTGTTTGTCTCCAAGTGTTACCGGAGCAGCGGGGAGAGGCAGCAGGGCAGAGGCTCCGCCCGAAATAAGACAGATGACCAGGTCATCGGAGCCGGCTGGGCGCAGGATCTCGGCGATGCGTTCCGCGCCGGCTTGGCCGTTCGAGTCCGGGATCGGATGACCGCATTCATCGATCCGGATGCGGGCGAGTTTTGCCGTGTGACCGTATTTCACGTTGATCGATCCGCCGCTGATTCTTTTTCCGAGCAAGCGCTCCACCGCCTGCGCCATTTTCGCGCTGGCTTTCCCGGCGCCCACCACGTAGATGTTGCGAAACGCGCTCAATCGATAATGTTTGCGGCCGGCAATGAGGGTGTTCCGGCTGAGCCGGACGTGCCTTAACACGGCCTCTGCCGGGGCTGCCGCTCGAACGGCGGCTTGGAAAATACGACGCGCCTGATTGCGCAAGGAGGACGCCATCGGTCTTAGAAGCGCAAAGGGTGCGGCGCGCACCAGCCCAGGTGTGAGAATTGCTTCGTGCCGCACTCCGTTTTGCGCGTGTTCCTCAAAGTATTCCGAGTTTCAAGATGGCATCCACGATTACAGCGGGATCGTCGGTATCGACCTCGATCCGGTATTCGGCTCTCGAGTAGGCCGTTTGACGTTGTTCATAAAGCTGTTGGAATTTTTCCGGATCG